>Ga0208883_100016_pt1 | contig 332764 bp, 312 predicted proteins | sample LakWasMet43_HOW7_2_FD_183881 | JGI IMG/M metagenome (GOLD analysis project Ga0208883, IMG submission 183881) | Freshwater sediment methanotrophic microbial communities from Lake Washington under simulated oxygen tension - Sediment Metagenome... | ecosystem: Environmental > Aquatic > Freshwater...
ATCTCGTGTGACTCAGACTTTGATACTCTCTCATTTTGGATTCTCCAAACTATTGATCAAGTTTCCGAGAATCCTATTGACCGCCTTATAGGTCAAACCTCTGAGAGTCCCCCGGCATAGCCGGGGGGGAGAATTTATTCAGGAAGACCATTAATAAATTGTGCACAAACCAAAGTGCGTCTGATTCTATTTTCATTATCTAGTGTTAGTCTTCCAGATGCTCCTGCTAATGATTTATTGTTTAAACCATCCAAGTCAGAGGCTAATTGAAAAGCATCTAGACCCATTGCAAATAATCTAAGGTATTCGAGCGGAAACTTTTGCCAGCTATTAATTTGAGAATTCATACTCAACTCACCAGCGTAGGATTTTTCTAGTATCCATGGTATATCGCAGAAAATTATATTGTTTAGATCTGTGTCTTGAGTTTGATTAGGTACGCCTGAATATATATTAGGCATTGCGTAAACAGGTAAGTCGTTTGCTTGATAAAATTTTAGTTGGGGATTGATTGAGCGCGCCTCGCTGCTTTTAGAGCTTAGAAGAAGGGCTTGTGCATCTTGCCGCCTTCTGGGAGAAAATTTTGCCGTAGGTATAATTGTTAGAAGTTGGTGAAAGCGCTCTTCACTCTCATCAATATTAAGTAGCTTTTTAATGGGTAAAGAAAAGTCGGTTTCTTTTATATTGTAAGTCTGTGTCTCTAGCAGGCTTCCACCAAACACCCCCCAGTTCTCAGTAAAATAATTATTGATACGCTGTCCAGATGGAGTGTCAGGGATCAGAGTTAAAATCTTGTGATGACCGTCAAGCCAAGCTTTATTGGTAATTTCTTTAGCGTCATCTATTGGGCTAAGTGCAAATTGATAGAGATTTTCTTTTTGTAACCCGTCAATGTGGTTCAGTGCAAGTACTGGCACAGCTAGGTTAGTTGAATTTGCAAGGTCTTGAATAGATTGTTTATCAAGAGGACCTATTATTAGGGTTGCACCTTCGGTAAGGGCTTGTTTGTAAAGAGTTGAAGAAGACGTTTGATTGGTGTCGTAAAATCGAAGATTATTGTTACTCGACGCGTGATTGTATGCAGCCATAAATCCTGTAAGAAAAGCCTTGCCAGGTTGCGCTAATGCACCCGTTTCCGGTAACAAAATGGCGATAGATTTGGGTTGATTAGTGGTATCGGTTGTATCTGTAGTTGCTATAAATACTGACAGATCGGCCGGATGGATAGGGAATCTGTTGCGCCATTCACTTAATTGTTCTGTAAAACCAGGAAGATTAAAAAGTTTTGAGAGCTTGGCTAAAGAAATCCAACCAGCTAATTCGTCACTTTGAGCGTATTTCAGGGTAGATTCTGGCAATAGGTTTAGTGTTTCTAGAATAGCGGCTTGATTCTTTGTGCGCTCAGGTGGCGGTAATATGCGATGTAATTCAATTCTTGATTTGGCACTTTCTAGTTGATTGCCGGTTAAAGAAAAGGCAAAAGCTTGTGATTGAAAATATTTGACTTGGTCTTCCTGGGTAAGTTGATCGGGCTGGATAAGAGTTAGCTTTTCGATTGCTTGTTCTGCTTCACCCAAAGTAAGTAATATCTGAGTATAAAGAAGATTCAATTTAGCCTGTTCTGGAGCTGATAAGTCGAGAGCATTGAGCTCATCAGCCTTTTTCTTGGCGGTATCGCCATCGCCGTTGATTATTCGCGATTCAATTGTTTGAAAATGATGCTGAATTTCCTCTGAAGACGGTCTAATGGCAGCGGATATTTTGCTGGCATCGTTTTGTTTTTGTCTAAGAGGCTCTGTGGCAATTGCAGGTGTTGATGGCGCAGGATTTACTTTAGGTTGAACATTGGTTCTACAACTTGATAAGTTGACTAGGCAAAATATTAGTGTGAGTAACAAAAAGGGCTTTAGTTTTGGCCGCATCGTAATTAAAAGTGATCTTCAAGAGAGAATAAAATGTCAACTAAATATGGCGAATTATACGTCGTTGCGACCCCTATAGGTAATCTGGCTGATATTAGTTTTAGAGCTATTGAAACGTTAAAACAAGTGGATTTTATTGCGGCTGAAGATACTCGACACATTCAGATGTTGCTAAATCATTATGGTATTCACAATAAATCGATTGCATTACATCAGCACAACGAAGAAAAGGCTTCTGTTGGATTGATTGCAAAATTGCAGGAAGGATTATCAATTGCTTTGGTATCCGATGCGGGTACGCCATTGCTGAGTGACCCCGGCATGCCATTGGTAAAAATGGCAAAGGATGCAGGAGTGCGCGTTGTACCAATACCCGGTCCTTGCGCTCTTATTGCTGCATTATCGGTTGCGGGTTTACCTGTCACTCAATTCGTATTCGAAGGTTTCCTACCTAGAACTTCATCGGCCCGAAAAGCTTTTTTTTATGAGCGATTGGAGCGGCCAATCACTTGGGTATTCTATGAGTCAAGCCACCGTATTTTGGCGGCGCTACAAGATATGGCCGATGTATTGCCGCAAAATCGCTTAATTGTTATTGCTAGAGAGATAACTAAACTCCATGAAACAATTATAAAAACTGATTTAGGGCATGCGCTCCAATTAGTTGCAGATGACGCAAATATGAAGAAAGGTGAATTTGTTGTCATCGTTGAAGGGGCGTCTATTGATAAAAGCGAATTGGCTTTAACTGCTGAGCAGGAAAAAATATTGAAGATCTTATTGGCTGAATGTTCGATTAAAACCGCGGTAGCTATGGCTGCAGAAATTACTGGCGCAAGGAGAAAATTACTCTATCAAGCCGCACTTGATTTGCAGGCAGGCTAAAAACTTTCAAGCGATACTTTGGACTGGCAGCTTCGCGGTAGTGAATGTGATATATTAGGCACTGAAAGAGTTGGCTGGACAGTCGCTGTTTTATCGCAAGATAAGATGGAGGAAAGTCCGGGCTCCATTGGGCAGGGCGCCAGGTAACGCCTGGGAGGTGTAAACCTACGGAAAGTGCCACAGAAAATATACCGCCTGTCATTGGCAGGTAAGGGTGAAAAGGTGCGGTAAGAGCGCACCGCGCAGCTGGTAACAGGTGTGGCATGGTAAACCCCGCCCGGAGCAAGATCAAATAGAGGAACAGACGCGTGGCCCGCGCGGTTCCTGGGTAGATTGCTTGAGCTGTAAGGTGACTTGCAGCCTAGATGAATGACTGTTCTCGACAAAACCCGGCTTATAGGCCGACTCTTTCTTTCCTCAAAAAAGTATCGTTTCAATTTAGTTATCTCGAAAAAAATCTGGTTCATTTGGTTTATCCCTCGGCTGACCATTTCATCATATATCCATGCAAGTGCTCTGTGTGCCCGCAAATTCAGGACAGACGTTTCTTGATTTAATGGCATGGGCCAATTCTGCCAAACAGTTGAGCATCTTTGCCTCGTGTCATTTGCTACAAGACTTCTGTTTACATCCCTATTTTCGTTATCATGGCTCTTTTATCACAGCCGGAATACCCATGTCTGCAACCTCTATGCCTGAGTTTGATTGTTCCAGTGTGCCTGCGGCAATGCAGGGGGCCGTTCAAAATTCGTTAAGCAACGTTTATCAGCAATTGGTAGAGCACAAGCTCGAGTTTGAACAACTGCCACAGTTAACCGTGTCTATGCCCAAAGTGTTGGCAAGCAGTGAGTTTGTGGTAGCTAGTTGTCTAGCAAAGCCTGAATTGTTGGTCAGTTTGGTTGTATCCGGGGATTTGTTTGCAAAATATACCGATGATGCGTATCGCGATCGTCTAGCGATGCTACCGCTGGCAGATGAGCTAGAGTTAATGTCTGTGTTGCGTACCTTCAGACGCCGCGAGATGGTCAGAATCGCTTGGCGGGATTTGGCTGGCTGGTCTGAGCTATCGGAAACCTTGCTGGATTTATCGCACCTTGCCGATACCTGCATTCAATATGCGTTGGATTTTCTTTACCGCGAGGCTTGCGCCAAACGCGGGATACCGGTGCTGGCGGATGGCAGTCCTCAACAGATTGTGGTGTTAGGTATGGGTAAGTTGGGGGCTTATGAGCTGAATTATTCCTCCGACATCGATTTGATTTTTGCCTACGCCGAAAATGGTGTCTTGCCGGATAAAAAACAGACCAGTTATGCCGAGTTTTTTACCAAGATTTGCCAGAGTCTGGTGAAGGTGCTGGATGCCATTACCGTCGAGGGTTTTGTATTCAGAACCGATATTCGCTTAAGGCCGTTTGGCGATAGTGGGCCGATACTGATGACCTTCGACGGCATGGAAAATTATTACCAAACTCAAGCGCGCGAGTGGGAGCGTTACGCGATGATTAAAGTGCGTCAGGTAGCGGGCGACTTTAATACCGGTGCCCAGTTGATGGCAATGTTCCGGCCTTTTGTGTACCGGCGGTATTTGGATTACGGCGCGTTTGAAGAGTTACGTTCACTTAAGGCGCAGATTACCCAGGAGTTAAGACGTAAAGACCGGCTGGAAAATATCAAATTGGGGCCGGGAGGCATACGCGAAATCGAATTTATCGGTCAGGCGTTTCAGTTGATCCGTGGCGGGACTGAGAAGTCGCTGCAAATTCGCGGCATTTTGGATGTGCTGCAACGGCTAGGAGAGCTGGAATTATTGCCGCTGGCGGATGTCGATCAGCTAACACAGTCGTATTGCTTTCTGCGTCGGGTGGAAAATCATATTCAGCAATACCAAGACCGGCAAACGCATGATTTGCCCACTAGCGAGCCAGCCCAGCTGGCACTCTCATACTCACTGGATTATGCCGATTGGACTAGCTTCAAACGCGATTTGGATCGGGTCAGGGCACAGGTACATGCAGTATTCGATCAAGTGTTTTCGTTATCAAAACAGGACGCGGGTGATCGACATAGCCAGAACATTTGGACCGGTGTCAGTGACGAGCTGGACTTGCTGGCAACGCTGCAAGGCTACGGTTTTCAACAGCCGGAATCGGTACTGGCAGCGATTAGAGCATTCAAAAATTCCCCTGCGGTTAAGCGCTTGACCACCAAAGGCGCCGGCGTGCTGGATCGATTAATGCCGCAGTTAATTGAGGCATTACAGTCTGCCGATAATCCCGGCGAAACGTTGCTGCGCATTTTGCGGTTATTTGAAGCAGTCGCGGGCCGCAATGTGTATTTATCGTTGTTGGCGGAAAATCCTGAAGCCTTGAATCAATTAATTCGACTGTCGTCAGCCAGTCCTTGGATTTGTGAGTATTTATCGCAGTATCCAGTGTTGTTTGATGAATTAATGGATACCCGGTCATTATACGAGCCGCTTAAAAAAGTCGATCTGGATGCGCAATTACAGCGGCTGTTAGCTCAAGTGGATGTGCAGGATCTGGAACAGCTGATGGTGGTGCTGAGGCAATTTAAACAACTGTGCGTGTTGCGCGTAGCAGCGGCCGACATTATGGGCGTGATTCCGGTGATGGTGGTCAGCGATTATCTGACTTATATTGCCGAGAGCATCGTTGAGTATGTCGTTGATCGAGCTTGGCACATGCTGACCGAAAACCATGGTCTGCCCCCGAGTTGTCGGCACAGTGCTGATGGCTTTGCGGTACTGGGGTTTGGCAAATTGGGCGGTATTGAGCTGGGTTATGGTTCCGACCTGGATCTGGTATTTCTTTATGATTGCCAGGACGGCAATGCGCTGACTGATGGCAATAAACCTATTTCCTGCACCCAGTTTTATGGTCGCTTAGGGCAGCGAGTCCGGCATATTCTGGACACCAAAATGCTGTCCGGCATACTGTATGAAGTAGATATGCGCCTACGCCCCAATGGCGATTCCGGGTTGTTAGTGGCCCATATCCATGGCTATGAAGAATATTTGAAAAACCAAGCCTGGACTTGGGAACATCAGGCCTTAGTACGCGGCCGTTTTATCGCTGGAGATGTGCGATTAAAAACAAGCTATGAAGCGATACGGCAACGTATTTTAAGTTTGCCAAGAGGCGTTGACGTGCTGAAAACGGAAGTCAGGGAAATGCGCGAAAAAATGCGCGCCGCATTGACCAACAAAGATGCCAGCAAGTTTGACTTGAAACAGGGCAAGGGCGGTATTGCCGATATTGAGTTTATAGTACAATTCGGCATCCTGGCACGTGCGGCAAACAACTCGGCGTTAACTACTTACACCGATAATGTCAGGCTGCTGGAAGGGTTACAGGCAGACGGATTTATATCCGAGACTGTTGCCAATACACTCAAAACTGCTTATTGCGCCTATCGCGATAGTGGTCATAAGCTGGTATTACAAGGCGATCGTGCGCTGGTTGATGAGGCTGAGGTTGCTGTAATGAGGACTCAGGTCGAGCACATCTGGCACGATGTCATGGACTAAACAATCACAATCAAACATGTTGGAGAATAAACGATGACGATGGACGATAGAGATGGCGTTATTTGGCTGGATGGACAATGGGTTGAGTGGCGTGAAGCTAAAGTCCATGTCCTGACACACACTTTGCATTATGGGTTGGGCGTCTTTGAAGGCATCAGGGCCTATCAAACCGACAAGGGCACCGCGATTTTCAGAAACCAGACGCATACCGACCGCCTATTCCGTTCGGCGCACATCATGGCCTTGGGCATTCCGTTCGATAAAGATGAAATCAACCAAGTGCAGCGCGATGCCGTCGCTAAAAACAATCTCGACAGCGCCTATATTCGTACCATGTGCTTTTTGGGTTCCGAAGGCATGGGCTTAAGAGCCGACAACCTGAAAGTGCATGTAGTAGTCGCCGCTTGGTCTTGGGGGGCCTATTTGGGCGCGGATAGCATCGAACAAGGCATTCGCATCCGTACCTCGTCTTACACCCGCAATCACCACAACAGCACCATGTGCAAAGCCAAAGCCAACGGCAATTACATCAATTCGATATTGGCCCTGCAAGAAGCCCGGTCCAATGGCTACGACGAAGCATTAATGCTTGACCATGAAGGCTTTGCGGCTGAAGGCAGCGCGGAAAACCTGTTCATCGTCCGCGACGGTAAGATTTATACCCCGGAAACCACTTCAGCATTGGAAGGTATTACTCGTGATAGCGTGATTACCATCGCCAGAGAACAAGGCTTTGAAGTTACCGAAAAACGTATTACCCGCGATGAAATTTATGTCGCCGATGAAGCCTTCTTTACCGGTTCAGCTGCCGAAGTTACGCCGATCAGAGAATTGGATAACCGCAAAATAGGCAGTGGCAGCCGCGGCCCGATCACTGAAAAATTGCAATCTTTGTACTTTGATTATGTACATGGCCGTCGCGATGACCATGCCGATTGGCTGACTTACGTTAAGTAACCGATGTCCCGGTAATAAGCCGGATAAAGCAGTGTTGGGTTGCATGCGTCTTGCAACCCAACATTTAATGCAAAAAGAACTTATTCGCGGATATATTTAACCTTAACTAGTTCTTTACCTTCGCTAGAGAAACGGCAACTGCCGGCGGTAAAATAACTACAATCGGCCGATTGCTCAATCACGGCGCCAGTTGGCGTTAATTTAATATTTAACGAGCAAAACTTAGCTTCGCCTTCAAGCTGTTTTTTCAATACCAATTCGTTTTCGTTTACGTGTTTGGCTTTGCCGGCAATATCCGCTGAGCATCCATGGCTGCCTTTCTCTGTATCATTAGGCTCGAAATCTACATCAGCACTAACGTTGACATCATCACCTACGGTGGTAATTTTCAAATGCTGCACATGGCTGCTCTCAAGCAACAGATAATGGTCGGTCTTAGCAAAGGTGCTGCTGGAAAATAGCATTGCAGCAGCTAACAATATAATTTTATTCATAATTTATCCCCTGGTTTGTATTGCAGTTAATTATTGTTAGTGCCATAGCTCATGTCTTGCCGGCTATGGCAACCCTATTTAAAGAGTAACGACTTCAGTGCCTTTACCAATTAACACGATGTCTGCAGGGCGTTCGGCAAAAATGCCTACGGTCACAACGCCGGTGATGTTGTTGATAATAGCTTCCAGTTTCTTTGGTTCAAGAATACTTAAGTTATGCACATCAAGAATTTCATTGTGGTTGTCGGTGATGTAATTTTCACGCCATACCGGTTGTCCGCCTAGTTTAACGAGTTCTCTGGCGACATAGCTTCTGGCCATGGGGACGACTTCCACAGGTAACGGGAACGCGCCTAATATATCTACACATTTGTTTTCGTCAACGATACAGACAAATGTTTTACTGGCTGCAGCGATGATTTTTTCGCGAGTTAATGCGCCGCCGCCGCCTTTAATTAGATGTTTTTGCGGGTTAACTTCATCGGCGCCATCAATATAAACTTCAAGCGGACCTACGGCATTTAAATCCAGAACCGGGATGCCCAGTTTTTTCAAGCGTTGGGTGCTTGATTCCGAGCTGGAGACAGCGCCTTCAATTTGGCCTCTAAAATCAGCCAGATAGTCGATAAAATGATTAACGGTTGAGCCGGTACCCACACCGATTATAGGTACATCTTTGATGTACTTAAGTGCCGCTTGAGCCACTTTTTGTTTTAATTCATCTTGAGTCATAATTTTTCCTTGTGTAGTAAGGGTTACGGGAAGAGTAAATTGATGTGTGATAATACCCTAAGAAGCCCCTATTCCTCAGCCGATTTTTGCTAATGCTAAAACACTACATAGAAAAAATATTACGCGCCAAAGTCTACGATGTGGCGATAGAAACGCCATTGGATAAAGCGTCATCGTTATCGGAGCGATTGAATAATACCGTCTTGCTAAAACGGGAAGATTTGCAACCGGTGTTTTCTTTCAAAATTCGTGGTGCCTATAACAAGATCTCCTTGCTGGATGAGGCTGCCAGAGCGAAAGGCGTAATTGCTGCGTCCGCAGGCAATCATGCGCAGGGCGTAGCCTTGTCGGCTAAACACTTGGGTATTAAAGCGTTGATTGTGATGCCCAAAACCACCCCGGAAATTAAGGTTAAGTCGGTTAAAGCCAGAGGCGCCAAGACTGTTTTATTCGGTGATTCTTATGATGATGCTTATGGGCATGCCAAAGAGTTGGCTGAGCAAAAAGACATGGTGTTTATTCATCCTTATGATGACCCTGATGTCATTGCCGGGCAGGGTACGGTGGCAATGGAAATTCTCAGGCAACAAACCGGCGATTTGCACGCGATATTTGTCCCCGTCGGCGGCGGCGGTTTAATTGCAGGGATTGCCGCGTATGTAAAATTTGTGCGGCCCGATATAAAAATTATTGGTGTCGAGCCGGATGATGCTGATTGTCTCAATCGCGCATTACAGGCAAAAAGCCGGGTCATCATTAAACAAGTAGGGTTATTTGCCGATGGCGTGGCGGTTAAGCAAGTCGGCGAAGAACCGTTCCGTCTGGCGCAACATTATGTTGATGAAGTTATTACCGTCAATACCGACGAAATCTGCGCGGCGATTAAAGATATTTTCGACGATACCCGCTCCATTGCTGAACCGGCGGGGGCGTTGGCTATTGCAGGTTTAAAGAAGTATGTTGAACGCGAGCAGGTCACCGGGCAAACGCTAGTGGCAATAGACAGCGGTGCGAATATCAACTTTGACCGCTTGCGCTATGTGGCTGAACGCGCGCAAGTAGGTGAGCATAGGGAGATTTTGCTGGCGGTGACAATCCCGGAAGTGCCGGGCAGTTTTCTGCATTTTTGTAAAATGCTCGGTGGGCGCAGTATTACCGAATTTAATTATCGCTATTTTAATCCGGCTCAGGCGCAGGTCTTTGTCGGCTTGTCCAGCAGCGGCCTTGAGGCGGATCGCGCGACTGTGATTGAGGAATTACAGAATCAAGGCTTTCCGGTAACTGATATGACCACCAATGAACTTGCCAAAGAACACGTTCGTTACATGGTCGGTGGACATGCGCCTTGCGAGCTTAGCGAGTTGATTTACAGTTTGGAATTTCCAGAGCGTCCCGGTGCATTACTGAAGTTTTTGTTGGCGTTGGGCGGACGTTGGAATATCAGCTTATTTCATTATCGCAATCATGGCGCCGCATTCGGCAAAGTGTTGATGGGTGTGCAAATAGCCAGTGCAGAAAAACAAGCCTTTGAGCATTGCCTGGATGGTTTAGGGTTTATCTATCAAGAAGAAACCGACAATCCAGCTTATCGGTTATTTTCTGGCGGTAATGCGAAGTAACGCATTTATTCCAGCGTCAAAATAAAATCCCACTGTGCTTTGCTGACCGGCATGATCGATAAGCGATTGCCGCGTCTAAGCAAGGCTAAGTCGGCTAGCTCTTCTTTTAGTTTGAGTTCTTTGAGTGTGATGGTGCGAGATAGGGTTTTGAGGTATTTAACATCCACCATAATCCAGCGCGGATTAGCGGGGTCGCTTTTAGGATCAAAGTGTTTGTCTTCAGGATCGAAGGCAAAAAAATCAGGGTAGCCTTCTCTGACGATTTCCATAATGCCGACTATGCCGGGCTCGTCGCAGTTGGAATGATAGAAAAACACCAAATCGCCCAGTTTCATATCATCCCGCATCATGTTTCTGGCTTGGTAATTACGCACGCCATCCCAGTGCTCGATTTGCTTGGGTTTATTGAGTAAGTCGTGGATGCCGAACGTGTCTGGTTCGGACTTCATTAGCCAGTAGTTCATGAGGGATTTTTTCTATGCGGAGTAGAACGTATCTCCCGCCTGCGCCGTAGTATGCCTTCGTCCTTGAACCGGCGGTTCAAGTGGGGACATGACCGTTAATCAGGCTTCCCGTACAAGACGGGCATGCGCACCAAAACGGATAACAGCCCCCGGGGGTAATACAGGTTCAGGAAACACCCAGCACACCCTCGAACGCTGCAGGAGATACAGGGTTATAGTTTAGCCTGTTTACGGATTATCCAAAACGTTTTCTATCTTTTGACTTAATTTTGCCAGACATTCGCTCAATTGCTGATTTAACAGCGCGTTTTGAGTTTTCAGCATTTGCAGCTCGTGTGCCAAATTCAGTGCGGTCATTACTGCAATTCTGTCAGGGCCGACGATTTTTCCTGAATCACGCAATTTGCGCATTTGCGCATCCAGCTGTTGAGCCGAATGAATTAAATCGTCTTGCTCTTCAACGGCACAGGCAATCTTATATTCTTTACCCATAATGGTGATTGATACCGGCAGCGTTTTTTGAGTCATGAGCCGTGCTCCATTGCTTTAAGGCGAGTGATCATGGCTTCGACGCGAGATCTTGCCAGAGTGGTTTTTTCCAGTAGCTTGGCTTTTTCCCGAACCAAAGCGTCTTGTTTTGTTTTTAAGGAATTATTTTCGTTCTTAATAGTTGCGTATTGCTCGATTAGCTTATCCAATCGGTTCTCGAGCTCTTGTAATTCCTGTACTTGATTTGCTGGGAGTTGTGTCATGGTGGTCACTTCAATTTCTTAGGAGCGGGTCATGCCCGCAAGAGCTTGATGAATAGTTGAGCAAAGGTTGGGGTCAGCCATCATCCGCCATGTCCTCATTGGACTGCGAACATGGTAGCATAGGCCCCCGTTATTTTAACGCCAGAAAAATTATCATGTGGGTGTTATGGCTTATCAAGTAATAAATTCAATAGTGATCCAAAGCGATGCTCGGCTATCTGCCGCCGAGGCGCACGGCATGGCAACCGGTATGTTGTGTGTAAATGATCATGTAACAAGTACCCAGTGGCTGACCGAGCTATTACGCAATGCTTTACCGATAGCTGAAGAGCAGCAAGAGGTGCTCGTCCGACTGTTTGAGGAGACGCGTCGATTATTAAATAGCGACGAATTCGAGTTTGATTTATTTTTGCCCGACGAAGATAGTCCGTTAAATGAACAAATTGAAGCATTAAGAAATTGGTGTATAGGCTTTTTGGCGGGTGTAGGTTTTGCGAATCCAAAATCTAATTGGCCGGGTGATGTAAATGAAATACTGAAAGATATTGTCGAGTTCACCAAGCTGGAGACTGAAGATGTTGCTGGTGAGGATGATGAAAATGCGTTGATGGAAGTGACCGAATTTTTAAGATCAGCCGTGCTGCTACTGCGTGACGAACTTAGCGTTGGCAACAACACCCTCCATTAAGCTGTAACCGCGATAAACGAGCAACCCATGAAACAAAGCGAATTCAAAAAACGTCGCAAGCAGCTTATGCAGCGTATTGGTAAAGGCAATATCGCGCTGATTGGCAGTGCCTCAACACGCACTCGCAATCGCGATGTGGATTATCCCTTTCGTCAAGACAGCGACTTTTATTATTTGACCGGTTTTAACGAACCCGAAGCTTTAGCCGTATTTATCCCCGGCCGGGAGCAAGGCGAATACTTATTATTTTGCCGGGAATTCGATGAAAAAAAAGCTTTGTGGGAAGGTGCGCACGCCGGGCTTGAAGGCGCGACTAAACATTTTGAAGCCGACGATGCCTTTCCGATTGATGATCTGAACGACATTCTGCCAGGATTATTGGAAAACAAAACCAAGGTTTTTTATCCGATGGGCCGAGATTCTGATTTGGATCATAGCTTGCTGGAGTGGATCAAGCATATCCGCAGCCAGTCCAGAAATGGCGCCGTAGCGCCTGGTGAATTAGTGTCACTGGAGCATATTTTGCATGAGATGCGGCTGTTTAAAAGCACAGCTGAGCTTAAGCTCATGCGTCGCGCTGCCGAAGTGTCGGCTGCTGCGCATGCTAGTGCCATGCAAAAGTGTAAACCTGGACTCTATGAATATCAGATAGAAGCCGAGTTGCTTTATCACTTTGCTCAAAATGGCCTGCGAGCAGTGGCTTATCCGTCTATTGTGGCCGCGGGCAAAAATGCCTGCGTGCTGCATTACACCGAGAACACCGATAAAATCAAAAGCGGCGATTTGCTGCTGATTGATGCCGGTGCTGAGTGTGACCATTATGCCGCCGACATTACTCGTACATTCCCTATTTCCGGGCGGTTTACCGAGCCACAAAAGCAACTGTATCAGTTGGTGCTGGACGCCCAAACGGCAGCACTTGAACAAATTAAACCAGGCGTGCCTTGGAATTTAGCCCATGAAGCCTCTGTGGAAGTGCTGACCAAAGGATTGGTTGCATTAGGATTGCTTAAAGGCAAAGTGAGCAAGCTGATTAAGGACGAAAAATACAAACAGTTTTACATGCATCGTATAGGGCACTGGTTAGGCATGGACGTGCATGATGTCGGCGACTACAAAATCAACCAAGAATGGCGCTTGTTGGAACCCGGCATGGTACTGACGGTAGAGCCCGGTCTGTATATCCCCGTCGACTGCAAAACGGTCGATGCCAAATGGCGGGGCATTGGTATCCGTATTGAAGATGATGTGCTGGTGACTGCGCAAGGGCATGAAGTGTTAACCGGTGGCGTGCCTAAAACCATCGCAGATATTGAAGCATTGATGCAGGTGGCTTGATGCAACATGATTATGACATTTTGATTGCCGGTGGCGGTCTGGCCGGGAACTGTCTCGCGCTGGCGTTAAAAGACAGCGGGTTGCGCGTTGCCGTGGTTGAGGCCAATACGCGTCAACAATTGCATGACTCTCCCGCCGGTGATCGTGCCTTGGCATTGGCAGCCGGTACGGTTACCAAGCTTGACGAGTTAGGTTTGTGGCAAGGCGTGAGTCATGAAGCAATGGCGATCAAGCATATTCATGTGTCGGATCAAGGCCATTTTGGCAAAGTCAGATTATCTGCGGAAAAAGAACAGGTTGCGGCACTGGGTTACGTGATTACCGCACGGACTATCGAAACGCACCTGGCCGAATTAGTTGAGCAAGCGGGTATAGAACAGATTTGTCCTGCCAGAGTAGTTGGTCTAATGGCGGGCTCAGAGCAAGTCAACGTTAGTCTAAAACAGGGCCAAGAGTCTGTTATAGCGACCGCTAAATTGCTAGTCGGCGCAGACGGCGGCAACTCTTCGGTACGCAATTTATTAGAAATCCCTCAAAAACGCACAGACTATGACCAAACTGCTTTGGTCACCACGGTAAAATCGAGTCTTCCAAACAATAACACCGCTTACGAACGCTTTACCAGTTCAGGGCCCTTGGCATTATTACCTATTGATGCCAATCACAGCGCGGTAGTTTGGACGCGCACCAATGACGATGCTGAGGCACTTATGTCCGGCAGCGAAACGGATTTTCTGGTCGCGCTTCAAGAATGCTTTGGTTACAAGCTGGGTGAGTTCAGTCTTACTGCGCCTAGGCGGGCTTTTCCGTTGTCATTGATTCGAGCCGGGCAAATGCTGGCTGAGCGCACTGTGATTATCGGTAATGCCGCGCATCAATTACACCCTGTAGCAGGACAAGGTTTTAACTTAGGCCTGCGGGATGTCGTGCAGCTTGCTGAAATGTTGGTTGAGCAGCATAAAAACGGTCAAGACATCGGAGCGCCAGAGTTTCTAAAAGCCTTTGCCAAAGTTCGTCAACAAGATCACGACCGCACCATCGCCTTCACCGACAATGTTGTACGTATTTTTTCTAATGATTGGCTAGCGTTGGCGGCGGTAAGAAATATTGGCTTAGGTGTGCTTGACCAACTGCCGGCGGCCAAGTCACTGCTGGCTAAGTATGCGATGGGCTTGGGCTAATTTTTAGAGCACGCTCTTAACTGCTAAAACATTAAGCCCCTCTCGCCAGCATCTGGTATATTTCAGCGCTGGCGATGTGGTTGGTCTGCTACCCCAGCAGTCGCTGAAGATTGAGGGGCATAATAATAAATAAATCAATTAATTAGGTGGAGATTCGTTATGACTGAAGTGCTATTTATATTAACAACCGTGTTTGTCGCCTATGTCGTTTACGTCATCGTTAACGAATCTAAGCCTAACGCTAAAAAGACTACTCAACCCGAGCCGCAAGTAACTGAACAACCGGTTGCTAAGCCTGAAGAAGTTGCCATCAAGGTAGTGAAAGAGAAAAAGCCAGAAGTAAGTAAAAAAACGACGCCTGCCAATACCGCAAAGGTAACAAAAGCCGCAGTACCTGCGACCGCCGGCAAAAAGGGTTTGAAAGATCCCAGTACCGGTGAAGTAGCCACGACCTACAGTAATTACCGCTTCACTAAACGTTGGATAAAAGACGCGTTGGTTGCAGAAGGGCTTTTGGATAAAGTTTATAAAAACAATGAATTAGATGCTGAAGTCGAGAGCAAAATAAAGCAGGCAATCGCTAAGCTGGAAGAGATAGAAAAATATCGCGCTTAATTTTAAAGTGTTGAGGGCACTTTAAAATAGTGCCCTTTGGCGTTGACAGTTATTCTTCCAACTTAAGCTTTTTTAACCGATAGCGAAATGACCGAAACGATAAGCCCAACTGTTTGGCAGCGGCGGTTTTATTCCATTTGTTATCTTCCAATGCTTGGGTGATAGCTTTTCTTTCGATAGTTTCCAAATGATCTTCCAGTGAGCCGAGTGCCGGATCATAGTCCGGTGATTCTGCTGGCTGATGGCTAAGCAGTGGCAAATTAAGGTCATCGACGTCGATAGTGTTGCCATCGTATAGCGCCAATGCCCGTTCTAAAATGTTTTCCAATTCTCGTACATTACCGGGAAACGAATATTGCTGTAGTGCCGCCATAGCTGCCGGTGTCAGGTGGGGCGGTTTTGTATTGTTTTCAGTTAATTTGATCAAAATATGTTCTGCCAACTCGGATATATCGTCGTTTCTTTGACGTAGCGGCGGAATATGTAAGTCGATAACATTGATCCGATAATATAAATCTTGTCTAAAACTGCCGTCCTTCACCAGGTTGGCCAGGTTTTTGTGAGTAGCGCTGAGTAAGCGTACATCTACCGGGATTTCCATCTGCTCGCCGACAGGGCGAACTTTTTTCTCTTGAATGGCGCGCAGTAATTTGACCTGCAACGATTGCGGTAAGTCAGCTACTTCATCCAAAAACAACGTGCCGCCTTCTGCCGCCTGAAATAAGCCCTTACTGTCGCTGACTGCACCGGTAAAGCTGCCTTTTTTATGACCAAAGAATTCGCTTTCCATCAGCTCCAAAGGAATCGCACCGCAGTTAATGGCAACAAAAGCCTTATCGCTACGGGCGCTTTGTTGATGTATCAATCGCGCTACCAATTCTTTGCCTGAGCCAGATTCGCCACTGATGTATACCGGTGCTTGGCTGCGTGCCAGTTTGTCTATTTTTGACCGGATTTCGCGCATTACCGCAGATTCGCCCAATAAGGAATGACGAGTGCGCCGTTCTTTAGGCGCGGCGGGATCGGAAAGTTTCAGGGCGCTGGTGACCAGTTGCCTGAATGCGGGCAATTCCAGTGGTTTAGAGACAAAGTCAAACGCGCCTTTTTTCATTGCCAAAATGGCCGTGTCCATATTGCCGTGAGCGGTAATTACTGCGACCGGAATCGGGTGACGCAGTGATTGGATATGGTCGACCAGCTCCAAACCATTGCCATCCGGCAACTTCATGTCGGTCAAACAAAGATCAAATGAATGTTGTTGTAACAAGGCTTTAGCATCGGTAATGGTTTCCGCCGCACACGTTTCGATGTTCATGCGGTTAAGGGTAATTTCCAACAATTCTAGGATGTCGGGTTCGTCGTCGACGATTAACGCCAGTGGTTTTGTCATATTTCGATCAAGGATTGTTCTGCATTCAGAAGACATAGGCGAAAACAGCTGTGGTTTTCTGCAGTCAAATGATAGCTCAAATTAGCCTGGTTTAATTCGGCCAGTTCTTTGGAAATGTATAGGCCAAGGCCGGTGCCGCTGCTGGAAGTGGTAAAAAACGGTTCGAATAGATGCACAAGTTGTTCTTTCTTGATGCCTTCACCATTGTCTATCACCTCAATGCACGGCGCTTGTTGAAATAAAAACACACGTAAAATAATGGGGCCAGCGTCAGCATTGCCGTATTTCAAGGCGTTTTGACATAGATTATCCATGATCTGCTTTAAATGGCCTGGATCGACGAATGCAGACAAACGTGCGGGCACCATGCTTAGACTGAAAAGATTGGCGTCGATAGCTTTTTCAATAATAAACATCGCCAGATAGTCTTCCAGCCAAGGTTGTAACACGATGGTTTCTCGGCGGGATGCCGTTCTGCGAGACAGTTGCAAAATGTCATCGATGATGTGATTGACTCGAACAGAGTGGGTTTGAATAATCTCGGTTAAACGTTGATCTTGCGGGGATAACTGCGGATTTTCTGACAGTAACTGGCCGGCATGGCTAATGGCCCCCAACGGATTGCGTATCTCATGAGCGATGCTGGCAGTTAACCGGCCTAAGGAAGCTAACTTACTTTGTTGCAGACGCTGGTTGTATAGCGACATGTCTTCCAGAATGCATAAATAAAACACGTCTCTGCCGGCAGGCAACACCATAAAACGACTGCGAATTTCAGATTGGTCGGTAAGCTTGAGCAGTACGGCATCTTGTTCAGCATCCTGCAACCAGGTACGAAAGGCCTCAGATAACTGTGATGAAATTGCTGCCAGATGAGTAGGTAAAATAGTCAAATTTAACAAGCGTAAGGCTGCTTCATTGGCCATTTGCAGGGTTTGCGTTTTATCGATGATAAGAATGCCCGATTGCAGATGCTGAATGATATAGCGATTAAGCTCCTCCAGGTTGAGGATGGTTTGGCGTTGTTGCTTGGCGAGTTGCAAAGTTTGTGTGCTACGCTGAGTCAGTACGTGCGCCAGTAACGCGATGGTAAAAAATGCGGCGCCCAGCATACCTGCATAAGTGTAAGAAATGGCCGTAAAACTATCGGTGTAATCAGCGAAAACCTGTTCAGAAATTACCGCTAAACTGGCAATTGCCGCGAATACAATCGAACAAATACCGCCTATCAGTAACCCACCTGAGGCGATTGAAACTGCAAGTAACACCCCCATGCCACTGTTTACACCGCCGCAAGCATGCATAAGCAACGTAAGCATGATGATGTCGGTAAAAATCAACCATTGCGCCTGCATGGCATAGCCGGTAATCCGCCAAGCGACGCCGATCATTGATAGGACTGTTAGCAGCAGGTAAGTCCAGCAGCCATCGAGAAATAGCTGTTGTCCATAGGGGCCAAGAGGGAGAGGGCCCCTGTGTTGGTAAAACAAATAGATAAACAAACAAGCAAGCACTAAGCGGTAGCTTAAAAATACCTTTAGCAGTCGCCAAGCCTGTCCCGAAGGAATGCTGTAATCCCTGGAAAAAGGACAAGGGTAAATGTTATTGGAGTTCGCGGATGCGGTGTTTTTTAACATAGCGTTTTGTAAGGACTTGGATAGAATACCCACACGATCAATAAAGCATAGCATTGATGCCAATACTTTGATTTTAGCCTTGGAACTAAGCCTTGAATCAAAGTGGGAACAAAGCTTTGCAACAATCCGCCGATGTCGACCTGCCAACGAGGAGCAATAATGAATATTCATGAGTATCAGGCCAAACAGTTATTTAAGGACTACCAAATACCGGTGCCTGAAGGAAAACAAGTGACCAAGCCAGATCAGGCCGAGCTGGTAGCTAGAGCATTGGGCGGTGAAGGCTGGGTAGTTAAAGCCCAGGTCCATGCGGGTGGGAGGGGCAAAGTCGGTGGCGTTAAACTGGCTAACAGCCTGAAGGAAGTTAAAGAGTTCAGTGCAAGTTTGCTAGGACAACGGTTGGTGACCCAACAAACAGGTGCGGAAGGATTGCCGATTAATTCTTTGTTGATCGAAAAAATCTACCCGATTAAACGTGAGTTATATCTTAGCCTGATAGTTGATCGCAGCAGCCAGCGCGTCATGTTTATCGCGTCAGCCGCAGGTGGCATGGACATTGAAACCGTTGCCCATGACACACCTGAACAGATTATCTCGGTACCCATTCATCCGGCAGCTGGCCTGCAAGGCTATCAATGCCGCAAGGTCGGTTTTGCATTAGGTCTTAAAGGTGCGCAACTACACGAACTGGAAAAGCTAATGGGCGGTTTGTATCAGTTGTTTTTAGCTAAAGATGCCAGCCAGATAGAAATTAACCCGTTAATAGAAACTGACAGCGGCGAGTTGTTGGCTTTGGATGCCAAAATCAACTTCGATGATAACGCGCTGGTTTTACATCCTGATATTGCCGCGATGCAAGATCCTGAGCAAGAAGACCTAAAAGAAAACGAAGCCCAGCAATTTGGGCTTAATTACATCACCTTGTCCGGCAATATCGGTTGCATGGTCAATGGCGCTGGTTTGGCGATGGCGACCATGGACTTAGTGAAGCTTAAAGGCGGATTGCCGGCCAATTTTCTCGATGTCGGCGGCGGCACGACGGTTGAAAAAGTCTCCGAAGCTTTCAAACTGATACTTTCCGATCCGGAGGTAAAAGCCGTATTGGTGAATATTTTCGGCGGCATCGTGCAATGCGACGTGATCGCACAAGGCATTTTAGCGGCGGTTGAACAAGTGCATGTGACCGTGCCGGTGGTCGTAAGATTGGAAGGCACGCATGCTGAACAAGGCCGTGAGTTGCTGGCTAAATCCGGCGTGAATATCGTTGCGGCAGATGATCTGGAACATGCCGCAGAACAAGTCGTGGCATTAGCGAAAGGAAGATAGAGTCGATGAGTATTCTGATCAACAAACACACCAAAGTCATTTGCCAGGGTTTCACCGGCAAGCAAGGCAGTTTTCATTCTCGTCAGGCGCTCGAATACGGCACCCAATTGGTTGGTGGCGTAACGCCCGGACGCGGTCATGAAGTCCATTTAGGCTTGCCGGTATTCGACACTGTTGCCGATGCCGTAAACAGCACCGGCGCCACCGCCAGCGTGATTTACGTACCGCCTTTTTACGCGGCCGATGCCATTCTGGAAGCCGTCGATGCAGGGATAACACTCATCGTGTGCATCACCGAAGGCATCCCTATTCTGCACATGCTGCGGGTAAAGGCTGCCATGGCCGATACCGGCGCATTGTTAATCGGCCCCAATTGCCCCGGCATCATCACCCCGGGTGAATGCAAAATCGGCATCATGCCCGGCAACATCCATCTGCCCGGCTCGATAGGCATTGTCTCGCGTTCAGGTACGTTGACTTATGAATCGGTCGATCAAACCACCAAACAAGGCTTGGGGCAAAGCACCTGCGTCGGTATCGGCGGTGATCCAATCCATGGCATGAATTTCGTCGACGTCCTCAGCCGTTTTCAAGCCGACGAGCAAACCAAGGGTATCGTCATGGTCGGTGAAATCGGCGGCGTTGAGGAAGAAGAAGCTGCGGAATACATCAAAGGCCACGTCACCAAGCCGGTCGTTGCTTACATCGCTGGCCAAACTGCACCGCCCGGAAAACGCATGGGCCATGCCGGCGCGATTGTCACCGGCGGTAAAGGCACCGCTGCCGGTAAAGTCGCTGCGCTGAAAGCTGCCGGGATTGAAGTGGTTAATTCACCTACCGATATTGGTGTGGCAATGAAGGGTTGTTTGTAGCACTCAAATTAGATTGAAACAGGAATTACCATGTTAACAAGCATCAAGATCGAAAAATTATTTGATATTTTCGATTACAACATAGAATTTAAAAAAGAAGGGATAACTATTTTAACGGGACCGAATGGTTACGGTAAAACTACGGTTTTGAAAATACTGGATGCTTTGGCAGCGCAAAATAGCTTCTTTTTTATTCACTTATTGTTTAAAACAATTATTTTAAATCTCTCTAATGGCAATACGATCACTTTGGATAAACAAGGAGATGGTGAGATTTCAATAACTACAAATAGATCAAAGCCTATTAGATGGAATAATAAATATCTAGAAAAGATATTAAAACGTACACATTATTTTCATCAAATTGATGAAGACAGATGGATAGATGAGCGTACGGATAATATGTACAGTACGGATAGTTTATTGCAAAAAGTAATGCTTGAATTTCCAGAGATTGGGGATGATTTACAATCAAACGATTTCCCCAAAATTCCTGCTGTATATTTTATTCGTGCTCAGCGATTATTGCGCCCTGTGCCAGATACAAAAATGAGACAAAGGCACAGAAGTTTTGAGTTTCCTTTAGATAGAGAAATTAGTGCGTTTAGCAACACCATTGAAGAATACGCCAAAGAGCTACGTGAAAATATTAAAGAGACTTTAGCCAAGTCATCACAAATTAATCAAGAACTTGATGGCAGTTTTCCACGCCGACTTTTCGATCAATTACAAGATATTTCCGAAACCGAATTCAATACACGCTTTAGTATTGTTAAATCAATACAAAAAGCGCTGAGTGCATTTGGACTTTCTGACATAAAAGAAGATAGTCATCCAACTTACAAAGTTGAAAATGCTAAGGCCCTTTACGTTTATATAAATGACGCAGAAAAGAAACTCGCAGTATTTTCCGAGCTTCTTGCCAAACTAAAAGCGTTTACAGATATATTAAATGAACGCCGATTTACGTTTAAGCGTATCGCTATTTCCAAAGAAGATGGTTTTAAATTCAGCACTGATCAAAATAAGCCGTTAGCGTTGGGTGATTTATCTTCAGGTGAACAGCAGGAAGTGGTTTTACTGTATGAGTTGTTGTTCAAAGTTAAGCCGGGGACACTGGTATTGATTGATGAGCCGGAACTTTCTCTACATGTTGTTTGGCAAAAATTATTTCTCGATGACTTGTTCAAAATCATAGAACTTCAACAAATAAATATCGTTGTCGCTACGCATTCCCCTCAGATCATTAATACTCACTGGGATTTGACGGTTGATTTAGAGGAATTACGCGATGCAGCGCTATCTAAATGAAAATGACACGATAGGTGAAATTCGCCAAGCGCTTAGACATCCAATAGGGAAAAGCTATCTTTGGGTTTTAGTCGAAGGCCCAACCGACCAAAAACTCTATGCAAAATTGATTGACGGCAACAACACAAAAGTTGAAATGGTGCATGGCGGCGGTGTTAAGCGCTTACGGAATTCTATGTCAATCTTAATAGCTGAAACCCAGCAGATCATTGGAATACGTGATGCCGATTTTTTGCATCTGAATAACCAATCAGAAACCATTAACGAGCTGTTTTTAACCGATGTGCATGATGCCGAAATGATGATGCTTTTGTGCGATACCGTGTTTGAAGCCGTTGTTGCTGAATATTTTTCTAAAGCGTTAAGCGATTTTCCCTTATTACGAGAACGGTTGTTAGCATCCTTAGCATTTTTAGGTGGTATACGCTGGCTGAATAGCACTGAGAGCTTGAAGTTGAATTTTGATAGCGGTTTAGCCAACTTTTATGATGCCGAAAACTTAGAAATTGATAGGCCAAATTGCATTCAGGAAATCGAGAAATGTTCGGTGAATAAACAACGCACTATTCAAGAATCTGAAATTGATGACAGAATTGCCAATATTTCTGACCATTACAATTTATGCAATGGTCATGATTTTGAACGAGCTTTCGCTTTACATGTAACGGCTAAAAGTAGGAGTTCTGAAAGCAAGTCGAAGGGCGTGAGCCATGAAGATATTGGTAAGGCGCTTCGCTTAGCCTATCGAAAAAATGATTTTGAAACGACAAAACTTTATACCAATTTAAAGAATTGGGAAGCAAGTGTTGGTCATCAACTTTTTTCAAATTAGTAAACCCTTTACTACGTGTTGTTAACGATCATCTTATGTCCCTAAAAATCGCTTTAGCCCAAACCAATTTCCTGGTCGGCAATATCGCCGCCAACGTAAGCAACATCATCAAAGCTGCTGAGACTGCCCGGGATGAACTGGGCGCGGAAATAATTGTTTTTCCTGAGCTGACGATTACCGGCTACCCGGCCGAAGACTTACTGCTGCGGGCCGATTTTATTGCCGCAGCAAATAATGCTGTGTATCAGCTGGCCGATGCGGTGGACGGCATTGCTTTGGTGGTGGGTTTTCCCGAGCTTGATGGCGATAAGCTTTATAACAGCGCAGTAGTGTTGCAGGGTGGCGTAACGCTGGCCTGTTATCGCAAGCGAGCCTTACCCAATTACGGCGTGTTCGATGAGCAGCGTTATTTTGCGGCCGGCAATCAACCCTGCGTGTTTGAATTTAACGGCACCTTTATTGGTCTGACTATTTGCGAAGATGTCTGGCGGCCGGGAATTATTGATGATAATAAACAGGCAGGCGCAGAGCTGTTATTAACATTAAATGCCTCCCCTTTTCACTCGGGCAAAATTCACGAGCGTGAGGGCATTGTTTGCAGCCAAGTTAAAGCGGCGCAATTACCGTTGATCTATGTCAACCAAGTCGGCGGTCAGGATGAATTGATTTTTGATGGTGCGTCGTTTGTGGTCAATCAGCAAGGTGACGTGGTGTTTAGAGCTGCCGAATTTAAAGAACAGATTAGCGTGATTGAGTTTGACGACAATCAAGTCAAGCCAAGCACTTGCGCACCATTGTATGGAGAAGTCTCCAGCGACTATCAAGCGTTGGTGCTGGGCATTAAAGACTATGTGCGCAAGAACGGGTTTCATGGCGCGTTATTAGGTTTGTCTGGCGGTATTGATTCGGCGCTGGTGCTGGCTTTGGCGGTAGATGCCTTGGGCGCGGATAAAGTGGAGGCGGTGCTGATGCCGTCACGTTATACGCAAGACATGAGTAATGAAGACGCTATATTGGAAGCCGAAGCGCTGGGCGTTAAATATCACACCATTCCGATAGAACCTGCTGTTGCGGCATTTAACAACATGCTGACAGAGCTGTTTGCCGGAACAGCCAAAGATACAACGGACGACTGCATGGATGCAGGAGCTAGAGCAATGCAAGGAGCAATTGCCGCAGAGAACATTCAAGCCCGTTGTCGCGGGGTGATCTTGATGGCGATCTCCAACAAGCAAGGCAAGTTGTTACTGACCACCGGTAATAAAAGCGAAATGAGCGTCGGTTATGCCACGCTGTATGGCGACATGGCGGGTGGTTTTGCGCCCATTAAGGATGTGCCGAAATTGCTTGTTTATCAATTGGCAAAATACCGCAACAGTTTGTCGCCGGTAATCCCTGAACGTGTTATCACCCGGCCGCCATCTGCCGAATTGGCACCGGATCAAGTCGATGCCGATTCCTTACCGCCTTACGAAATTTTAGATCCGATTTTAGAGCGCTATGTAGAACTGGATCAATCTGCAGAAGACATAATCGCTGCCGGTTATAGTCCTGAGCATGTGGTAAGAGCCATCAGCTTGGTAGATCGCAATGAATACAAACGCCGACAATCACCGCCCGGCATCCGTATTACGCCACGTGCATTCGGCCGCGACCGGCGTTATCCGATTACGTCGGGGTATCGAGGAATTAAGTAGCAGGAATAGGCTGTAACAGCTTGCGTTGTTCAAGTTGCGTAGGGCTGGCTCGCATAGCTTTCAATCGATTGATTATGATTGGCGCGTGTTATGCGATGTAAACCCTACGTGACACATCAAATTTTTTCTATTCGCGTCCGAAGGCCGGCAGGCATTTCCAGCGTCGCTCTATCCCAAGCTTCTAAATCCAAAATTTCATCCAGACATTGCTCCATGAGTTGATGGGCTTGTTTGGTGACTTCGGCAATGCGCTGGTGAACCTGCAAATGCACTTCACTTTCCGATGGCATATCTATACAGGTCTGTTGATAATCGAATAATTTGCGTAAGTTAGCAATTTGCATGCTGACATGGACAGGACATGCACAGGTGTAAAGGGTGGCTTGCTCATTGATGATGGCAAGTTGTAGGGCAGTAAATTTATTGTTTAGGTTCATAGACCTCTCCTCCTCTTATTATTGTTTTTAAATAATTCCGGCCGTTGATTATTTAAGCCTAGCCAGGCTGTCAATCAACCGGTATTACGGCGCTTATTATAAGCAGATTACCCAAGGCTGCCTTCAGGAATCTAAGCGTGTCAGCCGAAAATAATGCGCAAAACCATCAAAATCACAATCTTACGGATTGCTGACATAAAAATTAATTACGCGCTCTATTTTGCTGATTAACGTGGCTGCTGAAGCTGGTTGACCATTAACCACAGTGATGCACTTTTGATAATCAGCAAGTTGTATACACAGTCGAGTACTGGCTATGTCGACCAGGCGTTCGGCCATTGTCGTTATGCTGTCGTCGCTTTTCAGGAACACTTGTTTTTTACCGTATAGGTATCTGCTAATTCAAAAAAATGGCTCTGGTAAAAGTCGTTAATCAGCTCTAACACGGTTTTTTTCTCGACCGACAACGTCTGTTTAGGCCCGTTGTTGTGGGTATAAAAGCTATTGCCATCGCCCTCTATGACAACTTGATACCCCTTAGGAATGCCTTGCCCAGGTTGATGCAAAATGGAAATGGTGACGTCTTTTAGAGAATACTGCAGTGGTAACTCTGGGCTTGCCGATAGGTTAGTGGTCATTAAGCTAATCCCCAGCGTTATTAATAAATAGATTGAGAATTTATGCATGTGTTTATTTCTTTTTGACCAATAAAAAAAGGGGCTTGTTATAAGCCCCTTTTAGCGCAACTAAATAGCCAGACGGTAATTTAAATTGCCGTTTTGCGACGGCCGAAACCGATTAGCCCGATTAGGCTACTCAGCATTAGCCATGCTGCTGAAGGTAACGGCACGGGGGTAATGATTTGGGTATAGCCTATGTCTTGAAGTATGCCGAGTTCAATCGCTGATAACTCGCGCGATTTTGGGCCTGCAGATACGGATGAAGCCATGATTAACTCGGACAGCGCGAGAGTGTTATCGTCAAGATGGCTAATGCTGCTGCCTGGGCTAAATATTGTCGGTGCATAAAGGTTAACGGCAACACCGCCATTGGCGTCTTTGGCATTTTGGCCGTTGAATAATACGCTGCCGCTGTCACCCGTTAGAGCATTAACATTAGAGCTGTCAAACACTCCGGCGTTATTTATCAAACTAACGCCGTCAGCGCGAGTCAAAAATTTGTCAAAAGTGGCCCAGGTGTCGGGAGTGCCGGTGTTCTTATCGCCTAGCCCGCTACCGTTTTGGTTAACAACCGAACTAAAACCAAATGAGTGTAATAACTCGTGTATTGCGACTCTTTTAAAATCAAATTCATTCGCGGCGACGCTATCGCTTAGTCCCCAATTTTCATAAAAATTCCAATCAATATGACCGTCGGCCGCAAAAAAATTGCTATCGGTCGCTCCATTAGTAAGAATTTTTGTTTGCACAGTGGTGCCTTGGAATGTTCCGGGGACCAAGGAATAATTACTACCTGCTGAGGCCAACCTAGATTCATTCACGCTCGATGAGGTTACATCGTAATCAAGCGTTGCGGTGTAATTAACAAAATATTCGCCTAATAAATCTGCTGCGCTGCTAAGCGCCGCTTTGCGGGCCGCGCCAAAGGTCGGATCATCAAAGCCTTGACCAGAGCTTAAGTAGGTAAAGTTGAAGGTTAAAGCCGCTTGAGCCGGCTGAGTGCTAAGGCATAGCGAAATTAATAGGGCTGTCGCGGAGATTTTGCCTTGTGCAGTTCTTTTGGGAAGGAAATTTAAGGACATTTAGGATTCCTATCAGAGTTAAGTAGTTGATATTGATTACAAGGCTGCGCGATCTTCGAACCGAATAAACACTGCCATTCTAATGGCAAAAACTACGACAATCAAAAAAAGCCCGCCTAATTAATTCTGCGCGATTACGATCTGAGTAGTGACAAATAATTCCCTTGTTTCAATGGGTGAAATCAATTAAAAATAAATCGAATGCTGGAGGCTTAATAATATAAGTTATTGATGGTAAAAACATCGTTCGTGCTAAGCCCTGTCGACACCGGGTATTTTTAGAGTTTGCGAAAAGCATTTTGCTTAGATTACCTAACGAGGTGGCAATATGAATTACCTTAACATTCCTCAAAAGCTGCTGTTACTTACAGTGCTGCTGACATTAGGTGGCTGATCATAACGATATATTTAATGAACAACTCATGGAATTTCTGCGTATGCTGACGGTACTGTCAACCAGTGATTAAGCAGATATTTCTGTGGTTGAAAATTAAAACAGACCTGTTACAGTCGAACAGCTATTAACATTTATGGAGAGCAATAATGCCTGAGTACCAAAAATATCAATGTAGCGTTTGTGGACATATTTATGATGAAGCATTGGGTGATGTTGATTCCGGCTTAGCTCCAGGCACCTTATGGAAGGACGTGCCCGATGATTGGCGTTGCCCGGAGTGCGGAGTGCCTAAAGACGAATATGAATTAATCGTTGATTGATAGACAACCAACCTTATCAGGAGCGCATCATGGACATCGTTATCATCGGCTCGGGTATTGCTGGCGTCAGCTTTGCCGAAAAGGCTCGTACCTTGTTGCCCGACGCCGAGATTACCTTAGTCACTCGAGAGCACGATGGGTACTACTCAAGACCGCTGTTGTCCAGAGGCTTTACTCGCAGTGATATTGAGCAGTCCATTATCCTTAAAACTTTTGAACAGTTGCGCGCCAGTAATATCAACGTGATTGCAGGCACCGAAGTTACCAGCATCAATCGCGAAGAAAAATCTGTCAGCCTAGATGGGCCTTGCCAGGAAACATCATTGTCCTATGACAAATTGATACTCGCGCAAGGCTCGGCAGCGTTTATTCCGCCGCCTTTTTTGCCTTATCGGGAGTTGTTTTTTTGCCTAAACAGCCTGACCGATTTGAAAGCCTTGCGACAATTTAGAGAGACTTTTTTAAATCATAACCAACATCCCAGCTGGGCTATTATCGGCGGCGGTCTGATCGGTTGTGAAATCGCCTCGGATCTTGCGGTGGCTGGTGATGATGTCACGTTGTTTCATGCGATGGATCGGTTGATGGAGCGGCAATTGGTGGCCGAAGATTCGGATTTATTGCTTAATGTCCTGGATGATTCTGGCGTCAATGTGTTGTTAAATCAGAACGTGCATGGCTTTGCCGAAGAAGATGACAAACTGTGCGTGACCACCGATGTGGCCGCTGAATTTGATGCCGTGGTTGTCTGTTGCGGTTTTAAGCCGCGCACAGAACTGGCTGCGCAGGCCGGGCTTGAGATTGGTCGTGGCATTAAGGTTAACAACTATTTGCAAACTTCAGATCCTGATATTTATGCCTTGGGCGATGTGGCTGAATTACCCAACGGCAAGCTTTACGCGTTTATCTTGCCGATCCGCAGTCAGTCTTTTTGGCTGGCTGGTTTCTTGGCTGGACAGGACAATCTCGGCTGGACGCCGCCAATATTTACTACCAAAGCCAAAGTGCATGGTTTTGATGCCGCGCATCCGTATAATCTGTAATTATCTCTTACCGGAAAAACCCCAGGCCCGTCGGTGCTAAAAAGCCCAACGGGCCTTGCCATTTTTGACCCACACACCATGAATCCACATCGTTACTCCGACGCCGAACGTGCCGCTGTTTATCGCGCTATTTATGAACGCCGCGATATGCGTCACTTTCTGCCCGATCCGGTTGCCCCCGAACTATTGGCGAGATTGTTAGATGCCGCCCACCACGCTCCAAGTGTTGGTTTTATGCAGCCTTGGCGATTTATCCGCGTTAGCTCAATGCCGCTAAGGCAACAAATACACGCTCTGGTTGAGCAAGAGCGTATCCAAACGGCTCTTGCCTTGGGCGAGCGCGAAGATGCTTTTATGAAATTAAAAGTGGAAGGTATTTTGGAGTGCGGCGAAGTGTTGGTGGCGGCGCTATGCGACCAACGTCAACAGCATGTCTTTGGCCGTCGCACCCTGCCGGAAATGGATTTGGCGTCATTGTCTTGCGCCATCCAAAACTTGTGGTTAGCCGCACGAGTTGAAGGTTTAGGCTTGGGTTGGGTGTCGATGTTTGAGCCGACAGCGTTAAAAAAATTATTAAATATGCCCGACGATAGTCAGCCGGTTGCTATTTTGTGCCTCGGCCATGTTGCTAGTTTTTACGACAAGCCGATGCTGGAACAAGAGCAGTGGGCATCAAGGCTAGACCTAAATACCTTATTATTTGAAAATACTTGGAATACCCCGTGCCGATAAACTTCGTTATCCCGCCTCGTGCATCTGAATTAAACGTCGCCTTACAAAATAAAATCGACCAAAAAACCAAACCATTGGGGGCATTAGGGCTGCTTGAAGCCTTAGCTTTACAGATTGGCTTATGCCAAAACAGCCTTACCCCAAGCCTGAACAAACCTTGCGTGCTTATTTTTGCCGGTGATCATGGTATCGCTGAAGCTGGCGTCAGCGCTTATCCTCAATCAGTGACTGCGCAAATGGTCGGCAATTTTTTAGCTGGCGGCGCGGCTATCAGCGTATTTGCCAAGCAGCATCAGTTGCAATTATTGATTGTCGATGCCGGTGTTAATGCTGATTTAACCAGCCATCCCCAGCTAATTGCCGCAAAGGTTGCTAAAGGAACTCGTAATTTTTCAAGCCAACCCGCTATGACCGAGCAACAATGCGCAGTTGCCCTGCAAACCGGCGCTGAGCTGGTGTTGCAGCAATATAATGAGGGCTGTAATTGCATAGGCTTTGGCGAAATGGGTATCGGCAATACTTCCGCGGCCGCCTTGTTAATGCATTGCTTGACTGGCGAGCCTTTAGCGCAGTGCGTAGGCCGTGGCACCGGGCTTGATGATCAGCAATTGCAAAGTAAATTAGCGGTGTTGGAACAAGCGGTTCAACAGCATAAAAACGTCACCGAGCCGTTAACAGTGTTAGCCACCTTTGGCGGTTTTGAAATGGCGATGATGGTTGGGGCTTATCTTAAAGCCGCGGAATTGGGCATGGTGGTTATGGTCGATGGTTTTATTGCCGGCACCGCGCTGTTAATAGCCTACAAATTGCAACCGCAGGTATTGGATTATTGCGTGTTCAGCCATGTATCCAGTGAACATGGCCATCAGGCGTTGCTCAGATATTTTGCTGTAAAGCCGTTGCTGAACCTGGAATTACGCTTAGGCGAAGGTTCCGGTATTGCGCTGGCTTACCCATTATTGCAATCGGCGGTGGTGTTTTTGAACGACATGGCCACGTTTGCTGAAGCTGGTGTCGATCAATAAAGATGGGTCGAACAAAAGGGTGAGCAAACAAATCTACTCGCCCTTTTATTCTAACGATTGAGCAGTTACGCTTGTTTCCGCAGCCTTAATGCCAAGCCGGCAAGCGCTGAGCCAAATAACCACGCTGCACCGGGAACTGGCACTTGTGAGACTTCGGTCACATTAAAGTTGTCAATTCTGCCTGCGCCATGGAAGTCAAACACGCCGTTGGTTGCTTTTTGGGTTTCAAATCCCAAGAAGATAGGGTTAAGGTCGAAAAGACCCTGATAACCTTGGCTTTGCAGACTTGATAAGGTGAATGTGTCTTTATTGAAAAGAGCAATCAAAGAAAACTCTGTGCCATTGTAAAGACCGTTTTGATTGAATTGGGCATTGGGGCCGTCAAAATCGACACTTACAAAATCATAAGTATCCGGCTGAATCGCACCGGTAAAGCCATGCAGGTCGATGGTAGGCTGAGTAACTAGTTCAGAATTGTCTTCAATATTAATGTAAATACTATCATTGCTGACAATGGGTTGGCCGCCATTAAGCACAACAGATACTGGCGCATTCCAATAGCCCAACTCAATGCGTGAATAAGGCGGATTATGTGATGGGGAATCATAATCCACACTCTCTGGGGCAGTAATATCGATCGTAAATTCACCAGAAAATAATTGATTGGCAGCAATACTGCCTGTGCCGGAAATAAACGCCCCATCAAACGTCACAAGTTGGGCCGCATTGACACCGGATGAGACTAAGAGCATGGCTAGTGCGCCGGATAGTTTTTTCATTGTAATGTCCATGTTGTTGTTTAGTATTAACGCCAACTTAGTTAAGCCCCAGTAGGCTCTATTGCTCGATTTCAGGGAGATATTAACGGCTCAAGGCATATTTTATTGGCGAAATAAGTCTAACATGCAGAATGCATTGTTAAAAGTATGAGCTGGGTACTCAATGCGATCGGCGGTGGTTGGGGGCGCTTTTAGCCGCCCCAATGTTTATCTCACAGCCCCAGTTCAGACAAACCCGGATAATCATCAGGCCTAGTGCCGAGTGGCCAATGAAATTTTCGTTCCAGTTCGTCAATAGCTAGATCGTTGATACTGGCTATGCGTCGCTGCATCAGGCCGTGTTCATTAAATTCCCAGTTTTCGTTGCCGTAAGAACGAAACCATTGTCCTGAAATATCATGCCATTCATACGCAAAGCGCACGGCAATGCGGTTGTCATGGTAAGTCCATAATTCCTTAATCAGTCGATAATCCAGTTCTGTTGCCCATTTGCGCTTTAGAAACTGGGTAATCTGCTCTCGTCCAGACAAAAACTCCGCACGATTGCGCCATTGGCTATCAATGGTATAAGCCAGGGCGATTTTTTCCGGGTCTCGACCATTCCAGGCGTTTTCAGCGGCACGCACTTTTTGCGCGGCAGTTTCCAAGGTAAAGGGCGGTAGTGGTGGGCGAACGGCTTCAGTCATAGCGAACTCCTTGTTAAATTGGTTACTGTAATACAAATTTAAGGCCGATCAATATCAGCATGATTGCCAATATGGGACGTAAAACTTTTTCGGGAATTTTTGCACTTAAGTGACTGCCTATCCAAATGCCCGGCAATGAACCAATCAACAAGCTACCCAGTAATACTAAATCGACATTACCTAAACTGAGGTGGCCGAGTCCGGCGACAGCCGTGAGTGGAATCGCGTGAGCTAAATCGGTGCCGACGATTTTAACGGTGGTCATTCGTGGGTATAAAAATAACAAGGCAACCGTGCCTAGAGCGCCTGCGCCAACCGACGACAATGTCACGAGAATACCTAGTACAGAGCCAATTAGGATTGTTGCGGGTATTTGTAGATGTTTGAAGCGAGCAGTGTTTTCAGGAGTGCTGTGTTCATCATCAATCAGCCCAAGTTTTGCAGTTCTTGCCAGCAGTACGCTACGAACTAACAACGCGACTGCGGTCAGTAGCAACGCAACGCCCAAAGTAAAAGTGATGGCGCCGGTAGTTTCTTTACCTACTGACATTAAGTACTTGAGCACGTACAGTGTTGCTAGGGCAAAAGGTAAGCTACCCAACGATAGCCAGCCGACGATTTTCCAATCTACCGAGCCATGCTTGCCATGATGCACCCAGACGCCGCTGGTTTTGGTGATGGCGGCGAACAATAAGTCTGTGCCTACTGCTACAGCTGGCTTGAAGCCAAATAAAAATACCAGTAAAGGCGTCATTAACGAACCGCCACCGACCCCGGTAACACCAACCAACATACCGACAAAAAAACCGGAAAAGCTATATGCCCAATTCATGAAAAAACCAACCTCTAGGTTCTTGTGTTTGAAAAAGGTTGGATTATAACAGCCCGCCCCAATAAAACGGGGCAGGCTGGGTGTATTTACGAATTAAGCTCGCTAGCTGCTAGTAATAATTCATCAATAAAGTGTCGGCTGTATAACGGCAGGTAGTTATTTTTTAAGTAGGCGATTTTAGTGGTAGAGCTGGGTACAAGGTGCGACAAATCGCGAATGACTAAATCCTGATCCATTACCGGATCGTAAGCCATTCCGGCAATAATGCCCACGCCCATGCCTAATCTCACGTAAGTTTTAATGACATCGGTATCCGCGGCGGCCAGGGTAATATCAAGCTTGAGCTCAGTATTTTTGAAGGCAGCCTCAATATTTGATCGACCGGTAAAGCCAAAGCCATAGGTAAGAATGGGAAAACTAGCTAGTCGTTCCAGAGTGATTTCGCCGCTGCTTAATGGATGTGTTTTTGGCACGACAACCGCGTGGTGCCAGGCATAGCAACGGTTAAGCACCAGGTTTTCATCCTCGGCAATTTTTTCTGTGCAAATGGCAATATCAGCCTGGCGACTGTGCAGTTTGTCAATTAACTGTTCTGGGGCCGCTTCAAGCATGTAGATTTTGACAGCCGGATATTTGTCCTTAAAGCGCAAGATTGGTTTGGGCAGGAAATATTTGGCTTGGGTGTGGGTGGTGGCGATATGCAAAATACCTTGCTGGCTATCTAAATAGTCGGCGGCAATGACTTTGATATTTCTTTTGGCGCCATCAATAGCGGCCACTTCTTCCATGACCCGTAAGCCTAGAGGGGTCAGTCCCATCAAGCGCTTGCCTTGTCGTTCGTATATTGGTGAACCCAGTTCCGCTTCAAACAGTTGTAATTGTCTGCTTACCGCTGATTGCACAATATGCATTTGATCAGCTGCTTTAGAGAGGCTGAAGTTGTTTTCCTGCAGAATACGGAGTAATTCGATTTGGCTTAGGTTCATGGCACGCTAATTCAGGTAAAAAGTGCAGCATTGAAAAGGTGGTCAGATTGTACGGCGATCATTGACCATGAAAAATAATCTGGGGTATGAATATCTATAAATTACACCAAAGTGGAACTATACCTCATAAAAATACAAGATAAGAAGTTGCATTTGAATTTAATGATGGAGCGAAGGTGATTTGAGGATATGGACGTGCAAATATGTCAGCGAGCCTTTGTTTACCGAGCCGGCAAGCGTTGGCTGCTGTTGATTAATGGTTTTTTTGCGATGAGGTAGCTGATAAGGATCGCAATCAGCTTAGTTGATCAACTGGCAAAAGGAATCGGGTGAGAAAAGCTATATCTCTATTATCAACTCAGTCCGCACTGAGAATGCTGTGCTGATCAGAAAAATACTGACCAGCACAGCATAAGGGCACTATACGACGACTAGGTTTTCATCATCGTAAAGGCGAACTTTTTTCCAGCCTACAAATTTGGAGTCATCAAATTCCAGGTCATTATCAATGGCATATTCGTAGCAACTTCTGAATAAACGCGCAGTGCGAAAAGCATGCAGCTCGTCATCCGCACTGACTTTTTCTACATTGCCTACCTGAAAAGTTTTGTTTTTTGATTTGCCATTGCAGACCCAAAAAACGGTATAGCAAAGATAACTTTTATCTTTGCGATGATCATATTTTACGGTTCTGGAAACGCCGGTCACGCCGGTGGTGGTTTTATTTTTGGGCGGTTTTAGAAAACGTGTCTTGCTGCCCTTCAGCACAACCAGCATTTGGTCTCGCCAAGCAATGGCTGCTTGCAAGGATTTGCCGCGATTGCCCCAGAGTTTGTGAGAAAAGTAGCGACTACTTTCTTTGCCGCGTCTGACGATACGTACTTGATATCCAAAGACATCAGGTTCGGTGATATGTTTGTTTTTTGCCATGGCTTGGTTTTCCGTCTAATTACGCAATGTGAATTTAACAGCAAAGATTCAGCCACCATCCAGATTGCACATGTAAGCCAGAATACTTTTCGCTGTAAGTCAGGGATTACAAATTATCATCAAAGCTCAGTCCATTGCAAGTACTAAGTCATAACGCTAGACAATTTCCTACCTTCCTGGTGTAGAATAACCTTAAGCCCCTCGTCGAAGCGGCTGATCATGAATTCATAACACAATGATTTTTAACTATTTTTGGAGAGTGCGATGAGTGTTTTAGTTGGTAAACAAGCGCCTGATTTCACAGTGCCTGCTGTGCTTGGCGATGGTCAAATTGTTGATGCATTCAACTTTTCTAGCGAAACCAGCGGCAAAGGCAAATATGCTGTCGTGTTTTTCTATCCATTGGATTTCACTTTTGTATGTCCAAGCGAATTGATTGCTTTAGATCACCGCATTGACGAATTCAAAAGCCGTAATGTTGAAGTTGTTGCTGTATCTATCGACTCGCATTTTACTCACAACGCTTGGCGTAACACCCCCATCAACAAAGGTGGTATCGGTGCTGTGCGCTACACATTGGCAGCTGATTTAACACATTCAATCGCTAAAGATTATGATGTTGAAACTGCTGGTGGCGTTGCTTTCCGTGGATCATTCTTGATCGACCGTAGCGGATTGGTTCGTCACCAAGTCGTCAATGATTTGCCATTAGGCCGTAACATTGATGAATTGCTGCGCGTAGTTGATGCACTGCAATTTCATGAAGAGCATGGCGAAGTTTGCCCAGCCGGCTGGCAAAAAGGTGATGCTGGTATGGATGCAAGTCCATCAGGTGTTGCAGCGTATTTGGATAAAAACGCCGACAAGTTGTAATTTGTTCTAGTGACCAGCAAAAGGCGCGTTGTGGCAACACAACGCGCCTTTTGTGTATTTGAAGATGCGTTATTGATTCGTTGCGTCAGCTATTAATTTTTTGCGGATAAAAAAGGCGGCAATAAATGCGCATACGGCCGGTATCTGCGTAATCAAAAAAATCGCCATGCCATTTTTTGGAAATAATGCAGTTAGCGGTGCAACGACAGTCAAGCGAACCGCCCACCAGGCAATCCAATAGCCGATCACACCAATAATGGCCCATTTATAAGCGGGTTCACCCTGTTGTTTGGCGCTTATAAAAAACCACACCAGCACGGCAATGCCTGCAAATTTAGCTAAAAGCAACATATCTCCACCCCGTATAATTAATTTTACTTGGGACAGCCGCTTCGGCTGCCGTGAGCGTGCAATGATATTACATTTTCAAGGCAGGAGCGCATTGTGAAAAAACCTATAAAAATTACGTTGTCAGTGCTGCTGGCGATAATTTTATTGCTGGTCGTGGCAATTTTGGCAGTGCCTGTATTTGTCGACCCAAATCAATTTAAACCTGAAATTTCTGCGGCAGTTAAGGACAGCACGGGACGGGACCTGACGATTGACGGCGACATTAAGCTTTCGCTATTTCCTTGGCTGGGTATAACGACTGGCGCACTGACATTGAGTAATGCTCAAGGCTTTGAAAATAAACCGTTTGTTACCGTTACAACCAGTGACATTAGCGTTCAGTTGTTACCGTTATTGCTGGAGAAAAAAATTGCCATTAATCAAATCGTCTTGAAGGGGCTGGTGCTCAACCTTGCCAGAAACAATCAAGGGCTGAGTAACTGGGATGATTTTACTAAAGTGCCTGATCCGGCCACGCCACCATCGACCAGTGTTAATCAATCACCACAAGCCAGTACATCTGAGGCGTTGGCATTATTTGCAGTGGGTAAAATTTCTGTGAGTGATGCCCAAGTTAGTTGGGAAGACGCACAAGCCGACGCAGCTTGGCTAATCAAAGACCTTAATCTCGATACCGAGCAGTTTAGTTTTGATACACCCGTCAACGTAGCGCTGTCACTACAGGCCGCCAATTTAAAATCCGGCTTTTCAGCAACTATTCAACTCAAAACTGCCTTAACGGTTAACGATAAATTCGATAATTTTTCTCTAAGCAGTACCGAATTGCAGTCCACGGTATCAGGCGAAAACATTCCTGCCAAGTCGCTGACCAGCACATTAACTATTGCCGATGCCGCATTAGAGTCGGATAAACAAGTCGTTAAGTTAACAGGCTTAAAACTTGCGATAGGCGAGGCTTTGCTTAGCGCTGACATTGTCGGCACGGGTATCAAGGATGCGCCTGATTTTGCTGGAAATATGAGCATCGCTCCGTTCAATCTGGCTAAATTACTGCAAGAATTGGCTATTAGCCTACCCGCTATGCAGGATGCTAAAGCGCTGAATTTGCTGTCTTGGCAAAGCAATTTACATGCAACGACGGATGTTATTGAGTTGCAAAATCTGGCTATGACGCTTGATGACACGCACGCTCAAGGGCAAATTAGCGTTAATACCGCAAGTCAGTCCGCTATCGGTTTTGACTTGGCATTGGATACGTTGGCGCTGGATCGTTATTTGCCGCCAGTTAATAATTCAAAAAAACAAACATTAGCAAGTCCAGGTGCAGCTTTGGCGGCAGGTGCGGCGGCGTTGCCTGTGGAAACGTTAAGAAAATTGAATGCGGATGGTCAAGTCACGTTGGGTAAATTAACTGTGCGCGGCGTTGATTTACAGGGCGTTAAATTAAAACTAACCGCCAAAGACGGCAAGGTCGCGACGCAACAATCGGTAAATACCTTTTATCAGGGCGCTTATTCTGGCAATCTCAATGTGGATGCCCGGAATAAAAAACCGGTTATTGTTTTAAATGAGCACTTGACCAAGGTACAGCTTGAACCTTGGTTGAAGGGGCTGTTTAAGAAGCCTATCACCGGACAATTGACGGCATCAGCACAGCTGCAAGCGCAAGGCAGTAATGCCGATGAATTGAAATCAACGCTGAATGGTCATGTGGATGTGTCGCTTAAAGACGCGGTGATCAAAGGTGTTAATCTGCAAAAAATTATTGATAACGGCAAAGCGTTAATCAAAGGCACCGGCTTACCGACAGACAGTAAAGATGATCAAACCCTATTTACGCAAATCACCGGCACGGCGGCTATTAACAATGGTCTCGTGCGCAACGATGATTTGGTCGCTACCGCAGCCAAGTTGCATGTTGACGGTAAAGGCAGTGCCAATATCGTCAACGAAACGCTGGATTATCAGGTGAATGCCATATTGCCCGCCCAGGAAGCCGGCCAAGCGCCAAGCCCGCCATTGGTTATCGCAATTACTGGGCCTTTCGATAATTTAAATTACGCAATTGATGCCACTGCGTTGTTAACCGATAAAGCCAGAATCGAAAAAGTGCTGGATAAAAATAAAGATAAAATAAATAAGCTCATGAATAAATTGGATAAAAAGCTGGGTCCAGGCACCGGCGATTTATTGAAAGGGCTGTTTCATTAAATGACTCCGGAGAAGTTTCAAAAAAACTTGCTTGATTGGTTTGATCTGCATGGCCGCAAAGACTTGCCCTGGCAACTTAATATCACACCTTATCGGGTTTGGCTTTCCGAGACAATGTTGCAACAAACTCAAGTCGCAACCGTTATTGATTATTTCAATGCATTTACCGGTAAATTCCCTGACATAGAAAGTTTGGCGCAAGCACCGGAAGATGATGTGTTGGCGCTTTGGTCAGGACTTGGCTATTACGCCAGAGCGAGAAATTTACATAAAACCGCACGGATTATTGCCGCGCAAGGCTATTTTCCAGATTCACTGGATGAGCTGGTCAATATGCCTGGTATTGGGCGTTCTACTGCCGGCGCAATTTTGAGTATTGCTTTCAAAAGCAGTCATCCCATTCTTGATGGCAACGTTAAACGTGTATTAACAAGGTTTAGGGCAATTTCCGGCTGGCCTGGCAGCAGTCAAGTGGAGAAGTTGCTTTGGGCGATTAGTACAGACTTGACCCCCGTAGATCGAGTTGCTGACTTCACGCAAGCTATTATGGATTTAGGGGCGACAGTCTGTACTCGAAGCAAACCCGTATGTTCAGTCTGTCCTTTGGTCGGCGCGTGTATCGCCAAAGCCACCGACACAGTGGCCTCATTTCCAAGTTCTAAACCGGCCAAGACCTTGCCGGTTAAAGAAAAAGTGTTTTTATTATTACGTGATCCTGATCATCAAATATGGCTGGAAAAACGCCCGCCCACCGGTATTTGGGGTGGGCTATGGAGCGTGCCGGAGTTTGATAGTGTCGATGAAGCTCAGCAATGGTGCGGGCTCAGGCAGTTGTCTATCAAGTGTCAGCAAGCATTTGACGTTAAGCGGCATACCTTTTCGCATTATCATTTGGACTATACGCCGCTGCTGGTTGATACCAATAACCCCAACAATTTTGTGATGGAAGCCAATCAGGGGCTCTGGTATAAAGCGGAGCAATTTAACGATCTTGGACTGGCAGCGCCTATCAAGCTGCTGTTGCAACACTTTAGCGAGGATAAATAATGACAAGAACAGTGCATTGCGTGAAATTGGGGATAACGGCTGAAGGACTGGATGAGCCGCCGTTTCCTGGCCCCAAAGGTCAGGAAATATTTGATAAAGTCTCTAAGCAAGCTTGGAAAGAATGGTTGGCGAAGCAAACCATGCTGATTAATGAAGGCAAGCTGGCTAGTTTTGATGCTAAGGCTAGAGCCTACTTAGCTGAGGAAAGGACAAAGTTTTTGTTTGAAGGCAATACTGAGATGCCTGAAGGTTACGTGCCGCAAAAGTAGTGGACTTGGACTCTGGCGTTAGTTGTTATAACTAACGCCAGCATCTAGCTTGTAGTGGGGATTAATGAGTGCCCCAATCGACCCAACCCTGTTGGGCTGAAACCAATACCAACACGCCAAACACAATTCGATACCAAGCAAACACAGTAAAGTCGTGGCGACTGATGAAATATATCAAGCCACGCACGGCAAGGAATGCGCTGATAAACGACACTGTGCCACCTACCGCAAACAATTCAAAGTCTGCCATGCTAAACAACTCGCGATTTTTATAAACGTCATAAAAAGTCGCCGCAAACATAGTTGGAATAGCGAGAAAGAATGAAAACTCGGTTGCTGCGCGGCGAGACAAGCCAAAAAATAAGCCACCGATAATGGTAGCACCTGAGCGCGAAGTGCCTGGAATCATAGCTAATGCTTGGGCAAAGCCCACTTTTAAAGCGTCTTGCCAAGTTAGGTCATCGACTGTTTCGGCATGGACAACATGCTGACGACGTTCTGCCCAGAGAATCAGAAAACCGCCAATAATCAGTGCCGAAGCCACCACAAACGGATTGAACAAGTAGGTTTTGATTTGTTTGAGAAACAAAAATCCCAATACTGCAGCCGGTAAAAATGCCACTATCAAATTGATTGCCAGGCGCTGTGAAACTGCTTCAGAGGTCATGCTTGCCAGGGTATGGAATAGGCGTACCCGGTATTCCCAAACAACCGCCAAAATCGCCGCAAATTGAATAGCAATTTCAAAGACTTTACCTTTGTCGTCGTTAAAGTCGAGCAATTGGCCGACTAGAATCAAATGGCCGGTTGATGAGACAGGTAAAAATTCGGTCAAACCTTCGACAATGCCAAGGATAAGGGCATGAAACAACAGGGTAGGGTCAGTCATGGTGGTTCTTTATGTAGTTAACGATAAAGCACAGCGGCTGGATGAGTTGTGAGAATCAAAATCAACGTTTCATGGAATCGAAAAATTCGGCATTGGTTTTAAAGTCTTTTAGTTTGCCGATTAAAAATTCTGAGGCTGCCGTTTCGTCCATAGGCTGAAGGATTTTGCGCAAGATCCAAGTTTTTTGCAGTGAATCGGGATCAACCAGATATTCTTCGCGACGAGTACCCGAGCGGTTGATATTAATCGCGGGGTAGATTCGTTTTTCGGCAATTTTGCGGTCCAAATGCAATTCCATGTTGCCGGTACCTTTGAATTCTTCGTAGATTACCTCGTCCATTCTGGAGCCGGTATCAACCAAGGCAGTAGCGATAATGGTCAAACTGCCGCCTTCTTCGATGTTACGTGCGGCGCCGAAAAAGCGTTTTGGTTTTTCCAGGGCGTTAGCGTCGACACCACCGGTTAATATCTTGCCCGAAGACGGTACTACCGTGTTGTAAGCTCTGGCCAGTCTGGTGATCGAGTCTAACAAAATAACTACATCGTGTTTGTGTTCAACTAAACGACGGGCTTTTTCGATAACCATTTCAGCGACTTGCACGTGCCGGGTAGGGGGCTCGTCAAAGGTGCTGGAGATAACTTCACCACGCACGCAACGCTCCATTTCCGTGACTTCTTCAGGGCGTTCATCGATTAGTAAGACAATCAAATAACATTCGGGATTCTTTTCAGCGATGGCTTGAGCCAAGGCTTGCAGGATCATAGTTTTACCGGCCTTTGGCGGCGAAACAATCAATCCACGTTGGCCTTTGCCGATGGGCGCGATTAAATCGATGATGCGTCCGGTTAAATCTTCGCTACTGCCGTTGCCTTGTTCCAGTACAAAACGTTGCTTGGCAAACAGTGGTGTGAGGTTGGAAAAGGTAATTTTATTTTTGGTGTTTTCGGGGGGTTCGAAGTTGATTTGATCAACCTTGAGCATCGCGAAATAGCGTTCATTATCTTTAGGCGGTCTGATTTTGCCGCTGATGGTGTCGCCGGTTTTTAAGGAGAAACGTCTGATTTGGCTGGGTGAAACATAAATATCATCAGGACCTGCTAAGTATGAGCATCCCGGTGTACGTAAGAAGCCAAAACCATCCTGTAAAATTTCCAGAACACCGTCACCATAAATGTCATCGCCGGCTTTTGCCTGTTTTTTCAGAATGGCGAAAATCAAATCTTGTTTACGGGATCGGGCGACATTTTCAAGCCCTAGGGATTCGGCTATTTCAATAACTTCACTGATTTGTTTTGCTTTTAACTCGGTAAGATTCATAAAAAAAGGTAACTCGAAGATAAGTAGTTACATGCGCAGCATGACAACCACAAAGGATAGGATTGATAAGTCAGGGATGTATTTATCGGATGATAGATATGAGCGCGCGGAAAATAGCGCAAGATAAGTGTAACTTAAGTTACTCAGCCCCGTCCAACCTTTTGTAACAGGTCTGAGTAACTAAGGTATTAGATGTTGCTATCGAGGAAGGCCGCTAGCTGTGATTTTGTTAGTGCGCCAACTTTGGTAGCTTCAACTTCACCATCCTTGAACAGCATCAACGTTGGGATGCCGCGTACGCCGTAATGTTGAGGTGTTTGTGGATTTTCGTCGATATTGATTTTGGCGACGGTCAATTTACCGGCATAGTCCTTGGCAATTTCATCCAACACGGGGGCAATCATTTTGCATGGGCCGCACCATTCCGCCCAGTAGTCAACCAATACAGGGCCGCTGGCCTTAAGTACGGTTTCGTTAAATTCATTATCACTCACATGAAGAACTGAGCTGCTCACATTATTTCTCCGGAATCAAAAAATCAAACTATATGAGCGAAGGTGTGATGAGTCAATCACTATCCGGGATTTTCTTTTTTAAGTTATGCTATGCACCTATGGAAAATACACATCTAACACAAATTCGTTTTAGTAATCTTGAGCTTTCAGAGACAATTCTGCACGGCTTAAAAGATGCCGGTTTTGAACTCTGCACCCCTATCCAGCGGCGTGCGTTACCCATCACTTTACGCGGCAAAGATATGGCGGGTCAGGCGCAAACCGGGACGGGCAAAACCGCTACTTTTTTGCTGGCTACTTTTCAGCATTTAATTAATGACACCAGCGAGTCGATAAAAAACCCCAGAGCCATTATTCTTGCGCCGACTCGAGAGCTGGCCATTCAAATTCACAAAGATGCATTACAGTTGGGTAAGCATTTGAATCTGAAAATGGCGCTGATTTATGGCGGCACTGATTACGAAAAGCAGCTGAATAGCCTAAAAGCCAATGTTGACATCATCATTGGCACGCCGGGCCGTATCATTGATTTTTATCGGCAAAACGCCTTTACCTTGGACAATATTAAAGTGACGGTGATGGATGAAGCCGATCGCATGTTCGATTTAGGTTTCATCAAAGATATTCGCTTTTTGTTACGACGCATGCCGCCGCCGGATCAGCGCTTGAACATGCTGTTCTCTGCCACCTTGTCTTACAAAGTGACTGAGCTGGCTTATGAGCACATGAACAATCCGGTGCTGATTCGTATTGAAAGTGAACAAGTCACCTCCACAGCCATTCAGCAAAGTGCTTTTTGTCCATCTAATGAGCAAAAAATTCCATTGTTATTAGGTATTTTGCATCGAGACCAGCCGCAACGTAGTATTGTTTTCGTTAACACTAAACGCGTCGCCGAACGACTCAATGATTATCTCAATGCCAACGGATATAAAACCGCAGCTTTAAGCGGCGACGTGGCGCAAGACAAACGCCAGCGGTTATTGGCTGATTTTCAAGAAAACCGTATTACCTTATTGATTGCTACCGACGTCGCTGCAAGAGGTTTGCATATTGCCGATGTTTCACATGTTTTTAACTACGACCTACCACAAGATGTAGAAGATTATGTGCACAGGATCGGCAGAACAGCGCGCTTTGGCGCCAACGGCGTAGCGGTTAGTTTTGTCTGTGAAGAATATGCCTATTCGATGCCCGATATAGAGCAGTACATAGACCAAAAAATTCCTATCCAATCTATTACTGCGGATCTTTTGGCGGCAGTCATAGAGCCTGAAAAAAGGCCGGAAACTGAGAGACCGAGCTTTTCAGCGAATCGGCCTCGTTCAAATGGCCCGCGTTCTAACTTTAGTCCGCGTCCTAAGCCTAAAGCCCCGACATCAACTCTCTAAAGTCAGCAATAGCTGGGTATTCAGCAATCTGCCGTTGAGGCAGTTTGCTATCCGGCTTACTGATGGCGCACAAATAGCCCAAGCCAAATTCTCTGGCGGCATTAAGCACTGCCAGAGAGTCGTCGATCATCAGCGTATTTTGCTTGGTAAAGCCGATTTGTTGCTGTAATAACGGCCAAAATTCGGGATGTTCTTTAGGTAAACCCAAAGCGTGGGAACTAACAATGGCATCAAAAAACGGCTGCAAACAGGTCTTTTCCATTTTTAGACCCAAGCTATCTTGATGCGCATTGGTGACCAGCAACACCTTACGCGGCGACTGCCGAAGTTTTTCCAAAAACTCCACAACATGCGGCAATACCGCAATCAACCCCGCAATTTCTGCTTTTAGTCCGGCAATATCCAGCTGTAAAGAGTTGCTCCAATAATCCAGGCAATACCATTCCAGTTTGCCTTCCATGCTTTTGAAACGAGGTTGTAATTGTTGCTTGGCAAGGTCGATTGATATGCCCTGTTGTTCGGCAAACTTAAGCGGCACAAACTCCTTCCAGAAATGATTATCGAAATTCAAATCCAATAACGTACCGTCCATATCCAGCAAAACGGTGTCAATTTTTTTCCAGTCAATCATAGGCTTGGGGATATATAAATCTATATGAATATTCAGGCGAATACGACATTTGCATCATAACCTGAACATGGCAATTTAAAGTTTACTTAAGTCCGGATAAAGCAAGCAATACTACGCAAGATGATATGGCGGCAGACTGAAAAATAGGCGCTCAACTGAGATTGGGAACTAGCTCATTTGGACTATATGGAGGCAGATCTCCGGAGTGATAAGGTTACCAAGCATTACTTGATGCACCAATCTTACTTCAGGGGTAAACATAAATGAGCAGACGATTGTTCCGGTTGACGACATTGCATGTCGCAATCTTATTGGGATTAAGCCCATTTAAAGCACAGGCGCTAATTTACGATTCGGGCGTTTTGAATTTTAATTATGACGGCGGCAATATGTGGGGGGCGAATTCTTCGTTCAATATTGATCGCTCCGATTTTATAGGTCTCAATGTGCCATTTACATTTTTTAGCAAACGAGAGATGACATCTTTTGCGGGCCAAGACACCGGAGTTGAATTAACAGGCTCCATTGGAACATCACCTCTAGGCGGGTCGGCTGCTAGAGTGGGCATTAACCTGGGCGGGAAACTCGATTCAGGGTCGGTAAAAGTTAATTATTCGGTCGATGCCAAGCTGAATTTACCGGATAGTCCGCTACTAAAAGGCAGTTATGTTTCGTTGGGAGGGGCAAATAACACCACTGTGTCAAAAAGCATTTTGCAGACTCAGTTAGGTTCAATTTCCATGTATGAAGATTTTGTCTACAACGTTCCCGCTTCTATTATTGCAAGGGGCTGTGTAGCAGGTCAATGTGCCAGCAAACCTGTCAATCTGGGTGTCTCTGTCGATCCGTTTGAATTGTTTTCTTACAATCGGAATGATAATGGGGTAGTTAAATTGTTCGGGACTACCACGCCACTCAATTTTAATAAGCCTATTTCATTGGATGCCAATTTTGAAATTGACGGAGTCACCGTCGGCACCAATTTGGGTTCGGTGACGGTTCATACGCCTACGCTGCAAACTGCTATTGGCTTTACGGATACATACGGTAATTTAAACAGCGCCGGCACCGCAAAATTATTTGAAGCGTCCCTGGACATTTCAAATGCGTTTAGCCTGCTATCCGCTAGCGGTGCAACGAATTGGAATTTTGGGGTTGGCGAAGCCATGGTCAATATCACGCCAGCGGCGTTATATGCCAGTCCCATCTTAAGCCTGGAGCAGCAATTCAGTTTCGATCCCAATCTGCAGGTGGATTTACGCTTCGATCACCCGATTACCGCCAGCTTTATAGAGGATGGCCAGCAACGAAGCAAAACCAGTAATGACTTCATAGTATCTATGGATGCCCTGAATAATTACAACTTCAGGTTTGACGCAGATACAGTAATAACGCCAAGCTTTATATTGGATAACAAATTCCGCAACCTCAGCAAACTTGATGTCGGATTGTCGCTGGATATGACCGAATTAAAGGGTAGCGTATCGCTAGCTGGGGAGGATCTTTTCAGTTTTCCGGGTTTAACCCAGCATTTAACCGATGCCGATATCCAAAAATTTACAGTCTTCGATCAAGCTTACGATCTCAATTTCGAACGTCTACTCGGCAAGGCATTTACCGTCAAAACCTTGGGGCAATCGGTGGACGGGCTTTATGCGCTATGGACGGGTCAGGGTTATGATAATAATTGGAGTACGGCGGGTAACTGGCAGGGAGGGAAAAAACCTGTGGATGGCGACGCGATTTTATTTTACGGCAGTGCCGGCGGACGCACCTTGGCCTTTGACAATAGAGCTGTAACCAACATCAACGGCATGACCTTTCTGGAAGGGGCTGACAGCTTTGTAGTGGACGGAAACGATCTTAGCAACACCGGGGATATCAGCAATCAAAGCAGCAGAAGTCAGACGATCAAGCAGAATGTGACTATTGCAGCCAATCAGGCTTGGGATGGCGGAACGGGCGGCTTGAATTACCTCGGGAAGCTGAATGTCGATAACGGCTTTAACTTGAGCTTGTTGCGAACCAATACCAGCTCAACGGCTTCTATAGAGGTTGGGAAGGCCGATAACGGCACGTTAAATGTTACTGCGGGTAGTCGTTTGCAGGCGGCTGGTTTAGACATGGGCATCACTAAGAACAGCATAGGCAAGGTGTTTGTTAGCGATACCGGCACTCAGGTCGCTCTTAGCAATCAGCTGCTGGTAGGCGATTTAGGTAACGGCGATTTGTATATAGAGAATGGCGGTTCCGTGAGTGCCAGTAACGCCGTTTTCGCAAAGCAAGAATCTGCTAACGCTTATTTAGGCTTGGACGGTTCCGGTTCTGAATTGATTATTAGCCATGGGGCGGTACTGGCGAATTCCGGGCTGGCTATATTAAGAGTAAGTAATGGCGCCAACTTGAAGACCGGTAGCACGGACTTGGCGATCAATAGCACGGCGGGCGCGGATGTTCAGTTACAAGGCAACAAAACCCGCTGGGCGGTTAATGGCAATATCAAGGCCGGCGGTGACGGCCAGACAAAACTGCTGGTGGGCAGCGGTAGCCAATTGGCTGTAAGCAATGACCTGATCTGGGGAACGGGAGTAGGGCGTTCCGAATTACAAGTCAACCAAGGCGGCTTAGTCGATGTTACGGGGGATGTGATCCTGGGCGGACAAGGTAGGGTTGCTTTGCAGGGCTCCTCTGCTAAAAACCAGACATTACTCAAAGTGGCAGGACACACGACGGAGCAAGCCGGAGCACAGCTAAGTTTAAATAATGCCAACGCTACTTTCGCTGACGGTTTGGATGTTGCAGGCACTTTGCAATCGCAAGGTGTGTCAGCGATCAATGGCAACATTCAATTAGCTTCGGGTGTAGGACAGATTGTTACTCAAACAGGCCAATTAACGCTGTTTGGCGACGTGACTCACAATGGCGCCACGATTAATACTCATGCGGGTGCGACTACCGTTTTTGAAGGTGCCGTACACGGTGCCGGTAATTTCAGCGGCGGCGGCAACTTAGATTTTGAAGCCGGTTACGCGCCGGGAAATTCGGCGGCGGCTATCCATTTTGCCGGTGATAACGTGACTTTTGGCAGTGCGTCTACGCTTACGATGGAGCTGTTCGGTTCCGCTCCCGGCCAGCAATATGATCAATTGCTGAATATGGGTAACCTGAATTTTCAAGGTAATCTCCTGCTGAACTTCGGTCTTTATTCTCCTGCGGTTGCCAGCGTGTTTAACCTGTTTGATTTTCAGAGCTTTTCCGGCATGTTTGATCTGCAGTATATTCAGGTGGCTGGAATCGATAGAGCTAGGCTCGATTTTTCACAATTGGCGTTGAACGGAGAATTGATAGTGAAAGCCGTGCCCATTCCGCCGTCTTTTGTGTTGCTGGCTAGCGGTCTGGCCGCCATGTCGGCATCGGGCTTAAGACGCAGGAGAAATGCACTGGCCGCTTGATCGGATGCGGCTGTGCGAAAGGCAGTGCCCATAAGCACTGTTCGCTAGGCTTAGGGCGAACGGAAGACACAGTTTACCCCGTTGGTTCTGAGCCTTTCGGTTGTTTTCAGAAAAGTCTTGTCGAAAGACAAAATAGCGATTCCTTAAATGCGGTAGAGCAAACCGGCCGTCGAATTTCCAACCTTAAAAAACACATCGACAGGCAATGCGCTGACTCTGACAGGTATACTGGGGCTTGCATTTTTGCAGGTGGGTATCGGGCTCATTTTTATGAAAGTATTGGTTGTCGATGATCATGGCTTATTTCGGGACGGTGTCTGTTTGCTAATACGCCGCATGGATATTGGCATCGATACCATTCTCGAAGCCGGTGATGCGCAAAGCGGCCTAGCTCTTGCGGCTAAACACACCGACCTAAGCATAATTCTATTGGACATCAATTTACCAGATCTCTCCGGTGCATCGACAGTGCGCGCTTTTCGGCGTACGTGCATCAGCGCTTCGCTGGTATTGTTATCGGCTGTCGACGACCTGTCGTTGGTGCGGCGGTGCATGAACGAAGGCGCCCAAGGTTTTATTCATAAATCCGCCAATGCAGAAACGATTCTTACCGCCCTGCGCCGTATCTTGAACGGGGAAGCGGTCTGGATTGATCCTTCGTCAAAGCTTGCCGCTCTCGATGAAATGCATGATGTGGCAGCCGTTACCTTAACCCCTCGGCAAATGGATGTGTTGGCCCGATTGTGTCAGGGTTGGTCGAACAAGGAAATCGCTCGCGATTTGCTGATCAGCGACAACACCGTACGGATTCATGTCGCGGCAATTTTGCAGAGCTTAGGGGCAAGAAACCGGTCCGAAGCCATCGTGGTGGCAAGAGACTTGGGCTTAATCGGTGGTTAATTTGCCGGAAGCGGAGCAGACCTTATTACGTGAACGCATACGGGTGTTGTTTGCCCATGCGCCGCAAATTCTATTGGGCGGATTGGCGGCCGCCGTTATTTTAGCGATGATATTACGAGATCGGGCCGATGCGGCTCAACTGCAAACCTGGCTGGTATCTGCAGTCATCATCAATAGCGTTCGCTATGGGCTGGTACTCGAGTTTCGGCGCCGGGCAAGCACCGCTTTCGACCCTCGCCTTTGGGGCTGGATTTTTGCGTTGGGTTCAGGTGTGTTCGGCTCGCTATGGGGCTTAGGGTTTTACTTATTCTTCAAGCCGGATCCGTTTGAATTGATTCTATTGACGTTGGTGTTGTCCGGCATGGTTGCTGGTTCGCTAGCATCGCTGTCGGCATTTTTACCCGCTTACGTGCTGTATGTGGTGTGCTCGGTGGTGCCTTACATTTGGCGCTTAACTCAGGAAATGACTACTCTGTATCTGGAAATTGCCGGTTTTACCGTGCTGTTTTCGGTCACCAATTTACTCTATGGGCGTAATGCGCAAAATATCCTGATTGCTGCCGTTCAATTACGCATGGAAAAAGAAGCGCTGGCCGATAAGCTCAATCAGCAAATTCATGCGACCAACGCCGCTAGAGACAAGGCCGAACAAGCTAATCTGGAAAAATCTCAACTGCTGGCGGCGACCAGTCATGACTTACGGCAGCCGGTTCATGCACAAGCGCTGTATCTGGAAGTACTCAGACAAGACTTGTTCGGACGGCCTGAAGTTGAACTGGTGGAGCGTATTATCGAAGCAAGCAATGCCCTGAACGATATGCTGGATTCTTTACTGGAAATTTCCCGTATCGAAGCCGGAGGCATGTTGCCTAATGTGACCAATTTTTCCTTGGAGCCGCTGTTAGTCAGGCTGGATAGGGAATTCATGCCGCAAGCTCATGGCAAGGATTTACGGTTCAGGTTATTTCCCTCGACAGCCTGGTGCCGTAGCGATCCGCTGTTTGTCGAGCGAATATTGCGTAACCTCATCACCAATGCCTTGCGCTATACCCAACAGGGCGGCATCGTGGTCGGTTGCCGCCGGCGCGGGGAGCAGTTATGGCTGCAAGTATGGGACACCGGTATCGGCATTCCGGAAGATCAGCAGCAAAACATTTTTCGCGAATTCCGGCAATTGGCTAACCCTGAACGGGATAGGCGTAAAGGGCTGGGCTTAGGATTGGCTATCGTCGACCGGCTATGCGGTTTGCTGGCTCACCCGATCCGCATTGCCTCCCAGCCGGACAAGGGCAGTATGTTTGAATTTGCCGTACCCGCAGTCGATCCAGACCGGGTGGCTCTCCAAGAAAACATTATGGCGTTCGCCGATCTGCCGCCCGGGCTTGGTGTTTTGGTGCTGGACGACGATCCGATGGTGCTGGATGCGGCCGGGCGTATTTTGGAGCGATTGGGCTGCCGGGCATGGTGCGCCGGTACGCTGGAAGACGCGATTGCGCTTGTTCTGGGCCTGGCGAAACCGGATGTCCTGCTGGTCGATTATCGCTTATCCGGTAATGTCACCGGTATCGATGCAGCACATGGGATTTATCAGGCGCTTAGACGTACCGTGCCCACTGCGATCATCACCGGCGATATTGCGCTTGAGCAACTCGACGAAATCGGCAATTCGGGGTTTCCTGTGTTGCACAAACCCTTGGATGGCGCACGTTTTCGGGCATTGCTTTCATCGTTATCGCGGGTAACTGAGGGGGATTTTGATGAGCCTTAGATCTAACAAATAACGCGAAAAACTTAGGTACAGCTCAATTTATAGCCAACTCCATAGACCAGCGATAATTTCTGAGCGCGAAATGGTTGAGGTGGTGTTTCAGTTTAAGTTGTTCGAGCTTGAAAAAAGCATAGATAGATGCAAAGAAATGGTTGCTTTGGGTTCTCACCGTGACGGTAGCAGGAAGTAATACAGCAACACTGAGTGACAAACCAAGATGAAAAGATTTACGATCAATCATTTTTTTCTCCATGTAGTGGGTGAGTAACCAAAAAGATAAATATCCGGTTGGCGATACTAACAATAGCCACCTAATTAGGAGTAATTGTGGAGAAAAAATGTAATTTTCTTGCCGGGCGCTAGTCTTAGGCTGAATAAGCGCTGCGCATCCGGTTACAACGAAAATATTGCTTTAGCTTAACGGCATTGCATGCAGGCCCCGCCTCTGCTCGGCGCCTGATTTTGCAGAGAGCCGATAAACCTTGAGCTGGGGGTTACCCGGTGATTCCGGATCAACCTCAAATACGCTCTCAACATGGGCTAGATTGATCTCAAAATCCTCCGCATACAGCGTTTTAATTTCTTCGGCAACGCCAAAGGCTTGGCTCGGGGTGTCTTTTTCTTCAGCGTCCTCAGTGGTCAACAGAAAAACCGTAGCTGTTGCTGGTACGATTTTTCTCAAGTGGCTGACATAGTGCTTGCGAATATCTTCCGGCAACGCGGTGAGCGCAGCCCTGTCATAAACCGTATCAATCCGGCCTAGATCCTCAAGAGTTAACGAAAAATAATCGCCGCATAGGATGCTGATTCGGCCATGTTGCCAGAGCGTGAATTTTCCAAGCTGCCGCCGAGCTGGCAGCAAGCGGTTCTCCCGGAAAAAGGCCCGCACTGCAATAGGACTTAACTCCACACCGATAACATTATGTCCCTGCTTTGCAAGCCAGACCATGTCCAGGCTCTTTCCGCATAAAGGCACGAAAACACGACTTTCCGGGACCAGCTCAAGACTGGGCCAAAATCGTGTAAGAAGTCGATTCGTCGATTGCTGGTGGAAATCAGTTCTGTGATCACGCCAGCTTTGTAACCAAAGCTCGTTGTCGCGACCGGTCATGACGGCTCAAGCTCCTGTGATCGCGTAAAATTCAGGAAACGCCCCTTATACGGATCGCCGTTTTCAATAAACAGGTCGGCACGTTGACTGGTGAAGTCATAGCCTAAGTCAGCCATTTCCCGGCAAAAACCGACCCGATTGCCGCGATCCGGGTCGACGATAATGATTTCGGCAGACGGCGCGGCGTGACGATCGATGAAAGCTGCGAGCTGGTTGGGCTGCTGGCGTTCATAAAGCACATCACTGCCGATGATTAGGTCAAACTGCCCCAGTTCCGGGTTGTTTACCGCCCAGTTACCGGTTTGATACTTCAGCGGCCCCAGCTTGTTCAGCAGCAGATTCTCTTTCAAAAACGCCTGGCTCAATGGATGCCAATCGCTAACAGTCATGTCTCCAGCCCGGCGATGGATAACTAAACTCGCCAAGGCGAGCCCGGCACCGATTTCCAAAATACGTTTGCCAGCCAAGTCAAAGGTGTGCATGGCCAGCGCCAGAACTCGTGCCGACGGCCATACGCGGCCGAATAACGACCAACTGGCGGATGAAATCCCGGCCAGCTCTGCTTCACCCAGCGGATCGGAATATTGCTGAAGATCTAACAACGAACGGATCTGATAGTCCGTACCGCCAACAGTGACGGTCTCGAACTTGACATGGTAATCGGGCATAAAGATTTCTTCTCATGGGAGCGGTTGTGCATAAGGAAAATGTTCTGATCGAACGGGCACAAGACTTCGTGAGAAGAGAGATGCAGGCAGAAAAGGCACTTGCGAGGGCTGCCCAAGAGCTTTTTTGGGACGGCGTGTGTTGCAGAGTATCATGCCGGAAGAGTGGGTGTTGAAAAGAGTGGGTATTTTCTAAGATGCCGTTCTAGGGCAGGTTTTATTTGCAGGCAGGCAAGCCGAACTTAACACAGAGACGCTAGTAGCTCAGCATAAATTGGAAATCATTGGTGGAATTTGATCAGCAGAGTTGAATAATTTGATTTAACCGCTCGCATACCTCTACAAATAAGCTATTCGGTAGCGATTTCAGCGGGTGCGGTTTGGCGCCGCGCAAGCGCCAGTCGAATGATTTGGGTTGGTGGCAAAGAACATAGCTGGTCTTTTCGGCCTTTCGACCGGAAGCTTTACCAACGGCCAGTGCAAATGGATTGTCGGCATTGTATTCCGCTGTTGTCATTGGTAATCCGATGACCAGTGAGGTTTTTTCGTTAAAGATGCACTGCGAAAGTACCAGAAACGGGTGGACATCGCGCATTTCTTGTCCGACTTGCGGATTGCAGCCGATCCAAATGATGTCTTGACGATTAGGGACCCAAAGGCGTTGCTTCTGGGGAGCTACCAACGCTCTGCTCCAATGGTTTGACTGGTTGCCATCGCTTCTCCGCCGTGGCGTTCAGGATCGAAACTTGCCAATCTCTGTTCCAGTGTTAGGGGGGCATCGTTAATAGGCGTAATGACTACATGATCGTTTTCGACAGAAATACGCACTCGCTGGTTAAGTTTTAAATGTGCTTCACGGGCGATTGCGGCAGGTAATCGAACGCCCAGATTGTTACCCCATTGTTTGATGTCAAGAATAGCTTCGGTAGTCATAAATAGCTTCCTTAAGATGTTTAAACTTTAGTATAAACGTGACTGGCTGACTGGTCAATTTGGGCGTGACTGTAGTCATCCAGATTTATATGTTTGACCCACTACCCGACTGGGTTATATTTGCTAACGTAAAAAATAAGCGAAGATAGCTCATGGCTGATAAACCTAACATTCTCAATAAAACCACTATCGCTACCAGCCGGTTGTTTCGGATTGAGTCGCTGGATATTGAATTCAGTAACGGCCAGCTGCGCAATTACGAGCGTTTGGCACGGAGTGGGCCGGGTGGGGCGGTGTTGATTGTGCCGATGCTGGATGCTGAAACGGTGTTGTTAATCAGGGAATATTCTGCGGGTGTGCACCGTTACGAATTGGGTTTGCCGAAAGGTAAAACCGATGCTGGAGAATCATTTTTTGAAGCCGCCAATCGTGAGCTGAAAGAAGAAGTCGGCTTTGGCGCTAGAAATCTCCATCACTTAAGCTCGTTTTCCATCGCGCCGTCGTATTTGGAACACATGACCGAAGTGGTGTTGGCGCAAGATTTGTACCCAGAAAAATTGCTAGGTGACGAACCTGAAGAGTTAGAGGTGGTGCCTTGGAAACTAGCCGGCATTAACGAGTTGTTGGCGACCGGTGAATGTACCGAGGCGAGATCAATTGCGGCGTTGTTTATGGCGGTGGAGTATTTTAAGAGATAAGGCCGCACGGCCAGGAAGCGCTGAGAAAGTAACTGCAGGCCATGGTTCTGCAGGCATGAACGAACAGACTGCAATTTACGATAGTTTTCCAAACCTCCGGGTAATTGGGAACCTTTAAAGATTTAAAAATCCCCAATTATCATTTGAATGGACGCTGGTTCAAACTACAACCGATAAAGCGGCTCCAAACCATCATCAGCTGTACCAGCCAATTTAGTTCTAGCCTTATTTTCAGTAAACGTTTGAAACAGCTTTTTACCCTGCCATTGCCCCGCTTCTTTGCCGTACAACACCTGGTTCAATGCCAGAATTTCATCACGTAAGCGCGCTTCACATAATTCAGCAATTGCACCCAAACTGCCGGCGTTAAATTGTTGTTTACCCCATGCCAATAAAGCGTCTTTGGCGGCATGGGCATTGTCATCGGCACAGGCTTTTTTCAAGCGCTTGATGCTGTCTTCAACTTGCAGGTGCTTACTGTTGTCGATGACCGGCTTGACGGCAGGTCTTCTATTGCTTAGAAAATAAAGCACAGTCAACAGCCAGCCCACGGCTAAAAATAGCGTTGCCCACATCCAGACATCGTTTTGTTGAATCTCTACATTAGTTAAGACAGGCGCGGCAGCGTCAACTTTCTGTGCTGGTTGCTGCACAGGCGGTATTACCGGTTGCGCGGGTGCGGGTTGTGACCCCGGCGCCGCAATTGCGGTAATAGTGGTTTCTGGGAGTTTGGCGATTTCCATTTTTTGGGTTTGGCTGTTAAACCAAGGTATCTCAATCGCCGGCAAGCTGTAGTCGCCTGACTGTGAAGGGATAATGGCGATTTTTTCTTCTCTTAATGCCACGACACCATCGGCATTTTTTTGTTCTTGTAGGGTGGGTTGATCCGGATAGGCTTTAATTTGATTGTTGGTTTTAAGCGTATTTAATTCCGGTAATTGCCCGACGGTCGCCCCTTTAACATGCAAGGTCAAGGTGCGCGTGACAGGTTCGCCGACTTTCATTTGTTGAAAATCACCAGACCATTCCTGTTTGATTTCCAATTGCTCTGCCGACAGCCAATGCTTTCCGGTAAATGCACTCGGCACAGGTTTTACATCCAGTGTGATAGCTTTAGATTCTATGCGTTTGGTTTGCGTACTTTGCGGATTAAAAAAGCCGTTAAAGCGTGGGCGGCCGTTACTGCTAACCACTTCAGCATTTAGTACCAGTGGTTTAATAGTCAGGCTGCCACTTTTTTGCGGAAAAATAGCGTATTTTCTTTCTGTGACTAAATAGCTCACGCCGTTAACTTGGGTGCTGTAATTACTGTCATCGCCCAGTTTTTCTACCACGGCATCGGCCAACTCCGGGTCACTTAGGCTGGCCTGGGCAAGGTCAACGCGTCTATACAGGCGCAAAGTGTATAGCACTTGCGATTGCACATAAGGGCTTTGCGGCGTGGCTTCAACTTCTAAATACAGTTCCTGATCAGTATCGATGTTTTTGCTGGCGGCTTGTTGCGTAACCGAAATGGTCAGCGCTTGGCTGACATCATCACCAAATTTTATTGCCGGGATGCTGAGATTACCGGCTCGTTTGGCAATTACTTTCAGTACCCAGCGAATGCTGCGCGTGGCGGTACCGTTAATCACCGAGATGTTACTGCTCTGACTTTGCCCAAGTATTTTGAAATCCTGCTCTAACGGCTTGAAATTTGGGTTATCGTCGGGTGACTCACTAGCGGTAAAAATTATCTGAAAAGATTCATCCAGACTGATCGGGTTTCTATCCACTGCGGCGGTGATGTGTGCGGCAGCAAAACTGGATGCAGGCCAGAAGAGGTTTAGCAGTACCAAAAATATCAGTGTCGTAGGTTGGACTAACAGGCTTTTCGTTAACCCAACATATCGGGATAGCAAATGTTGGGTTGCGCTTAGCGAGCAACCCAACCTCCGAGGTTTGCATGTGAGAGTGATCGGCGACGTCATAGTGATGATGGAACGGATATTTTAGGTTGAGGATATGTTTTTATCTATCTTAGATAAGGCTGGCTGCAAGCTTTGAGCTTTATATAGAGCTAAGCCGTTCATGGTTCGACAAGCTCACCATGAACGGCTTAAATCTTACTATTAATCGGTGCAATAATGCGGTTAAAGAATACCGTTTTCAAGCACTGGCATTACCCAGTAGTGTATCCCGGAACCGGTAAATTCGCTTTTTAAATGCGCCAACAATTCTGCCAAACCAGCTTCAGATAAGTACATTTGAAAGCGGATTTTTCTCTGACGACCAAAAACTTGTTCTGCGGACGACAGGTTTTCGTTTTTATGATCATGGGCGTTAACCTGAAAGCTGCTAAAACCGAACTCCGACTCTAAGGTTAATAAACAATCGACGAAGGCCTCTTCTAGGGACGGCGGCACGTTGATAGTGACTAGATACTTTTTGTCATTCATAGCTCGATCTCCTTAGAAGCTTCGATAGTCGTCGCCTGACCGTAAAGCTTAAATAAAATCGGTAGCAGGAATAATGTTAAAAACGTCGATGATACTAAGCCGCCAATTACCACAATTGCCAACGGCCGCTGAATTTCAGAGCCCGGCCCGGTCGCAAATAACAGCGGTATCAAACCGAATGCCGCAATGCTGGCAGTCATTAATACCGGGCGTAAGCGGCGCATTGAGCCGAGTACAATGACTTTTGCTATATCCATGCCGGTGGCGAGCAGCTGATTAAAGTAGCTGACCATCACCACGCCGTTAAGTACCGCAATACCCAGCAAGGCAATAAAGCCTACCGAGGCCGGTACCGATAAGTACTCGCCGGATAACCACAGCGCAAACACGCCGCCGACCATCGCCAAAGGAATATTGGATAGCACTAGCGTGGCTTGTCGTACTGACCCGAACGTTGAAAACAGCAACAAAAATATCAGACCTAATGACACCGGCACCACGATAGATAAGGTTGCTGCGGCACGCTGTTGGTTTTCAAATTGGCCGCCGAATTCAATCGTGTAGCCGGTAGGCAGCGTGACTTTTTCCGCAACGGCTTTACGGGCTTCATCCACAAACCCCACTAAATCCCGATCCTGGACATTGCTGCGGATTACCACAAAACGCTGGCCGCGCTCTCTACCGATTGATACCACGCCCTCTACTTTTTCCAATTTGGCAACGGCAGTGACGGGGACATGACCGCCACTCGGCAAGGTAAGTTGTAGATTATCGAAATTAGAGGTGTTGCTGTTGCCGCGCACGATTAACGGCGTACGCTTGATGCCTTCTTGCACGATACCTAAATTAAGCCCTTCGATTTGGGCGCGTAACAACGTTTCAATACTGTCGCTATTAAGACCCAAACGGCCTGCAGCCAATTTGTCGATGGTCAATTGCAAAAATTGCATGCCGTCGTTTTGTTTGGCAAATACATCGGTTGAGCCTTCTATATGCTTCAAAACCTCAGCTATTTCATTGGCTTTTTCATTGAGTACCGCCAGGTCTGAGCCGAACAGTTTGACCGCGACATCGCCGCGGGTGCCGGTGAGCATTTCTGATACGCGCATTTCTATCGGCTGAGTAAAGCCAAAAGCGATACCCGGCGTTTGCGCCATCACTTTGCGGATTTCTTCAATCAAACCTTCTTTGCTATCCATGCGCCATTGATCTTTGGGCTTAAGGATTAAAAACGTATCGGTTTCATTTAAACCCATCGGGTCCAGACCCAGCTCGTCGGACCCGACCCGAGCCACGATTGAACCGATTTCAGGGATGTTTTTCAGCAGGTTTTTTTGCACCTGACCATCCAATGCAACCGATTGTTCCAGCGTGATCGACGGCAGTTTTTCTAATTGCAAAATCATGTCGCCTTCGTCCAGCGTCGGCATAAACGTGCTGCCTATCTGGGTAAATACAACAACGGTAATTGCCAATAAAGTTCCCGCACTGATAAAGACCTTTTTACTGTTGTCTATACACCAGAGCAATGCCGGTTGATAAAGCCGTTGTAATTGCCGGGGCAGCCAAGGCTCTTCGTGCGAGACATTTTTCAGTAGATACGAGGCAAGTACCGGAATCACAGTCAGCGACATTACCAACGAACCACTCAGGGCAAACACGATGGTCAATGCCACCGGCGTAAACAATTTGCCTTCCAGACCTTGTAAGGTTAATAACGGCAAAAATACGATAATGATGATCAAAATGCCTGAGGTAACCGGCACGGCTACTTCACGGGTGGCGCGGTAGATAACATGCAATCTGGGCAAGCGTTTTGCTCTTTCGGTATGCGCCAGGTGGGTGATGAGGTTTTCCACCACAACGACCGCGGCATCGACCAACATGCCGATGGCGATAGCAAGTCCTCCTAAACTCATCAGGTTGGCTGACATGCCCATCGCGTTCATTAAGATGAAAGTGAACAGTGCGGCCAATGGCAAGGCTAACGCAACCGTCAACGCTGCACGCAAATCACCTAAAAACAAAATCAGTAAAACAATAACCAATACGATGGCTTCCAATAAAGCATGTATTACCGTATCCACGGCTTTATCGACTAAGTTGCCACGGTTGTAAAAAACCTTGGCCTTTACGCCTTTGGGAAAACCTTTACTGATTTCCGCGAGTTTTTGTTCGATACCGACGATAGTTTGCCGAGCGTTCGCCCCGCGTAAACTCAACACCAAACCAGTGACGGCCTCACCTTCACCGTTTTTACTAACGGCCCCGTAGCGGGTAAGGGCGCCAATATTGACGTCGGCGACATCGCCAACGGTAATCGGGATGCCGCTGCTGTTGTCGACCACGATGGTTCTGACATCGGCCAGTGTTTTAATGCGGCCTTCGGCACGGACTATCAGCGCTTCTTCGCCATCGGTCATGCGTCCGGCACCATCGTTGCGATTATTGCTTTGTAATGCCTGTACCAGCTGTTCTATGCTGATGCTTCTGGAGGACATGCGGGTATTATCCGGCACTACGGCAAAACTTCTGACCATACCGCCCAGCGAGTTGACGTCAGCCACGCCAGGCACGGTGCGTAGGGCAGGGCGGATCACCCAGTCCAGCAAATCGCGACGTTCCATCAGGCTTAAATCGCCACCTTCGACGGTAAACATAAACATCTCACCCAACGGTGTCGTCATCGGCGCAATACCGCCTTCAACACCTGCAGGCAGATTGCTCCACAAGGTGTTGAGGCGCTCGGCAATTTGCTGGCGCGCCCAAAAAATATCGGTGCCTTCGGTAAAGTCAACGGTAATGTCGGTGAGTGCGTACTTGGCAATGGAACGCAGCATGGTTTGATGGGGAATGCCCAGCAGCTCCACTTCAATAGGGGCGGTAATCCTGGCTTCCACTTCTTCCGGGGTCATGCCCGGTGCTTTCACGATGATTTTCACCTGCGTGGGTGAAACTTCAGGAAAAGCATCAATAGGAATATTGTTAAACGCATAATAGCCGCCACCGATAAGGAGTGCCACGGCTAGCAGAATGATGATGCGCTGGCTCAGCGCAAAGCGAATCAACGCTGTCATTATTCTTCACTCCCCAAACCTAACCAATTGGCTTTCAGAGCGACAGCGCCCTGCGTAGCAATTTGCTCGGAGGCAGTGAAATCACCACTGATAATGGATTCTTCACCTTGTTTACCCAGCACTTTTATCTGTCTTACTTGAAAGCCGCTGGCTGTGCGTACAAACACAAATGAGCTGCCCTCGTTTTGAGCAATAGCGACATTAGGGACTTTAAAAGCGGCGCTAGTAGTTGCTTGGGCAATCTGGATGTTGACCTGTTGGCCAGCGCGCACCGCTGATTGCGGGCCTTTGATGACGGCTCGGGCATGCACGGTTTGATTTTGTGGATTGACGCTTTGCCCCAATAGACGAATTTCCGCAGTTAAGGCAGTCGAGGTGTTTTCAATCGTCACTTTGTCACCCAATTTGATGGTATCGATGCGTTCCTGCGGAATGTTGATCTCCAGCCAAAGTTCATCAAGGTTGGCTAATCTATAAATGGGCGCATGAATATCAATGCGTGTGCCTGCTTCGGCCATGCGATCCATTATTACACCGGTGATGGGGGCGCGAATATTCAGCTGACCGCTTAACTTGTGCGATTTGCTTAGTTGGTTAATTTCACCGTCACTCATGCCTGCGATGCCTAACAACTGCCGATGCTCGTCCACTTCAGAGGCGAAGGCGTTGTGCTGGCTGGCGGTTTCTTGCCAGCGCCGGTCAGCGATCACGCCATCAGCCAACAATTTTTTATCACGCTGATAAGCCAGCGTTCCCAGCTGCAGTTCGCTGACGGCTTTTAGATAAAGACGTTGCATGGACAATAATTCAGGGCTGTCGAGCTGAGCCAGGATGTCGCCTTTTTTGACGCTGTCGCCGATAGCAACATTCATTTTTAGAATCAGGCCTGCTTGTGATGCGGCAATAATATATTCATATGCAGGCGGAACAACGACTTTGGCAGGCGCATATAACACCGGCACCTGATTGACTGCTTCCAACTTGCCCAATTTGATACCAAGATTGGTGAAGTTTGCCTCGGAGAGTTGAATGTTATTGTCTGCAGCCAATACCAAGGAGCTTGATAGTAGGCAAAGGGCCAGGGTATTACGAAGTTGCATTTTTGATAAAGTCATTAGATTCATGGCAAAACTCCCACTGCCTGATTATAAAAAGCCTGGTCGCGTTGTAACATCACCGCGCGTTCTTTAGCGTTGAGAATGGCTTGTTGGGTTCTGGTCTGAATTTTTAATAGGTCCAGCAGATTGATTTCACCTACCGAATAGCTTAACTGAGTCATATTTAGATGCTCCTCAGCGGCTTGTTTTAAATCATTGGCAATAGTCAGCTCTGCTTGATTAACTTCAAGATTGTGTTCGGCTTCGTGGTGCGCCTGTTCCAGGTCGCGAAACAATTGTTCGCGCTCCGAGATCAGTCTATTTAATTCAACATTAATAGCAGCGACTTGTGGGTTGGTATGGGCGCTGCCGCCAAACGGCACCACAACACCGATGTTGAAGCTTTCTGTTTTGTTACTGCGAGGGTCATTGTCACTCGGGCGATCACTGTTGACGCCGATGGCAAGATTGGTTTGTCCTGAGCCGACTAATTTTAAGGCGTTGAGCTCGCCCTGCTTGCGGTCAATTTGATTATTAATTGCCACCAAGATCGGATGGTGTTCGCTGATTTCCTTTAAGGCTGCTAGGTTTTCTTGATAATTGGCAGGCACCTTGGTGGTTTGCGTGATGCTGGAATAGCGTTTGCGGGCATGCATCAATTCCGCTTCCGCTTGAATAAGTAATGACCGTTTTTGCAGTAGTTCGGTTTTTGCCAGCAATAAATCGGCACGCGGTAAATCGCCCAGTTCAACTTGTTTGCCGATTTTTTTATGCAATTCTGCAAACGTAGCAACGTCGGTTTGCACTTGCTCATAGCGGATTTTTTGTAGCTCCATATCCCACAAGGCGGCCCTAATTAATCCGGCAACACGCAATTTGGTGGCTAGAACTTGGGTTTCGGCGCTGGCTTGTGCTTGTAAACCTAAGCTTTGTTGCGCATCACGCTGGCCGAGATTCCATAAAGGTATGTCGATGGTTGCATCCAGATAATGCAGGGTGCCGCTGGTAGCTTCTTGAAATCGTAAGCCTGCTAGCGGTGCGCCGGCTATCCAGCTTTGGCCGCGCTCGGCAATAGTCTTAGCCTCTTGCTCAAGGGCAGTTAACCAGCTTGCATCCGGCGTTTTTTCCATCGTTAAATCAACAAGTTTTGGCAGGCTTAAGCTGCTATCAATTTCAATGGGGTCGTGATGCTCGACAGTATGCGAGGCATCAGCAAACCCCAGTGATGTCGATAGTACAAATACCGGCAAACACCTTTTATAAAGGTTTAGCAAAAACATTAGTAAGCTCGATGCGGCTGAAGACCGCGTAAATACTTAAAACAGGTGTTCTATCAGGTAATAAATTACACCATAGAATTGGAAAATATGAGGGATTACAGAGCGGGAGGTGCTCGAGGGGAATGGGCGGTGCAGAATAAATAACTGACAAACTGCTCGTCGTGTGGAGAGAAGTTGCTGTCAAAAGGGGAATAGGTTGCGTTGAAGCTTAGGGCTTGCTGCAGCAGAAAATAACTATTGTCAGTATCAATATCGCTGGTTACATTCTTAATGCCGGTATCAACGCCGATAACAATATCTTGTAAACTAAGGGAGGTGGCAATTGCTTGCAACTCGAGTTGGCGCTGATCAGCCTCGTAAATTTCAAATCCGGGCAGATGAATTACAGTCAGGTTTTTGTTTGAATAAGCGTGGTCTTGCTCGTTGACATGCGCATGCACCAGAGGTGCAAAAAACTGCAACACAAGCAAAAAAGTAACCAGAGATTTGCGTAATATCAAAAACATGGTAACAATGCTATGTCATTAAAATGCAAATAACAACTTGAAAGATTGCATGGTTATCCTCAATCTTAACGGCAGCTTTAATGTTTAACTTAACTACAGTGAGCAATATGAAAAAACAAACCGGAATTATCGCATTCTTGTTGATAACGTTGTCCTTGGCCTTGGGCAGCATATCTGACGCCGATGCCAAGCGCTTTGGTGGCGGCAGTTCATTCGGCAGTCGTTCATCGTACAGTACACCTTACCAACGTCCTGCCGCGCCAGCCTCTCGCCCCACTCAGCAGCAACCAGCAGCTCAACCTGCTCAAGCTAACAAACCAGGCTGGGCGAATCGTAGTGGCCTGATGGGCATGCTGGGCGGATTAGCATTGGGTGGCTTATTGGGTTCAATGTTAGGAGGTCACGGATTTAGCGGTATCAACTTTATGGATATTCTGATTTTTGGTGGCATCGCATTCTTGCTTTACAAACTATTTGTACGTAAACAGGCAGGCGCTGCTCAACCCGCTTATCAACGCACTGCTCATAATGGTCATGACGACGTTGTTGCCAATCACGAGCAACCCTCACAAACCGGCTCATCATCTGGCTTCAATACTGATGTGCTATTTAACAAAAATAAGCCTGCGCCAACGTCAGGTGGCGATCAATTTGCACCGCAAAATGTCGCTTCAGTACCCGCAGGATTTGACCAGCAAGCATTTTTGGCCGGTGCCAAGATTGCTTTTGGTACTCTGCAGAAAGCCTGGGATGAGCGTGACCTTGCTGAAATCAGAAGCTTATGTACTGATAAAGTGTTTGCGGAAATTCAAGATCAAATCAAAGCATCAAACACGGAAAACCACACCGAAATCCTTAAACTGGAAGCGGAATTGCTGGAAGTGCGAGAAGTAGGTTCAGAACTTGAAGCGACGGTTATGTTTGATAGCTTCATGCGTGAAGATGTTAATGCCCGCGCGGAACAGGTGAGAGAAGTCTGGCATTTCATTAAACCTAAAAACAGCATTCAGCCTAAATGGTATTTGGATGGCATTCAGCAATTGGAAGATTAATATTCAATAAGAAGTTTGGCGAAACTTTTCTGAGATTAGTAAATCGTCTAACCCAAAGCCCGCTGCATTTAATCAATGCAGCGGGCTTTTTTTTGACTAAAGATTCCGGCCCATCCTTGCAAAGCCACAAGTCCCGCGCAATTAAACTATGTTATTTAACTGATTTTTTTGTTTTACAGCGGAAGAATTTACTGGTAATTGAGACCAAAAATCCTTTGGAGCCTATATAAAACCTGATTTAATCAGGGTTTTTCTTGTTGCTTGAGGTGTTGGCGCAATACTTGCTTTTAATTGACTGAATCTAATCAGGTTCTCATGAAAATTAAAAAAGGAAGCAAATATGCAAACACAATTTAGGTTAAAGCAGTCCGTGTTAGCGGTAAGTTTGTCGCTAATGGCATTGGCGCCAATATCAAATGTTCAGGCTAATACCGTAGTGGTTTCAGGAACACTCAATAAATTAACCACGGGGCCTCTTTTAGGAACTACTTTTGATACTTGGAAACTCAATGTATTGACAGCTGGTAACTTCACTGTCGACGTGGCTGCTTATGAGGCATCACAGAGCAATATAGCCACAGCAGGTTATGCTACGTCAGATATAAACGGCGACGGAGAACTCACCTGGCTGGATCCTGACACCTATTTTTACAAAGATACCGGCAATCCACTACTTGCCACTGATGCCTTGGTTCGTTGCGACGATACCGCAAACAATTGTGCGGTCTACCAGAATGGACTTACAGCACTCACTAGCCCAGTTGTAGTAACCACGCATCTCCAGTCTGAAACAAAGGTTGACGGCTCGATTCATTTTCGGCGCGATCCTTGGTTTGATGTGACTGCGGCGGTAGGTAACTATTCCTACCTTATTGCTGATTATCTACTGTCACCTGCTGAAGCGGCGTCAGGCATCAATACTGGAGACAGTTTCTCGGCGCCAACAAACTTCGTTAACCCAATCATTGACCACGCTGACTACCGCGTCACATTCAGCTCAGATACATTAAATTTTTCTGTTAACGGCAACACTATCGCCGTATCTCAAGTTCCGGTGCCCGGCGCCGTATGGATGTTTCTTACCGGTATGATGGGCGTGTTAGCCATTGGCAAAAAGAAAAATGGTTTTGCTCTGTAACAAGTAACTTACAAAGCACAAAAAGGCGGCTTTTAAGCCGCCTTTTTTATTTGGATTTTAGTGTTTTTCAGGCATGTTGCTTACGGTAACGCACCGAAGAAAATACCGACATGGCAATCAACACTGCACCGACCAAACCGGTAACGACTTCAGGGATGTGGTAACGCATGCTGATCAGCATAATGCCCGCTAGCGCGCCGATGGCGTAATGAGCGCCGTGTTCCAGAAATACGTATTCATCCAATGTGCCTTTGTGAACCAGATAAATGGTGATGCTTCGGACAAACATGGCACCGATCGCCAGTCCCAGCATGATGATGACAACATCCTGGGTGATCGCAAACGCGCCGATCACGCCATCAAAGGAAAACGAGGCATCCAGCACTTCCAAATAAATAAAGCTCATCATGCCGGCTTTTTTGGCAACGATAACGACTTCTTCGCCAACTTCTTTATCTTCAAACAACGCTGCGCAGCTATCCACAATCACAAACAACACTACGCCGCCAACACCCGCAATCAGTGCGTTCAAACGGTCTTCGGTGGGCAAATAGTTCTGGATAATTAACAGCAGACTCAACGCCATGATGATTTCAATCGCTTCCAGTTTGCCGAACGATGAAATCTTTTTTTCTATCCAGCCCAACCAATGCAGGTCTTTGTTTTCATTAAATATGAATGAGAAAAACACCATCAGTAAAAACATGCCGCCAAATGCTGAAATTTGCACATGCGCATTATTTAGATGTTGGGCATAAGTGGCGGTGTCGTTAATTGCCATCTGGGCCACACCAACAAAATCAATGCCTGTGGCCACGGCAACAATTACGATAGGAAACAGCAAGCGCATGCCAAATACGGCAATTATCATGCCCCAGGTCAAAAAGTAGCGCTGCCAGCGGGCATCCATGCCTTTTAAAACTGATGCGTTAACAACGGCGTTATCGAATGATAAACTGACTTCAAGTACGCCGAGAATAGCGGCGATAAAGACGCCTACGGTTCCTCCCCAATAAAATGCCACGCTTAGGCAAAGGATTGCGATTAAAAATGAAAAACGAAAGTGCTGCATGAAATACTCGCTGAGGGTTAAATGGTTTTTGTAGCGCAATTGAATGCGTGTGTTGACAGTCTTCTACAACTAAAAAAAGGTCACCCGTGAATTATACCGACGATTTTTCTCAAGTCGCACAACAACTGATTGATGCCGGACGTTTTATTGACAGTAAAGGCTGGGTACCGGCCACCAGCGGCAATTTTTCTGCACGATTGGCCGATGGCACCATTGCGATTACTGTCTCCGGTAAACACAAGGGGCGTTTGCAGACTGATGACATCATGCGTATTGATGGCAATGGCGATGCACTGGATGGCAAAACACCCTCTGCGGAAACTTTACTGCACACCCAGCTTTATCAGCGTTTTCCAGCAGTACATTCAGTGTTACACCCGCATTCACTGAATGCCACGCTGGTTTCACGCGTGTTTAAAACTGAAATCGTCTTGGAAAATTACGAGTTACTAAAAGCCTTATCCGGTATTAGCACGCATGAAAGCCGGGTGGTCATTCCTATTTTCGCCAACGACCAAAATATCCCTCGCTTGGCGGAACAAGTGGCTGGTTATCTGGATCAGCAGCACACCCATGCCTATATTATTGATGGGCACGGGCTTTACACCTGGGGCAACTCAGTGCAAGAAACACTACGTCATCTTGAGGCGTTGGACTTTTTATTTGAATGTGAATTAAAACTACATGGAGTTAAATAATTATGACCGCACTAACCGTTTATCCTGATCAACAACCCCAACAAGGCAAACGCTACACTGATTTCGCCGATATTCATCAACAGCTTGCCGCAATCAGCGTACAGATTGAACGCTGGACAGCAAATACTCCTTTGGCCGCCGACGCTGACCAAGCCGGCGTGATTGCCGCTTATGCCGATTCGGTAGAGCGCTTGCAAAAACAATACGGCTTTCAATCGGTGGATGTGGTCAAGTTAACTGCCGATAATCCTGACAAGGCGGCGTTTAGGCAGAAATTTTTGTCTGAACATACCCATGACGATTTTGAAGTACGCTTTTTTGTTGAAGGCCGCGGTTTGTTTTATTTACACGTTGACGGTCAAGTGTTCGCAATACTCTGTGAGCAAGGCGATTTAATCAGCGTGCCCGGCAATACTACTCACTGGTTTGATATGGGTGAGAATCCACAGTTCACCTGCATTCGGCTATTTACCAAGCCCGATGGCTGGGTTGCCGACTTTACCGGCAGCGATATTGCCACAACTTTTCCGACGCTCGATCAATACGTGGCCGAACTAGCATGATCAAAGCCATCGTTACCGATATTGAGGGGACGACTTCATCGTTATCCTTTGTTAAAGACGTATTGTTTCCTTACGCCCGTGCTAACTTGGCAGGCTACATTCATCGACATGCGGATGAGCCGCAACTGCAAACGCTATTAAATGATGCGCGCGCGGAAGCCGGGGCAGAGCTGACTATTGAGCAACTTATTGCCCAGTTTATCCAGTGGATTGATGAAGATAAAAAAGTGACGCCGTTAAAATCGTTGCAGGGCCTGATCTGGGAAGCCGGTTATCAGCAAGGTGACTTCAAAGGTCATATTTACCCGGATGCTGCCGAGTATCTTAAAACCTGGAAAGCTCAGGGGCTGGATTTGTATGTGTATTCTTCCGGCTCGGTGTATGCGCAAAAACTGCTGTTTGCGCATACCGGCTATGGCGATTTAACGCCGCTATTTTCAGGTTACTTCGACACCCATATCGGCGGTAAAAAAGAGCCGCAGTCTTACCGTAATATTGCCGAGAAAATCGCTGTACCTACTGCACAGTTGCTGTTTTTGTCTGACATCAAAGAAGAGCTGGACGCCGCGCATGAAGCGGGATTTAACACTTACTGGTTAATCCGTGATGGCGAGATAGATAGCCAAGCCGCGCATCGACAAGTGAGTGAATTCGGGCAAATTAAACTCAATTGATTTTTTAAGCGAAGATTATTAGTAGGAGCGGGCCTTGCCCGCGATTGTTTTATTTCTATCAATCGCGAGCACGGCCCATTCCTAGGGAATAATTACCTTTAACTGATTTGCCAATCAACTCATCTTGCGGCGATTAACAAAGCCAATTCCCGCCAAAGCACTACTAAACAGCCAGATTGCAGCAGGTACTGGAACCGGTGCGCTATCAATAGGGCTCATATGCCAGGCAAGTGTGTAATCCCATGAGAAATTGTTAGTCTCGCCGGATTTAACCAGCAATTCATAGCTATGTCCGATAAGTAAACTGACCCAGAGATTTTCTGTGTTATCGATAGTGCTTGCTGAAAATGCCGTAGTGGTTTGCGTGGTGGTGTCGAATAACTCCAGGTTCAGGTCGTGTAAGGTGGTGGTTAGGCTGGAATTGTTAGATACACCAAGGTTCCACACCAATGATGCAGATAAATTGAAATCTTCATCAGCATTGAACTTATAGGTGGCGGTACGGTTGTTACCAGCACTGCCTCCGAAGGATGGATCGTAATCGAAGCCGTTCAAAGCAATTGCGCCATTATTACTGCCACCATCTTGCAGACTGTTTTGTTCGCCGGTAGCGATGATCTGATAGCTATGCAAGATATTGAGTTGCCCAGCACCAAAACGATCATCCAGACCATTGCTGGTTTGATGGCCGCTACTGCGATAATCAACGATATTGGTGGATGTCGAGGTGTTATCAGTGGCTCGGTCAGCGCCCGCTAACAGCGCGGCTTTGATGGTCTCGGCGCGTTCTGCGTTATAGACAGTGCCTACACCTGTGATGTTGGTTGATTCTTTTGAAATTGCCAATCCGCCGTTATGGCCAGTTTCAACGAGCAGTGCCGCAGCGGCAGCAACAATAGGCGTGGCCGCGCTGGTGGTGGTTTGGGGAGCGACCAGATCGGGACGTGTTCGTCCTGCCACATAAACTGAATCGACGGCGTCGGAGCCTTTGTCATGCGCGCCGTCGGTTCTGCCTACCGCGATTACGTTATAAGCACTGCCTAGTAACGGAGAATTGCTGCTGCTATTAGCCATGCCAACAATTTGGATAAACTCATTTCGCTGCACTTGCCTATCTACCAGGCGCAGAATATTGCCGGTGTCGACTGTTGTGTTACCGTTGCCGACCCAGCTGTGATTGGCAATCCGGCTGCCGTTAGCGGGCGCTGACACGATATTACTTGAGATGCTGCTAAGCCATTCGTTGGCTTCATAACTGGTGATATTGCTAATGCCGCCAGCGATGGAGTCGTTACCGTAAAAGCGTGAGCCAACGCCGGTTGCATGGCCCGAAGCAGAAGTGCTGGCAGTGCCTGGAAAACTGAAGGTTTTGCCGGTAAATTGCGAGTTGCCGGTATCCGGTGCATAAACAAAATTATCCCCACCATCTTCGGCTTGAGTTACTTTGACATTTGCGCCCGTTGGCGTGTTTACTCCAAGCAGGTTTACCAGGTCTGTGTAGCCGATATCGTTTTTGTAATTCGCTGAGGCATCTGCAGCCCAATATAAAGCTGGAATTACGCAGAGCCAGAGTTTTTTAGTTTGTTTCATTGTTATTTTCTCAATAGGGGGCTGGTTGTTTTTTGGTTGCTGGATTAAATCAGTATCGAATCGGCGCGCAGAGAAAAGGCTATCGTTACTCAGGTGGAGCGAGTAATTAATTGTAGCCCGTAAAATTCAGCATATAGGGTGCCAAAGTTTATTAATTGTTTTTTATCAATGGGTTGAGTGTTAAACGGTTTTCTATCTGGCTTAATGTTCAATTAAACGGTGTTATTTAACGCATTTTTTTATGGGAGCTTGATATTCCAGAGAGTTTTATTTCGTGCTGAAAGTCTCTTTTAAGAAAGTCCAAATAGTTTTGCTAAGGCGGCAAAAGCTAACAAAGGGCTATGAAAACGGTTAAAATGCAGGGCTTCAAGATGATCTTGCCAATAAAGTAACGGGTTTAAAACGTCTATGCCAACTAAATATAAGACTGATGACTTGCGGATTTCCGCCACCAAAGAGGTCATTCCACCTGTTCGAGTACATCAAGAATTGCCAGTCACTGAGGCTGCCGCACAAACTACGTTACACGCCAGGCAAGATATTCATAATATTTTGACCGGGCAGGATGACCGATTACTGGTAGTGGTTGGGCCGTGTTCCATTCACGATACCAAGGCCGCGCATGAATATGCCGAGTTGTTGAAGGCAGTCAAGACTGAGCTGCAAGACGATCTGCTGATAGTGATGCGCGTGTATTTTGAAAAGCCGCGCACGACGGTAGGTTGGAAAGGCTTAATCAACGATCCGGACCTGGATGCCAGCTTTAATATCAACAAAGGCTTACGCATTGCCAGACAGTTGCTGGTGGATTTGAATTCAGCCGGAATGCCCGCGGCCACCGAATATCTGGATTTGATTACGCCGCAATATGTGTCTGACCTGATCGCCTGGGGCGCTGTTGGTGCCAGAACTACTGAAAGCCAAGTGCATCGTGAGTTGGCGTCCGGATTATCCTGTCCCGTGGGTTTTAAAAATGCCACTGATGGCTCGGTCAAAATTGCCATCGATGCGATGGGCGCGGCGATGAGCCCGCACCATTTCTTATCGCTAACCAAGGCGGGTCACTCGGCTATTTTTTCCACCACCGGTAACGAAGACGTGCATATCATTTTGCGCGGTGGCCATGATCGTCCCAATTACGATGCTGTGAGCGTCGAACATGTTGGCGAAGAAATGCAAAAAGCCGGGTTAAGAGCAAACATCATGATTGATTTAAGCCACGCCAATAGCTTAAAGCAATGCCAGCGTCAGTTGATTGTCGGCGAAGATGTTGCCGGACAAATCGCCAATGGCGACCAGCGCATTATGGGTGTTATGGTTGAAAGCCATCTTAAAGCGGGCAATCAGGCCGTAGTGGCCGGACAGCCACTGGTTTATGGCCAGAGTATTACCGATGCCTGTTTAAGCTGGGAGGATACCGTTCCATTGTTAAAGAAATTTGCCGTGGCCGTGCAACAGCGCCGCGCCATCGTTAAAAAGTCAGGAGTTTGATAGATGCTTGTTTATGTAAATGGCGAAACCAAAGAATTCGCTGAGAACAACACAGTCGCCGATGTCGTTGAGAGCCTGGGGTTAACGGGTAAAAAAATCGCTGTGGAGTTGAATAAGGAAATATTGCCGTTTGATCAATACCAAGCCAACACGCTAAGCGCGGGCGACCGGTTGGAAATTGTCCATGCGATCGGTGGCGGCCAAGATGATTCTTTCGTGCTGGCAGGCGTGTCGTATCAGTCGAGATTATTGGTTGGCACCGGCAAATATAAAGATATGGAAGAAACCCGACTGGCCATTGAAGCCAGCGGCGCACAGATTGTCACCGTGGCTATTCGCCGTACTAATATCGGCCAAAATCCCGGTGAGCCGAATTTGTTGGAAGTGATTTCCCCTGATAAATACACCATTCTGCCTAATACCGCCGGTTGTTATACGGCTGAAGAAGCGGTTAGGACTTGTCGTTTAGCCAGAGAATTATTGGGCGGACACAAACTGGTCAAACTGGAAGTGTTGGCCGATCAAAAGACCTTATTTCCAGACGTTGCCGAAACCTATGTTGCCGCGGAATTATTGGTTAAAGAAGGTTTTGACGTGATGGTTTATACCAACGACGACCCGATTGCCGCTAAACGCCTGGAAGAAATCGGTTGTGTCGCGGTCATGCCGTTGGCCGCGCCCATTGGTTCAGGTTTAGGTATCCGCAATCCCTACAATATCTTGACCATTGTCGAAAATGCCAAGGTGCCTATTTTGGTCGATGCGGGTGTCGGTACGGCTTCTGATGCTGCGATTGCCATGGAATTAGGTTGCGATGGCGTGTTGATGAATACCGCTATTGCCGATGCTAAAAACCCTATATTGATGGCCTCGGCAATGCGTAAAGGCATCGAAGCGGGTAGAGAAGCATTCTTGGCTGGTCGCATGCCAAGAAAACGCTTTGCCTCGGCATCGTCACCAATAGACGGTTTGTTTTTTTAATTTCAATATTTCCAGCTTTTAGTCGTTCGTGGTCAGTGATCTCGCCATGAACGACCTATCATGTGTTTCTTATGTCTTCCGAAATAACTACGCCAGCAACTATTCCTGCCAGAATCCGCAGCTTTATTCGCCGTCAGGGCCGATTAACTCAAGGTCAGCAACATGCTTTGTCTCATCATTGGGACAAATATTGCCTTGATCCTCAGGCTGCTTATGACTTCGCCGAAGTGTTTGGGCGCGTGGCGCCGATCATCGTTGAGATTGGTTTCGGTAACGGCGATAGTCTGGCCAAAATGGCGGCGGCGAATCCTGACACCGACTACATCGGCATCGAAGTACACCGGCCGGGCGTCGGCCATTTAATGATGTTGCTGGATCTGCAAGGCCTGACTAATGTCAGAATTTATTGTCACGATGCTATCGATATTCTTGAACACAAACTGCCGGATACGAGTCTAGCTGGCGTGCATTTGTTTTTTCCGGACCCTTGGCCGAAAAAGAAACATCACAAACGGCGTATCGTGCGACCGTCGTTTATTGCGCTCTTGCTTAAGAAATTGAAAGTCGGCGGTTACTTTCATGCCGCCACCGATTGGGAAAATTACGCCGAAAATATGCTGGAAGTACTGTCGGCAGACGCCGGATTACTCAGCAGCAGCGAAACCGGCGACTATTGCCCGCGCCCGGAATACCGTCCACTGACAAAATTTGAACAGCGCGGCATACGCTTGGGGCACGGCGTTTGGGATTTGATTTTTACCAAGCGGTAGGGTTATTGCCAACCTTCTGCGCTTAGCCTTTCTAGCTAAATGCTAGTGGTCAAAATTTCAGCTGTTTATTGGTAACTCGGGGGGCGGTTTTTTTTGGATAGTATTCTCGGTGGTGAACTGGTGCTTACGACCCTTAAGCGCCATTCGCCTGTTTCAGCAAGCTATGTCTGCAGTCATTCAATAAGGTGCCATTCAAAATAGAGGTGCGATTAGCTTGCGTAATCGCACTTTTTGAAGTCAACATTCCTATAAAACCGACGCCTCAAGCGGCCTGCTAATCGCCGGTTTAATCGATAGAGCGAAAATCACTTTGGCTATTATGCTACCCACTTTCTGGCTTTATTTTTTTTGACGCCAAATACCGCTAACAACCCTGATGCGAACAATAATACGGAAGCAGGTAGAGGGACCGGTGCTGCGGTTATATGGGCAGTGCCGCCCGTGACACCAGTGGCAGGCCCGCTACCATCGGAGAGAAACAACAGCTGTGAAGGTGATACAGGATCAGCGGTTATGCTCAAGAAATTCCCTTGGCTGATGTTAAGCGCTTTGAACTTGACAGTACCCAACAAGGTGGGAGATGCGATGTTTAAACCAGTCGTTGATAAAGTGCTTTCGGCAAAGTGGATTCGTCCCAAGATCGCGCCCACACCCGGGGTAATGGTGCTTGCGAAGCTTACAGTATCAGCTCCAAAAATATTGCCAGTAGTCAGCAACTCCGCGGAAAAATTGGTGCTGTTATATGTCAGATCGAAATCAAAGCCCGCTAAATCGTTAACATTACTGACATAGATATTGGCATCAAAAATCGAGTTCTTGGCGGCCGAGTAGATGTTTTGACCATTTGGAAATTGAAGATTTAGCGTAGCCGCTTCGGCTGTTTGGAAAAAGCCGACGAATGCCAAGGCCATCAGTTTGGTAAGTAAATGTTTGTTCATGAAAAATTCCGTAGAGGTAAGAGCCGAGGCTAATTGCCTCGGCAAAGCTAGTCAAAATAAGAAGTGGATTATGGTGTAGGGGTAACGACTGCGCATTTTGTCATCGTACAAAGTGAAACCGCTTTTCTGTAATCGATGATATTGACTCTCAAATCACCATTCAGATCGCGTGGATCATTGGCTGCTACTATTTGGCCGTATTTGGCTTTGATGGCATTCAAATCGTTCATGTCGATGTCGCTATCACCATCAGTATCGCCAGGGCCGGTTACCTTGACGGTAAAGGCTTTTGACGCAATCTTGTTATCAGCATCGTTTGCCGAGACGGTAAAGTTGAACACGCCGACTTTGGATGGTACGCCGGATAACAGGCCAGTACTTGAGGCGAGAGTCAAACCATTGGGTAGTTCGCCTATGCTGATGTTGGTCACGTAAGGGGTGTTACCGCCGTTAACGGTAGGTCGTTGTGGAAACACTTCATTGACCTTGCCGTTTTGCAGCGCATCGACTGTACTAAAGGGCGTAATAGCCAGAAATTCCGTCATTTGCGAGCCCTGATAAGCGCCGACGATTTCCGCGGTTGAACAATCAAAGTCATACGAGTCGCCGTTGGCGTCGGTTACGCCCACGACACCATCGCCGTGCAGATTATCCGGTCCGACCTTGTCGCACATGGCTTCGCCTTTTTCGCCATCAATGGATCCAGCCGGGCCGCCGTAGGCATAAAACTCATAACGGCGAGTGACGGCTTCTTCAGCGTTGTTACCCATACTGTCGGCACCGCCGCGCAACTCGGATTTGGCAGTGCTGCCACCGTTTTGTGATTGCAACAGATACCACTCGGATTCCACTTCGTCTGGTTCACCGTTGGTCCAGTCTGCAAGGCCGTCACCGTCATGGTCGTCACTGATTAGATCACCCAAGGCCAAAACACGTGCTCTATGTGTGGTGGTCTTGATGACCTTGACCCAACTGGGTTCGCCAAATTCTTTAGCAATGGCTTGCGGAACAATCGGAGCGGGTATAGTTGCCACGACTTGTGCCGGAAAGTTGGCTGTTGGCGGGGTATAATCGAAGACCGGGATGTTCAACTGTAGTGCAGGGCCAACGATCAGTTTGCCGCTAGCATCTTTGACCAGCCAGTTGTACTTGGCTGCGCTGTATGGTGCGGTGCTTCCATAGGCAAAATGCACCCCAAAATGTTCGCACCCTACGTTTTTGCTTAAGTCGTAGCAATAAAGTGTGCTGTTTGCCGGATAGGGATTGGTGAAAGCTCCCCCTTGTTCATAACGCACAAACACTTTGGGATGCAAAGGATCGCTAAGGTCTTCACGTACTTTTCCATAACCATAATGATTGCCGGGGTAGGTACTGACAACATCCCGGCTCCGTGCGTCGTCGAGTTCGATTTCTATGCCGTAGACGATGCCACCTGTGTGATTCAGAGCATCGAAATTGCCCAGCCCGCCCCTGATGTCGCTCGCTTGGGCGACAGAGCCAAGCGCCAGTAACGGTAATACGAGAGTGATTTTCTTCATTGTGTCCCCTGTGGATGGTGGTTTGTAAACAGACTGTGACTATCAATTAAACTTGGTGGCAAAGAAAACGACAAATTTCAGCGCGAGTTTTGATTTTTCGTAGATCGTTCAAGTTCCTGCCGACTAATCTAAAAAAATTGAAATTCAATTTAGTTTTGTTACTACTTATACCGTTTAAGGCTAACTGCGATCACCATATTCTCATTGTTAACCAAATTTAAAGCGGAGACTTTATAACACACGAGGATGAAATTTAAATTAAAATCGCGTTAGGCTTCACGTTATTTTGCCGCTTTTATTGTTGACCTCTATGAGCACGGTCTTGACAAGCTAAGTGTCGAGATCGAAGCTTTCCGAAATATTACCGAGTTAGGCGTCCAATTTTTGCCGATTAATTGTAATGTTCCCAATTTTTTGAGATACCAGAAATATGGGGTTATAGCTAAGCCAGAGTCGCTGCCCGAATAATCGGTCCTCCATATCTCATTTCCTTGGCCGCCCCGGTTTAGTTGTATTCAAATCATTCAAAACAGCATTTGATAGTTTTATTGCAATACTTGGCCCTGGTCTCCCGTGCAAGACAACGAATGGTTATTGCCAAATGAAATCGCTCTTTAGCGAAAACAAAATAACTAGTATTTACCAAATTGCTGCTGGTGATTTGGGAGGAATAGCACAAGGTTATCCGCTCACCGTACCGAAAATCAAACCAACACTGGCGGTAATGCCCATCGATAATATGCCCCAGAAAGTGACACGGGAAATGGCTGTTAAAACAGAAGCTCCGCCGACCAAGGCAGACAGGCCGCCCAATAACATCAGCGATAACAGTGAAATTGAACCTACGGTGGTTATCAATGGCATGATATTGGATGCGGTTAAATCTGTGATCATTTGATTAACTTGAGCCAAAGGCAAATAAGGGAAGATCAGCACCATCAAAAGTGGCAATGCTGCGCCTAAGGAAAACGTCATGGCAGAAACTAAAGCCGCCTGCAGCGGACGGGCGGTTGTTATTTCGGTTAACCCTAATTCATCGCGTGCATGAGCTGCCAAGGCATTGTGATTCATCAGTTGTTCGGCAACCTGTTGAGCCAGTTCAGGTTCTAGGCCCCTGTCGATATAGATTGCTTTCAGCTCGTTCACTTCATGAGGGTGATTTTCAGCCAGCTCTAACTCTTCCCGTTTTAAGTCAGCTTGTTCGGTATCAACTTGGGAGCTGACAGAGACGTATTCACCTGCCGCCATAGACATGGCACCCGCAACTAAACCGGCTGTCCCACTCACCAATATGGCATGGATGTCAGTATGAGCAGCCGCGACACCAATGACTAGACTTGATGTTGATACGATGCCATCGTTAGCACCTAACACCGCTGCACGTAACCACCCGATACGATGGGCGCGATGTAATTCAGTATGTCTCAAATGAACTCCTTTAGATTGTTAGCAATTTGAATAGGGAAACTATTGGTAAGTGTCATCAATGTCTTTTTTGCCTGTGAACATGGCTTTAATCAACTTCTCTTTGTCCACATAACTGGAAACGATAACGCCCAAAATGTGTAAGAAGACTAACAACAAGGTCAGGTTGGCGAAAAACTCGTGTAGCTCCTCCCAAAACTCTTCGCTTTGTTTATCCACTATGTGGTGGGTATCAGCACCTTCGAATTTATCATCCTCATCGTCGTCCTTGGCCCCTTCTGCTTTGGCTGCGGAAATCACGGAGACTGACTGTAATTGGGTTTGCACTTGCTCGGCGGATATAGCGAACGGTCCTTTGTTGTCTTCAACCGCGTATAACTTCATGCCGGTCACGGTGGCACCTGTCAAACAGAGTAGCAACGCAATCACCATTGCACCGCCAGCCGGATTATGGCCGATATAATGCTTGGGCTTACGGGCGATTAGGTTTTTCAGATAGCCAGTAATTCTGACGGGTGAATAGACAAAATGACCGAAGCGAACATACTTGCCGCCGACAAAGCCCCACACTATTCGCATGACCAGATAGCCACCCACGACATAACCGGCCCACACATGGACGGGCATAAGGTCATCTTCAGTCAAGTACGCCGTAAAGAACGCTATCACCAAAGTCCAGTGTCCAATACGAATCAACGGCTCCCATACTTCCACTGATTCTTTCTTGTTTATCATGGCATTTCTCCTGCTCAGACTTCTGATACGAATTAAGTTGAAGGTAATAGTGGGTTAAACTGAACTTTTTAGCATCCGTCATTCGACGGATAGGTGATTATTTGTGGCATTGATTGACGATAACAAACGTTTTAGCCAATGGGCTATTGCGATTAGCTTGTTTGTTTTTGTGCTGATAGCAATGGATCTGAGAGGTGACTATGCAGAGGGCGTCCCTTGGTCGCATGTACTCACCGAAGTGATAATTTTGATACTTTCTTTGGCAGGTATTGTCTATTTTGGTTGGCTTTATCATCAATTTTCAAAGTCCAAAATTGATGTGTTGACGCATGATTTGGCCTTAGCTCATCAACAAGCTCAACAGTGGCGTGAGGCAAATCGTGAACTTATTGCGGGGTTGGCTGTGCAAATCCGGAAGCAGTTTGAACTCTGGCAACTCACCGCTGCAGAAGCGGAAGTGGGCATGCTGATGTTAAAAGGCCTTAGCCATGGCGAAATAGCCAATCTGCGCAACGCTAGCGAGCGTACTGTGCGTGATCAAGCTCGTGCGATTTATCGGAAGGCTGGCGTAGCAGGACGCACAGAGCTGTCTGCTTTTTTTCTGGAAGATTTGCTACTGCCTCGCTAGCAACAAATTTTGCTTTTAAAATCAAACCTAACGTTATTGAAAGCCGCGTAGAACAACTGTCAGGTTAATATCTAGAATCGGAATTTCAATAGGTTGATTTTGCGACCAGGTGAATATCGCAAATTGGCCGTTATGAGGAGCTCAGCTCGGCCAACTTTAGAGTGTTTTGACTATCTAAGTTCTGTTCAAATGCTCACTCAAGTTCTGTTACGAGCAATCAATGCTCACCACGAATGATGTTGTGTTGCTGCTCCATACCTTCGGTTAAGTTATAACCTTCGTTATTGAATAGAGCGCCCGTAAAAAACAGACGCATATCTATAATCCAGGCAATTTGTTTAAGCTCATTGTTCTTTATAACAATGGTTGAAAGCTTGTAGTTATCATCAATAATCTGATCCACGGTTGTTTTCGGGTTGAGAGGGTCTTCTTTTAGCGCGCCCGAAACAATACGCTGAGCAGATTCCATCGTCAGTGACGGAGGATTGATGGTGGAAAGCTCGGCGTTTTTATCATTTTTAAGCGACTGCGCGTCAAAGTGACCAATGTCATAGCCAAGCTTAAATGTCAGGCCGATTAAAATCACTCCACCCCAAACAGACAGGCCAATTTTTAATCGTCTTCGAACACGAGGATTTTTTAGTCTTTTTATAATTACGCTAATTTTCATTTTATGTTTATTGCAGTTCTATGGCTTTATCTGCCCATTATTTAATATTTAAGTCCTTATTAACACCAGTTCATCGTTCAATCCATCGGTATAACAAGTACGCAGCGGGATTATAGATAACCGGTTTTTAGATATTGCTAATATTTGGATAAGTCGAGCATTGCTTATTTTCGCTTGTCTGACTTAAGAGACCTAAGCGTGTTTAGTATATAAGTCCCATAAGCCCAAGGCGCTCACAATTATCAGGCCACCGCCAATCCAACGTTTAAAAAGCAGATCATTGCGCATGATTGCCGTGTGCGCTTTTAACCCCAGAATGTGGCCGATGGCGGCAATCGGTAGAAGTGTTAGCGCCGTTAGAAAATGCAGGTCAACCGATAGCGCAATAAATGTGGTCATTTTGATGCTGACAAGAATGAACCATAGTACAAACAGGGTGTCGCGTAATTTGTGATGGCTGACGTGTCGCATGTAGACAGCGACCATCAATGGCGCTCCGGATAAGGAAATACCGGCAATGTAGCCGCCTAAAATGAGCAGTATTCTATCGACCCAGGCATGATGGCTTTGAATACCTCGGTTGAGAAGCCAGATAAAGCCATAAAACAAGGTCACTGAATAAATAAAGCTATTCAGCCATAACAGCGGCAGGCTCACGAGTCCGAATACGCCAATCACAGCGGGCGGGATGATATAAATTGACGATTTTCGCAAATACTGCCAATCGACATTATGTAAGCGGTTAAGCAGTGTTAAGCCAGAAAAAAACAGTAAATGTGCCCCGATGATAGGCAGCCACAACAGCGGGTTATTCTGTACGAACAGCATTAACGGTAATCCTAATGCCGCTCCGCCAAAGCCAAGCCCGGTTCGTACAAAGCCGGTCCAAATGAACACCAATGCAATAGACAGCATTTGGTAAGAAGAAAAATCCAGTAACATGATTTAAAAATAGATTGCTTTTTAGTAGCCGTTTCGGCTGTTGGTCTGTTTATGCATCGTGCCCATTTTATTAAAAAGAGCACGAGATATTTGAAGTGTTGCTAATGCTGGATTGGTCTTAGATGCCGAAGAAAAGATAACCCGCAATTGCTGTGCTTCCTATGCCGACAATTTTAATTTTATCCAATAAGGATTGTTGGCCCCAGTAATAAAGGCAACTTAATTTCTTGCGTGACCAGTATAAAAGCAATCCCTTACTCCACCGCACAAGAGCGGATAAGGCCAGTCGTCCCACAAAGTACAAGGCTATAAGTCCGCAGGTCATCAGTACGTAAAAAACGATAACTTGGGTTTCGTGCAGTTCGGTATGAAATTGATGCTCAATGAGATGATCAAGGCCTATTTCAAGGAACTCAAATACCAGATGCAGCATATGCAAAGTTATTTCAAGCACATGATGCCCTGCGCTCATCAGCAGTGACAAAACCTGGTCAGGTGCAGCGAGAAAAGCTAGGGCGAAAGCGGCTATCGAACCATTGGCGACGAACTGTTGTTTTTTTATTTTACCGACATGCTGGCTCAATAATTCGCTATCTTCTGCGGTCAGGTTAACAAACTGAGCACCAATTGAATAAGGGTAGCGATTGCTTTCATAAGGATTGCTGGGTTTGCAATACACCACTTTGCAGTAGGTCATCACGGTTGTCATGCTCGATAGCAAAAGTATCCTGAGCATTAAGTAGTCGCCGGTTTTCAATTCCTCCTGACAGGTAAAGGCGATGCCGCTGGCGCTTATATTGACATGGAGCGTGTCGTTTTCCTGACTTTGTGAATAGGGAAATGACGGCTCATCGATTGTGTGGCTGGATGTTTGAGATTGGGCAAAGCCATTGAGAATATTATCGAAGCCAGGTTGAGTTTCATTTAGCTGACTAAGAGAAATTTTTTGGTAGAAAAGGTTTGCCTGTTCATAGACGCGCAAAGCAACTCTACGATTTGATTTGTTGTCGTTACCGTTGATTGTGCTCATGAAAATCCTTAAGTCCCTAATTATTTAACGCTGTCGATCATAGCTAAAGGGGCCGAATCTTTAATGCGTGATAAAGAAAGCTGATATGGGAAAAGAAAAACCTGCGTTCAATATTCGATACCTTGCAACTCTGCAAATCTTTATTGTGAGTTTCGAAAATATTATTGGCTATGCTGATCTGCGTAAGCTTCTAGCTGTATATCTTTGATCATTAATAATAATTCTTCGCGTTGGCGTTTTAATGGGCCTATATCCGCTTCAAGTGTGGCTATATTTTCTGCAACGCTGCCTTTCGACTCATTGATTTTTCTTAACAATTGCAAACGGCCTTCGATTTGGCGTTTGTGGTCTTTAAGTTGGTGCATAAGCGGTGTTAATACGCTGTTGCTCCAAGTGGTTGCGTCGGCGTGGGCTTGTCTTAATACATTTCTGGCTTTGGCAATCAAGGTGCTATAGAGCTTGTTGATGACAATGCTTTGCTCGGTTAGCGTGGTTCTACTACTGGTACGAAACGCCTCGCCCTCTTCAAAAATTTGTTCGAGCTCAAATTGATACTGTTTGATAGAAAACAGTTGTGGCTCAATTTCTTTGAAGCCATATTCATCTTTGAATTTTTTGTGGATAGCTTTGACCAGACGGCGCGTTTCGTTAGTGATGTCGACCGAGTCTTGCAATAAGTCGCGCAGCTCATCAAACAATTTGCGCATGGCTTGTTTCATGCCATAGGTGGTCAGGCTTTTTTCCATCTCGTGCTTGCTGGTTTTGATAATAGCATCGATTTTTTCTTTGCCGAAAGAGTCCACCAGCATTTTTGCTTGTACAGTAAATACTCGGCGACTGGCCTGAAAATTCTCGATGTTGGCCATGTAAACGCCTTGGCGGTCACGGGTTTCAGCCAACAGCTTGCCGGTCATGTCCTGATTCTGAAAATCTATTTTCTTGAATTCTTCCAGCTGATTGTGGGCATTTGTCAGTGCTGTTGTGGTGAGGTTTGACGACTCATTAATCAGAAATCCTAAGTCACGCACAATGGTAGCCATCAGTATTTCGCGACGCTGCTTTAAGATGTCGTTGGCTAAGTAGTCTTCCAATGCAACTAAACGACTTTTTTCAAGTAGCACGGCATCCGATTTTACTTTTGCTAATAATGCTTGCTTGGCAGAAACAGGAAATATCGCGGCCTCGTCAATTTTTAGGGTAGCGGCCGATGTTTTAATTTGCGACAGGATTGCAGCTTCGTAACCATTTTCACCTGCTAAGTCATCCCACATGGCGTCGATTTTGTTCATCACCACAGCAAGGCCTTGCTTATTGCCGCCGCGGGCGCTGCAGACATGGTTGCGCCACATTTCCAGATCGCTTTTAGTAACGCCGGTGTCGGCTGCCAGTACGAACACAATCGCCTGGGCGCTGGGGAGCATGCTTAATGTTAATTCCGGTTCTGTACCCAATGCGTTCAGTCCTGGCGTATCAAGAATAGCCAAGCCTTCTTGTAACAAAGGATGAGGAAAGCTAATTAGAGCGTGGCGCCAGCAGGGGATTTCAACTTTACTGGGGTTGACTATGCCTTGCTCAGCAGCTTCGTGTTCGTTCCACAAGCCCAATTTGATGGCAAGCTCACGATCGACTTGCTTGGTGGCGATTAGTTCTTTGAACGCTTCCTGCATTTGCGTGGGCGAAGTGCAGTCTAATTCGATTTTTGTCCAGCGATCGGGATACTGTTTAAGCTCGGTTAATGAAATATCTTCAAGACGACTTTCGATATTTAATAGCCTGATATAGCTGCCTCCCGCTTCGTCATAATAAAGCTCAGTAGGCGACATGGTGGTACGGCCGGGCGAAGATGGCAGTAGACGCAGGCCCGTTTCAGCGAAAAACAAAGCATTAATCAGCTCGGTTTTTCCGCGCGAAAATTCGGCAACAAAAGCAAGCGTAACGCGGTCGGCTTTTAAGCCTTGAAGAATATTTAGAATGGTATTGGTGCTATGTGTATCGTTCATCCCATAGCGGCTGCGCCATTGCAGATACATTTCTATGGCCTGTATCAGGTGCATACGCCACAGCGAATATTCGTGCATTTGCTGTTTAAATTCCAGATTCCTCATGGCAAGCCTTCTGTTACTAACACGTTTTTGTAAGGGGTCGATTGTCCGGTAAACGGCGCTTTCCGCAAGTGTAGCTTATATCTTGAGAACGGGTAGCGATGCCAGCTTAAATTTAACTATTCTGAATTCCGTAAAGACGCTGGTATTCGAGTATGGTCGCAACGTGCTCGCTGTTATTAGCAGTCAGGTAATCGATGATATTTTTAAGATTGATAATGGAAACCACTGGCATGGAGAATTGCTGGCTGACTTCCTGAATAGCGGAAATATTGTTTTGGCCTTTTTCTTGCCTGTCCAGAGCGATCAATACGCCTGCTGGCGTTGCCTGGGCTTGTTTGATGATGTCCACCGATTCTCTTACTGAGGTTCCGGCGGTAATAACATCGTCCAAAATCAACACCTTGCCATGCAAGGGGGCACCGACCAAATGGCCGCCTTCGCCATGGTCTTTGGCTTCTTTGCGATTGAAGGCAAAAGGAATGTCGCTGTTGGTAAGTTGCGCGTAAGCAATGGCTGTGGTGCTGACCAAGGGGATACCTTTATATGCAGGACCATAAAGCACATCTGGATTAATGCCGGAGTGCAGCAGCGCTTGAGCATAAAACTGACCTAGCTTGCCTAGTTGTGCGCCGGTATTAAATAAGCCGGTATTAAAAAAATAAGGACTGGTACGACCCGACTTTAATTGGAATTGGCCAAATTTTAATACGCCACATGTTAATGCATAGGCGATAAAGTCTTTTTGATAATCAAGCATGATGGTTAGCGTTGGGTTTGTGTAAAAAGAGACGGGTTAAATAACGAATTTTTGCAAAATATCATCCAAAAAATTCCAACCCTGTTCTGAGCAATAATAATGATTGTTTTGCTGAAGAAGCAACCCTTGTCTAACACAGGCGGTTAAAGTCGGTTCAAGTGTGGCGGCTTCTAGTCCAGTAGTGGCTTGGTAGGTTGCTAATGAAAATCCGCTTTTAAGACGCAGATGATTCATTATAAATTCCAACGGCAGGTCCAATGTTGAAATTGTTTCGGCACCGGCGAGTTTGTCTGTCGCGCTTAAATACTGTTCGGGGCTGCGTGCTTTATGGGTTCGAACTATTTGGCCCGGTAATCCCATCGATATTTTACCGTGAGCTCCCGCACCAATACCTAAGTAATCGCCAAATTGCCAATAGTTAAGGTTGTGCCGACATTGTCGCCCCGGCTGGCTATAGGCCGAGACCTCATATTGTTGATAGTCATGCTCGGACAGCAATTGTTGACAGGCTTTTTGCGTAGCAAAAATACTTTCATCATTGGGTAGCTTGGGTGGAAACTTATGGAAATAAGTATTGGGTTCCAGCGTTAACTGATAAAAAGAAATATGCGTAGGGTTTAAGTTTATTGCCGTAGCTATATCAGTCTGGCTATCGTTAGGCCCCGCGCCAGGCAAGCCGAACATTAGATCTAAATTAAAATTGGCAAAGCCGGCGTGATGAGCTATTTCTCCGGCTTTGAGGGCTTCTTGGCTTGAATGTACCCGGCCTAGATTTTTTAATAAAGTATCGTTAAAACTTTGTATGCCGATGGAAAGCCGGTTAAATCCTAATGATCGGAATTCGGCAAACTTTTGGCTTTCAAAGGTGCCGGGATTAGCTTCAAGGGTGATTTCCAGCCCGTCTTCAAGCGTAACTTGCTGCGCTATGCCGGTTAATAAACGATCAAAAGATTCAGGAGAAAATAGGCTGGGAGTGCCGCCGCCAATAAAGATACTGCTGATGGGGCTGGCGATTTGGTAGCGTTGCACGTCACTGGCTAAATCTTCAAGCAACGCATCAATGTAAGCTGACTCAGGGGTATCAGATTTGACGGCGTGCGAATTAAAATCGCAATAGGGACATTTTTTAATACACCAAGGAATGTGTATATATAAGCTGAGTGGTGGCAAGGTATTCAGATATTAGGTTTAGAATAAGCCAGAGTTTAACACTTTGGATTGAGAGTTTATGCGACTTTTACTGGTTGAAGACGACGAAATACTGGGCGATGGTTTAGTCGAAGGCTTAAAAATGGAAGGCTATGCCGTCGATTGGCTAACCAATGGCAAGCTTGCTGACGAAGCCTTGAAAATCAACAGCTACGAATTGGTGGTGCTGGATCTTAATCTGCCGGATATGGATGGCCTGGAGATTTTGCGCGCCTTAAGATCACGCAAAGATGAAACGCCGGTGTTGGTGTTAACCGCCAGGGATACGGTGCCGGATCGTATTGTGGGCTTGGATAGCGGCGCCGACGATTTTGTTATCAAGCCGTTTGATCTTAGCGAAGTGTGTGCCCGATTAAGAGCGCTGGCCAGAAGAAATGAAGGTAGAAGCGCGCCAACACTGGAATACAAAGGCATCATTCTTGATCCAGCCTCGCATCAAGTTACTTGGAATGATGAAAAGGTGGAGTTGTCGCAAAAAGAGTTCGAAATCCTCAGCTTTTTAATGAGCAATATCGGCAAGGTAATTTCTCGCGCTCGATTGGAAGAAAGCTTGTATTCGTGGGATTCCGATGTCGAGAGTAATACTGTCGAGGTACATATTCATCATTTAAGAAAAAAACTCGACCCGGCCATTATTCGCACGGTCAGAGGCGTGGGTTACATCATCGATAGCGAAGACGAGCAATGAATTATTCTTTACGGCAACTATTGCTGGTTAGTTTGCTATCAGCTTCCATGTTGATTTGGGGCATTGCCGCTTATATCAGTTACAAAGGCATACGCGATGAAGTGGCTGGGCTGTTTGATGCTGAGCTGGCGCAGTCGGCAAAAGTGCTGCACGCCTTGGTAGAAAGCCTGGTACGCGAGGGCGCATTATCTAAACATTGGGCACAAGCACAGACTGACGATTTGTTGCGCAGTTATTCTTTGGGCCGAAAAAGCCAGCGTAAAGGCGCTTTTCAACAATGGGCTAAAGAGGCCGAATTATTACAGCGCGCAGAATCCGAGCCTTCCATTCCCGTGTCGGGTTTAAGCAAAACCAATATCGATGAAGAACTGTGGCGCGATGCGTTTGAAGGCTTACTTGATGCCAACAGCTTGGGGCATAAATACGAACGAAAAATAGCTTTTCAGTTATGGTCAAAAACAGACGGCCTATTGCTGCGCTCTGATAGCGCCCCGACCTTTGCATTTTCTTCTATCGATCACGGCTTTAGCGAAACCAACATTGATCATAATCTGTGGCATGTCTACAGCATCTCCAGTTCCAATGATGAGTATGTGATTCATGTCGGCCAACAGGAGCAAATTCGCGGCGAATTAACGGATGAAATTTCGACCCAATTGATTAAACAATTTTTAATTGGCTTGCCGTTCTTGGGTGTGGTGATTTGGTTGATTGTCGGGCAGGCACTTAAGCCGCTTAATAGATTGGAAAGATCATTATCCAAGCGTGAAGCCAGTTACCTGAAGCCGTTATCCAGCAAAAAGCTGCCAAAAGAAATTGTTCCGGTGGTTAATGAAATCAATAATTTGTTTGCGCAATTGGAACAGGCCTTTGAAGATGAGCGCCGATTTACTGCGGATGCTTCCCATGAGTTAAGAACGCCATTGGCAGGACTGCTAACACAAGCGCAAGTGGCGATGCGTACTCAGGATGAAGTAGTGCGAAATCAGGCACTAAAGAGAATCGAACAAGCGGTCAAACGCATGAGCTACATGGTGCAGCAGTTGCTGACGTTTTCGCGCATTGATTCCAATACCGAGTTTTTAGCCAAAGACGTCACCTTGCTGAGTAGCGAAGTAGTGCAGGTGATTACCGAGTTGGATCCTGAAGCGCATAAAAAGCGCATTCTTATCGAATTTGAAGAAGACAATGTGGCGCCGATTATCGCGAACACTCTGCTGATCAACATCTTGATTAGAAATATCATCGACAATGCCATTAAATACACGCCGGCGTATGGCACCATTAAAGTAAGCGTGACGGGCAATAACGAGCAGGTAGGGTTTTGTGTGGAAGATTCAGGCCCCGGCATTCCGCCGGAGCAATATGAGCAGTCTTTAAAGCGCTTTCACCGCTGCGTGGAAACCGCCAATAAGGCTCAGGGCACGGGGCTTGGTTTTTCTATTGTCGAGCGTATCGTTGGAATTCACGGCGCTGAGTTAACACTGGGTGAATCTGAATTCGGTGGATTGAAAGTAACGGTTATTTTTCCGTTGCCGAAACGGGCGGTGGTAAAAAAACGCTTAGGATCCTTAAGTTTTTTTACCATCCGTAAGAGCGGTGAAGAAAATAGCTAGATTTGCGGCTCGTCAATGACCGGGTTGCTGAGCGTACCAATACCTTCAATTTCAATGCGCACCGTTTGTCCTGATTTCAGATAACCGCGCGGTTTCATTTTTACCCCGACTCCGCTGGGTGTGCCCGTGCTTATTACATCGCCGGGTTCCAGTGTCATGGCTTGCGATAAATAAGCAATCAGCTCATAGCAATTAAAGATCATGTGCCGGGTATTTGAATTTTGACGTTTTTCATCATCGATCCAGGTTTTTAAATCCAAATTATGCGGATCGCTGATTTCATCAGATGTCACCAGCCACGGTCCCATCGGGCCATGCGTGTCGAAAGATTTGCCTATAGTCCAGGTCGGCGTGCGGAATTGCCAGTCACGCACGGTGACATCGTTAACAATCGTAAAGCCCGCGATTACTTCATGCGCTTGCTCGACGGTCACATGCTTGCAGCGTTTACCAATCACGAACGCCAATTCGCCTTCATAATCCAATTTATCTGATACTTTGGGCAGGTGAATGGCTTCGCCATCGCCAATCACGCAACTGCTTTGTTTGGTAAAAAAAGTCGGATACTCGGGTTTTTCAAGACCGGTTTCGTCGATATGGTCGGCGTAATTTAAGCCAACGCCTAAGAATTTTCCGGGACGTGGTACTGGTGCCTGTAGTTTGACATCTTGCAAGGCAATGCGATGATCACCGCTATCTATTTGCTGTTGCATGGCGGCCAAAGCCGCTGTGCCTGCGCTTAAAAATGCAATCATATTGGTTGGAATTAACCCGTTGTCCTTGCTGTCAACGACATGATTGCCAATAACCGCACCAACGCGGGATTCGTTATTGTGGGTGAAGGTCACCAGTTTCATTTAAGTTATTTCCTGCATGATGATATAAATGGCTATTGTAAACGCAACAGCCGGCGGGTTAAAAAAAGATATAATGCCCGCCTTTTTACTACAGAGGACAAGAAAATGACTGAAAACTGGATTGCTCCTTCCATTTTATCCGCTAACTTCGCGAAACTGGGCGAAGAAGTCGACAACGTTTTGAAAGCCGGTGCTGACGTTGTACATTTTGACGTAATGGATAACCATTTTGTGCCCAACCTGACTATCGGGCCTTTGGTTTGTGAAGCATTAAGAAAACACGGCGTTACCGCTCCGATTGATGTGCATTTGATGGTAGAGCCGGTTGATCGCCTTGTTCCTGATTTTGCTAAGGCCGGTGCCAGCATCATTACTTTCCATCCCGAAGCATCCGTGCATATCGACCGCACTCTGCAGTTGATTAAAGATAATGGCTGTAAAGCAGGCTTGGTATTCAATCCAGGCACGCCATTACATTATCTTGATCATGTGTTGGACAAGCTGGACATTATTTTATTAATGTCGGTAAACCCTGGTTTTGGCGGTCAATCGTTTATTCCATCGGCATTGGATAAATTACGCCAAGTTAGAAAAATTATTGATGACAGCGGTTTTGATATTCGTTTGGAAATCGATGGCGGCGTAAAAACCGACAATATCCGCGAAATTAAAGCGGCTGGTGCCGATACATTTGTTGCCGGCTCAGCCATTTTTAGTCAGCCCGATTACAAAAAAGTCATCGACGAAATGCGTGCCGAATTGGCCAAAGCAGTTTAATCATATTCCGCTGGTTGGGATTCATTAACCCCAACCAGCAAGTCCATGATTGAAGATATACTACTATTCAATTGATACCATGACCCCGGAACAATTCAATCATTACGCCCAGCAAGGTTACAACCGTATCCCTGTTAGTCGGGAAGTTTTAGCGGATTTAGATACGCCATTAAGTGCTTATTTAAAATTAGCTGACGGCCCTTACTCTTATTTATTTGAATCTGTCCACGGTGGTGAGCAATGGGGACGATATTCCATGATTGGTTTGCCCTGTCAGAATATCGTCAAAATCACCGGTAATCAGATCAGCCTGGAAAAAAACGGCGAAATCCTGGAAACAGTGACGCACGAAAACCCGCTCATCTGGATCGAAGAATTCAAGGCACGTTATAGAGTTCCCGACATTGATCAACTGCCGCGCTTTAATGGCGGATTAGTCGGTTATTTCGGCTATGAAACTATCGGTTATATCGAGCCAAAGCTTCGCACGACCGGCAAAGACGACCCGCTGGGGTGCCCTGATATTTTGTTGATGGTGTCGGAAGAAATACTGGTATTCGATAACTTGTCCGGCAAAATGTTGTTGCTGACACATGCCAATCCTGAAGAAGCCGATGCTTATAATCGTGCTGTGGCAAGGTTGAATGACTTGTCCGCTAAATTGCGCGAAAGCCAAGCCAAGCCCGACAAACACGCCAGCCCTAAAAAAGTGGATGAAGCCGACTTTATCTCCGGCTTTACCCAAGAGGGTTTTGAAGCGGCTGTCGTAAAAGCCAAAGAATACATCACCGACGGCGACATCATGCAGGTGGTGCTATCGCAACGATTATCGATTTCTTACACTGCAGCGCCACTGAATTTATACCGCGCACTGCGATGTCTAAATCCATCGCCGTACATGTTTTATTTGAATTTGGACGATTTCCATATTGTCGGATCATCGCCGGAAATTCTGGTCAGGCTGGAAGATAACACCGTTACCGTTCGCCCCATCGCAGGTACACGTCGCCGCGGTGCAACGCCTGAGCAGGATATTGCCCTCGAACATGATTTATTGGCCGACCCTAAAGAACTGGCCGAGCATTTAATGTTGATCGATTTAGGCCGTAACGACGCTGGTCGCGTTGCCGAAATCGGTACTGTCCAACTGACCGATAAAATGATTGTCGAGCGTTATTCGCACGTTATGCATATCGTCTCTAACGTCACTGGCCAGTTACAAGCCGGTAAAAACGCTTTTGATGTTTTGGCGGCTACTTTTCCGGCTGGTACTGTCAGCGGTGCGCCGAAAATTCGCGCAATGGAAATTATCAATGAGCTGGAACCGGTCAAACGCGGCATTTATGCGGGTGCGGTCGGGTATATTGCCTGGTCGGGTAATTTGGATACTGCGATTGCCATTCGTACTGCCGTGATTAAAGACAAAATGTTACATATACAAGCCGGTGCCGGTATCGTTTACGATTCCGTACCCAGAAGCGAATGGGATGAAACCATGAACAAAGGTCGGGCAATCTTCCGCGCCGTCAGTATGGCCGAAGCTGGGCTGGAAGGAGAGCAAGCATGAGCGCCGTAAAAGTGGTCATGGTCGATAACTACGACTCGTTTACCTATAACCTTGTGCAGTATTTTGGCGAGCTGGGCGCAGATGTCACCGTGGTTCGTAACGATCAAGTCAGCGTTGAAGATATAGAAAAACTGGCACCCGATAAAATCGTTATATCGCCCGGCCCCTGCACGCCTAAAGAAGCCGGGGTGTCGGTGGATACCATTTTAAAATTTGCCGGAAAAATTCCCCTATTGGGTGTTTGCCTGGGCCATCAAAGCATCGGCTATGCTTTCGGCGGCAATGTCATCCATGCCAAAAGCATCATGCATGGTAAGACCTCACTGGTTTATCACCATGACAAAGGCGTATTTAAAGGCCTTAACAATCCATTTACAGCTACGCGTTATCACTCTTTAGTTATCGAACAATCGACCTTGCCCGAGTGCCTGGAAGTCACTGCCTGGACTCAAGATGAAGCCGGTAATATGGATGAAATTATGGGCGTCAGGCATCTTACCTTGGACATCGAAGGCGTGCAATTCCATCCCGAGTCGATTTTGACCGAGCATGGACATGATTTGTTGAGGAATTTTTTGGAGCGTTAATCTTTATGGTTAACTCCTATTTGTCATATTGCATATTGGATAAAAACATGTCATGAAAATAGAATCTATTCGCCTTAAAAACTTTAAGACATTTCGAGATGTGTATTTAAAGGATATTCCACCTTTTTTGGTGGTAGTGGGCGCTAATGGTTCGGGTAAAACAACTTTATTCGATGTTTTTGGGTTCTTGCACGATTGTTTAAAAGGTAATATTCGACAAGCATTGGATAGTCGAGGACGGTTTAAAGAGGTTTTTAGCAAAGAAAGTAACGGCGACAGTATTTTGATTGAAATTCAATATCGCATGGAAATTACTGGTGTTGAACGATTAGTAACTTACTCCTTAGAAATAGCGGAACAAAAAAACGTACCTTATGTAAAGCGAGAGAGATTACGTTACAAGCGAGGTCGTTATGGTAGCCCCTATCACTTTCTCGATTTTTCTAATGGTGTAGGTTATGCAATTACCAATGAAGAAGAATTTAATAAGTCTGATGAGGAATTGACGCGCGAAGATCAATCGGTCGCACCTGATTCGCTGGCAATAAAGGGACTGGGGCAATTTGCACGCTTTAAGGCAGCAAATGCCTTTAGACAATTAGTGGAATCATGGCACGTTTCAGATTTTCATATCAATGCAGCACGGGGGCGTAAGGAAGCGGCTGGCGATTCAGAACATTTATCTGAAACGGGCGATAATTTGCCCCGTGTTGCACAATATTTGTATGAGCAATATCCTCAAACCTTTCAAAAAATTCTCGATACCATGACGCGTCGTGTGCCAGGGATAGATAAAATAGAACCCAAATTAATGGATGATGGGTATCTTACTCTGCGATTTAAGGATGGTTCTTTTAAAACACCTTTTCTTGATCGTTATGTGTCGGATGGCACAATTAAAATGTTTGCTTATTTGGTATTGCTCCATGATCCGCAACCGCATCCATTGTTGTGTGTAGAAGAGCCTGAAAATCAGCTTTATCCTAAACTTATGACGGAACTAGCCGAGGAGTTTCGTCTTTACGCGCTGAAAGGTGGACAGGTACTCGTTTCAACCCATTCACCAGATTTTTTAAATGCGGTAAATCTGGAAGAAGTCTGTTGGTTGGTTAAAAAATCAGGGGCTACAACTATCTACCGTGCTAAAGATGATCCACAGATTAAAGCTTATATGGCAGAGGGTGATCAAATGGGGTATTTATGGAAACAAGGTTTTTTTACGGGTGCCGATCCTGAATGAAAGAATTGGTATTTCTTCTGGAGGAAGCGTCGGCTAAAGCTATGCTCGAAAGTTTATTGCCCCGTATACTTAATGCCAATATTACACCGCGACTCATTCCCTTTGATGGTAAGCAAGACCTTGAAAAACAAATGGTAAAGCGAATTAAAGGTTACCTAAATCCCAATGCTCGATTCATTGTAATGCGCGATCAAGACAGTGCCCCAGATTGTAAGATATTGAAAGATTCCCTATTAGCTAGATGCGGTGAATCTGGGCGTCAACCCATTCCATTAGTGCGTATAGCTTGTCGTGAACTTGAAAGTTTTTATTTAGCTGATCTTGTGGCTGTGGAAATAGCGTTGAACATTAATGGATTAGTCAGGCATCAGAATAATAGAAAATTCCGGAATCCAGATTATTTAAGTAGCCCGAGTAAAGAACTTGCTACTCTAACAAAGAAGGGTTACTCGAAAGTGAGCCACTCAAGATTAATTGGCAAACACTTGGACATTAATAATCAAAGATCTGCTAGCTTCAAAAATTTAATTGCTGGAATAAAACGCCTAGAGCTGGAGCTTTTGGAATTACCACTTGGCTTGGCTCAATTACCATGACCATCCAGCAAGCCCTACAAACTTTACTCAATAAGCAAAACCTCAGCGCTACCGACATGCGCGAGGTGATGCGCATCATCATGACCGGCCAGGCCACCGATGCGCAGATTGCCGGGTTTTTGATCGCGTTGCGCTGCAAGGGCGAAACCATTGATGAAATTGCCGCAGCGGTGGAAGTGATGCGCGAATTGGCGAGCAAAGTTAATGTGTCAGGTGACCATATAATCGATACCTGCGGTACCGGCGGTGATGGTGCGAATACCTTTAATATTTCCACCACTTGCGCTTTTGTCGTTGCAGCGGCGGGTGGCCAGGTTGCTAAACACGGTAACCGGTCGGTATCGAGCAGTTGCGGCAGTGCCGATTTGCTGGAAGCGGCTGGCGTCAATCTCAATTTAACCATCGAACAGGTCGCGCGCTGTGTCAATGACATTGGCGTAGGATTTTTATTTGCGCCCAAATATCACGGCGCGATGAAATACACCATCGGTCCGCGTAAGGAAATGGCGGTGAGAACGCTGTTTAATCTATTAGGCCCGCTGTCTAACCCTGCCGGTGCTCCCAATCAATTAATTGGTGTATTTGCTAAAGAATGGGTTGAACCGATGGCGCAGGTGCTGAAAAAACTTGGTAGTCAGCATGTGCTGGTGGTGAGTGCCGATGATGGTCTCGATGAAATCAGTATTGCGGCGCAAACCAATGTCGCTGAGCTTAAAGATGGCGTTGTCAGTACTTATACAATTACCCCGGAAGCTGTCGGCTTTAAACGCGCCAGCCTGCAAGAGCTGGCGGTCACCGATGCAGTTTCCAGTTTAACGATGGTTAAAGCAGTGCTGGATAACCAGCCCGGTGCGGCTAGAGATATTGTTGCGCTGAATGCAGGCGCGGCCATTTATGCCGCAAACATTACCGATTCTTTGCTTGCCGGTATCGACAAAGCCCAAGAAGTGCTTGCCAGTGGTGCGGCCCGCGCCAAGTTTGATGCCTTGATCAGCTATTCCAACTCTTTATAAATCACAAAATTATGACAAATACCCCTGACATCCTAAAAACTATCCTGGCTAAAAAGGTCGAAGAAGTGGCTCGGCGTAAGTTGGGTATGACAAATGCTAACTTAGAAGAAATTGCCGCAGGAGTCGAACGTCCGCGTGGTTTTTATAACTCTTTACAAGCCAAGGCATCAGCGAAAAAACCTGCCATTATTGCCGAAATTAAAAAAGCCTCGCCCAGTCAAGGTGTGATTCGGGAAGATTTTCAACCGGTCACTATCGCCCAGGATTATGCGATGAGCGGCGCTACCTGTTTGTCGGTATTAACAGATAAAGAGTTCTTTCAAGGCTCGGAAGCATACTTGCAAATGGTTCGTGAACGTTGCCCGCTGCCGGTATTAAGAAAAGATTTTATGATCGATGCTTATCAAATCTATGAAGCGCGCGCATTGGGTGCAGATTGTATTTTATTGATCGTGGCCGCTTTGGCTGATAGTCAAATGCAGGAGCTGGCAGAGCTGGCGACCAAACTGGGCATGGATGTGCTGGTGGAAGTGCATGATGCCGACGAGCTGCAAAGAGCGCTGGCCTTGGATACCAAACTGATCGGCATCAATAACCGTAATCTGCGCACGTTTGAAACCTCGCTGCAAACCACGTTGACTTTAAAAAATAGCGTCCCTGCAGATCGTTTAATCATCACCGAAAGCGGCATACACACCCATGACGATGTGCAATTAATGCTCGATAACGAGATCTACACATTCCTAGTCGGTGAAGCCTTCATGCGCGCGCCCAGCCCAGGGCAGAAAATGCGCGAGCTGTTTGCTTTGTAATAGACAACTATTTTCGGCAATATCAGATTCGACATGGCCGTTACAAACCCTATTGGAGTGTTCGATTCAGGCGTAGGCGGTTTGTCAGTGTTGCGGGATATTCGCAACGAATTACCGGGGGAAGATTTGCTGTACGTTGCCGATTCTGCGCATGCCCCGTATGGCGAACAATCCCCAGAATTCATTCAGGCCAGAGCGCTGGCGATTACCGAATTTCTGCTTGAACAACAGGCCAAAGCCATCGTTGTCGCTTGTAATACCGCCACCAGCGCCGCAGCGGCGATATTACGCGCCCGGTTTTCGGTGCCCATCATTGCCATGGAACCTGCGGTTAAACCAGCCGCACTGTCTACCCAAACCGGTGTGGTTGGCGTATTGGCCACGCGAGGTACACTGTCCAGTGATAACTTTGCTAAATTGACCTCCCGCTTTGGTGAGCACGCTGAAATTCTGGTGCAGCCTTGCCCCGGCTTGGTAGAGCAAATTGAAGCAGGGGATTTGTCAGGTGAAAAAACCAAGGTGTTGTTAACACAATACCTGCAACCATTATTACAACGACACGCCGATACAATTGTGCTCGGCTGCACCCACTATCCGTTTTTAGTGCCCTTGATACAAGAAATTGCCGGATCGAAAGTAATCATTATCGATCCTGCACCTGCTGTTGCCAGAGAACTGCATAGGCGATTAGCAGGCAGTAGTCTGCTCTCGCCTAAGGTTGATGGTGGCAGGCAGCATTTTTGGACCAGTGCGGCAGTTGATAAAACCGGGCCGATTATTGCGCAATTGTGGGGTGCAAAAATCAAGGTACAAAGCTTGCCGGTAGCGTTTTACTAAATTTGCCAACAGCTCACCCTTAGACAAAGCTCAGGGCGAATGGGCTTTTATGGCTTAAATCAAACCACTTTACGGAACAAATTAATGAGTTTACAAATTGAATTGGTGAAATCGCCTTGTATCGGCACTTGCTGTTTGGATGAACGCGATGTTTGTTTAGGCTGTTTTCGAAGCCTTGAAGAGATTAAATCGTGGTCGGCAGCAGATAATGCTGCGCGGCATTCGATACTTGCAGATGCCATTCGCAGGCAGCAGGAAAAATGAAATTAATATTTAATGATGATTAATTTCGTCAAACCGTGAATATTTTCAAACGGTTACGAGTTCGATACATCCTGCATCGTCATGCCATTACTCATACGCTCTGGCAATCTGTAGAGGACAATCTAAGCCTTTTACAGGCGCTGAGCCCAGTTGAAAAAGCCCACTTGCGCGAACTCAGCACCTTATTTTTATATGAAAAAAACTTCGTTGCCGCACAAGGATTTCAGCTTACCGACGCTATTTGCGTAAGCATTGCCGCTCAAGCTTGTCTTCCTGTACTCAGGCTTGGATTTAACTGCTTGTCGGGTTGGAACGAGGTCATTGTTTATCCGGAAGCATTTCGAGTTAGCAGGGATTCTGTGGATACAGCCGGAATTGTGCATCAGCAGGAGCAGATCTTAGCCGGTGAATCGTGGACTCGCGGACCGCTGATTGTGTCATGGGCGGAAGTCGAACGAGACAGGTTAGAAAGCCATGCTGGTAGGAATGTGGTGATTCATGAAATTGCCCATAAACTGGACGCATTAAACGGCAGCACCAATGGCTTTCCGCCCTTGCATCCGGCAATGTCCATATCAGAGTGGAGTGATGCTCTGAATGCTGCGTATCAACATCTGGTTCAACGTCTTGAACATCACCATCACACCAGTATTAACGCCTATGCAGCAACTAGTCCGGCTGAGTTCTTTGCGGTAATCAGTGAATATTTTTTCTGCGCACCAGAAATATTAAAGACTCATTTCGCTGATGTTTATCAGCAATTACAGCTTTATTATCAGCAAAACCCATTGTTGCGGCAGTAGGCATTTTTATAATCAACGCCCTTCGTTGCGCTCATGATCTTTCGGAAAAGTTCGCTTGAGCGCAGCTGTTACTTTCAAGAATTCTTCAGCTTTTGAGTAAACCAGTCGGTGCTTTGATTGGGTTGATTTTTGATCTTTTGAGTCTTAGGTTACCGAACGATGGTTTTCTGAGCGGTGGTAATTTGCTGAAAATGCCTTGCCAGCCCCCGGAAATCAGGCAAGTAATTAATAACAAGATAAAAGGCATCGACGAACCCGCCGGCGCTGCCAGATAACGAGGCTGCCATTGCGGTGTGTATTTGGATTTGTATTCGTACAGGCCTTTAAAATTGTAAAGGTGATCGCCCATATTAAACAAAGTTGCACCCACTTTATGCCAGAGTGGTGCCGAAGGGTGACTTTCCAGTCCCGCCAAGGGCGCCAAACCTAACGAAAACCATTGGTAGTTTTCAGCTTGTCCCCATAGCATCAGTTCGGCAAATAGAAAATCCATGATGCCTTTTTGCGTGTATGGATCGTAACGCATCATGTCGATGGACAATTCTTCCCGATTAGCGGTGTGCCAGAGATTAGCAAAAGCGGTGATTTGTCCGGTTTCATCTTTGATGACGGCAATATCGGTATGGCGTAAATAATCTTCATCGAAAAAACCCAGCGAGAAGCCCTTTTCTTGGGTGTGTTTGCTCGACAACCAAGCATCGGAAATTCGCCGTAATCGCGGCAACGCGGCCTCGACAGACGGCCCTGACAGTATTTCAAAGGTATAACCCTTTTTGGTGAACTTGTTGCGGCGGCTACGCTGAGCATCATGCTGCTTGCCGCGTAAACTGAAGGATGCCAGTGCTACGCGGGCTTCTTCGCCAAGTTTGTATAGCGATAAACCCAGGTCAAGATAGAAGGGTAATAGTTCCGCGCTGACTTTGTAGAACACGGCTTTAGCGCCATGACGATCGGCTTGTTCTTGAAATTGCCTGAGCAACTTTTTAAAGGTCGTTTCGTCACCGATGGGGTCACCCGCCGCGATCCAGAATTTTGGCATCACTGCAAACATGATGAATGCAGTGCGCTCTTCATTCCAAAGCAGGTATTTATCGCCTAACAGTGCCAAAAATCCTTGAGTATGATGGCTTTGAACTATTAAGCGCTGGGCTTCGACAAGTTCTGAGGCAGTGGGTTTGTACAGAAACTGCTGCGGGGCAACACTTAATAATCGCCACAGCCCATAAAATACAGCGACCGCTGCGACCAGTAACAATGCACGTAAAAATCTCGGCGCATTATCTTCATAGGAAAACTGCCACCATAATGCATGCGTGTAAGTAACGTCACGGTAGGCGAAAAAGCCCAGCCAAATGGTACCGGCTAGTAGCATAGCAATGGTTGCCAGCCAGGATTTTGAAAAAGATAGCCGCAGCAGTGACGACCGGCGATGAAAGTGTCCATGGGTAGGCAATATCAGCGCCAACGTGGCTAATAACACCAAGGCGACATGCCAATTAAAACCATTAAATAGTGAGGCAACAATGCCTGCACTGAGCAAAAAGACGCTGCTATACCAGGCGGCATCAATTTTGAGGCGGATTCCTCTCGCTAAAAACAACAGCAGCAAGCCAATCAGAATGCTGGCTAGATGCGACAATTCCAGGATAGGCAAGGACAGGTAAGCGCGCGTCCAGTGCAATATTTGGGTGTTAACTGGAATGGCGCTGGAAATCAGTAACGCTCCGCCCGCTAACAGCAGTAATAAAGAAGCCAGACGCGGTAGGATAGCCGACAGCACGCGGCTCACGGCATTGTCACGCTTAACTAATATTTTCCGGCGACTGTACAGCTCGTAGCCCAGCAATCCTGCACCGGCGAACAGCAGCGGCATGAAAAAGTAAATGGCGCGAAACAACATCAATGCGCCAATGAGGATTAATTGTTGGTCCGTGCCTTGAATATCCGACATTAACAACAGAAACGCGCCTTCGAAGACGCCGATACCGCCAGGAACTTGACTGATAACGCCCGCGACTTGCGCCACCACAAACACCATCACAAAGCCGCCAAAACCAATATCTACTTTGCCGAGCAGCAACACCCACAGCACGATTGAAGACAGAACGATGTCGATGCTCGATACCAGGGTTTGCCAGAAGGTCATGCCGGGCGATGGCAAATATAACTCGAAACCTTTAATCATCAATGGCTTGCGCCATAAACACACCGCGCCCCAATAGACTAGCAAGGTAACGGCGCAAATCACGCTGATCCAATAAATGGCTTGCGGTTCTTGGATGGCATTTGCCGAATAGTGCGGCAACAACAAACTGCCTATCAAGCCTAAAGTCACGGCACCTAACAAATAGGTAATCGCTAAAAATAAGGAGATTTTTAAAATATCCCAGCCCGGTACGCCCCATTTAGAATAAAACCGGTAGCGAATCGAACCGCCTGCCGCCCAAGCATGGCCGGTGTTGTTACTGATGGCGTAACTTAACAATGCCGCCGAGATCATTTTCGTTAACGGAATTTTGGTATGACCAGTGAAATATAATGCCAACCAGTCATAACCCGCCAAAATCAGGTAATTAATCGCTGTTAATGCAAACGCAGCAAACACGACCCACAACGGGGTTGTTTGCAGTGTTGCCATAATATTGGCTAAGTCTTGGTCTTTCAGTTGGTTATGAACAATGAAAAGCGCACAGACAAAAACAACAATCGGTAACAAATGAGTGATTTTTTGGGACAATCGGCTGAGTGTTTCGCGTGTCATGAATTAGATATTGGTGTCAGATGAGAGAAGCACTGGTTGGCTGAGGCTGTACTGCTGGTTATATATCCAGAATTTACCTGGTAAGTTTAGGATAATTTTCATCAAAGTGGTGGGTGCCCGGTAATTCCAGAAAGTTGGCTTGGTTATAGAGTAAATTGATACTGGCAATTTCGGCTTTTTCATCCATTCCATAGATAAAGATAATCTTGTATTTACGTAACTGAATTGGTCAGATTTAAAGGTAATACGGCTGGGTGATTGCTGAAAATTCAGTAGTGAAAGCGAGAGTTTTTTCAGGTGCTGCGGCTTATGTATGATAAATATAAACAACTATCAAAATGGCTTCTAAGTTTAACAAATTACAGTTAACCAGGATAACTTGATGAATTATATCGCATTAAAAATGTTGATGGGTGATCGTGGAAAATACTTGGGGATCGTCATGGGATTGACGTTCGCATCGCTAATCATGACCCAGCAACCCGCCATTTTCGTGGGGCTGATGGCGCGCTCGTTCAGTTTTATTTCGGATGTGGGCTTGCCGGATATTTGGGTGATGGATCCGAAGGTGCAATTCGTAGACGACATCAAACCCTTGCAGGACACTGAGCTGTACCGGGTTCGCGGCGTAGAAGGTGTCGATTGGGCAATGCCTTTATATAAAGGCATGATCAAAGCCCGGCTTTATGACGGCACTTTTCAAACCTGTAATGTGACTGGGCTGGACGATACCACTCTGATAGGCGGGCCGCCGGTCATGCTTAAAGGCAAGCTTGAGGATTTACGACGCAGCGATGGCGTGATTGTCGATATTGACGGCGCTAGAGATAAATTGGCAAAGAAGCCAACGACAAACGGTGGGAAACCGGTGCCGCTGGATATTGGCGATACCTTGGAACTCAATGACCGTCGTGCAGTCGTTGTCGGAATTGCTAAAAATACCCGGACATTTCAATCGCAGCCGATTATCTATACGACCTATTCCAGGGCCATGCTGTATGCGCCAAGGGAACGAAAATTACTGTCGTTTGTGCTGGTTAAAGCCAAACCGGGCGAAGATATTGCCCGGCTGGTGCAGCGTATTCGTGACAGCACCGGACTTGCCGCCTACACGCAGGATGAATTCAAAACCCTGACGGTTAATTATTTTCTTAAAAACACCGGCATTCCCATTAACTTCGGGATTTCTGTGTTGTTGGGATTTATTGTCGGTGCGGCGATTGCCGGGCAGACTTTTTACAACTTTACCCTGGAAAACCTGCGCCAGTTCGGCGTGTTAAAAGCCATGGGTACCAGCAACTGGGTACTGTTACGGATGATTCTGCTGCAGGCGGTATTGGTCGGCAGTATCGGTTATGGAATGGGGGTTGGGCTGACGGCGCTGTTCGGTTACGCAATGCGCAATACCATCTTGGCCTTTAAATTTCCTTGGCAATTGTTAGTGTTCAGCGCCACTGGCGTAACCTTGATTGTTGCCTTCGCGGCGTTGATCAGCATTCGTAAAGTCATCAAGCTGGAACCAGCGGTAGTGTTTAAAGGCTAGCCATGACGACACCAGAATTAGCGGTTAAATGTCGACAACTGGTTAAAACCTATGATACCGGCGACCAGAAAATTACCGCCTTACAGGGTATCGATCTGGATATTCACTTGGGTGAACTGATGATGCTGGTCGGTCCGTCTGGTTGCGGAAAAACCACGCTGATTTCGGTTATCGCCGGTATCCTTGATCAAGATTCGGGGCAATGCGATGTTTTTGGCGTTGATTGGCTGCATTTAAGCAGCAAAGACAAGCTGCTGTTTCGTGCGCAAAATATTGGTTTTGTATTTCAGGCGTATAACCTGCTGCCGACACTTACCGCTGCCGAAAATGTCGCGGTGCCGTTAATCATTAACGGTATGAAGCGCCAGTTGGCAGTCCGCAAAGCGGCTGAATTACTGGAAAAAGTAGGTTTGGCGAAACGTGCCGAATCCTTACCAAGCCAACTTTCCGGCGGTCAGCAGCAACGGGTGGCTATTGCCCGATCCTTGGTACACAACCCCAGGCTGATTGTTTGCGACGAACCTACCAGTGCGCTTGATCATCAAACCGGGATCCATGTCATTGAACTGCTCAAGTCGGTAGCGGTCGCTAGTGATAGAGCCTTGATAATTGTTACGCATGATGCGCGCATCTTCGATTATGCCGACCGTATAGCGAAGATGGATGATGGCCGCATTGATAGCGTCGCGGTTGTGACTCAGCACTCTCAATTCAATAAGGAAGTCGAAAATGTTACCTAAATACACGCTACCCGTTCTGGCAATAATTGGTATCGCCGCCGGGGTTGCTACCATAATCAACGGCAACCAACCGACCCCAGTAGCACCGGCAGTAGTGGAACCGTCACGATCACCGTTTCAGTCTTTTATTGCCGGTGCCGGTATTGTTGAAGCGAAAAGTCAGAACATCGCCATTGGTACCCCGTTGAACGGCATTGTAAAAACCGTAGCGGTGACTGTGGGTGATAAGGTTAAGGTTGGAACACCTTTATTTCGTTTGGATGACAGAGAAACGTTGGCCGATTTAGCATCGCGGCGTGCCGATTTGGCTAAAGCTAAGGCGGCGGTGGGTGAGGCTGAAGCCGAACTGACCAATGCGAAAACCTTGATGCATCTGGCTGATAACATTTCCGATCCCCGCGCCATCAGTACTGAAGAGCTGGACCGCCGCCGCAATGCCACCCTGATTGCCCAGAGTCGACTGCAGAGTGCGCGGGCTCAGGTATTGCAGGCCGAAGCTGGAGTTAATGCGGTAGAAACCACCTTGGAACGTTTGGTGATCAAAGCCCCGGTCAGCGGCGAAGTGCTGCAGGTCAACGTTCGTCCCGGTGAATTTGCCGCTGCCGGTATTTTAAGCAGGCCGTTGCTGCTGTTGGGTAACCTCGATCAATTGCACGTCCGCGTCGATATTGATGAAAATGATGCTTGGCGCTTTTCTAAAGAAGGCAAAGCAATCGGCTATTTACGCGGCAATCGCCAGTTCAGCGCCGATTTAACACTGGCTTGGGTTGAACCTTACGTGGTGCCGAAACGCTCATTGACCGGCGACAGCACCGAGCGGGTTGATACCCGCGTGTTGCAAGCCTTGTACAGCTTTGACCGCGCCAAACTGCCCGCTTATGTCGGCCAGCAAATGGATGTGTTTATTGAAGTGCCGGACAGCATAGCTAATCATTCCGGTCCAACGCAATGAAGTCGATTGTTTGCTTTGGGCTGTTAGTCCCCGGACTATTACTATTCGGCTGCACGGTGGGGCCGGATTATCAAAAGCCAAGTCTGCCAGTCCCCGAAAAATGGCATGAAGCGCAAAGCAGCAAACCTGCTGCTGCCAGACAATACAACGAGTGGTGGAAAAGTTTTAACGATCCAATTCTGAATGATTTAATCAATCGCGCCATTACAGCCAACCTCGATTATCAGTCAGCGCTGGCGCGTATTCATGATGCCCGTAGCCAGCGCGTCGTTGCGGTTGCTGCCGGTTTGCCAACGTTATCGACGCACAGCACGGCCAGTCGGCGTCTCAACAGTATCAGCTCAGTCGGTGGAGCAGGCGGTAGCGCTGCTTCGTCGGTGGGCAGTGGCTCATTTGGTGTTGGCGATCAGATCATTAACATTTTCCAATCCGGGTTGGATGCGCAATGGGAAATCGATTTGTTTGGGGGTATTCGCCGCTCGGTTGAAGCCGCTGATGCCAATATCGAGGTGGCGGTTGAGAACAGTCACGCGGTACTGGTGTCATTGCTGGGTGAAGTAGCGATCAATTACCTACAACTGCGAGCGAATCAACAATTGCTGGCTGTTACCCAAGAGAATCTGCGCAATCAGCAAGATACGCTGAGTTTGACGCAAGTTCGGCAGCAAGCCGGATTGGCGTCGCATTTGGAGATTGCCCAAGCGCAAACACAGTTTTCGGCAACTCAAGCGCAGTTACCAGGCTATGAAGAGGGCACCAAATTAGCGGTGCATGCCATTGCCATATTACTGGGACAAGAGCCGGGTAAACTGGCAGCTTTGCTGGAGCCACCCAAGTCAATTCCGACATCACTGAATATTGCCGAGGCGGATTTGCCTTCGGAATTACTGTTGCGCAGACCCGATATTAGGCGCGCTGAACGGCAACTGGCCGCAGCCAATGCCCAGGTTGGCGTGGCGACAGCAGCGCAATATCCGCACTTTAATCTCACCGCATTGATAGGTCTGCAGAACGCTAAAATCACCGACTTTACCCCGGTAGGCAAATCCTGGTCGATGGCCTCGACACTTAGCATGCCGCTGTTTAACTGGGGCAGTATCCAGGCCAATATCGACAGCAAACAAGCGCAGCATGACGAAGCAATGCTGGCATATCGTTCCAGCGTATTAACTGCGTTTAAAGAAGTTGAAGATGCGCTGGTGTCCTACTCGCAACAACAAAACAAGAACAAGTCGTTACAGCAATCGGTGACAGCCAGCCAGCTTGCGGTAGCCTTGTCGAAAGAACGCTACGGCAAAGGCTTAACGAGTTTTCTGGATGTGTTGCTCGCCGAGCGGACCTTATTTCAAGCGCAACGCGAACTGGTGGAAAGTGATGCGGGAATTTCTACGCAACTGGTAGCGCTGTATAAAGCGCTAGGTGGCGGTTGGCAAACGGTGGGGCAATAACAGGATTGAAAGCCAAGTGTTAAATATCCATAAACAGCATCGGAATGCCGTAAGTTAAAACAAAATAGCTTATAGCCAGAATAACGCTCTTACTGGTTTTGAACGAAAACATCTGTCGCAAAATATAACTGATAATCGATATATACCAGATGACCAGCACAACGCCTATCGCAATAGAAATTTCTTCCGAGTTCTCTATATGCTTCATCACCATCCAAAAATATAGAGCTTCGGTGATGGTGGCCAGCGTCATGATAAAGTTTTCGCAGACAAAAATTGCCGTGAACAACTGATTAAAATTGCCCCACTTTTTGATGACCAACAATAATGTGGCGACAGATGAAAAGGCCATGATGGTTCTTAAAGAGACTTCAATAGTGCCATCGGCAGGATCAGCGATCAGACCTTCAACAATAATCCCTGAAATAAGATAGAACGCCACCGTTTTCCACATAAATGATTTTGTGGGGGTTATATCCGCAGGGTTATTTCTGAACCAGCAAAGGCCAAGGTATTTGAGTAATAAATTCATGATGCGAAGGTTTTAAATAAGAAACAGTCAATTTTTAATACATTATAACCGCTGGCAAAAAATCAAGGGAGCAGCCACTGGTTGTCATGGTCGTTATTTTTATAGCAAGGCTGTTAATTATGCCGCTTGTTAGTAGGTTGCAATGCAAGCCGATAATCAACACATGCCGGAGGTTCCGGTTCCTCAAGTAATTTAACGATAAATTCATCGATAACTTCCCAGGTATTGCCTAAATTTTCCATCAAAATGCCATGGCGATTGGCGTTTATTTTGTGCAGTTGCTTAACTTTTGAGCCTAACTTTTTGAATACGTTTTCCGCGCAATTGGCATCGACCACAGGATCTTGATCGGCATATAGCACCAAGCTAGGTAGTTTAATGCTGGGTAGTATGTCTTCTTCGACATGAGCAATCAGCAAGCGCAATTCATATAGTGCTCTGACCGAGGTATTACGATAGTTAATGTCAGGATGTTCAGGGGTATTTTCAATAAACGGTTTAACGCCTTCGAACGTTGACACCCAACCGACTAGCTTGTTGGTACCGTGCAGTAACGGTACCAACATAAATGCAGAATTAACGAATTTTAACGGCACCGACACCGCAACCACCCCAAGTAATTCCGGATAATTTTCTGCTGCTAGCGTTAACACCAAGGCCCCACCAGTGGAAAAGCCAACCGCCACAATGCGCGGGCAATACGCTTTAAGCATATGCAAGCCACGCTCAACACTACCAAGCCAGTCTTCCCAATGTTGATCGCGTAAGGCATACGGCGAGGTGCCGTGGCCTTTAAGCCGAATCGCTAACACTGTGTAACCTTGCCTGGCGAGATAGTTACCGTAATCGCGCAATTCAGCGGGGCTGGCCAACAGCCCGTGCACCAGCAATATGCCGATATTGTTGGCGTGTTCCGGGCGGATAAAGAACGGTGAGGGATCGGCGGTTGCGGTTTCTTGTTGGTTGATGTCGGCGAATTGTGGTTTTGAGTAGAATTTTTTTTCCAATGCCAACGCTCGAAATTCATCATCAAAATGCCAGACAGACAGTTGACGCGGATTAATAATGGCAAATTCATCGATCGCGGCAATCAATGTGTCACGGATGATCTGAATGGGTTCGGCTTCATTGTGGTAAACGGCAATGGGATTCTCCAAGCGAATCCTGTCGAAGTCGAAATCTTCACGCAGCTTTGGCAGAAATTGGTAGCTGTTGCCTTTATCCTGGAGCAGGCCGGTTTCTTTGGCGACGCAGATAAAATAATCAAAGCGCTTATTGCTGAGTTTTAGTAAATCACTGTAATCATCGGGATTTAGAAGGCTGCGGTGCAAATGCACGTCCGTATTGGTCTGCAAGCGTTTAATGGCGATATACAGCACGCTATAAAACATACTTTTTGCAACCAGCGATTGGCCCTGGCTGAGGAAATGCATAATCAATGTTGACGCCAGATGACTTAAGTTGACAGTCAGATTGCTATACATTTCCTCCATATATTGATCGCGGGCGCATTCGGCATTGTTAACAAAATACCGGCCCAGCAACCGTTGGCTCCAGGTTTTTGAACTGTCCTGCAATGCAAATACATCATCCACAGACTTGATTTGCGGCGCGACCCGGCGCATCAAATAATGGGTGCGCCAATCCCAGACGCAACAGGGATTTACCGGCGAGCCCATGCGAATATCCATATCGGTATTTTTAAGAATGATATTGCCTTCAATCAACAGTTCTTCGGTCTGACGCAGGCTTAAATTTTCCGAAAACAACTCAACACTTTTGAATAACAAATTTTCTGAGGCGCGAATCGGATAAAAAGTGATATTGGCAGGGACAATACGTGTGGGTTTGTTGGCGGACGCTAATAACTGATCGAGGCTGTCGAAATGCAGCTCTTCTTTCCAGCGTAACAACAGCTCGGTATTTTGTTGCTGGTGTGCATAGCGAATCGCGGCTTTAAACGCTTCGACACCTTGCCCCAAAATCGCCGCGCCGGTGTGCTGTTTACGACGATTGCCGGTGATGCGCGAAAAAATGCTGTACTGGCCTTGTTTGTCGATGACCCGATGGTCTTTAACCATGCCGCCTTCAGGAAAAATAATCACCTTGCGGCCGCGTAAAATCTGCCCGGCCAATTGCGCAAACAAGCGCGGATGATCATGAGGAAACACCCCAACGTGTTTTAAATAGCGGGACAGTACCGTGTCGTCTTTAAAAAATTCACTGGCGGCAATTGCACAGCTGTACGCCCCGGTTTTTTCATAAAGCAGAATCTGCGGGATAAAGGTTTCGAAGCGGGAAAAATGGTTGAATAAAAAAATGTCGCCTTCCAGCACTTGCGGGTCGGCATGTAACGCCAACTTGACGCCCAACATGTTTTTTACCGCATTAAACAACTTGGCCGAGCGGTTATACAGCGCCGTATCGATGTCGGGCCAATCATGTTCGTAAAGGGGTGGATTCATATCAGCTGCCTCATGTGAAGGGCTAAAGCCGTGAAGCTGCATGCGGCGCACGGCGCTTTTTCACTTAAGATCAATATAACATGGTGTAAGACTCTGCCAAGAACTGGGTAGCGTCTCTGAACCGCTTAAACGGTTTAATTTCGCAGGTAACTCAAATATTAAAATCAGTTAGTTAGACGTATTTATAGTCGCCTGTATACGTAGCTCTACGTATTGACGGTGTCATCAAATCAGCAAACAATCCAGACGGATATAAAAAATTATGTGCCTTATGTGGGGTGACAATTTTTTTATTTTGGTTGGCTTGCAAGGCTTGATAGATGTTGATGTTCTGCCGGTAGCAGCCTGTTTCGACACAAACGATTAAATGTCCGTGTGACTATGTCATTTCGTGTCATGTCGTAGTTAAGAGGAGCACGTCATGCCTGCAACACTCTCCTATCCCGGCGTTTATATCGAAGAGATTTCCAGTGGTGTCCGCACTATTACCGGTGTGGCGACGTCTATCACCGCATTTATCGGTCGAGCCCCGCGCGGGCCCACTAATCAAGCAAAAACAATCAACAATTTTTCCGACTTTGAGCAGATTTTTGGTGGCTTGTGGCTCGACAGTACGCTTGGTTTTGCGGTTAGGGATTTTTATCTCAACGGCGGTAGCCAGGCGCTTATTGTTAGGCTGTTTCACAGTGATTTTGCTGACGAAACGGCGCGTAGCGCTGCACAAGCTGCCGCGCAGGCCGTTGCCGATGCGGCGACCGGCACCGATGCTGCCGCGGCGGCCGCGGCAGCAAGAGTGAAGGCGAATAGTTTTACTGCTGATCCTGAAAAGACTGCCGCCGACAAGGTGGCGGTTGCCGCTGAGAAGGAAGCTGCCAGGGCGGGTGCCGATCAAGACTCTGTTAAAAAAGCTGCGGAGACCGCCGTTGCCGGCGCTGCGGCTTATGCCAAAGCCAAACTCAGTGTCGGCGGGATTAAACTGGAAGCGCTTTATGAAGGCGGCTGGGGGGCTAATTTGCGTGCCAGTATCGATCGTAACAATATCTCGGATGACACCTTATTCAACCTGACGGTGATCGATACCGCACCGGGCGGCAGTTCTGAGCGGTACCTGAATTTGTCGGTTATTGATGGTCCACGGCGTATCGATAAAGTGTTGGCGAGTGAATCCAAGCTCGTTGTCTGGGATGGCAACTGGCCGCCAACTGCGCTGCCGGATCTTGCCGCGATTAAGACAGCTATCGATGCATTAACGGCGGCTAATGTCGCGCTGGCTGCAGACCCAACTAATGCTACTAAAAAGGCCGCAGTGGTTAGCGCCCAAAATACCTCATGGCCGCTAACTCAAGACGTTGTCACCCAAGCTCAAAACAAATACCTGCGAGCCAAAGCGGACCGGGAAAACAAACAGAACAGTGGCGCATCGCAAACAGACATCGATAATGCAAAAACTGCAGAAAAAGAGACTAAAGCTCTTTTAGATGCTGCCAAAAAAGCGCAGGCAGATGCTGTTTCGGATGGTTCATCTCTAAGCATCAATGATTTTCTTCCGACAAGTAGTAAGAAGAATAAAAAAGGCCTGCACGCACTCGAACAAGCAGATCTTTTTAATCTGCTGGTGATTCCGCCTTATAAAGATAGCGATAAGGACGGCAAATTTGATGTGGAACTTAACCTACTAGCTGCCGCTGATGCCTATTGCCAAGAACGGCGGGCTTTATTATTGGTTGATCCGCACAGCAGCTGGACGACAAAAGATAAGGCGCGCGATGATTTTACTAAGGCCGAAGACAGTTACCCCGGTATCGCCAGCAAAAATGCCGCGTTGTTTTTTCCACGTCTCAAACAGCCGAATCCGTTGCGCGATAATCAAATCGAAGAATTTGTACCCAGTGGTGCGGTGGCCGGTATCTTTGCCAGAACCGATACCCAGCGCGGCGTTTGGAAAGCTCCGGCAGGCTTAGAGGCGATTCTGTCAGGCGTGCCGCAACTCAGCGTTAATCTCACCGATGCCGAAAACGGCGAACTCAATCCGCTCGGCATCAACTGTTTACGAGCATTTCCAGTGATAGGTCGCATTGTCTGGGGCTCTCGCACCCTGCGTGGCGCTGATCAATTAGCCGATGAATGGAAATATATACCCGTGCGCCGCACCGCCTTGTTTATCGAAGAAAGCCTGTATCGCGGTACCAAGTGGGTGGTATTTGAGCCTAACGACGAACCGTTATGGGCGCAAATTCGGCTGAATATTGGGGCGTTTTTGCATAACTTGTTCCGCCAGGGCGCTTTTCAAGGCAGTACGCCAAGGGATGCTTACTTCGTCAAGTGCGATAAGGAAACGACTAATCAAACCGACATCAATTCCGGCATCGTCAACATTGTGGTCGGCTTTGCACCATTAAAGCCGGCCGAATTTGTCGTCATCAAGCTCCAGCAAATCGCTGGGCAAATTGAAGTTTAAGGAGCACGCGTCATGGCACAGTTTAGCGTTAATGCACAACGATTCGATCCCTATAAAAACTTCAAGTTTCGCGTTAAATGGGATGGCAAATATGTGGCGGGCGTCAGTAAAGTGGGCGCATTAAAGCGGACTACCGAAGTGGTTAAACACCGTGAAGGCGGCGATCCCAGCAGTAGCCGGAAATCACCGGGACGTACCGAGTTCGAGGCGATTAGTTTGGAGCGCGGCGTTACCCACGATAAGGATTTTGAGCAGTGGGCCAACAAAGTGTGGAATTTCGGTTCCGGTCTAGGATCAGAAGTGTCGCTAAAGGATTTTCGCAAAGACATCATCATCGAGCTTTACAACGAAGCCGGTCAATTAGCGGTGGCTTACAAGCTGTTTCGTTGCTGGGTATCCGAATTTCAGGCTTTGCCTGATTTGGATGCCAATGCCAATGCGGTGGCGATTCAACATATCAAGCTGGAAAACGAGGGTTGGGAGCGGGATTACGACGTGACTGAACCTGCTGAAGCTACCTTTACCGAGCCGCAATAGCCATGGCTGGCATTTCGACTGCAGATTTATTGGCGGCGTGGGAACGCGGCGCGTCGCAGTCGATGACTCGCCGTGTATTGACGTTACTGGCAACGGTGTATCCCGAATTGTCCGACGCACAATTGCTGGCCTTACCTATCGGTCAACGCGATGGTTTGGCGCTCAAATTGCGTGAGCTGTTGTTCGGGCCGCAGCTGAACATTGTCGCGAAATGCCCGTTTTGTAACGAGCAACTGGAAGTGGGCTTAGATGTCGCGGATATTTGCGTCGAGCAGAATACCCTGCAGCACCAGCCGTTTGCGCTGGCCGTAGAAGGGTTTGAATTGCAGTTTCGCCTGCCTGACAGCCAAGATTTGCTGCACATTGAAGCTGTCGATAGCCTGGATGCCGCACGTAGTGTGTTTTTTGAGCGCTGCTTGTTGTCGGCGACTTATGAAGGCCAGGAATGTCCTGTGGACACCTTGCCCGAAGAGGTTCTAAACAAAATTGAAGCGACCATGTCGGCGGCCGATCCTCAAGCCGATGTTGAGCTGGATTTATGTTGTCCAGAGTGTCTGCATAGTTGGTTGGCGCCTTTTGATATTGCTTCATTTCTGTGGACTGAAATTAACGCCTGGGCCCAACGCGTGTTGAATGAAGTGCATCTGTTAGCGCAAGCCTACAGTTGGCGTGAAGCCGATATTTTGGCAATGAGTGCAGCACGGCGTCGATATTATCTGGAGCGGGTGTTGCAATGAGCAGATACCTCAACCATCTTGCCGCATTGACACTTAATCAAGTGGAGCCGGTGCAGCCACGGCTGACAAGTCGGTTTGAAGCGTCGGGTGATGGGGAGAATATAGGTTCACTTGGCAAGACCGGCGAAAACCAGCACATGAAGGAGGATGAAGCGTTATCTACTGCGCATACTCCAGACATTGTAGAGACACAAGCTCCAATAGATGCATTGATTAAGTCAGTCACGCCAACTTTCTTGCAGGTAAAGAGCCACGTTGATGGCGGGCAAAAGCAAGGTAATCGTGCAAAACCCGCCGCAAGTGTAAAAGCGAGTATAAATCAGGCTCCCAAAGTGCCGGATGCCCTGCTGGAGCAGGCTTGGCCGCCAATGGGTTTCAAGCCAATTAATATTAAATCCAAGCCCACTGCCCAGTCTGCTAAAGCGGTTAAGCAGCCCTTTCAATCTAGGCGGGCAGAGCAAACCTTAAATACGATTGAGCGCTCACAAGAGCAATTATTCGCAACTACGCATAGCGAGTTTGTTAGCAAGGAGACCGCCCCCGGCGATAATTTTCAAGATATTAAGCGTTGGGAAGACATGCCGCGGCCTTTACCGGTTAAGCCAGCTCGCATTACTGTGCGTTCTGAGCAACTAGCTGCAGCACCGGTACCGGCTCAATCTACTCAAGCGGCATCAACGCCGGCGGAGCAGGTCGAAGCACCCGAGCCGACTATCCAAGTCACTATCGGCCGTATCGAAATTCGCGCGACCCAAACGCCTGACAAACCGACAGCAAAACCGCGCGCAGTCTCCACCACCATGAGCCTGGACGACTATCTAAAACAACGTAACGGGAGCAAGTCATGAGCGGGCCGCTAGCCATTGCCGGAGTTACTGCGGTGTTAAAAGACGTGCTCAATAACGGCTTGATTGATCATGATCTGGCTACCGTGGGTAGCTTTTCCGTGACTGCGGTGCCGCCGGATCGAATCACCACCGGCACGCAAGAGCCGAATCAGCTGAATTTGTTTTTGTATCAAGTCACACCCAATCAAGGCTGGCGCAATGCCGGATTGCCGTCGCGCGACAGTGGCGGCGAGCGTGTGAGTAATCCGCCACTGGCGCTTGATCTGCACTATCTATTGACGGCGTATGGCGCTCAGGACTTTAACGCCGAGATATTGCTGGGTTACGCGCTGCAAATTTTCCATGAAACGCCCGTGCTGTCACGCAGGGACATTCGTGCCGCATTAGGTTCGCCCGCACCGGTAGGCACAGGATTACTGCCGTCGACATTTGGTAATTTATCGGCGTTGGATTTGGCCGATCAAATTGAACAAATAAAAATAACCCCGCATTACCTGACTACCGAAGAGCTTTCTAAACTGTGGACCGCGATGCAGGCACGTTATCGTCAGTCGATGGCTTACCAGGTATCCGTGGTGCTGATTCAAAGCACCAAACCAGCCAAGACAGCATTGCCGGTGCTCAGTAGGGGCAAAGACGATCGCGGTGTCGATGCCGCGGCTAATGTGGTGTCACTATTTCCGTTGCTGGAAAGTATTCATATCGGTCCGGTTGAAGATGCCGGTATTGAGCCATTGCCGAGCTCATACCCACGCGCAGAATTGGGTTTGCAATTGATTCTACAAGGGCAAAATTTGGCTGGCGATAGTGTGCGCGTAGAGTTTAAACATACGCGCTATGCCGAGCCGGGGCATCCGCTGTTCTTAGAACCGATAAGTATTCCGATACTGCCGGCAGATCGCACTAAAAGCAGCATTAAGCTAACTTTACCGGCTGATTCAGCCGCGCAGACAGCTTGGCGCACTGGCCTTTATAGTGTTGTTGTTAGCGTTACCCGAGGTGCTGAAGAGCATCATAGTAATGACAAGCTATTAGGACTGGCGCCGCGCATCAATGCCATTGCCCCTCCCAACCCAATTGCCCGAGTCGGTACCAATGCAACATTGACACTGACCTGTTCTCCGCAGGTGCTAATAGAGCAAACGGCAACCTTGTTATTACCCGATCGCGAAGTCATTGCCAATGCCCATCCGACCAATACTGATACCTTGGTATTTGTCATTGCCAACGCCCCGATTGTCACCGATCTGCCGGTGCGCTTACGTATCGACGGCGTTGACAGCATGCCGTTTGCACGCACCTACGATAGCGACGGCAAACCGTTACCGCCGGTATTTGCCGATAATCAGCAGGTGACAATCGTATGAACGAGCGCGAGCAATGGCTGCAAAGCAATGATGATTATTTGCGTGATGCTATTCACTGGGTAAAGCTGCGCCTGCAAAGACAAATTGATTCGGTAGCACCGGTAAAAAACCCTGAGCCGGTTAAAACTCACTGGTTTAAACCCAATACAGACGAGACCGCAGCTCAGCCGGATGAGTCTGCAAAAACCGCCGTATTGGCATTGGCCGCCGAACGCATGGCTAGCGCCGAAGCTGCAAATCCACCGCCCGCATTACTTATTCTTAGTCAACAACTCGGCTTGACCCGCTTTGAACGCGAGGTACTGTTGTTATGCGTTGCCATGGAGTTGGATGGGGCAACCGCCGCGTTGTGCGTAAAAGCCCACGGCAAACCGTATCCCACCTTTGCATTGGCTGCGCAGATATTCGACGAGCATAAATGGGATGCAATTTCCGCCGAGCGGCCATTGCGCTACTGGCGCTTGCTGGAAATTAACCAACCCGGTGCAGAGCCTTTGACCACCAGCGCCTTGCGTGTCGACGAGCGCATTGTTAATTTCATCATTGAACCCAAACACATCGTCGACGATAGGCTGATGCCGTTTATCACCACTATTGAAGCGACTGCTCAAGATGAAGACGCGCTGGCGCCATCGCAGCGGCTGGCGGCGGAAATACTGCGGCACTACTTGGTGACTAAGCAAACCGATGCCGGACAGCGCTCGCTAATTATTCAACTGACCGGTACCGATGCGACGGCAAAACAAGCGGTGGCAAGCCAGGCGCTTGCTGACATTGGTTTACAAATAATAAATGTTGCCGTTGACACCTTACCGGCGCAAACCGCTGAACTGGAAAATCTGATCCGGTTGTGGGGACGTGAGCGTCAGCTGCTGCCGATAGTGCTCTATCTTGATGCGCATGGCGTTGACGAAACTACCGTGCATGCCGTGGCAGTGCAGCGATTAGTGAAAAGCGCCGGCGGTATTGTGATTATTGCTGCGCGAGACATCCGCGCTGAACTTGGCGGCTGGAGTTTGGAAATCAGCAAACCCACATCGGCTGAACAGCAATTGGCCTGGAACGCCGCATTGGGAGCCAATGAAAATACTACCGCGGCGCGCTTGGCCGGGCAGTTCAATTTGGATTTGCTCGCGATTCAGCAAATTGCCCGCACCGAACTGGCAGACAGCACCGCTAAGCCGGACAGTTTGCCAACGCGCTTATGGCAAGCCTGCCTGCTTAAAACCACGCCCAGCCTGGACCAGCTGGCGCAACGTATTGACGCTAAAGCCACCTGGAAAAATCTGGTCCTGCCTAAGGAATCATTAGCGTTATTGCAGCAAATCGTCGATCAGGTTGACCAACGCGGCAAGGTCTATAACGACTGGGGCTTTCTTGCCAAAATGAACCGCGGGCTGGGGCTTAGCGTGTTGTTTGCAGGCGAAAGCGGCACCGGTAAAACCATGGCCGCCGAAGTGCTTGCCAATGCCTTGCAACTGAATCTTTACCGTATCGATTTGTCATCGGTGGTCAGTAAATACATCGGCGAAACCGAGAAAAATCTCCGCAGGTTATTCGACGCTGCCGAAGATGGCGGTGCTGTGCTGTTTTTCGACGAAGCCGATGCTTTGTTCGGCAAACGTAGCGAAGTCAAAGACAGTCACGACCGTTACGCCAACATCGAAATCAACTACTTGCTGCAACGCATCGAAGCCTATCGAGGGCTGGCAATACTGGCGACCAATATGAAAAGCTCGCTCGATCAAGCCTTCATGCGGCGGTTGCGTTTTATCGTCAACTTTCCGTTTCCCGGTTTGCCGGAGCGCAAAGAAATGTGGCGAAAAGTATTTCCAAGTGACGTGCCCAAAGCCGTTGAACTGGATTACGAGCGCTTGGCCCGCTTCAATTTAACGGGCGGCAGCATCCAAAACATCGCTTTAAACGCGGCTTTTCTTGCCGCCGCACAGCCAGACCCAGACGCTAAAGTCAGCCTGCCGTTGATTTTTGATGCTATTCGCAGTGAATTACGCAAACTGGATAAACCGGTAAACGAAGCCGAATTTCGAATTCTGGACGTCGTTGGAGCCAAGTCATGAACATCAACCTGCACATTGAACGACTGATTTTAGACGGCGTTAATATCGCCCCCGACCAGCGACATTTGCTGCAAGCCAGCTTAACCGTTGAGTTAACCAAATTGCTCACCCAAAACGGCTTGGCAGCCAATTTTATTGAGGGCTTGTCTATACCAAAACTATCGGCAACCGACGTGCAATTAACCGGCAACAATCCGAAGCAACTGGGTAAGCAAATCGCCCAATCAGTGTACGAAGGCATCGGTCATGAATAAAACCGCCGCTGTCCAACAACCTAAAACAGCAAGTTTTTTGCCGCCCCCGCAAGAAGGTCTGTTACAACGCAAGTGCGCTTGCGGCAATTACACGGTTGCAGGCGGTGAGTGCGCAGAGTGTGGGAAGAACAAAAGCAGATTACAACGGCAGCTTGCTATTGGCGCGAGTAATGATCCGCTGGAATTGGAAGCGGATCGGGTTGCCGATCAGGTGATGGCAACGCCGGTACATTCGGCAGTTAGCGGACCGCGTATCCAGCGTTACGCGGGTCAAGCGAGCGCGTATATGGATACTGTACCCCCCAGCGTTGATCGTGTCCTTGCCAGTTCTGGTAGGTCACTTGAACCAATGTTACGACAAGACATGGAGTCGCGCTTCGGACACGACTTTTCACAGGTGCGAATTCATACCGGAGATCTTGCAGAGCAATCGGCACGGGCTGTTAATGCCAATGCTTATACAGTGGGACATAACATCGTGTTCAGTGCGGATAGTTTGTCACCAGGAACAAGCAAAGGGCGTCGGCTTATCGCTCATGAATTGACTCATGTAGTGCAGCAATCTGGAGGGGATAGGATTCTTGCCAATCAAAGCCCTGCTCAGCGTGAATTACTGCCGAATTCTCGCGAAAGGGAACAGATCTCAGGTATGCATCGTGTGCTCCAGCGAAGCATGGGTTTTGAGTTTCAGGTCAGGGAAAACATTGTAACGACGAACAAAGGCCAGAAATTCCACACTAAGTCTGGCAAGTTCTTCCATAAGGTTCCTCCGGAAGGCAAAGGCGGAGTCGAGTTGCAGACTGATACGGGTGGAGTGATTGAATTTGAAACACCCCCTTTTCGCAAGTGGTCCGACCTGAAGGCTCAGATCCAGAATGCGGTCGATGTGGTTAAGGAAATTAATAAGGACCCCAAGGCGTTCCGCTTCAATCAAGAGTCGCGATTAGAGAAAATGGGGCTTCTCAAGAGAGGAGAGACGCTGGAGGTAAATGTTAAGGACAAGACATTCTTAGCCGACATCCAGTCGACAGAAGGATTTGCCCTAGCGCAATACGAATCTATCCTAAAAGAACATGAGAAACGAGAGGACGATTACATTAGACCTGTTGTTAGCGGTGCGCAAAACGTCTTGGATACCGCTATGAAAGCAAGCAAAAAAGTTAAGCCTGGGACGAATCTGAACAATCTCCGCGGTTTTCTACAGATAATTATGAATTACATCGAGCGAGGTCGGCTTGAGTTATCGGACGTTCAACAAGTGGAACCCGTCAAGTCTACATTTCGTCTAAGACACAGAACCAACTTTTCTTCGACGTTCACGAATTTGCTGACTAAGGATGAGCAGACCTTATTTAGAGAGATTATTAAGAGTAACGCAATTCCAAAAGAATTAGTTGTCGATCCAAAGGGCCAGTTCTTTTTGAACGGGTACTGGGGGCATGTGGCCGGGAGGGATGAGATGATGTGGGCCCTATACCAAGGGGGCAAAATTGTGGCTCTCGCCACAGACGACAAGCAGACAATACACGATTGTTCCAGTAAGGCAAAGACACAGGGGATCGATACGAGTAAGTGTGGAAACAAGGTTCCAGCTTCTCTTATCACAATAGAGGGATGGCTCAACAGTATTATCAATAAACCTAACGATGCACTTTCACCACCACCAGGCGGTGGAAGTGAAACCATGGGCAAGCTGCCTGTATCGACTAAAGGCGAGGAGAAAGGGCTTGTGATTTTTGAAGTCCGAGAGTACCAGGCGCCGCGGAACCGGCAGCAACCTGTCAATAAGTGGGTGGATTTTGCTGAGGACGTATTCCAAGAGGCGGCTGTGTGCCGAGCGCGGCCGGGTACTGGAACTGAACTGCTATATGACGGCACCAAAAAATTTGACTCCAAAAATTGCCCTTAAAGTCAATATTCTCGACCGGTGGTTACGCGAATTTTTGAAAAACTGAACGAGGAGAATAGAGGACCATGCTATTTCATTTTATTAACGGTTACATCCTGACACGCAAGACTGAAAAGCCAAGTAGTGTGCATTCCACACACCAAACAATGCTAAATATGACAGCCAATATGATTTTTTAAAACAATTAGTTAAAGATAGCTTAAGGCATCGGCCATGAATAAAACCAACGTCGCCCAACAACCTAAAACGGCAAGTTTTTTGCCGCCTGTGCAAAGCATGCTTCAGCGCAAGTGTGCGTGCGGCAATCATACCGTTGCAGGTGGCGAGTGTGCGGAATGTGCGAAGAAATCAGTTTTACAACGCAAGCTGACTATCGGCGCGAGTAATGATCCGCTGGAACAGGAAGCAGATCGAGTTGCCGATCTGGTGATGGCAGCACCGTTACATTCAGCCACCAGCCGCGCCCCAGCGCACATCCAACGCTACGCGGGGCAGGTATCTGAAGGTTTAGAGGCCGCGCCCGCTAGTGTTGGTCATGTGCTTACCGGTTCAGGTAGACCGCTCGAACCAGGGCTAAGGCAAGACATGGAGCACCGTTTCGGTCACAACTTTTCGCAAGTAAGGCTGCATACCGGCAGCGCTGCCGAACAATCGGCGCGGGATGTGAATGCCCATGCCTACACGGTGGGGAATAATGTTGTGTTTGGATCGGGGCAGTTTGCTCCGGGAGTGCATGAGGGACGCCGCTTGATTGCCCATGAACTGACGCATGTGGTGCAACAGGGCAATGGAATTTCAGCAAAAATGATTCAGAGAAGTTGGGATTGGGGAAGAGCTGGTGCTGGGGCATTAATTGGGGGAGTTGGAGGAGCTGTGGTTGGTGGACTTATTGGTGGACCGGTTGGTGCAGCAGTAGGAGCTGGTGTCGGGGGTATTGCCGGCGGATTGATAGGGGGATTAACTGGAAAGTCAAAGGCTTCCTCTCCTAAGACAGTGAATATTGATGCGGTTAAGTTGCGCGGGGCAAAGCGTGATCCTGCAGCTGATGTAGCTTTCGCTAACACGGTTTTTAAACCGGCGAGTGTGCAGTTTAATTTGGTTAAAAATGAGACTGCGACCGCTGTCGATTCTGACACTTGGATAGGTGGCGATACCACTATTTCGACTGGCACATGCGGAACCGCAACAAAAGAAGAATTGGATACATGGGGGGGCGCAGCCAGTAAATTCAAATTGAGCAGCAGGCTACGTGCTTTCTACGTTGACTCAATTTCTAGCGGCAGCCGCGCCGACAGTTATCCGCCCTATTGCGCAACGGGTACAGCGGCACCGCTTAGCGGCATGGCGACAGTTTCCAACACGGGCGCGAGTCGCTCTCTTGCGCACGAACTCGGGCATATCCTCATTAACTCAGGCGACCATCCCGCAGACACGAACAATTTGATGAATCCGACGAATACGGCTACTGGCAATGACCTGACGGCCGCTCAACAATCGTCCATCTACTCCAATGCGTAAGCCAGATAGGGTGCAGTCTATGCGCCAAACAACGGTAATTTATGAAAGGGAATGGCGAGATTTATGAGCATTTTTGAACGTAATCAGCTGAACAAGCCAATCGTCCAATCGGTGTATGGAGGTATTGACCGTGAATAAAACCACCGTTGCCCAACAAGCCCAAATCACCAGCACCTTGGCGCCTGCACAAGGCTTGCTGCAACGACAATGCGTTTGCGGAAATTTTACACTTGCAGGTGGCGAATGCGCTGAGTGTGCAAAGAAAACGACCGGGTTACAGCGCAAACTGACCATTGGCGCGAGCAATGCTCCGCTGGAACAGGAGGCGGACCGGGTTGCTGAACAGGTCGTCAGTAATAGTACAACTTCATCGGTTACCTCGTTGACCGGGGGGCGTATACAACGACAAGAGATACCCAAAGAAAAAACCAATGAGGAAAAATATAAGGAAGGCCTTGAAAAATTGGGTGAAGCATTTTTAAAAACCCCGTTGGGCAAGGAACTTTTGGAAAAAATAAAACAAGATGCCTTGGTCAAAGGCGCGACTGCGTTCGGCAAAGATTTTATCTCAACCTGGCCTGGAAAGATTATTACCGGTGCTGCGGCAACCGGTGCGATAGCGACATTAGCGGCCACACATAAGGAATTGCCTGCGCAAATCCCTGAGATTCCGTTGGATATTCTTACTCCCGGTCTCAGCGTAAAGCTGACGTATAAAGGGCCGGTAGACAAGCCAACGGAAGCCATGATTACGTTCAAATATTCCGAACAGCCCTCTAAAACCAGTGCGAATAAAAAGCCCATGAGTGAGTCGGATAAATTCCGGGCGGAAACCGCGAGGCTGGCTGCTGAGCAGGCCAGGTTCAGAGCGGGCATGAAATTTACGCCTGGATCGCCGGAAGACTTGCAACAAAAAGCCGAAGACGACGCTATAAAAAACGCCGCTCTGAAATATCGAGGCGGCCCGGATATTGAAGCGACCATTAAAAAATATCCTTGGTTGGTTGCCCCCCAGTCGAAGAGTGGCTTGCAACTCACCATGCCCAAGCTTTCTTTTGGAAATAAATCGCCATCGCTGTTTGGTGACGAATTCAAACTCAAGCTGCCAGAGGAAAACAAGAAAAAACAGGATGAACCCGTGTTGCAAAAGAAGCTTCGCATCGGTGCCAGTAATGATCCGCTGGAACGGGAAGCGGATCAGGTTGCCGAACAGGTGATGGCAACAACGGCAACATCCCCAATTAAACCAACACCTCTGCGAATCCAGCGTTATGCCGGACAAGCGACCGAAGAACCGCAAACCGCGCCAACCAGTGTGGATCGGGTTCTTGCCGGTTCGGGCAGGCCGATGGAATCGGCGTTACGGCAGGATATGGAACAACGTTTCGGGCATGATTTTTCGCAGGTGCGGGTACATTCCGGGGGCGGCGCTGAGCAATCGGCTCGGGATGTGAATGCTAAAGCCTACACGTCGGGACACAATATTGTGTTTGGTGAAGGTGGCTTTTCGCTGGCAACGCAAGAGGGACGGCGGTTAATTGCGCATGAATTGGCGCATGTGGTGCAGCAGGAACGTGGATCGACTCAGATTAGTCGCAAGATCAGATGCGATCCTCAAGCTTCGCTAAATGGATTTCTCTCCAGCAAGGGAGTTCTGCACTACACCGAAAATAACAAAGTTTACGAACGTCCCAAAGGTGGGGCCGCGAATTTCGAACAGGAGATCCTGATCGATATGTTGGCGGCACCGAGGATGTTTAACGTTGATGGGAATGCCGATATGACTGCGGCGTCCAATCTGGGCGCTCACATCAAAGCACGGATAGGCATCGTTTCTTTTGCAGGGAAAAAGACCTACCGTTTTGCCGCTATGTCCGGATGGTCGATGAATCCCAAATATTACGATTGGAACGTCAGCAAAGCGAGCTGGAAAATGAAGCCCAATGTGGACCGCCAAGAGGCGTGGGATGACCTGAACGTCAATCCTCAGCAATACGCGATCGGCTGTGCGGCGGCGACGGATCTTACTATGAAAGGCGGCAGCAAGGGGGCTGCGATTATCAATAAGCCCAGCAGCGATATTGGCGACTGGGTGGCAGGCGATGCGGGTTACATCGAGAACACCAAGTTCCCGGCTGGTGCAGGCAGCGGCGTGCTGGGAGAGAATTTGATATACACCGGCAACGGGCAATTTTGGGGACACCTGCCAGGTACTCAAACCTACCGAACCCTTCCGGAATGGATCCAGGAAGTTCAAAGTTGGCACGGCGGTGCCAAAGTTGACGACAAGCGGGAAATGCCGGCAACAGGACTAATAGATACCTAAGATGAAATATCTGCCAAGTAACCAAGTAGGACGAGCAAGCTTTTCTGTCTACCCAATTAATCTTAACAAACGTAATCGTCTGAGAGAGCCGTATGCGCATTGCAAGCTTTAATCTGGAAAATTTTGATGATAATCCGAAGTCGCCAGATGTACTTGCGGAACGGATAGCCGTGATGCGTCCGCAACTTGAAAGGCTGCGCGCCGATGTGTTGTGCTTGCAGGAAGTTAACGGGCAAAAAACGAGTACTCAACCACGGGTACTTTCAGCATTGGATAAGCTGCTGGAAAACACTTCTTACGCAAACTTTCAGCGCGTCAGTACGCTTACCGTAAAAGGCGAGCCTTATGAAGAACGCAATTTGGTAATTTTGAGTCGACTGCCGATTGTTGAGCACAAGCAGATTAAGCATCAATTCGCCGAACCGCCCTGGTATAAAAAAGTGACAGCCACTCCGCCTGAAGATACTGCCAAGGAAGTGACCTGGGAGCGGCCATTGCTTTATGCGCAGCTGGATTTAGGTGGGGGGCGTGGGCTTCATGTTGTTAATTTACATTTGAAATCCAGGTTGCCGTCCAATGTCGATGGACAAATGCTTGATCAGTACACTTGGAAAACGGCTTCGGGTTGGGCGGAAGGGTATTTTATTTCTTCTATGAAACGGGTGGGGCAGGCCCTGGAAACCAGGCGCTTCGTCGATTCCATTTTCGATGCAGACGAGCAAGCGCTGATTGTGTTGTGCGGCGATTTTAACGCCGCGGTCGGCGAAGTACCGTTGGAAGCCATACGAGGGGCGGTGGAAAACACCAATAATCCCAAATTGAGTAACCGGGTATTGGTCGCTTGCGAGCAAACGGTGCCTGAGTCTTCCCGCTTTAGTTTGTATCACCGTGGCAAGGGCGAAATGCTCGATCATGTTCTGGCATCTCGCGGTCTGTTAAGCAGCTACCGCGGCACCGAAGTACATAATGAAATGCTTCACGACGAGTCGGTTGGCTTTGCTACCGACAAGTTGTACCCGGAATCTGATCACGCGCCAGTGGTGGTCGAGTTTGCCTTAAAGGATCATTGATAAGGATATAAACCATGACCAGTTTTCCCAATTCACCCAAATTGCTCAAAGGCGGCATTGTCCTGATAGACCCGGTGACGTCGGCGGTCAAGCGCATTATTTCTTTGCAATACAATCCCGATACGCTGTCTCGTACCTTGCAAATTAAGGGCGTAGGCGCAGATAGTAGCGATCGCTCGGAAGCGTTGCGCTTAAAAGGGCCTCCCACCGAGACGATTAAGTTAGAAGTTGAAATTGATGCGACGGATCAGTTGGAAGGTGGTGCCGGGCAGTCGACGCAATTGGGACTTCATCCTCAACTCGCCGCGTTGGAGACCATCGTTTATCCCAGTTACGATCAACTGCAAAAAAATAATGCGCTGGCAGGCAGCGGCAAGCTGGAAATTGTGCCGATGGAAACGCCGCTTGCCTTGTTTGTGTGGAGCAAAAACCGCATTTTGCCGGTGCGGATTACCGATTTCAGTATTACCGAAGAAGCGTTTGATGTCGCGCTCAACCCCATCCGCGCTAAGGTCAGCCTGAGTTTGCGGGTGCTGAATGTCGATGACCTTAACTTTAATCATAAAGGCGGCAGTTTGTTCATGAGCTATCTGCAGCAAAAAGAGCAGTTTGCGCAGCGCTCGACGGCGGGTTCGTTTAGTTCCTTTGGCATTGGAGGCATTCCCTAATGGACGCAAATCAAGCTTTACAAGCGTTGCTACAACCCGCCGGCTTGCAGGCAACATTGTTTCCGGCAAGCAGCCGATATTACGGCATTGAAACAGCGACTCTGGTGGCGGCTGACGGTAAAAAAATCAGCTATATTCGCCGACGTTTTTTGCCGCCGCCGGAACGATTGGCCTTGTTGCAAGAGCATGTCGTCACACAAGGCGAGCGGCTGGATAATATTACCGCGCATTATTTGGGCGATCCCGAGCAATTCTGGCGTTTGTGTGATGCCAATGCGGCCATGCAGCCGGAGGAATTAGAGACAATCAACCGGCGCTTGCGCATCACGCTGCCGGACGGTATTCCGGGGTTAGCCAATGCTTAAGGGTATTGATCTCCAGCTTTATGTCGGGCCGCTGGTGCCTATTCCGGCGTCGCGCGCGGTGATAGAAGCGCTTAACGAGATCACGGTAACGACTAAAGATGAGGGGCAAAGTGGTTTCCAATTGTCGTTTACCATCAGTACCCAATCACCGTTGCATACGCTATTTCTGTTATCGGGTGGCGGCACTCCGATCAAAATATTGCGCGTTGTGATCGTCGCCATTTACAACGGCACGCCCAACGTCATTATGGATGGCGTGGTGACAAAGCATGAGATTGTGCCGGGCGGTGACGCAGGTCATGCCACGCTTAAAGTGACCGGGGAAGATCTCTCGGTAGTCATGGACCAGATAGATTTTAGCGGTTTCCCTTTTCCGGCCTTGCCTGCGGAGGGTAGGGTGGCGCTGATGCTGCTCAAATATGCGGCGTTGGGAATTGTGCCGCTGGTTATTCCGAGCATATTTATTGACGTGGTGATTCCAACCAGTCGCATACCCACCCAGCAAGGCACCGATCTTTCTTATATCCAGGAACTGGCCAGTCAGGTTGGTTATGTGTTTTACATCGAGCCCGGCCCGGTACCCGGTGCCAACATTGCCTATTGGGGGCCGCAAATCAAGGTAGGCGCCCCGCAACCCGCGCTCAATATCAATATGGATGCGCATACCAATGTGGACGCGCTGACCTTTTCTTTTGATAATAATTTAAATGCCATCCCTACCTTGTTTTATCAGGAGGAAAAGACCAAAGCATTTTTTATCATACCCATCCCGCCTATTACGCCCTTGAATCCGCCCTTAGGATTGATTCCGCCTATCCCCAGCAGGTTGGAGTCCGTCAGTAAAGATGATGACCTGTCGAAATACTCATTGCCGCGCGCCATTACGGTGGGCGTTGCCAAAGCCGCAAAATGGGCGGAAGCGGTTACTGCCACGGGCGAGCTTAACGTGTTGCGTTATGGGCGAATTTTAAAGGCAAGGCAATTGGTGGGCGTGCGCGGCGCCGGAACCGCTTATGACGGGCTTTATTATGTAAAGAGCGTTACCCATAAGATCAAGCGCGGGGAGTACAAACAAAGTTTTGAACTGAGCCGCAATGGCTTGATTTCAACGATTCCGCAGGTTCCGGTATGAAAGAAAGTAATCGTTACTATGGTAAATATCGCGGCACGGTGTTTAACAATATCGACCCGGAACAGCGTGGTCGCATTATGGCTATCGTACCGGCGGTACATGGTTTGACACCCACCTCCTGGGCGTTGCCCTGTGTGCCTATTGCAGGCAAGCAAAACGGTGTTTATGTGGTACCAAAAATAGGCGATGGCGTGTGGATAGAGTTCGAGCAAGGCGATCCTGACTACCCGATTTGGGTGGGCGGTTTTTGGGGCATCGCGGCGGAAGTGCCGTTGGCCGCATTGGCAGGTAATCCCGCCGATCCCAACATTGTTATTCAATCGCTATTACAGCAGGCGGTGATTGTCAGCGATATGCCGCCGTCTGTGCCGCCGCCCGTCATGCCGCCGGTGCCGACTACCGGCGGCATTATTTTGCGCAGCACCACGGGTGCTTATATCGTCGTTAACGATGCCGGTATTTTTATCAATAACGGCAAAGGTGCGTCGGTGGAGTTATTGGGACCGTCGGTGATGATTAACAAATTGGCCCTGGTGGTGACCTAAGATGCCGGGCTTTCTGGTGCATGTCGGTGCGCAAGTGCTGTGCGCTCACGCCGGGCAGGCAACGCCGACGGTGCCGAATCCGCGGGTAACGGTTAGTGGTCAACCGACTGTGTTGATTACGTCGCCTTATCTCGTGGCCGGATGTACCTTTCCGCCACCTCCGGCCGCCAACGGGCCGTGCGTGTCGGCGCAGTGGCTGGTCGGCAGCACGCGGGTAACGTCCAACGGCCAGCCGCTGGTAGTGCAAAGCAGTCAGGCCATTTGCGCGCCAACCGGCACGCCATTGATGATTGTGCTAACGCAAACGCGCGTCACTGCGCTGTGAGGATGAAATGATAAATATCGATTTCCCTTTGCACTTCGACAGTTTCGGACGCACCGCCACAACCGGCCGCGATGACCATATCCGCGACCTGATTGAGCAGTTTTTATTTACCAATAGCGGCGAACGTGTCAATCGGCCTGATTTTGGCAGCGGCTTGTTACAACTGATTTTTGCGCCCAACAGCCCGGAACTGGCGGCAACGTTGCAATTTACCATTCAGGCCGGATTGCAACGATGGCTGGGCGATGTGCTTGAAGTGCAGGCCTTAGAAGTAGTCAGCGAGGATGGCGCGGTGCGGGTGTTTCTGCAATATCTGGTGCGTCGTACCGGCGAAGTCCGCACCGATGAATTCGTCCGGGGGCTGTCATGACCGCATCAACCGTAGTGTGTAAAAACGACCAGCGGCGCGATGCTGTTCGAGCAACGCCGCAACTTAATGGCTTGGATTATTTGGAAGTCAGCGAAGACCAGCTGACCCTGACCGTGTATTTTTTAGGTAAAGCGCCGCTGCAACTGGATAAAGACAACATCATTATTACAGGCGGCAGGCGCATCACCGGCATTCAGGTGACAAGCGTTGAAATACACCGGGAAGAAGACCCGGAAACGGATGATTGCGTACATATCGGTGTTGATAAAGTAGGTGATTTTTCGACTTATTGTTTATGTCTTATTGAGAGTTATCAGGATAAAGAAGGCCGTAAACACACTCGGCCCATGAGCGGTTTCGATCCGCGCTATGTCTGCCTGGAGTTTAATTTTAAAGCCGGTTGCCCTGGCGATTTGGACTGCAAGCCGCAAGCCAGTTGTACACCTGAAAAACCCAGCCCGCCGGACATTAATTATCTTGCCAAGGATTACGCAAGTTTTCGGCAACTAATTCTTGATCGTTTGGCGCTGACCATGCCCGACTGGCAAGAGCGCCATGTGCCGGATCTGGGTATTACCTTGGTCGAATTGCTCGCCTATGTGGGCGACCATTTAAGTTATTACCAGGACGCTGTCGGCACGGAAGCTTATCTTGATACCGCGCGCCGCCGCATTTCCGTGCGTCGCCATGTCATGCTGGTGGATTATCAATTGCACGAAGGCTGCAATGCCCGAGCTTGGGTTGTATTTGAGGTGTCTACTGACCTGGATAAACTTAAGCCCGATGATTTTTACTTAACGACTAATTCCGGTTTGCCTGCTTACGGCAATGTGCTTGAGCACACGCAGCTTTCCAATATAGCCCCAAAGCCGTATTTGATCTTTGAGCCGTTGGTCGAAGATAAAGAACAGGACATTGCATTTTGGGCTGATCATAACGAGATAAAAATTTACACTTGGGACGATAGCCAATGCTGTTTGCCGAAGGGTTCAACCTCGGTAACGCTGAGCGATCCGGGTATCGCAACGCCGCCCGAAACCGATGATACCGGTGAATGCGGACCGCATCATGAACCGCATGCAACACGTGAATCGCCGCTGGCTTCCGATTACCGCTTAAAGCTTAAGCCCTGCGACATCATTATTTTCGAAGAAGTTAAAGGCCCAAAGACCGGTAACTCGGCGGATGCCGATCCCAGCCATCGCCATGCGGTGCGTTTGATCAAGGCCGAAAAATCGCAAGATCCGCTTACTAAAAAACTTATTTGGGACATCGAATGGGCAGCAGAAGATGCCTTGCCGTTTGCCTTATGTATTTCGTCAATTAAGCAAGATGACTGCTCGTCGGTGTTGGATGTCAGTGTGGTGCGCGGCAATGTGCTGTTGGTTGACCACGGCGAAAGCGTTAGCGATGAGCTCGATCCGGTGCCGTTAGACATAACACTAGCCCCGTGCAGCGACGGTTGCGCGCCCCGTGAAGCGTTAAAAACTGCCGGTCGATTTACTCCGTCATTATCTAAAACTGACCTGACGTTTAGCCAACCGTTATTGCCCTGCAAACCGAAAACTCAGGCTTGTCTATCGTCTGCCAAACTCAACCCCGCCGCCGCGGTGTTTAAACAGGATGTGCGCTTGGCCTTGCCGCAAGTGACGCTGTATGACGATCAAGCTGCGCTAATTTGGCAACCGCGCCTGGATTTGCTGAGCAGCGATGCTGAAGACCGGCATTTTGTGGTTGAAATCGAAGATGACCGGCAGGCGCAATTGCGCTTCGGCAATGGCGAATCAGGCCGCTTTCCGGATGCGGGTATGCGCTTTAAAGCCAAGTACCGCATCGGCAACGGTGCAGTCGGTAATGTCGGTTCCGAAGCGATTAGCCATATTGTGTTTCGGGATAATCTGCCCAGCGGCGTCAGTATCGCACTCAGAAATCCGTTGCCGGCAACCGGCGGTACCAACCCAGAGCCGACAGCTGAAGCCAAACTATTTGCGCCGCAATCGTTTCGTAACACGCTGCAACGGGCAATTACCGCTGATGATTATGCCCAAATAGTGATGCGCGATTTTGCCAACAAAGTGCAACGCGCCGCCGCAACCCTGCGCTGGACCGGCAGTTGGACGGAAGTGTTGGTCGCTGTCGATCCCACGAGTTCGGAAGATACCGATGCAGCATTACTGCGTGCAATCAAACACCATCTGCACCGTTATCGGCGCATCGGTCATGACGTCAAAGTGGTGCAGGCAAGCTACGTGGCGTTGGACGTTGCTTTGACGGTGTGCGTGTTGCCGCATTTTCTTAAAGGTCATGTTAAGGCCGCATTACTCGATGTTTTCAGCAACCGGAGAAGGAGTGATGGCAGCAAAGGCTTTTTTCATCCCGATGGTCTCAGTTTCGGCGAAGGTGTTTATCTCAGTCAATTAGTCGCAACGGCACAAGCGGTTGACGGCGTTGAAAGCGTGTCGGTTAGCAAATTGGAACGTTATTTTGCCGGGCCTGCCCAGGAAATCGACAACGGCGTATTGCCCTTGGGACCGTTCGAAGTGGCGCGGCTGGATAACGATCCGAGTTTTCCGGAAAACGGCAAATTCACTCTGGACTTGCGAGGTGGACGATGAAACCAAGCATTGAAATCTGCGGTTGCTGCGAGGGTATTGAAATCGTTACCCCGCAGCCGACCGCCAATCGTCCCGGATTAAGCGCACTGTCTTATCGCATCGGTACGCATGCAACTTTCCTTGAAACCATGCTGGCGCGGCTGTCGAGCAGCGATTACCCGGCTCTGGCAGAGTTGAGAACTCGTGCAGCGGATGATCCGGCCATTGCTTTGTTGGATGCTTGGGCTGTCATCGCCGATGTGTTGACGTTTTATAATGAACGACTTATCAACGAAGGCTATTTACGCACTGCCACAGAACGCCGATCCATTCTGGAATTGGCCAGATTGGTCGGTTACAAACTAAGATCCGGCGTGGCTTCCAGCGTTTATCTGGCTTATACCCTGGACGATAATTTTAAGGACGAGACGATTATCCCCAAAGGTGCGCGTTCACAAAGCATACCCGGCCCCGGCGAGTTGCCGCAGTCGTTTGAAATTAGCGAGGACCTTAAGGCGCGAGCGCAATTGAATAGCCTGAAGCCGAGAATGACGAGGCCGCAGAAGATTACTCTGGAAAATATCCTGACTATCGAGCGGATGTATGTCGAAGGCACTGCGGTAAATTTGAAAGTTAACGACCATTTATTGTTTGTTTTTGATAAGGGGGCTGATAAACAAGCTGTCCGGCGCGTCAAGGAGGCAATCCCATGGGCTGCCGAAAACAAAACAGAGATCAGGTTCCAAACGATATTTTCTGATATTGACTCGGCTAGTTTGAGTGAAGCTATTCTGAACTGGCTCACCAGGTTTTCTTCTAAATTAAACACTGAGATTGAAGCCCAAGCATTTGATGATGAAAGCGCCGCAAAGCGAGCGCTAAAAAGATTGCAGAGTTTCCAGAAGAGCACTTTCTTGGGGGCGCAGCCGAATGCACTGGAACTACCCGGCAAGGTTTTTGGGGCGTTAGATACTAATGATGCCGCCCTGATTAACTTCATTAGCTTGTTTTTGTTGGAATTTAAAAAACTCATTAAAACGCCATCACCTCTGCCGCTGGAACCCATTGCCAATTTGGCGCAACTTTTTATTCCTCTTCTAAAATTGCCGTCGCTGCAGCCCATTAACAGCGTGCAGTTGAACCGGAAAATCGATCAACTATTTCATCCAAAGTCTGACGTGACGCCGCAATTGTTAGTCAATTTTAGTCCGGCGTTAAACTCGAGTTTTTATGGTGCGTGGGCGAATGCGGACGTTAATTCGGCTATTTCGACGTTGCAAGCGGTTTACGTCTTACGCGTTTCGGCTCCGCTTTTCGGCTATAACGCAGCCAAAAAAATGGCCTTGATACCCAATCCAAACGAATTAATAAGAAATCAAATCCCTTTTGTTTCTGCGATAGACGGGGATTGGTCGATGAACGAAGCGGGCGATGAAGATTCAGATCAGCTTTTTCTGGATAGCGCTTATGACGGTGTTCTTTCGGGCAGTTATGCATTAATCGAAACAAGGGATGGAGGAACAGTTGAAAGGCTGGTGATGCCGATTAAGTCAGTTCAGGTTCGTCCTCGGACTGCTTACGGGTTAAGTGCTAAAACAACGCAGTTGACGTTTAATGACGACTGGCGTGATCCACAATCGAATGATATGGAACTTATTCGCCGCTCCCTCGTTTACACGCAGAGTGAGCCATTAAAACTTGCTGAACAGCCTATCGAACAGGATATTGGCTTTCGAAATCCTGATCCGGACGCTACTGGGAAGCGGATTGAATTAGGCGAGCTGTACCCTGGGCTGGAGTCGGGTCGTTGGATGGTCGTTTCTGGTGAGCGTAGCGATATACCCGGAACCAGCGGCGTCATAGTCAACGAATTGGTGATGCTTTCAAGCGTTGAGCAAGGTTTTGATAACACACTTCCTGGTGATAAAACCCTTAGTACACTGGTTTTTGCTAATAGTCTCGCCTATGCCTATAAACGCGACACCGTCAAAATCTACGGCAATGTCGTTAAAGCCACCCACGGCGAAACCCGTAAAGAGGTATTGGGGAGCGGCGATGGTGCTAAAGCCTTGCAAACATTTATGCTCAAACAACCGCCGCTGACGTATGTATCTGCGGCCAATCCTGCCGGTGTCGACAGCACGCTTAAAGTGTATGTTAACGATGTTCAGTGGCATGAAACCGATGCGCTGGCAGGCCTTGCATCGACTGAGCGCAAATTTATTACCAAGACCGATGACGACGGCAAAGATACGGTCATTTTCGGCAATGGCCGGGACGGCGCGCGACTGCCGACCGGCATCGAGAACATTAAAGCGGAATACCGCAATGGTATCGGCAAGCCGGGCAACGTCAAGGCCGGTCAGATTAGCTTGTTGACTAGCCGTCCGTTGGGCGTCAAAGAAGTTATCAATCCCTTACCCGCCAACGGTGGCGCGGATAAAGAAAGCCGCGATCAGGCCCGTAAAAATGCACCGCTGGTGGTGAAGGCACTGGATAGACTGGTATCGGTGCAGGATTACGAAGATTTTGCCCGCACCTTTGCCGGTATCGGCAAGGCCAGAGCCGCCGAACTATCTGATGGTCGCCGCCAGCTTGTGCACGTCACCATCGCCGGTGCTGATGACATTCCGATTGATAAAAACGCCGATCTGTACCGGAATTTGCGCCAGGCCTTACTCGACTTCGGCGATCCATTGCAAATCATTCGGCTGGAAGTGCGTGAGCTGATGTTGATTGTGCTTGCAGCCCGGATACGTATTTTGCCGGATTACCTCTGGGAGCCGGTGGTGACGCAAGTGCGTGCGGCATTGCTGGATGCGTTCAATTTCGAGCGGCGCGAGCTGGGGCAGGATGTGCTGCTTAGTGAGGTGCTTAGTATTATGCAAGCCGTGCGTGGCGTGGCTTATGTGGATGTTGATGTCTTGAGAGGAATACCGGAAAAAGTTGTCGATGCCGTGCATGCAGGTGAACGGCGCTTGTTAACGCCGGGTGAGATTGCGGATTTGATCGGTCAACCACTGCGAGATAAAGATGGCAACAAAATAAAAGAGCCGGTTGTGCGCATCGCGGTGAATGTTGCAGATACTGAGGAAGGCTTGATTCGACCGGCACAATTGGCGCTTCTCACTCCCGACGTGCCGTCCACATTGATTTTGAATCAGATCACTTGAGGTCGTTATGAACACTATTGATAAAGATCGACTTTACAAGCTGCTGCCATATATCTACCAGCTGCGCGATCACGAACAGGGTGAGCCGTTACGCGAGGTGCTGCAAGTTATCTCCGAGCAGCTGGAAGTTGTCGAGGGTGACATCGCCCAGCTCTATGAAAACTGGTTTATCGAGACTTGCGAAGATTGGGTGGTGCCGTATCTCGGCGATTTAATCGGTTATACGCCGATACATGAAGCAGGCGAGCCGGGTGACATTTCGTCGCCGCAAGGACGATTGCGCAACAAGAGCCTGATTCCTCGTCGCGAAGTCGCCAATACGATTCGTTATCGCCGTCGTAAAGGCTCATTAGCCTTGCTGGAGCAATTGGCAAACGATGTTGCGGGTTGGCCTGCAAGGGCAGTGGAATTTTACAGATTGCTCGGTGTCACCCAAGCGCTGAATCATCGGCAATGCCATCGCGGCCTAACGGTCGATTTGCGTGGAGGCGATGCACTGGAACGGCTCGATGGTCCGTTTGATGAGTTGGCGCATACGGTGGATGTGCGTCGAATCAATTCATATCAAACGCAAGGCCGGTACAACATCCCCAGCGTTGGGGTGTTGGTCTGGCGTTTGAAGACTTATTCCGTCACGCAAACGCCGGTGACGGCATTGGCGCAGCGACATTGCTATGCCTTTAGTGTGTTGGGTAACAACACGCCGCTTTTTACTAATTGGCAGCGTGAGACAGAGCCGACGCAAATAGCGGGAGAACTTAATCTGCCGGTGCCGATTCGCCGCCGGGCTTTTATACAAAGTGTCAGTGTAGGTGGTACGCAAAAGCCGCGCGCTTCTAAAGCCTATTATGGCGAGGGTAAAAGTTTGGCTATTTGGGTGCCGGAATGGCCGACTAAAGATTCTGTGCAACCTATCCCAGCGGAGCAAATTATTCCCGCCGATTTAAGCGATTGGGACAGTTATCGCCCGGTTAAAGATACCGTGGCTGTTGATCCGGTACTGGGACGGATTTTATTTCCGTCTAAACAACTGCCGCGCAAAGGTGTGAAGGTGTCTTACTGTTATGGCTTTAGCGCCGATATTGGCGGCGGTGAATATGCCAGAACCCTATCACAACCCTTGGAATACAAACTCTATCAAGTGGGCATCGAGCAAAAATTCAACACCATTAATCAGGGCTTGGCGCAGTGGAAAATCGATTGGGCCAATCCCAAAAATGAGCAAGAGGCCAAGCAGTTGCAGAATGCGGTTATCGAAATTACCGATAGCGGCTTGTACGAGGAGCGACTCAATATCGATTTAAAAACCGGGCAAAGCCTGCAAATCCGGGCGGCTAATAAAAGACGCCCGGTAATTAGGCTTTACGATCGCCCTGATCAATTTAGCGTTAGCGGTGAATCGGGCAGCTATCTTACCTTGGATGGCTTGTTAATTGCCGGGCGCGGTTTGCAAGTGGAGGGGGCCATTGCCGGCGTTATTATCCGGCACTCGACGCTGGTGCCTGGATGGTCTCTCGATCCCGATTGCGAGCCGAGCCAGTTGGAAGAGCCGAGTTTAGAGATTACCAATGCGCATCCGTGCGTCACTATCGAACACAGCATCATCGGCTCCATTCAAGTCAATATTGATGAAGTCAGGATCGACCCGCTCCGCATTTGCCTTAGTGACAGTATTTTGGATGCGACGGGCAGTGATTGCGAAGGTCCGGCCTGCGAGGCGATTGGCGCTGCCGGTTCGACTATTGCGCATGCCGTGTTAACAATTGTGCGCAGTACCGTATTTGGCCGTATCGATACCCATGCGATTGAGCTGGCTGAGAATAGTATTTTTATGGGCACTATCCGGGTCGCCCGGCGCCAGCTTGGCTGCATGCGTTTTTGTTACGTCAGGCCGGTGTCGCGGACACCGAAACGCTATCACTGCCAGCCGGATTTAGTGGAGCAAATTGCTGAAAATAGCTTAATTCAAACTGCTGAAGAAGCAGATCAGCCGAAGCCGGATAAAACGGTTATCGATGCGGCAAAGTTGCTTGAACAAGAACGTGTGCGGCCGCAATTTAATAGTTTCCGTTACGGTACGCCAAGCTATTGCCAATTGGCTGAAAATTGCGCGGATGAGATTACGCGAGGTGCTGACGATGAATCGGAAATGGGCGTGTTTCACGATTTATTCCAGCCCCAACGCGAGGCTAATCTGCGTGTCCGTTTAGATGAATATATTCCTGCCCGGGCTGACGTCGGCATCATTGTGTCCAGCTAGCAAATTAATAACCAGGAGAGCAGCATGAAAGGTGATTTTTCCAGAGTGACATTTGCTGTCACCAAGCATTTTAGCCGCGTATTGATGCAGCAAGGGCGTGTGCAATTAGACGCGGATTGGAATGAACAGACGGCTATTTTGTTGCATTACTTACGATCTTTAACGGCAGATTTGATTGGGCCGCATGCGGGACCGAGTGAAAACCTGGGGTTTGAGATTATTGTTGATCCTGCCCGGATTAAGGCATTACCTCTTAGTGAGAAACAAAAAGAACAGCTGAATCAGACCAAATTGCCAATTGTTATCGGCAAAGGCCACTATTACATAGACGGTATTCTTTGTGAGAATGAACATTTTTTATTATTCAATGCACAACCGGATTATCCGTTGCCAAAGGATAAGAATTTAGATGCTGGGACGTATTTAGTATATGCGGATGTTTGGGAGCGCCATATCACCTACTTGGAAGATAACAGCATTCGTGAAGTTGCTCTGGGTGGACCGGATACGGCGACACGGGCCAGGGTCTTGTGGCAGATAAAAATAGAAGCGGCAGCCAGTGGCTTAAATCGGGCCGCATTGGAAAAGCAATGGCCGGCACTGATAAATAAATGGCAACCGGAGCATCGACGAGGCACGCTTAAAGCACAAGCAAAACAAGGCGATAAAAAATCTACCGATGTTTGTATTACATCTCCGGAATCCAGTTACCGTGGTGCTGAAAACCAGCTGTATCGTGTGGAAGTTCATCAAGGCGGTGAAAATCAACAAGCCACTTTTAAATGGTCACGCGATAACGGCAGTGTTGTAACCGGCATTGAGCTAAACGGCAACGAATTAACGGTTGATAGTGCGCGTGGGCTTGCCGTTGGAAGATGGCTGGAGCTGACCAACGATGGAGAGGAGTTGCGCGGGGAAGTGGGCACGTTGGTAAAAATAAAAAAAATTGATGGTGATATTTTATCGCTGGATAGTGCCGATAAGCCTTTGCCAAAAGTGGCTGTGCCGGTAGGCGAAATTTGGCCGACCAAAGCGCGCTTATGGGAAGCTGACCAAAAAACAATCACAGAAAAAAGCAATGAGTGGGAAGTGTTGGTTGATGGGGTGCAAATTCAATTTCAACTTCAATTGCCAACTCAGAAAAATCAATATCGTACTGGCGATTATTGGTTAATTCCAGTTCGGGTGGCGACTGGCGATGTAGAATGGCCAGGGCCTGCGGGGGATCCTGAAGCCTTGCCCCCGCAAGGTGTTCAACATCATTTTGCGCCATTGGCAGTGCTTGAAATGGCAGGTGGCGCATGGAAATTTATAGACGATCTTCGTTGGAAAGTTGAACCGCAAAGAGAGGCGGTTAAATAAAACAAAAATAGCGGGCGATAAAGTTTTGTCGTTTGGGTAATTGTTATATTAGAAAACGCGGGATTGGTGTTTTATGCCTTAATAAATTTAAGGCATAAAACGGTAAGAATTTGCCCAAATGCTATGTTATCTGGGTAGATGCTACAGCGGTAAAACTGGAAAATACGAAATTAGTGTTCCTAGGTTGGTGGTTTAGTGATACCATCAAAACGCTGTAGAATAGAGCCGGTTCTTTAAAGGAACTGGGATTGTAAAGCTGGCTTAAGCCGGTGATTTTTTTAAGTTAAGAGTGTGATATGTCAGAGCAAGTTGTAGGTACCGTTAAGTGGTTCAATGATGAAAAAGGTTTTGGATTTATTGAGCAAGAAGGTGGAAAAGATGTTTTCGTTCACCATAGTGCCATTAACGGTTCCGGCCGCAAAACTTTACGTGAAGGTCAGCGCGTTACTATGGAAGTAACTCAAGGCCAAAAAGGCCCACAAGCTGAAAACGTAAATCCTCAGTAGTTTTATTTAGCTGTTGTTTACAAAAAGGCCCGAAAGTCGTATGACTTTCGGGCCTTTTTGTATCTGGCGTTTAGGTTATAGCGTGTTAACTGCGTTTAATTCCTGAAATGCCTGTTCCAGACGGGCGATCATGCTTAATTGGCTGGCACGTTGCCAGACGCGAGGGTCGTAATATTTTTTGTTGGGTTTGTCGTCACCATCGGGGTTGCCGATTTGGCCTTGCAGGTAAGCTTCATGTTGTTTGTAATAGTCCATCACGCCCGCCCAACTGGCCCATTGAGTATCGGTGTCTATGTTCATTTTTACGACGCCGTAACTGATAGATTCCTTGATTTCCGCTGCCGACGAACCTGAACCACCGTGGAAGACAAAATCCAAAGTGTTGGTCGGGACGCCGAATTTTTCCGAGACATGTTTTTGTGAGTCGGCCAATATACTTGGGGTAAGCTTAACGTTGCCGGGTTTGTAAACGCCATGCACGTTACCAAAAGATGCGGCAATGGTGAAGCGGTTGCTGATTTTGCGCAATGTGTCATAGGCATAAGCGACATCTTCCGGCTGAGTGTATAGCGCCGAGGTGTCTAAGTGGCTGTTGTCGACGCCATCTTCCTCGCCACCAGTGCAACCTAGTTCAATTTCCAGGGTCATGCCCAGCTTGGACAGTCTTTCCAAATATTTGCCGGAAATCTCGATATTTTCGTGCAGGCTTTCTTCGGACAGATCCAGCATGTGCGAGCTAAATAGCGGTGTGCCGGTTTCAGCAAAATGCTTTTCGCCTGCGTCCAGCAGACCATCTATCCACGGTAATAGTTTTTTAGCCGCGTGATCAGTATGCAAAATAACCGGCACACCGTAAGCTTTGGCAACAGTGTGGACATGCTGCGCGCCGGAGATTGCGCCGAGAATGGCGGCTTGCTGGCCTTCCAGCTTTAAGCCTTTGCCGGCAACAAATTGCGCGCCGCCGTTGGAAAACTGGATAATCACGGCAGATTGAGCTTTCGCGGCAGCTTCCAGCACTGCATTGATAGAGTCGGTATTGACCACATTAACCGCGGGCAGGGCAAATTGACCGGCTTTACAGAGGGCAAATATTTTTTGTACGTCGTCGCCTGTCACTACGCCGGGTTTAACGACATCGGAAATTTTTTGTGGCATATCGTAAGTCCTGTTGATGTGGAGTTGTTGGATAAGATACAGAAATTGGCAGGCATTATTGCACGGTAGGCGCGCGCTGGTGCAGTAATTTTCCTGAATGATTTAACAGCTTAAAGCCGATTAAATAGAAGCTAAGCACGGTACACTGAAACCTTATAACTGGATGGGGAGCATGTTGTGAATGTAACAATTAGACAGCTGCAAGTATTTGAAATGGTGGCGCGGCATTTAAGTTTTACGCGGGCTGCAGAAGAGCTTTTTTTGACCCAGCCAGCGGTATCCATGCAAATTAAGCAAATCGAAGAGATGGTCGGCTTGGCTCTGTTTGAACGTTTGGGGCGAAAAATTTATTTGACCCAAGCAGGCGAGCACATGTATCGAGTTAGTAGAGAAATTACTAATCGATTGTCGGAGGCCGAGCGTATATTTGATGAAATAAAAGGCCCGGAGGGTGGCCGGTTGCTGGTGTCGGTGGCCAGTACGGTACAGTATTTTGCCATCCGATTATTGGGGGGATTTTGTAAGCAATTTCCCAATGTGAACGTGAATTTAAAAGTCACCAATCAAAAAGGTCTGCTTGGCTTGCTGGAGAACAATGAAACCGATGTGGTGTTAATGGGCGAGCCGCCAGAAGGTGTTGGTTTGGTCTCTGAGCCATTGTTGGACAATCCTCTGGTAGTAATAGCCCATCCCGAACATCATTTAAAAGACAGAAAAGCTATTTCTCTGGATGAATTAAAAACTGAGACATTTTTGATGCGTGAGCAAGGCTCAGGTACACGTACTTCCGCCGAGCGATTTTTTGCCGAAAAAGGCATGAAAATTTTTGCCAATATGGAGTTGAACAATAATGGTGCGATTAAGCTGGGCGTGGAAGAGGGCTTAGGGCTTGGGATTGTGTCCCAGCACACCATTGATAATGAAGTGAAAGCCGGGCGGTTGATTGTGTTGGACGTGCAGTTTTTTCCTTTGGTCAGGAAATGGTACATGGTCCGTCGGGAAGGTAAACGCCTATCGGCAGTTGGTACTGCGTTCGAGGCGTTTGTACGTAAGGAAAAGCTGCAGTATGTGCGCTTGCCGTGATAAAGACTAAGGTGTTAAACCTTCGCCAACGGTGATCACTTTTAAGGCATTGGTGCCGCCTTTGACCCCGGTTAAATCGCCTTTGGTGATGATGAATTTGTCACCTTCTTTGGCGCGATTCCAACGGCGTAATTCTGCGACAATGTTTTGATTTACCTCAACATGATCTTGCTCGGCATAGGTGAAATACACCGGGAAAACGCCTCGGTATAGTGTCACCTTTCCCAAGGTTTTTTCTTCGCAGCTGAAGGCGAAAATGGGAATGCCGGAGCTGATTCGGGACATCCACAATACGGTAGCTCCCGACTGAGTAATCGCCGCAATGCCGCGGATTTTAGTGTGATTAGCTAAATACATTGCCGACATGGCAATGGCTTCATCAACACGTTCAAATTGCAATTCGTTGCGATGATCAGAAACACGCACCACCGGTTGTTTTTCAGCCTCAATACAAATGCGATGCATCGCTTCTACCGCTTTAACCGGATGTTTTCCTGACGCAGTTTCTGCAGAAAGCATGATGGCATCTGTGCCATCGTAGACCGCGTTAGCGACATCAAAGACTTCGGCGCGGGTTGGAATAGGATTATCGATCATTGATTCCATCATCTGTGTAGCGGTAATGGCGACACGATTGAGTTGCCGGGCGCGTTTGATCAAATGCTTTTGCACAGCCGGCAGATTGGCATCACCGATTTCCACACCCAAGTCGCCGCGAGCTACCATCACCGCATCGGACGCCAGGATGATTTCATCCATCACATCCAATGCTTCCGCGCGTTCGACTTTAGCGACGATGCCGGCATCGCAGCCCTCAGCGAGCAGTAACCGACGCGCCTCGTTCAGATCTTCAGCAGAGCGCGGAAATGAGACAGCGACATAATCACAGCCAATTTCAGCAATGGTTTTAATATCGGCTCGATCTTTGTCGGTCAATGCCTTGGCAGAAAGACCGCCGCCCATCAAATTAATGCCCTTGTTGTTAGATAAGTCGCCGCCGACCACCACAATGCAATTGACCCGCATGTTTTCGACATTAACGACATCCAGCACTATACGACCATCATCAAGCAAGAGCCGACTGCCGGGTTTAACTTCCAACGCCAAGGGTTCGTAGGTAATGCCCACTTGCGCATGATCGCCGGCATTGGCGTCAAGATTAATGTCCAGGGCAAAATCCTGACCTTCGTTAAGAAAAACCTTGTCGTTTTTAAAGCGTGCGATACGGATTTTTGGACCTTGTAAATCCGCCAGAATACCCACGCGTCGACCAGTTTTTTGACTAAGTGCGCGGATGGCATTGGCCCGGTCGATGTGGTCCTGGGCCGAGCCGTGCGAGAAGTTAAGTCTCACCACATCCACGCCGGCGTCAAATAGCGCCTCAAGTACCTCAGGTTTATCTGTGGCAGGGCCTAAGGTGGCAATAATTTTTGTTCTTCTTAACGAGGTGATTTGCATAAGTTATTTTGCGTTAATCAAGGCCAGAGTGGTATCCAGCATACGGTTAGAGAAGCCCCATTCATTGTCATACCAAGACAATACTTTAACCAAGGTGCCGTTCATGACCTTAGTCAACGAAGCTTCATAAATTGACGACGCCGGATTGTGGTTAAAGTCGATAGAAACCAACGGTTTATGGTTGATGTCCAAAATGCCTTTTAAAGGACCGGCAGCGGCTGCTTCCAAAATGCTGTTGATTTCTTCTTTAGTGGTGTTTCTTGCGGCTTGGAAAGTAAGGTCGACTACTGACACATTGATAGTTGGTACACGCATCGCAAAGCCATCCAGTTTTCCCGCCAATTCCGGCAACACCAGGCCAACAGCCGAAGCCGCACCGGTTTTAGTGGGGATCATCGAGTGAGTCGCAGACCGGGCGCGACGTAGATCACTGTGATAAACGTCGGTCAGCACTTGGTCGTTGGTATAAGAGTGAATGGTGGTCATTAAACCGTGCTCAACGCCAATGACATCATGCAGAGGTTTAACTAGCGGTGCCAAACAGTTGGTGGTGCAGGACGCGTTGGATATAACTGTGTCAGTTGCTTTTAGGACATCGTGGTTGACGCCAAAGACAATAGTGGCATCGACATCATTGCCGCCTGGTGCAGAAATCAACACTTTCTTGGCGCCGGCAGCGATATGTGCGGAAGCTTTGGCTTTGCTGGTGAACAGGCCGGTGCATTCATGCACGACATCAATACCTAAATCAGCCCACGGCAATTTGGACGGGTCGCGTTCGGAAAATACGCGGATTTTATCGCCATTGATAACAATGTAGTCGCCGTCTACGGTGACTTCAAAAGGGAATTTTCCGTGTACTGTGTCATATTGGGTCAGATGAGCGTTGGTTTGTGAATCACCTAAATCATTGATAGCAACGATTTGAAATTCATTAGTACGACCAGATTCATACAAGGCACGAACGATATTGCGGCCAATGCGACCATAACCATTGATTGCGACTTTGATAGACATAATTATTTCCAGATTGAAGTTTTAAAACGAAACAGGTATTCACCGCCACCCGCTGAGGCTCTGACTATAGCAAAAGCTAAGGCGATTAGTCTAATAGGCGATGGCGCTTAGGATTAACATCAAGCGACTTTGAAGCATTCAAGAATAATGTCTTCATAGTCATTTTTGCTGGGTGGATTTTCATAGTGCAAACCAAATTCGTTATCTGCAATTTCATGCTTGATGACGCCGCGAATGGTCAACGGAATACCGGATTCAGGCAGAATGAGCTGTATTTTTATTTTGTCGTTAACGTGCGCCAGTAATGGTTCAGTAAGTTTTAAACGAATACCGCTGTGACTTATGTTAATAACTTCGCCATTAACATAAACCTGATCCAGTGCCTCGTTCTCCAGAGTTACATGCGCCACCAACCCCTCAGGATTAAAGCGTGCATGTTGGCGTTGATCGTTATTCATAATAAACCCTACGGATTAAGCCCTTTTGTAGTATAGGCAAAAATTACCGACTGCAACGATGTGATTTAAAGTTGTAGTCTATACTCGCCAATCACGTAAGTATCAACGTTCAATTAATCTGACAGCAATGAACACGAACAGACTTAGATAACAAATGTTGCTAAATATACTAATGATAGGGATCGTTGCCTTACTTTATGCACTGCTTGCTTGGTCAGCGGTTGTGTATTCGCCTGTGGATTTTATCACCATCGTTTGGCCGGCTAGCGGATGGGCGGTGGCCGCACTTCTTATGGGCGGGCAACGTTATGCCTTGGCAATATTTTTCGGGTCATTCCTGACCTTTGTCATATTAGATAAACCGCTAATTGTGGCCGCCGCTATGGCGCTTGGCAGTACCTTGGAAGCGGTGGTGGCTGTTTGGCTAATTACTCGACAAGGTAAGTTTGTCTCACACTTGACGACATTACGCAGTTATTTGCAATTTATCGTTGCGGCCGGTGTTGGCAGCACCATTGCTGCCAGTATTGGCGTCAGTGGCTTATTAACTTATGGATTTATCGGCGAACAAAACTATCTGCACAGTATGGGCCAATGGTGGATGGGCGATACCTTGGGAATTATGCTCATTACGCCATTACTGCTTATCTGGCGCAAATTTCCGGATGACTGGCGCGGTACTAAGCGAATCCTCGAAATTGTCGCGACCATTTCATTGATAGCCTTGGTTGGGCAAGTGGTATTCCTAGGCTGGCTGAATGAACTTGCTGGGCAGGTTGCTAAAGGTTCATTGATGTTTTTATTTGTTAGCTGGGTTGCCGTCCGATTAGGGATTCACGGCACGCTTATCGTCGTCATGCTGGTAGCCGTCCAGGCGTTGTTGGGTGCTATTGAAGGCCTTGGTTATTTTGCCAACGACATCAAGGAGACCGGTTTAACCAACTATTGGCTATACATGGTGAGTTTGTCAGTGGTGGGTATGGCGCTGGCGACCTATTTTGCCGAGTTCAAGCGCAGCGAGGTGCAACTTAAACTGGCGGCGAAGGTATTTGAGCAAAGTACAGAGGGCTTCTTAATCACTGATGCTCAGTCAAATATCATCAGAGTCAATCATGCTTTTACAGCGATCACTGGTTACAGTGAGGCCGAAATTCTTGGGCAAAACCCGCGCTTATTGAGTTCCGGTCGACAAAACCAGGATTTTTACCGGACCATGTGGCAACAAATTAACAGCGTCGGTTATTGGCAGGGCGAGATATGGAATCGGCGCAAGAATGGTCAAGAATATCCTGAGTTTTTAAGTATCAGTGCAGTACACAATGACCTTGGCCAAGTGACGGAATATGTTGCCGTCTTTTCTGATATTACCGAGCAAAAAGCTTCCGAGGATCAGCTTACCTTTAATGCGATGCATGATCCGCTGACTGCTTTACCCAATCGGGTTTTGTTGTTTCATAGCCTGGAGCATGCCATCGAAATGGCGCACCGAGAAGGTAAGCAGCTTGCCTTATTAATGCTGGATTTGGATGGCTTTAAACATGTCAATGATAGCTTTGGTCATTTGCTGGGCGATCAATTACTGCAACAAGTGGCCGAGCGCTTAGCTTCGCGCTTACGTGGCGTGGATATGGTGGCGCGCTTGGGTGGTGATGAATTTACGGTATTGCTGGAAGATCTTGCCCATGAAGATGATGCGGCGCGAGTTGCCGAGGCGATTATTGAAGATTTAAGCGAACCTTGGCAGTTGCCTGATGTAGGCGAAGTACGAATTGGTGTCAGCATTGGTATCAGCTTGTATCCACAGCACGGTGACAATCCGGAAATATTACTGCAACAAGCCGACACGGCGCTTTATCACTCCAAGGCGGCAGGGCGGAATCGGTTTTCTTACTTTTCAGATGAACTGACAGTCGCGGCGCGCCTGCGCATTGATATGGAAGCCAGGTTACGCCGAGCCATCTCACAGAATGAACTGCGGGTTTATTACCAACCGCAAGTGGATATGAATTCGGGACTTATTGTCGGCGCAGAGGCGTTAGTGCGCTGGCAAGATCCTATCGAAGGCCTGATTCCGCCGTTACGGTTTATCCCCTTGGCCGAGGAAACCGGACTTATTATGGCGATAGGCGAATGGGTGTTGCGCGAAACCTGTCGCCAAGGCAAAGCTTGGCTGGACGCGGGCTTGCCGAAGTTAACCTTAGCGGTTAACGTGTCGCCACAGCAGATTCAACGCGGCAACATGAGCAAATTGGTTGAGACCATACTGACTGAGACCGGTTTTCCGGCCAAACAGCTGGAGTTGGAATTAACCGAAACCGGCTTGATGAATCATCAGCAACACACGGTCAGCTTGTTAAAGGATTTACGCGCTCAAGGCATTCGCCTGGCGATTGATGATTTTGGCACCGGTTATTCATCGCTGGCGCATCTAAAACATTTTCCGTTGGATGTCTTAAAAATCGATAAGAGTTTTATCGATGACATTCCGCATCATCAGGATGATATGGAAATCACCGCTACCATTCTGGCGATGGGCCATATATTAGGTTTTAAAGTGCTGGCAGAAGGCGTTGAAACGCTGGAGCAATTCGCCTTTTTGCAAGTACAAGGCTGCGATTTATATCAAGGTTATTTTAAAAGTCGGCCACTTCCCGCTGATGAGTTTGTCGAGCTATTGCGCAAAGATGGCCGGGTTAAAACCGCACCGACGCTAGAGCTCAGCTATTGAATTTATCTTCAATTTTTTGCTTGTAATTTAAGTAATGGATAGTCTGCTGCTGATCAGGACTATCAACCCGAAGTGCAGATAACGGCAGCTCAATATCACTGATATGCACCGGATAATTTTGTTTGCTGCGCCGAAAGCTCAGCACATATTGGTACGCTGCAAAAAACACCTGCGGGCCATGATCTAATGAAGAAAACTCCTGTTCATTGCAATACACCGTGTAGACGATGCCTTTAGGCGTGGTTTCACCGCTGATGCGCAAATTAAGCGCTTTACTGCTGTCTGGTGTACTTATATTTACCCGGTTACATGACCAGACCCCCGCAGAATTTTTGTGTAATTGGTAAAAGGCGATAGCGACATCAGATTCAAAAAAGTTGCGGTTAAGGACATTATCCAAAAAAGTCGCATAGTGGCTTAACAGCCGGTCGGTAAAGGTATTGGCATGGTGCTGCACATACAAAGAGCCTCGCTCATCAATGATATAAATGCTGACATCGGCATTATTTTGATAATAAAACAGCTGAATTACTTGGGCGTTATTAAAAGTATAAAGCAGTGGAATCGGCGTATTCGCCAAAATGGATTCATCAAAATGACTGGGCCGGAACTGTTTCTGTGGGCTGGCAAGTGCTTTTAATAAAGCGTCTTCATCGGTTAAATAATCGTAATTCAGGATGTTGTCGGTTTTTTGAAAGACGTAAAAGCCATAACCGCCAGATAAGAAATAGCGGTTGTTGTCGCCATTGGAAAATAGTTTTAGCAGGGTTTTATAAACGTCTTCAATGCGCAGCACGATACTTTTACCGCGTGTCGGCGTATCGCAAAGCACACTGATGGCCGCTGCAGGCGCTTGGGCAGGGCGGTTATTGATAATGCTTGTTAACACGTCAAAAAGCCCCGCTAATCCTTCATGTTGACTGGTATTGATTTCGCCCCAGCTGGTCAGTGACACACATTCGGTAGTCTGTACAAAACACTGCCGGTTCATGCCATAACTGAAAGCATCAGAGCGGGCGCTCATCATGAGTCGGCCATCTTCCCGATGCTCGGTATCGGGCTGTCCCAGGTTGATTAACAGTAATGAATGCGACGGCTTATTAGCGGTTTGGTAAGTATCCAGCGGTGCATCGCTGTCAAAATGGGCGGTTAAAAATTGCTCAAGTTGCGACAGCGTTGTATGCAATTGATCACTAGTCATCTTCAAGGCATGCGCACTAAAGTAGAGCTTTAAATACTTATGATAAAGGCCATTCACCACCGCCCAACACAGCAATTCAATCAATGTCCGGCCTTTTTGTAGCGGTTCAGCAGTCTCGACATTATTCATTTGGACATTGCCAAGATAAAGGCTCCAGCCTTCATGATCATCACTCAGGCGGCTGTCTACCAACGATAATTCACGCGCGACGATGTCGATTTGATGGCGCGTGGTAAGAATTTCGATTTTGCCCGGCTTCTTTTCCAAGAAGGCATTCAACTTTCTGCCGATCAACCTTAAATCGTTGTTGTGTGTTTGCTGAGCCAAAGCATGCTCACGAGCAAAGCCCGTGATCATTCGATAACAGTGCGTTACTGCTTGCAATATCACCGCGTGCTCGGCACTGGCTTTGCTGATGTCCCAATGATTTTGTTGTTTGGCGGCGGCAAGTGTTGTTATCGGCCAGTGATAACGATCGGCGACCGATTGCATATAACGTTGCCGATACGTCCGGTTTAGCGCGTCCATAGTGCTGTCGGAAGAGCCCATTATTTTCAGGTAAAAACACTGCCGGGCTAAATCCAGACGACGTTTGCTTTGATGTTGCTGAAGGTATTGTTCCACCTTTTGATAAATCAGCAGGTATGGGTCAAGATCGCTAGTGAGATAAGAACCCTCATAGACGGCATGTTTAATTGTTTGGCAAAGCCACTGCGTGTTTGGATATTCGCTGGCATAGCATTCCATCAGCAGCAGTTTTAACAAAGACTTGTGCGGTGCATGCAGGGCTTTATAAAGATGCCATAGTGTCGCGCTGGTAAATTCTTCAGCCGGAACGGCCTCCAGACCTCCAAAATCAATCACCTCATGCTCATAAACAAAACGGTTATTAAGCAGGTGACTGACGTATTGTCTGTAGTTAAGTTCCTGATGTGGCGGTACCAGCCACCAAATAGGGGTTTTTCCGGCGATATGAATGGCGGTTCGGTAGAATTCCTCCAACAACAAATAATGCTGCGTATGTCCGCTGCTTTCTGCCGACATGGGGATGTCTTCACCCTGGCGAAATTTGTCGCAATTCATCAGAAAAAAATGCACTTCCAAATCCAGTGTTGCCGCCCAGTGTTCGACAGCACTGGCTTTTTTTTGTAATTCGGTAAGATCAGATGTTGATAAATCGGCCCGATGACACAACCAAATGTCCATGTCGCTGATTTTAGAAAAGGCAATGCTGCCGACACTGCCCATTAAAAACAGCGCATCGATGCAATGTTGGTCAGACGGGTGCCGGACAACACTAAAATTTTTGGAAAATTGTTTAGCCGATTTAATGGCTTTACTGTCCGGTCGAAAATCAACAATTCCAGCTGGGGTTGTTGACGATACAAAGCCCGGTAACAGTGGGTTGTTGCAATGAAAAATCAGTGGCAATAATTCCAGAAACACGCGTTGCCGTGGTTGTAGAAAATCCTGAGCGCGTGTCAGGCGCAAGTGATGCATTTTTTTGAAGCGCTGCTGAATGGCCGCCAAATCTTTGATAGAAATATCCTCGCCAGGAGCGCCTAGTCGGATGGGAGGTAGTTGGTAGGATTCGGCCATGGTGAAGGGTGTTTGGGTTAGTTAGTCACGTTCAAACTCATAGTTTAGTTTTATTCGTTGAGATGTGCCGGTCTCGGTTTCCACATTTATGGCATTGGTCACTTTATGTTTAAGGACTAATACCGCTTGCTTGTTAAATAAGCCCACTTTGGTGCCGACATAAAAATCCGGCGTCAGATATTGGCCAACAGCCACCAAGGTATCTTCCAGAGTTTTACCTTCTTTAACTTCCAGGTTTTCAATGCCCAGTTTGTCGGCAAGCCAAGAGACTCGGCCCGCTCCCAAAGACACAGCGGCGCTGGCAATCATATTGCTTTCGGATGTGCTCGCTTGGTTTAGCGGGTTGCCGGTGACTAAATAAGCAAGTACGTCAGTTTCCGGTAATGCAGGCTCTGAAGATACGCGCGTCTTGGGAGATTTTAACGGACCGGTGACGCTAAGAATGGCCGTCACGGTTGTACTTTTTGACACACGAATAGCTTCTACATCCAGCCAAGGTTGATCGACCGGGCCATTAAATACAAAGCGACCTTTACGAACGGTAAGATCTTGTCCGTAACTTGTGTAATGGCCTTTATCCATATCGACATTGCCATACATGGCTATTTTTTCTGCCGTTTTCATAATCTTCAACTTGCCGGATAAGTTGGTCTTTAGCCCTTGTCCTGTAAAGCTCACTTGCTTGCCTAATTCAACTTCTATATCGGCATCAATGCTGGGTGCTGTAGCGGTGCTTTCAATAGTTTTTTCGGCACCTATGACGACCTCATCGCTACTTACGGTAACCGCTTGTTCCGGCAATTGTTGGATCTGCATAATGGCTTTGGGCACTTTGATAATGCCGGTGACTTTGCCGCGATTATCCGCAAATAACAGTTTTAACTCGGGCGATATGGCAATTTGCGCCTCCGGCAGTTTGGCGACTTCAAAATCCTTACCCGTCAGCAGCAACTCGACAGTGCCCGGTAATTTGGCAACGCCACTTAGGTTAATGTTGCCTTGTCCGGATTTAGCCGAACCGGTGATTTGAATCTGCTCGGCAATAGTTCCCGTCGCCAATGCCTGAAGATTAATGCCACGCAGCTCAAGACCTAAGCCGTTCAAGTCCGCAGCACCTTGGGTAAAAGTAATTGCGCCGTTAGCCGCTGGTGCGGCAGTGGTGCCGAGTAGCGCCAAATCAGCATTAAATTTGCCTTTGAGCCCTGTTAATTGCGGCAAAAATGAATTCAATAAACTTAAGTCAGCAATGGATGCCTTGATTTGGCCTGATAGTGCCTGCGTGTTACCGGTATCGACTTGCAGCTGGCCGCGTAAATAATCTTGTGCCGCTAACGCGAGATTAATATCCGCTGATATTTTCGAGCCTTGCAGAGCGCCCGATAACGAAGAGGCTCCTAAATGGACAGTTGTCGGGTGTTTATCAGCAGCAAACGCAATGCTAGTTGCTGGCAGGTCAAGCCGGTAATTGCCGGTGAGCAAACCTTTTTGCTGCTGGATGTCCGCATCGGCATTGATAATTCCGGTGATGTGCATCCCTTCGGGAGCGTAGGCTTGTAATAAGCTAAGCGGTAAGTCGTTGGCTTTAAGCTGGAATTGCAGGTCGTTGTTAGATAGATAACTCCCATTTAGGCACAGCATAGCGGCTTGCTGGTGTAAACAGGTTTGCGCCAACTTGGCATCAATGCCTTTGGCGCTTTGAGTCATGCGAACTACTAGATTATTGCTAAGCTGCCAGCGGCCTGCGTCGTTGGACTGCACATCCAGTTTGGAAAAATCCCCCTCCCAGCTGTTGCTCTTAAGGCGTCCAGTCAGCACGCTTGATAATTCACCGTAATTAGAACTTAGGTCGATAGTAAAACGATGTTGCGCAGGGCTGCCCAGGCCATCAATCAACACTTTACTGAGTTGGTTTGCGCCGCTTTTAATATTGCTGGCGGATAGTTTGAATTGCGAGGATTTGTTCGCTTCGGGCTGATAATCGACGTTGACAGCCAATTGTTCGACACTGTGTTCGGCAAAATGTAAGCGCTTACCGGTCGCCTGAAAGGTTATCGCCGGATTAAGCCAAGCGCCTTGTAATTGCCCTTCGCCTTTTAACTGTCCACCCAATCCAGGCCACAACGCATCTAAGGCTGGTGCGTCAATATTGGCATCAAGATGAGCCTGATCTTTACCCAATGTGCCATCAATATTAAGTTTATTGCGACCAACAATTACCCGTAGCGCATCGACGCTAAGTTGCTCATTAGCCAACGCCAGCTTGCCGTTGGCACTGACCGGCTGACCACGCAAGCGCCCCTGTAGTTGGTTAATGTCGGCGTTAATTTGTAATGACTCACCTGCCAGTTTGCCTTTAACAAGCGCGCTAAAACTTAAGCTGCCGGGCAGTTCCGGCAACAAAATAGCCGGATTAAAATTCTCTGCGGAGGCTTTTAGATCAAACAGTATCGCTTCTTGCCAAGACACAGCGCCGCCTAGCTGAAATACGCCCGCGCTGGATTTGAGTTCCAGTTTATCTATTGCGATAGCCTCCGTGCTGCCGTTGCCGCTAAAGGTTAATTGCGCTTTGGGTAACGACGGTCGGGTTAACTGGGCATTGAGCTTAACTTGATACGCGCTAAGCAAGCCGGACAATTCAAAATCACCTTGCTGGCTGCTGACTTGCGGCGCATTACCGGCAAGCGGCCAGTTAAAATTCTGCCAATCGCCATGCGCATTGATGCGCGGCGACGTTTGTAAGTCCGCCAGATCGCCTGTTAATGTTAATTTGAACGGTGACGACACCCGATTATCAAAAATCAGTTGCCGCAAATCGCCGTTGATGGTCGTGACCGCTTGCAACAAGCCATACTCTTCGCTGTTAAATTGCCAGTCAGCCGTTATGTTAAATGGAAAGCCGTTACCCAGTTTCACCTCACCTTTGATCGTCGCCGCCAGCGGCTGGGCATTGACGGCCAGCGAAACGACATTAAGCTGGCCATGTTCGGTAAAGCCAGATAGTTGCAGTTTTTGCAGCGTGTGTACCTGCTCACCCAATTGGATGCTGGTATTCGTCAACAATAGATTTTCAATCACAATGTCGACCGGCAGCAGCAACTCGGCATTGACATCAAACACGCTGGATTCTGCAGGGGCGTTATTTTCAACAATACTGACCGTTAAACCATCGATGCTCAGGTCAACAATTTTTAGCTTGCGCGAGAATATCGATGCAGGCTGCCAAGCTAATACCAGCTTATTGATGCTGACAATCGCCGTGTCGGTTTTGTAGGTCAGGTCAGATAATTCAAGTCGCTCAAGCAGTCGGCCTGCAATAACTTTAACCGACGTTTGTGCAGGCAACCGTGACAATACTTGCTGCAACAGCCAGCGACTACCGCTGTCACTATTTAATAGTCCGAACAAACCCACCGGAATCAACAGCAGCATCAATAAACCAAACAGCGCGATTTTTTTCTTCATATCCTCGCGCCTGCGGCAAAATGGATTTGAAATGAAGAATCCGCATCGTTTAACGGTAACGCAAAATCTACCCGCACCGGACCAAATGGCGAATACCATCTAACACCTAAGCCCGCCCCGCTTTTGATGTTGATGCTGTCAAGATTGTAGGCATTGCCTGCATCAAGAAACGCCGCGACGCCCCAATTGTCGAGAATGGCTTGTTCATATTCTGCGCTGACCACGCTTAAAAACTGGCCGCCTTCAACGTTACCGGCACTATCTCTGGGACCTAGCTCTTTATAGGCATAACCGCGGATGCTGTTCATGCCGCCGGCAAAAAATCGATAGCTGGTCGAGAGCTTGTCAAATTGATCAACCAGTGTTGCGCCAAGCTCGGTTCGGCCGATAAACCTGCCGCTCCAGGGCAGAGGCTGCGACCAGGTCGCCGATGCTGAACCCTGCGCAAAATTGACATCCGAGATGGGATTTTTAACACTGCCCGCGACATTAAATTCCAGCCGGTAACCTTTAGTTGGGCGCAATGGATTATCTGATTCAGAACGCAGCCAACTGCCGCCGGGCACCAGCAGTAAAGTTTCGCCTGCCCGTGTGCCGGTATCAAAATCTTCATAACTGTAATCAATAAAAAGCGTCTGCTTCCAGCCATTGGCGAAAGCGTGCTTTGCTCGTGCCGACAGCTTGGCTGTTTTAGATTTATAGCTGTCGTTATCTTCACGTTTTAAGCCCGCACCCAAGCTGAAGACATCGCTGGTGGGATTGGCTAACGGCACGCTGTATTCAACATCGGCGGTCGATAGCACCGGGGCAAGGTCAATGTTAGAAGTAAGATAATGGCCGCGATCGTTCAATCGACGATTGGTATAAGAGCCGCTCAGCAACGGCCCAATGTCGGTGTCGTAGCCGATGCCGACACTGTAATGATGCGTTTTTTTAGGGCGAAGCTTAATGGTGATCGGCACCTGTTGATCGTGAGTGTTGTCGGTATCCGGGCGGATGTCCACTTGCTCGAAATAGCCGCTTTTTGACAGGGCGTTATAGGTATTGCCCAACTCTTCACTGGAATAAAAGTCCTGGCTTTTTACCGAGACGAATTTGTTAACAAACTCCGGCTGCAAAATATCCTGGTCAATAGTAATGGCGCCAAAAAGCATGCGCTTGCCGGTCGCAAATACCAAGTTAATACGGGCGGTATCGTTGGCTTTATCGATTAACAACTGCATTTCTGAAAATTCGGCATCCAAATAACCGCGCGCCATCGCTAAAGATTGCAGCTGGCTTTTCATCTTTTCGTAAGCGTCGTGGCGAAGCGGTTTGCCGGTAGCCGTTATCAATTTATTACGCAGCTTGGCAAACTCGGCATCCTGGTTGGCGTCACCGCTAATAGTGATGGCAATGTCAGTGACTATAACTTGCGGGCCGGGCGTAACGGCAAAGTCCGCCTGCCAGCAGTCCTTATTAAAGCTTAATGAGTTTTTGCTGACCGCATGGTAATAACCTAATGCGCGTAAGGCCTGATCAATCTCCTGATCGGCATTAGCAAACAAACCCCGTATTTTCCATTCTGGCGCGTCGCAAGGTTCTTTTGCCAACGCCAGCGTCAGCAACACATTGTCTTTTGCGGCGCTCTTAAGCCCCGTAACATCTACCTTGGCAAGCGCCGCCGGTGTTGTTAAACACAGACAAATGAGCGTGGTAGCGGTTAAATGGCGTGGGAATCGTTTCATTTAAACAGTTTACGTTAGCGTATCCGTTTATGAAATTTGTATGATCGGTATCGCAGCGAATAGTATCGTCCCCAGGCAAAGCGACGAAAAAATATGCGAGGCAGCGATGAGTAAAATTAAATTAGATCAAGAAGAGCAGGGCATTTTAGATGCCTTCGATGCAGATGAATTTGAATCGGTCATAACAGACGACCGAAGATCGTATTTAGTGCAAGCAGCTGAAGAAACATTTAAAAAAGGTAAGTTGAGTAGGGTGGGCAACGTTTTTTTGCCCACCGATTTCGTCAGATTCCGCGTGGGCAAACGATAAAGCCATTTGCCTACCCTACGCAGCTTGGGTAGGTTGGGTAGAGCAGCGCGAAACCCAACATAGGTGGCTCCGATGCGTTGGGTTTCGGCTAAGGCCTCTACCCAACCTACGGCACTGCACCGTTCGAACGACGTATTAGCTTCCTGCACGTACCAAGGCCAAGAATGAAAGGATTGCGGTAACCGTAGCAATAGTAATTACAGAAATTACTACTAAAGGCCGATCAAGGAATTGGTTTTTGATTCGGTCATACAAAGTAGTTCCGCGTGAATTTATATAACGTTGTATCTCCAGAGAAAGTTCTCTGCGTAATTCATGTTCATTCAATTCTATCTCCGCAGACAAATTCATATATGGCTCTAGCATTGTTTTATTTTGTAAGGATGCAACAATAACGTTCATCTGTTCGAGATAAAAACTCTCGAGGAAGAGCTTCCGGTTTTTAAGCCACTCCACTGCGTTGTCCGGTAGTGTTTTGTCTACCTTGCTGGGTCTAGAGATATTAATGTCTTCAGAGATTGTGGTCAGAATAGTCCTGCGGCTTTCCGCCAATTCTTTTACTAGCTCATCGTGGCCACGCTTCACAGTTGCTCCTGAATGGAACATGCCGCGAGCATTCATTTCGTTTTTGATAGACGTGAGGGTCTGAGTAAATGCCTTGTCTCTATCAATAAATCGAAGTCTAAGTATCTCTTGCATGCACATGCGTCCCCGAGGAAGCTAACATCAATTAGACAACCTGATGACAAAAACTTTGTGTCATCAGGTTGTCTAAATAGTTAAAAAAATTAAAAATCCATTTAGTATCAAACGTATAAAAGGATTTATCATGTCCTAAATGATCTGCAACACCCTTTATTAAGAACGCTCCAACTTCAAGCTTTCCCTCGCAGTCTCTATAGCCCCCCTAACCGTCTCCGGCGCAGTTCCCCCAATATGTTTCCGCGATGCCACCGACCCTTCCAGCGTTAAATACTCAAACACATCGGCAGTAATCAATTGGGAAAATTGCTGCAACTCCGGCAACGAGATCTCCGACAAATCGCGCTGGCTTTCTATGCCCAAGCGTACCGCCAAGCCAACTACTTCATGGGCATCGCGGAAGGCCATGCCTTTGCGGACCAGGTAATCGGCCAGATCCGTGGCGGTGGCGAAGCCGCGTTTGGCGGAGTTGTACATGTTGGCTTTTTTCGGGGCGATGTGCGGCACCATGTCGGCGTATGCGCGCAGGCAGTTGATCAGGGTGTCGGCGGTGTCGAACAGCGGTTCTTTATCTTCCTGGTTGTCTTTGTTGTAAGCCAAGGGTTGGCTTTTCATCAGCATTAATAGCGAGACCAAATGTCCGGTGACGCGGCCGGATTTGCCGCGTACCAGCTCGGGCACGTCAGGGTTTTTCTTTTGCGGCATGATTGATGAGCCGGTACAAAAGGCGTCGGGCATTTCGATGAAATCAAACTGGGCGCTGGACCATAAAATCAGCTCTTCAGAAAAACGCGATAAGTGCATCATGATCAAGCTGGCCGCGGCGGTAAATTCAATCGCAAAATCGCGGTCGCTGACCGAATCCAGTGAATTGGCTGACGGACGGCTGAAACCCAGCAGTTGGGCAGTCAAATGCCGGTCGATTGGATAACTGGTGCCTGCCAATGCAGCGGCACCGAGTGGCATGACGTTAAGGCGTTTTTTGCAATCCTGCAGACGTTCGTGATCGCGGCTTAACATCTCAAACCAGGCCATTAAGTGATGGCCGAAAGTAATCGGCTGGGCGACTTGTAAATGCGTGAAACCCGGCATGATGGTATCGGCATTTTGCTCAGCCAGGTCGATAATGGCGGTTTGCAGGCGGACCAGTTGCGCAGTGATTTGCTCGATTTCATGCCGTAAATACAGCCGGATGTCGGTGGCAACCTGATCGTTGCGCGAGCGGCCGGTGTGCAGCTTTTTACCGGCGATACCGATCATATCGGTCAGCCGCGCTTCGATGTTCATGTGGACATCTTCTTGTTTGATGGACCAGACAAATTCACCGTTGAGAATTTCTTCAGATATTTGCCCCAAGCCTTCAATAATCGCATCGCGCTCCTGTTCGGTCAGAATGCCGCTGGCGGCCAGCATGGTGGCGTGAGCGATGGAGCCTTGAATATCCTGCTGGGCCATGCGCTGATCGAAATCCACCGAAGCGGTAAACACTTCGACAAAAGCATCGGTGGCTTGGGCAAAACGGGCGCTGGAGAGTTTTTCGGTATTAATGTTGGTCATGAGAGTGAGTGTCGCGAAGTCATTGAGATGGCTGGAATTATACAGGTAAAGGCGGAATTGTCGGGTAACTGGGCTAACGCGAATGTCGGCTATCTATTTAGACAGTAATTCAAAATATCGAAAATCTACAAAAACCCATTGAGAGGCATCTAACTGTTGCTGTAGAGACAGTGCTTAAGCACTTTGTTGCTTAGACAGCAGCAATCAGCCCTCATCTAAATCTAAACAGCAGTTTGGGTAAGTCAAAAATAAATCTGGTTATTTCCCTTGAAGACCTAGGGGAACGGGCCTTTAAGGCGGACGGGGAATCGTCAGAGTACGCGGAATAACTTATTGGCATGCATTGTGCTAAATATCATTGTGATGGTTGATGCCGCGCTGTAAGCATTATGGTTGCTGGTTTCCAGATTTAATTAACGATGAATGAGCATGGTTAGGTGTTCATTTAGGGAGTGAATGATATGAGTAGTCCTTTGGTGGGTCGTAAGCAATTTGCTTCCGAAGACCGCTTAGCGAATGGTGGCAAGTCAGCGCAAGTATTGCCATTTAAAGCATCAGGCCAGGATGGCGAGTCTGCTTTTTCTCTGGCGACGGCTAGCGGTTTTTCGTTAAGCGATTTTAAATTTAACGACACAGGAAGTGATCGGAGACTGGCTGATTATTTAGTCATCGGCGTGTTGTCGATATTTATTCATACCGTTGTTGTTGAATATTTTAAAAAATCTGATGTCGAGCCAATTGAAATTGAAAAGCCGGTAAAGGTGCCTTCTAAGGTGCAAATTTCTTTTGTTAAGCCACAACCGCCAAAAGTAATTCAGCCGCCACCGCCGCCCAAGGTTGTGGCAATTAACAAGCCGCCTAAGCCGAAGATAAAGCCGAAGCCGCAGCCAGTTATCGAGCAGCCGCCGGCGCCACCTAATGCGGTCGTGGCTGAGGTTGCAGCTCCAGCACCACCGGCACCGGCTCCGCCACCACCGGTTGAAAAAGTAACTGAGCCTCGCGGAGGAGCAGGTTATTTGGATAACCCTGCGCCGGTTTACCCGGAAATAGCGATGGATCGCGGTTGGGAAGGTAAGGTGATGTTGAAAGTACATGTACTTGCCAGCGGTCAACCTGACAGTGTGGCCGTGCTTAAAACAAGCGGACAGAAAGTGTTAGATGATGAAGCTGTGAGAACAGTTAAAAAATGGTCATTTGCTCCGGCTACACGCGGCAAAACCCCAATCGATGGTTGGGTGACGGTTCCTATTAATTTTAAATTGTAACTTTGAGGTTTATTTATGGCAGATCCAACTACCGCTGCAGCTGAAATTTCACAGGCAGCCACCCAAGCACCCATTGCCGGAGTAGTTACCGGCGCGCAATCAGTCGCAACAGATTTGGCTCCTGCAGCCGCTAATGTTGCATCGTCTGTAGCAAGCGCACCACCTGTTGGTCCGGAAATTACGTCAGGATTAATCGTTGATGGAACCTTAGATGTATTGATAGCTTTTTCTGTAGTGACCTGGGCGTTAATCCTTATTAAAGGCATTCAACACCTGCGCATCGGCTACCACAATCGTGCCTACAGTAAGAAATTTTGGAGCGCTAAGGATTTTCAAGCAGCCTCTGCATTGCAAGATAATCAAGGCCCAGCGGCCAGAATCGCTGAGGTTGGTTTTGCAACATTATTAGAAACTGATGGCGGTACGACTACTCACGATCTTGAACACACTGGTGAGCGTCAAGAGTTGCTGGATAGACGTCTGCGTCAGCAGTTGCAAAAAGAACGCGGCTCACTCGAAAGCGGCCTGGCTATCCTGGCAACTATCGGCAGTATTTCTCCATTCGTCGGCTTGTTCGGTACGGTTTGGGGGATTATGGGCGCGTTAACCAACATCAGCAAAAGCGGTTCAGCCAACTTAGAAGTGGTAGCCGGTCCTATCGGTGAAGCACTTGTTGCAACAGCAATCGGTATTGCCGTCGCGGTACCAGCTGTTATTGGCTACAACTTTTTTATTCGCAGAAACAAAGTGGTTTGGGCTTTTCTTGACGATTTCGCTGTCGAGTTTGGTCACTTAGCCTTAAAAACGTCATTCTTGATCAAACGCGCAGGCTCAAATTCAGCGTCAGCATCACGCGGTGAAACCTTGGTCAAAAAGCCGGCGCTTAAATCTAATAATGAAGATTTAGAAACCAACGGAGTACAAGTCTAATGTCCTTTAATACAAATGGTGGTGGTGAAGACGATGTAATGGGCGAAATCAACGTTACGCCGTTGGTTGACGTGATGTTGGTACTGTTGGTGGTGTTCATTGTGACAGCACCTTTGTTGACTCAAGCAGTGCATGTCAATCTGCCTAAAACTGCGGAGACTGCACCACCTGAGGAAAAAGAAGCTGTTTACATCAGTGTTAATGACAAGGGTGCCGTTTTTATAGATAAAACTGAGATTGCCCTGGAGTCTTTTGAAAAGGAATTGTTAACTCGCAAGGCTGCGGATCCGGAAATTGCACTCAATCTTAACGCTGATGATGGCGTTAAATACGGCACGGTTGCCAAGGTGATGGCATCAATTGAACGCTCAGGCATTACCAAGTTATCGGTTCTGACTGCGCCAAGCGGTGCTAAGTAAGCAAGAACAAGAATCAGCTCTTCGGAGCTGATTTAACCCTCTCTAAATTACGCTGACTAAATAATGACTGAGTACTAATCAATCAATAACGCAAGGATAACGGCATATGAACGAGCAAACATGGCAAAGATTTCTGCTTCCAACGATTTTTTGGCTGGTCAATGTGGGTTTTATATTTTCGGTGCCTTTGGCGGTTATTTGGTTAGTGCAATCGTTTCCTAATTTGAATCTAGGCTAGGCGAGCAGACGGTTTAATCGTCTTCAGTCAAATCGAGTTTAAGTTGGGGACAGCGTAAAACGGAAGCGGTCTCGGTCCAAAAAATATAACAGTGGGTCGGCAAGAATTTAACCCTATTTGTTTTTCAAAATTTTGATTTATTAGCTTTAAACCGGAGAACAAGATGTTACAAAAAACTACACACGCTAAATTATTTACAGTATTAGGCGCCTTAGCGTTTGCAGCGGCGGTACAAGCCGATGACCCCGTGACACCCGCTATTCCAGGCGTGTCTGCAGGTGGCGTGGTCATCGAATTAATCAAGGATGGCTTTAAAGGGACTGAAGGACCGATTGGCTACTCAGATGGCAGCTTGCTGTTCACTGAAACTCAAGCCAATAAAATTGTGCGTATTGCACCAGACAACAGCGTTTCTACCTTTTTAGAAAATTCCAATGGCGCTAACGGCCTGGCTTTAAATGCCAATGGCGAAATTATTGCAGTGCAAACGCTGCAACCCAAGGTCGGGATTATTAGCCCGGTAGAAAAGCAAAAAGTGTTCGCTGAAAACTTTGAAGGCAAACCTTTTCAAAGACCCAATGACGTAGTTATTACTAAAACTGGCGGTATTTACTTTACTGACAGCGGTACCCGTCCATCAAAAGACAACCCTAATCCACCAGCCTCTACACCGGGTGTGTATTACATTAGCCCGGTCGGCGAATTGAAGCGTCTGGCGAACGATATTGATCGTCCAAACGGTATTCAGTTAAGCAAAGATGAAAAAATCCTTTATGTAGCAAACACGTCAGGTGAACACGTAATTTGCTATGTCATTGCTGAAGATGGCTCAATCTCTAAAAAAACTAACTTTGCTAAACTGGACGGCTGGAAACAAGCAGATGGTGCTTGGTCTAGCGGTGCCGATGGTCTTGCTATAGATGATGCGGACAGACTGTATGTCGCATCAAACTCAGGCATTGAAGTGTTTAACGCAAAAGGTGAGCCTTTAGGCATTATTCCTTTGCCGCAAAAGCCACAAAATATTGCTTTTGCCGGTCCAGAGAAGAAAACCCTTTATGCAGTAGGTCGTGGTGCAGCTTATAAAATCCCGCTGATAGCTCAAGGATATAAAGGCCGCGCCAAATAGTCTTGCAGGGTGGTGGGCAGATTAAAGCTTGCACCCCACCCTACAATCTAAATGTTTATGGTAAAAAAATCATAGTAGGAGCGGGCCATGCCCGCGAATTCATTAAATATTCGCGGGTATGGACCGCTCTCCTACATCCGCATCTGAACAACGTTAATTTAGGTGAAGTATGACACGCAAAACGGCAAACGATTTCCATCCGGAAGTGCTGAAATTATTCGATAAGTTTGTTCACGGCGACATATCGCGCCGGGGCTTTTTATCTTCAGCGGCAAAATTCACTGTCATTGGTTTAACAGCAGAAGGTTTACTGGAAGCGTTAAGCCCAAAATTTGCCCAAGCTCAACAAATAAGCAATAACGATCCTCGGATCACTGCCACTTATGTGGAATACCCATCGCCTGCTGGTTACGGCAAAATTCGCGGCTACTTAGTTAAGCCAGCACAAATTAACGGCAAACTACCGACAGTGTTGGTAGTTCATGAAAATCGTGGCTTAAATCCACACATTGAAGACATTGCTCGCCGTATAGCACTGGATAACTTTATCGCCTTCGCACCTGATGCATTATTTACGTTAGGCGGTTATCCGGGTGATGAAGACAAGGCAAGAGAGCTGTTTAAAGGACTGGACCAAACTAAAACCCGCGCTGATTTTCTCGCTGCGGCGGACGTGCTGAAAAATTTACCTGAAGGCAATGGTAAAGTCGGGGCAGTCGGTTTTTGCTACGGCGGTGGCGTGGTAAATTACTTGGCGACACAAATTCCTGATCTAGCAGCCGGTGTGCCTTTCTACGGCAGTCAGCCAACTGCAGAAGAAACAGCGAAAATTAAAGCGCCGTTGCTGATCCAATACGCTGGTGAAGATGAGCGCATCAATGCCGGTTGGCCAGCTTACGAGGCGGCATTAAAAACTGCCGGGGTAAGTTACGAAGCCTTTGTTTACCCCGGTGTGCAACATGGTTTTAACAACGACACCACGCCACGCTTCGACGAAAAAGCAGCCAAGTTGGCATGGGAACGCACCATTGCGTTTTTTAATAAACACTTGCGGGCTTAAGTTAAGTTCTGACTGACTAATTGCGACTTTGAAATTACCAATGTTTTTACTTCGAACACTCACCAGCGTTTTTGCATTGACCGTACTGTTTGGCAGTGTGGCGCAGGCGAGTTCGTTCGAAGCAGCTACCGAACAGGTTAAAGCGCAATTGGTTGCCTCTGTTGATGCCGTACATCCTGGCGATGAAATATTAGTCGGTGTGCATCAACAAATTATTCCGCATTGGCATACTTACTGGCGCAATCCAGGTGATTCCGGCTTAGCGACGACTATCGATTACCAGCTTCCAGACGGGGCGACGGCGGGCGAAATTCAGTGGCCGACGCCCAGCCGGATTACGCTTGGGCCGATAGTCAACTATGGCTATGAAAATGAAGTAACACTGCTTAACAAGATTAAAGTGCCTCGTGAGAGCGCGGCGGGCAGTGTCTTTACCATCAATGCCAAAGTGAAATGGCTGGTTTGCGAGGAATTATGCATTCCTCAAAAAGTTGAATTAAGCCTGGATTTGCCAATAGTGGCAGCAGGTGTTGATGCAGGGCAGGGTAGTCCGTTAATTGAACAGGCCAGAGCCAGCTTGCCGGGTGTGAGCCCTTGGCCAATAAGCTTGACGTATAACAAAGAGCTGTTGTCGTTCCAAATTGCTGACGTGAAGCTGCAATCGGCGACTATCAAAAATGTTTGGTTTTACCCGGCTGAGTGGGGCAAGGTAAATCATGGCGCGGAGCAAAGTTGGCAATTGTCCGGCGACAAGCTGGAGTTACAGCTTAAGCCTGGCGAAGCGCCGCTAACTAAGGACGAAACCCTCACCGGCGTGTTGGCAGTTACAGAAGATGGCGCTAATGGACTGGTTACCCGTGGCTATGTCGTGAAAGTATCCGGCGCAGAAGTCGCTACCGGCATTAGTGTGATCAAAGCCGGTGAGCCGGATGTGGTGCTAACCACTGCTTTATTGCTGGCCTTTTTGGGCGGCATCATTCTCAACCTGATGCCTTGCGTATTTCCGGTGCTGTCTATTAAAGCGTTGTCGTTAATAAAGCATGCCCAGCATGACCCACGACAAACTCGCTTGCAAGGCTTGGCTTATACGCTGGGAATCTTGGTGAGTTTTGGCTTGCTCGGTGGCGTGCTTATCGCTGTAAAAGCCACTGGCGCGGAAATTGGCTGGGGCTTTCAATTTCAATCGCCGCTGTTTGTGTTGGCGGTGGCGTATTTAATGTTTGCGGTTGGACTGAGTTTGTCCGGCGTGTTTTCGATAGGTGGCTCCATAGCTGGTGTTGGCTCTTCATTGGCTGAGCGCCCCGGTTACAGCGGCAGTTTTTTTACCGGCGTGTTAGCGACGATTGTCGCCACACCTTGCACTGCGCCATTTATGGGGGCGGCGCTTGGCTTTGCTTTAACGCAACCGCCAGCCGTGCTATTGGCAGTGTTTTTCTTTTTGGGATTGGGGCTGGCGTTACCGTATTTACTGCTGAGCCAATGGCCGTACTTGCAGCGCTTTCTGCCCAAGCCCGGTGTCTGGATGGATAGATTAAAGCAAGGCTTGGCGTTTCCGATGTATGGCGCGGCGGTCTGGTTGGTGTGGGTGCTGGCGCAGCAAGCCGGTGTCAATGCGGTTGCGGTGGCATTGGGTGGAATGGTTGTTATCGCTTTTGCGGCCTGGGTGTATGAGTTCACCAAGTACGGCGGCAATGTCGCACAGCGCAGCGGTGCGGTAGTCACCGTGTTGGCTTTGGGCGTGGCATTAGCGGGCGGATATGTTGGTGTAGACACCCACGCTGCCCCCTTAAAAACCGAGCTGGCGGAGAACTACGAACCCTATTCAGCAGAACGATTATTTGAATTACGCAGTCAAGGCAAACCGGTCTTTCTTAATATGACTGCCGCTTGGTGTATCAGTTGTTTGGTGAATGAAAAAGTCGCATTGAGCCAGCCTTCAGTCATTGAAACCTTTAAACGGGGCGGCATTAATTACCTAAAGGGTGACTGGACCAACCGGGATCCTGAAATTACCAAGCTCTTAGCGGAGTTTGGACGCAGTGGCGTACCTCTGTATGTGTTTTACCCGGCTGGCGCAGGTAATTCATCAAACCGAGTTGTATTGCCGCAGCTTTTAACGCCAGAGATAGTTACGCAAGCGGTAACAACGCCAACGGTTGCAGCGTCTTTGCCATAGGGGAGCCTTAAAAATTATCCATTCATGCCCTTCGGTTAAGCTCAGGACAGGCTTCGACAGGCTCAGCACGAACGGATAAGACTAGAACATCGTTCGTCCTGAGCTTGTCGAAGGATTTAATCAGATGTTCATTTAAAGAATAAGGAGGTTGCAACGGACTTGCCATCTCTTTACTAAAGGAAGCGAAGCAGCAGGTTAGGCAGATTCAACAGTGATTAAAAGCTGTTGATATGCTGGGGGGCTGATTCGCAGTTGAAGGACCAAGTTTGGCAGGAATGCGATGGATCAATTTCCTGCCTTTTTAATTTTATGGGCACTTGCATGCGGCATTGTTGCAAGGCTTTTTATTTAATGACGGAGCCTACTATGTTGTTACATCGACTTTATAAATTCGCATTAGTGAGTGTTGCCTTAGCTATCGCATCCACTGCAGTCGCTGAACCAGTAGTGGATAAACCAGCGCCGGTGTTTTCCGGCGCCGCGGCTGATGGCAGCACCATTAACCTGGCTGACTTACGCGGCAAAACCGTAGTGTTGGAATGGACCAATCATGAATGTCCATTTGTCGTGAAACATTATGAAAGCGGCAACATTCCAGATTTACAAAAAGATGCCGTGGCTAAAGGCATCGTTTGGCTGCAAGTGATTACCTCTGCGCCAGACAAACAAGGCAATGTGACGGGTGAAATCGCGCAAAAGCTTAATGCGCATCGTGGTGCCACCCCTACCAACACCGTGTTAGATCAGAACGGTGTGATTGGTAAATTGTATGCAGCAACCAATACGCCGCAGTTTTTCATTATTAATCCAGAAGGTGTGTTGGTTTACAAAGGCGGCATAGATAGCATCCCGTCAGCTGATAAATCCGATATTCCTAAGGCCGAAAACTATGTCAAAGCTGCGCTGGCTGATCTTGAAGCCGGCCGCAAAGTAGCCAAAGCGAGTACCAAGCCTTATGGATGCTCTGTTAAATACGCTAGTTAATAAGGTGTAATCAGATGAAAGTAACTATTCACCTTTGGGACTTACCGCATAGGCTATTTCACTGGCTGCTTGCTGCGTCAGTGGCAGCTGCTTATGCCACGGCAAAAGTGGGTGGTGAGTGGATTGACTGGCATGGCCGCTTGGGTGTTTTCATCCTCGGCTTGCTGGTTTTTCGAATTGTCTGGGGCTTTATCGGCTCAACCCACTCGCGCTTTGCTACCTTTTTCCCTACTTTTTCACGGGTCAAAGCTTATGTAAAAGGCCAGTGGGAAGGCATTGGCCATAACCCGCTCGGCGCGTTGTCTGTCATTGGATTATTGCTTACTCTCGGCGTGCAAGTAGGCACAGGCTTATTTGCTAACGACGATATTGCTTTTCAAGGCCCTTTGTTCAATTTTGTCGATAAGGATGACAGCGACAAATTGACTGGTTGGCACAACAGCTCAATCAACGTGTTACTTGGGCTGATTGCATTGCATTTGGTCGCCATCGTGTATTACCGCGTGGCCAAAAAAACCAATCTGGTTAAGCCTATGTTGACCGGCAAAAAAGAAATCCCCAGAGTTTTAGCTGAAGCAATTTCAGCGCACGAGGCTACCAAAGCCGGTGTGATACGTTTTGCACTGTCTTTGATTATATCGAGCACTGCTGCCTGGGGCGCGGCTGGCGGGATAACACAATTGCCGCAACTTACCAAAATAACCAATCCTTGTTGTTCAGTTACCTGGGCGTCTGCCGACACATCGCAGCCTAATCAAGCGACACCGGCTGCAAGCCAGCCACAAACAGCGCAAGCACCTGCAAGTTTTTAGCTTTTATAATTTTTTACAACACTAACCAAAGGAAAGAGAAGATGAAAAAAAAACTAACCCTTGCCGTTTTGATTGCCGCATCAGCGACAGCTGCTGTTGCGGGTCCAATTGAAGAGCAAATTAGATGGCGGCAGTCTGCGTATTCCTTCGCAGCATGGAATATTTCCAAAATCAAAAGCCAAGTAGTTGATCATCCTGAAACCTACAACAAAGACAGCGTTGCCGCAGCTGCCAATGCTATCGCTGCAGTGGCTAACTCAGGATTGGGTGCGTTGTATGGTGAAGGCACAGACCATGGCATTGGCTGGAAAGAAACTCGTTTGAAGCCTGAATTCTTTCAGAAAAAAGAAGAAGTCACTAAAGTTGCCAACACCTTCAACGAAGCATCTAACGAATTGGCTAAAGTTGCTGCAACTGGCGACATTGCCGCTATCAAAACTCAATTCGGCAAAGTCGGCGAATCTTGCAAAGCTTGCCACGATTTGATTCGTATTAAAGATCAATAAGGGCAGTTAAATTCGCTCATGTTTCCTATCTGGACGCATGAGCGATAACGAACCTGTCGAGTGTGTACCAGGCTTGAATCTTCAACTCTGGTACGCAAAGCCAACAAACCATTATCCGCCTCCCTAACTTAATTTGACGAAATGCAGTCAAACTAAGTCCCCCAAATAAACGATTCTTCCTGTCAGACTCACCTTAAATAAATACTCTGAATATAGAGTTTTACTTAGCCGTGTTGGACAACAAAAACCACCTTTTCCTCGCCGATATACCCGGATTTAACTTGTTCTATTCGGTCACCCATTTTAAATGGGCTTTTTTCATAAAAAATACAAAAAACGCTTTCAATATGTGCGCTCAGTATGGATTTAAGCTGTTGATATTAATGCACATTAAGAGCAGTTGTGACTGCTGATAAGCAGGGTCGTGCTGTTGCTTGTCTATTGATCGTGTGTTGATTACCTGCTGATGATGTGCGGTAGTAATGGTGCGTCTGAGACAGGCAGTATTTAACAAAAAAAGCCCTTAAAAATCAGGTCGATACGGCATAAAAATAACTGAAATTGAGGGGCGAAAATAGAACTTCCTTACTGGCACAACGCTTGCTTTAAGGTAATAGTCATACGGATTTAAAACTAATAATCCGAATGGCTAATTATCTAATAACCAAGCGAAATTTAATTTTCATTGTATCTGTTTGATGTGGCTGCAAAGGGAGTTGGATTTTAGACATAAGGAAATATCGAATGACGTACAGCTTGTCAGGCTCAACTTTACCTAGTGCTAGCCATCCGCAGATACCCAATGCGGTAAGCCGTAGAAATAAGCTTTCTGCTTGTATCGCTGCGACAGTAATTGGAGCCTCAATAATGAGCATCCAGGACGTGCATGCGGCACCTAAGAAAGGTAGCAAAAATAACACTGAGGTCAGTAAATATGAAGCCGAAATCGCCCGATTACGGGCCCAGTTATCGCAGAAAGAGCAAAGGGAAAGCGAATTAGAGCAAAGAGAACGGCAGATAGCCGAGCGAGAACGCAACTTACTTAATCAAAATGTAACAACTCCTCCTCTTGCCGATGCGGATGCAATAGCTAATGAACCTAACCTACCGGTTTCAACCGGCAGTGAATCCGACACAGTCGTTGCTCAAAAAGAAGCCGCGGAAACTGATAATCTCGGGGAGGTTGTTGTAAAAGGACAGCGCAAAACCGCACTGCAAAAGTTAAAAGAAGTTCCCCAATCCGTTTCCGTCGTCGAGGGCAAGGAATTGGAGAAACAGCAAGTCAGTAATTTTAGAGATATTGTTAAAAGGATAGGCAACATCAAATGGGGCGGATCGAGTACCAACCCGACAACCACCGCCTTAACTCTGCGTGGCGTCGGTTACTTGGGAACCGGCGGCGCGTTGGGTATTGATTCGAGTGTCAATACTACTGTTGATGGTGTTCCTTACATAATTTCGAATATGGCGGTGTTCAACAGTTATTACGATTTGGACACGGTTGACGTTGCCCGCGGGCCTCAAGGCACATCAGGCGGTTATACGGGCAGTCTTGGGAAAATAACATTCACCTCAAAGGCTCCGAGCTTCACTCAAGAAGCCGCGGCATCGTTAACTTATGGAAAGTACAACACGGTCTTAGGCAGAGCGGTTGCGGGTGGCGCTGTCGTTGATGATCTTTTGGCCTGGCGGGGCACGTTTTACCGTGAGCAAGCTGATGGTCAATTTGAGAATAATTACTATCACGCCCAAAACAACGGCGGTAATGAAGTCAAATACGGCAATACCGATCGCACCTATGGAAAGTTACAACTGCTGGCGACTCCGACGGACAATTTTAAAGCCCGCTTGAGTTTCGACATTACGCCTAATAGTAAGGAATATGGCATATCGTCCAATGGTGGGGTTTATCCCAGAGCGGTTCCTGATTATTTTGATTCTATTGGTGCTAACGGAAAGCCGATAGCTGTCAAACAAGAGAATCAAGACACTGGGAAATTGACGCGCCGCTGGTTTAACCAGAGTTCCAATTGGACCTATGCCGATAATTACTTAAAGGAATCCAATAGAGCAGAACATTATCCAATTGCCAACGATACACGGGGCTTTTCGGGGCAACTTGATTGGAAGTTAGCAGATCATACCTTGACCTCCATTTCAGCATGGCGGGATTATAACTTCGACTTTGGTAGCCCAAACTTCAGCAACCCAACACCTTTCAGTATTTTGACGGGTCCGTCTTCCGGGCTTGGTTACTTCAAGCAGTTGACTCAGGAATTCAAAATTGCCTCAGCTAAAGGTGGCGTTCTTGATTATCAGGGCGGTGTTTTTTATGCCGATGTATTTAGATCGAATGGAGGCTTAGGTCGAGGTAATAAGTATGGCTCTGATGCCGGCGCTTATTTTGCGACAAAGCCGCAATACGATAACCTCGATTTAGACGGCAGCGGCCGGTATCTTATGGCAAATTCTCTTAACGGGTTGAAATCCAACAGCTACGGTGAGAAAGACGATACCTCATTGGCAGTATTCGGCAGCCTGAAGTGGAATATTAACGATAAATTAGCCCTAAATAGTGGGCTTCGTGTCTCTAAAGAAAAAAGAGCCTCTGATGTAAATTACAACACGATATACGACCAAGGCAACGCCGCCGAGCTAAACCCTGCCAGTATAAATAATGTCCAACTGGGGGGATTTAACAGTAACGGCGCTGGACTGCTGACAACAAATAACGCAGCTCAACAGACATTGGCAAACGCTACCGCCAATAAGTACTTTGGCGTCGCGAACTATGCTTTGCTAACCGTTGGGCAGAAGCAACAGATAGCTGATGCCAAAGCCATTCGCAAGGCCCGAATAAGTGGGTTATACGGGCAGACCTCGGCTGAGGCGTTTGATCAGGTTTTGTATACCGCCAATATCAGCCCAAGCTACAAAATAACCGATAACCATACCGGTTACTTCTCGTTTCAGTATGGCGAAAAAGCGGGGGTCTCTCAGATCGTCGGCGCCACTTCTAAAGGCGGGACATCCAAGCCGACCAAGGCTGAAAAGAACTACTCGTATGAATTAGGTCTTAAATCATCGTTTTTAGACGGGTCATTGGCAGTCAATACAACTGTGTTTTATCAAGATATTAGAGATTACATAGCCAACCTGTATTTTTATGATGAGGCTCAAACCATAGCCAATAATGACGGACTCCTGGCTTATATTTCAGGCGTTGGCAATATCCCTGCCGTTTCATCAAAAGGTGTGGAACTCGATATCGCATATTCTGCAGACAACACAAACGTAAGGCTTTCCGGCGCTTATAACGATGCCAGATATGAGGACGAAAAATTTCACGGGAAGCCTTTGGAGCTGGGGGGCACCTCTGTGCCGTATTACGACGTAAGCGGAAAGCGTCTACCTGGCGTTGGGGCGTTTAGTTTTAATGCATTTGCGGATCATAGTTGGCCCATTTTTGGTCAATACAATGTATTTGCTAATGCAAACTACAACTTTACGAGCAGCTATCTCACTGATCCTTCTCTTTCGCGCTACAGCAAAGTTGATGCGTATGGGTTGACTGATGCCTCGATCGGTATCGGCAGACGAGACAAGAAGCTTGAAATCAGCTTTTTGGTGAAAAACCTATTCGACGTAGATTACGGATACCAACCTGTTTGGAATTTGTCCATACCTGGGACACCTCGTTGGATGGGTGTAACAGTCAGCAGTACGTTTTATTAAGTTAGTTACTTCTGTAAATCATTTGGTCTGACGCCCAAAAACTAGATTGATTGAAGCTTTTTACCTTAAAAAGATGGATCGCCGCTAATGCTAATAGCTAGAGGCTTTTCGTCATATTGACGGGAAGCTTCGGCTAAATTCATAAGCAAGGGAAAGAGTTGTTATCAGTCGAGCAAAGTCAGAGTGCGTATTCCAATGGATTGCTGTTTTAACAACTTGGATTTTTTAAATAATAGGGAATTTTTTTATGAAAAATAGTTTGGATGTTAGTTATTCAATAGGCTTAAACCTGCAACCTGAAGTTCCACAGGTGGTTAGCCGCAGAAAACAACTTTCAGGGTGTATTGCGGCTTTAGTAGTGGGTGCCTCTTTAGTAAGCATCCAAACCGCTGAGGCAGCACCGAAAAAATCGGCAAAAAATAAAGCGCAATCGGATAGTCTGTTAAATGCCCAGGCTGCCGAAATAGCGCGTTTGCGCGGCCAACTGCAGGCGGTGCAACAAGAGAATACGCAGTTGAAACAAGTCGTGGCAGCTGCGCCGGCAACGGGTACCGTTGCCGATTCTGCCGCAGCCGCTACAGCAGCAAGTGGCGTGGTGCCATCGGCAACTGAAGCTGGTTCTGTTGCCGTGGTTGCTCAGCAGGAGGCGGAAACTGATGACCTTGGCGAGGTTGTTGTAAGAGGGCGGCGAATTAGTCCGTTAGAGAAATTAAAAGATGTCCCAGCATCTGTTTCCGTTGTTGCGGGTACAGAACTAGAGAAGCAAAATACCGTCAATTTCCGTGACATCATTACCCGCGTTGGCAATGTCGGCATGGGCTACAACAATCCGCAAGCGGCCAGCTTGACTATTCGTGGTGTAGGCTGGGCAAGTGGTGTTGGTCAACTTGATCCGAGCGTCGGTACCGAAGTTGATGGCGAGGGTTATGGTACTGGTGCAATTGCGGCTTCTACCAACTTTATCGATCTTGAAAGTTTTGATGTGACCCGCGGACCACAAGGTACCCAAGGCGGAAAAAATTCTAGTATTGGGCGAATTACTATTAAGACGCGCGCCCCGAGTTTTACTCCAGAAGCCAGTGCTTCCATTACTTATGGAGAGCTAAATACCTTAAGAACTCAAGCTGTATTTGGTGGGCCGATAAAGGATGATTTATTGGCGTGGCGCGGAACGTTTTATCGTGAGCAAGCAGACGGGCAAGTAAAAAATCTTAATGAGCCAAAAACTACTTTCCAAAACCGTGACCGTACCTTCGGGCGTCTCCAATTCCTGCTGACCCCGACCGATACCTTTAAGGCTAAAGTTAGTCTGGAATACACCCCGACCATTAGCGAGTATGGTAGCTATGTGGCTTTTCCAAGGCCCACTCCCAATTTCTATGACACAGTTAATACATCGGGAAAGCGCATTAAGGTAAATCAGGAACTGGAACAGGCCGGTAGACTCAGTCGGCGCTGGTTTGCACAGGAACAGAATTACAGTATCGCTGGTAATTTCTTCGGAGATCAATATGACATGCTCAACCAAGTTCCAAGCAAATACAGCACTAAAGGAGGAGCGTTAAATCTATCTTGGGATGTCGGCAACCATACCCTCAACTCAATTACTGCTTACCGGGATTATTACTTTGACAACGGCATCTCTAGCGCAGGCCCCAACACCGTCTTTGATATTGATAGATCACCTACGCCTGGTCATGTTGAATATGAACAGTACAGCCAGGAGTTAAAACTGAGCTCAAGAACTGGAGGTTTGATTGATTATCAGACGGGAGTTTATTTATTTAAGAACGTAATGCCTGACCGGCGCAGCCAAATTAGTTACGGTTCCGATGCCGGAGCCTATTATGCCAACGTTGACCAGTACAAAAACCTTGACCTCGATGGCAACGGACGTAATTTGATGTTGAACTCAATCGACCGGTTGTTTGTCAAAACAAAAGACGATATTAATAATGAAAGTGTGGCCGGGTTCGGCAACGTTAACTTCCATGTGTCCGAGCCTTTGACGATCAATGCCGGTTTGCGTCTAACTAGTGAAAATCGAAATACCAACTCACAACGGTTGATTGAGAACCAAGGGTTCGGTGCCGAATTAAATCCGGCATCTAGTAACAATGTGCGTTTAGGCGGATTCAACAGTAATACCAGTGGTGTTCTTGGTGCCAACACGGCGCAGCAACAAGCGTTAGCCAATTCAGTTGCATTGAAATATTTCAATGTTGCTAACTACGCGGATCTTAGTGGAGCACAAAAGCAACAAGTTGCCGATGCCAAGGCAATCCGAAATGCTAGGCTTGGCGGGCTTTACCAAAATGTTGAGGCTGAAGCCTATGAGAAGTTGTTGCCGACGGCAACCTTCAGCCCTATCTATAAGTTCAACGAAAATCACACGGCTTACTTTACCTATCAGCATGGCGAAAAAGCGGGTATCTCGCAAATTGTCGGGGCAACACGTAACGGCGGTAAGTCCGCACTTGCCCAAGAAGAAATAAGCAATAGTTATGAATTGGGACTTAAATCTTCGTTTTTTGATCGATCATTATTTGTTGCTGCGGATGTCTTCTTGACCAACATTGATGACTATCTTCAGCCGATGTACTTTGAAGATCAGGCGCAAACCATTCTTAACAATGACGGCAAGATTGCCTATACCAGCGGCCTGGGTAATGTACCCAAAGTGCAGACCAAAGGGGTTGAGCTTGATGCTACCTATACTGGTATTCCATACACTACGTTGCGTTTTGCCGGGGCATACAATGATGCACGTTATGTAGATTTCAAGTTTTTGGCAAAGCCGCTGGAGCTCGGCGGCAGTTCGACGGCGTTACCTTATTACGATGCCAGCGGAAAAACTCTGCCTGGTGCTCCCCAGTTCAGCTTTAATCTTAATGCCGACTATGCGCGGCCAATATTTGACAGTTTGGAATTCCACACCAACGTCAACTATCGCTTTACCTCCAGTTATAACAACGATCCGTCGCTATCCCGCTATGCGGTAGCCGACCCTTATGGCATTACCAATCTTGCGGTTGGCTTGGGCAGACGAGACAAGTTATTTGATGCGACTTTTCTTGTGACGAATGTCTTCGATACCAACTACGACTTTTATACCAACTGGAATACCTTCGCGCCAAGCTATCCAAGGTGGTTAGGTTTTATGGTGAGTACCAAGCTGTAATAGTGACCATAAGAATATGGTTAAACGTAACTTATTTTGAAGTTGTAAATTTTTCTATGTCCTTATGTCTTTTGTGCGCTGAACCCTTCGACGGGGCTCAGGAGGGCCCCGTCGAAGGGGGAGTAGAAAAAACAGAAATTATCAAATTAATGACCATGTTCAAAAAAACCGTTGGCTGAGCGGAGCCGAAGCCAATTAGCAAGCCATTTGTTCGCTTCGACTCCGCTCAGCCAACGGGTTCACCTAATACAATCATGCTGGATTCAACGCTGGTGGTATGGACATCCGACCTCATACGGTCAAAGTGTTAATGGTCGTGATAATAACCCTTGGGGCTACACCCAATGGTTGGCGGCTGGTGGCGGCGTAAATGGGCAAAGTGATTAAGGAGCTTATCGCTTAAATTCAGTCCGGATTCAAAGCTGACCAAAGCCAGGAAGATGCACCTTCCTGGCTTTTTTCGTTTAAGGAGTTTTAGCAATTCTGTTGCGACTCTTCGCTTCGGCTTGGCTTTTTATGTTGGTTGATAAGCACGCAATAAGCAGAGAGTGGCCGCCAGTCAGCAGCTTAAGGGGTGAGTCAATCGTCCATGAAAGAGCAGTAATAACTTACGTCACTGAATATTTTAAAAATTTATATAAATCAATTGGATATAAGTAATTTATACAGAAAATAAAAAATTCAAATCAACAGGCATGTGGCACAGCGTTTGCTTTAATAAAAGCAGGTGATTCTGCAAATAGACAGAATTTCCGTCATTTAATCAGTGGGTTAGTGTGGATTTCGTCGCTCGAAATGGGTGGGGGATTCTATTGCTTGCTGATATTACAAATCCTTGTAATTCTAAATAAGGGAAATCGCTGATGAGTAATAATTTGGGTGTTAGTTTTATTGATGATTTAAATCGACAGCAGAGTATTCCGCCGGATGTCAGTCGTAAAAAAATGTTGTCTTGTTGTGTCGCAGCGGCAGTGATGGGCGCTTCTTTAATAGCCATTCAGGATGTCAATGCCGCGCCAAAGAAAGCATCAAAAAGTAAAACCCAAAGTGTTAAGGCCACCACTGAGCTTGAATCTGAAAATGCTCGTTTGCGACAACAATTAGAAGCCGTGCAACGTGAAAATGCATCACTTAAACAAGCAGGGGCGATTGCCCCTGCAACAAGTGATGCTACAACTACTGAGCCGACTACCGTAGCGAGCGAGCCGGAAGAAGTGGTTGCCGAAAAAGAAGCAGCCAACACCGATAATTTAGGTGAGGTCGTGGTGCGGGCTCGTCCTAAGTTGGAAAAATTGCATAATGTAAATCAATCGGTGTCGGTGGTATCAGGCAAACAGCTTGACCAAGAGTTGGCGTTAGATCTGGGCGCCATAACCCGACGTGCTTCCAACGTGCAATTTAACCAGGCCAATACTCGAACTGCATCTTTATCCATTCGCGGTCTTGGTAAGCGCACCACCGCAGAAACTCAAGATCCCAGTGTCCGTGTCGTAGTTGATGAAACCAATTACGGGCTAACTGGGCTGGCGAACTTCAGTTTTTATGATGTCGATACCGTTGAAGTGACGCGTGGCCCCCGAGGCACCGAGGGCGGCTTAACCGCCAGCTCAGGTAAAGTTAAAGTGACATCCAGGGCGCCTACCTTTACGCCAACGGCGGAATACTCGGCGACTTATGGTGAACGCGAAGCGTTGATTCTCAAGGGTGCTTTGGGTGGTGGCGTGATTGATGACCTGCTGGCCTGGCGCGGATCATTTATTGTCGATAAAGGTCGGGGGTTTTATGAAAATAAATACGACTCCAACTACAGTCTCTACAATCGGGATCGCTTGAGTGGCAGAGTGCAATTTTTGCTGACGCCGACTTCCAATATAACTGCCAAAATCATTGCCCACTTTGAGCCTAAACAGCCGCAACTGCAAAACGGCTTAACGTTTTATCATAATGGTCAGCCATTGAAATTTGCCAATGGTGCGCTGACGGATCCCAACGGTGGAACAGCTCGATCCAAGTTAAATGGCTTTGTTAATACTGCCGGTGTTACTCAATTTGGACCTCGGGCGCTGTTTCAGAATCGGGGCTTTAACTGGTCAGATTATATCGGCGGCGAGCAGCGTAATACCGTCTGGTTTGATCACAACGCGGGTCAAACCGTATCCAATCAAGGTGCGTCGGTTAAGGTTGATTGGGATGTGGCTGATCATATTCTTACTTCTACCACGGCAGTGCATGAATATTTTTTCGATGCGCATAACGACGAAGGCACGCCGTTTGACATTAGCTTGGATGGTGGTGGTGGGGTTAATTACAGCCAATTTACTCAGGAATTTAATGTCAAAAATAAACCAGGTGGCTTTATTGATTACCGAGCCGGGTTGATAGGGATGAAAACCCATGATGATATTAATTCCAAAGCGGGTTGGGGTTCGGACGCCGGTGCCTGGTTTGCTACCAATAACCAATACAATGCCTTGGAGAGGAATAACACCGCCAACCGTGGTGCCGGCATTACCTTGCTTAAGGATTCCTTGAATGACGTTCGCAGATTTGGCAACACCGAGTCGAATACCTTATCGGGTGCAATCTTTGGTGAATCAGATTTACATTTTAACGACGCCTTTACCTTAACACCGGGCCTGCGGGTTACCAGGGAAAATCGTAAAACCATGGACGAAGTTAGAATCAGTAACAACGGCTCGGGTGAAGCTTTAAACCCTGTGGCCGTGCGTGGCGTGCAATTAAATGGTTTCGACTCTATAACAACGGCAAGTGCGACTACTGCCACGGATAAGGCTAATGGTGTGAATTACGGTGCCTTAAAAGCCGGCAACAGCACCCAACAATTACAGTTGGCAGATAGCGTGGCCAATCGCTATTTTGGTAAGACGATAACGTCTACCGCTGGCGCCGCTTATGCCAGTTTGACGCCGGATCAACAAATACTGGTGGGTAATGCCAAAACCATTCGATCTAACCAAATTGGTCAGCTATATAAACCGGTAACCAGTGAGTACGACGATACTTTATTTACCGCCCAGCTGACGCCCAGTTATAAATTTAATGACGACGTCACAGCGTACTTGACTTGGCAATATGGTGAAAAATCCGGTGCACCTATCAATATTAACGGTGTGTCTAGCACGGTTAAACCGGAAAACACCCATGCGCTGGAATTAGGCTTTAAAACCTTTTGGCTGGAAAAAGCCATTATTGTCAATGCTGATGTCTTTGTGATGGATATTCACAACTATCAACAAACCGTACAGGTAGTTGATGAGTTTCAGACTGAAATTAATCGTGCCAACGGCAATCCGCAAATTGTTTATGTGGGGGCGCAAGGCAATGTTAAAAAAGTGCGTGTGCACGGTGTGGAGCTGGATAGTGTCTTTAACGTTATCCCCAATCTGTCGTTTCGTTTAAATGGCGCTTATAACCTGGCCAAATATATTGACTACCCTAATGCCGGCAAACCGGATGAGTTGGCGTATTTATCAGCGCCCTACCTTGATTACAGCAATAAAACTTTGTCGGGTGCTAACAAATGGAGTTTTGTGGTCGGCGCGGAATACACCAAGCCGGTGTTTGAAAAATATAACTTCCACACCAGCGTTAATACCAATTACCAAAGCGGTTACAACACGTTGGATAACTTATCTTTTTACGGAAAAACCACGCCACGCAGCTTGACCGATTTTACGATTGGTGTAGGTACCAAAAACAATATCTTGGATGTGAGTTTTATCGCCAAAAACTTGTTCAATAATAACGAACATGAAAGCGGCTGGAACTCATACAGCCCTAACCCTTATCCAGCGTGGTTTGGTGTGCAGTTGAGCGGGAAGATTTAATGGCTAATAAGATGCTTTGGTTTTCGCGGTCTGCGGCAACAGCTATCAGTTTTGCCATTAGCTGAGGATTTAAATTTTTCCGACCATGCTTCGACAGGGCTCAGCAAGAACGGCTAAGTAATTGATTTAATTAAGTAACCGTTCGCACTGAGCTTGTCGAAGTGCATTTTTTAGAGGTCCCCTTAAGCGCAAACGACTTGCTGTACGGCAATGCATATCATTAGTAAAAACACTTATATATTTGTTGAGCTGCTGTTTTGTAAACACCCCATCAACAGAGTGTGCGCACCTAAAAGCAATTTATGTGAATGATAATGCATCCTTTTGTAAGTATTTACTTACCCGGCAATAATTTTGTAATTCTAAAAAATAGATATAAATCAACAGTATGTTGTTAAACAATGGGGGTGATTTTTAGCGGAAATTTGCATGTTGGTATTAATGGCACATGCCTTGCTTAATTTAAAACTAATCCTGTCGCTGCGGTGGCTCCGGGCTAAATAAACTCAGTAATGAGTTAGTCAAGAGAAAACGGAATTGTCACACCGCGCCTGATCGGCTTGACGCCGGTACATGGATTTTGAATTTTTAAATTAAGAGGAAATAGGTAATGAATTCTAGTTTGGCAGATACTTTTTCAGATGGCATAAGCCGTGGGCAGGCTATTCCAGATTCGGTTAGTCGAAGAAAAAGACTCTCACTATGTGTGGCCGCTGCGGTGGTTGGTGTGTCTTTGGTCAGCGTTCACGATGTTAATGCCGCGCCGAAAAAATCGGCAAAAAAATCACAAAGCACCAAAGCTGTCAGTGATTTAGAAGCAGAAAATGCGCTGTTAAAAGCGCAATTAGAAGCTGTGCAACATGAACGTGATTCACTTAAGCAAGCTGGCGCGGCCGGTGCAGTGGCTCCGGCTGCTGGTGAGCCTTCACTTGCCGAGCCTACTGCAGCAACGGCTGAGCCTACTGAAACAGTTGCTGAACAACAAGCTGCAGAAACCGATAATTTGGGTGAAGTGGTGGTTAAAGCGCGACCCAAGCTGGCAAAATTACATGACGTAACCCAATCGGTGTCGGTGGTAACGGGTAAGGAGCTTGATCGAGAATTAGCCTTAGATTTGGGGGCAATCACCCGACGCGCGTCCAACGTGCAATTTAACCAAAACAATACCCGTGGTGCATCGTTATCGATTCGTGGTGTAGGCAAGCGATCGTTTACTGAAACCCAAGATCCCAGTGTCGGCATAACGGTTGACGGCGTCAGTTATGGATTGTCGCAGCTTGCCAACTTTAGTTTTTACGATGTTGATTCGGTAGAAGTGACCCGAGGTCCTAGAGGTACCGAGGGTGGGTTGAGTGCCAGTGCGGGTAAGGTGGTGGTTAATTCCAAAGCGCCCACGTTTACTCCGACTGCCGAATACTCTGCGACTTATGGCGAACGTGAGGCATTGATTCTCAAGGGTGCGATGGGCGGCGGTGTGATTGATGACCTGTTAGCTTGGCGAGGTTCTTTTATTGTCGATAAAGGCCGCGGCTTCTATGAAAATAACTACGATTCTAACTACAGCCTCTACAACAAAGACCGCTTGAGTTCACGGGTGCAGCTGTTATTTACACCAACCTCAAATTTAACTGCGAAATTAAGTGCTGATTTTGAACCCAAGCAGCCTCAATTACAAAACGGTCTGACCTTTTATCATGCACAGCCTACTTTTTATCCGAATGCACCAAACACGCGTACCGATACAAATGGAAGCCAAGCCCAATCCAAGCTCAATAATTTCTATAATGCTGATGGCACAATCAAGTATGGACCTCGTCCATCCTTTGTAGGTAGAGGGTTTACTTGGAATGATTATATCGGCGGAGAGCAGCGCAACTCGGTTTGGTTTAACGAAAACAAAGGCCAAACAGTGTCCAATCAAGGCGCTTCAGCGCAAGTTGATTGGGATGTTGCTGAGCATATCTTAAGCTCGAACACTGCGGTGCGTGAATACAGTTTTGATGCGCACAATGACGAAGGTACGCCGTTTGACATAAGTGCTGATGGCGGCGGCGGGGTTAATTACACGCAATTCACCCAGGAATTTAAGATTAAAAATAAACCCGGTGGGTTTGTAGATTACCGAGCCGGGTTGTTTGGTATGAAGACTCACGATGATATTGATTCAAAGGCTGGGTGGGGATCAGATGCCGGCGCGTGGTTTGCCAATAATGCTCAATACGACGCGTTATATAGAAATGCTGCACCTGGTTTGAATAAAAGCGCTGGTGACAGGTTGTTAAGGGACTCTTTGGAAGAAGCGCGAAGAAAAGGCGTGACTGAGGTTAATACCTTATCAGGTTCCATTTTTGGTGAGACTGATTTGCATTTTACTGATGCCTTTACTGTAACCACTGGCGTAAGGGTTACCAAAGAGAATCGCAAGACTGAAGATAATATCAATATCACCAGTAACGGTAGAGGCCAGGCTTTGAATCCGGTAAAAGTACGTGATGTGCAGCTGGGTGGCTTTAACTCCGTTACTTCTACCACCGCGGCGAATTATGGCGCTTTAACAGGCACTAACTCGGCTGCGCAATTGAATTTGGCTGATAGTGTCGCTAAGGAATATTTTGGTGCAGCTGTTACGGCAACACCAGGGGCTGCGTATAACTCTTTGACTGTTGATCAACAAAAAATGGTTGGTCATGCAAAGACTCTGCGGCAAACCCAATTTGGACAATTGTATAACCCAGTCTCAAGTGACTATGACGATATTCTGACTACTGCGCAATTCACGCCTAGTTATAAGATTAATGACAACATCAACACCTATATATCTTGGCAATATGGTGAAAAGTCTGGCTCGGCGCTGAACGTGAATGGGGTAACTCGGAATGTGAAACCGGAAATCACCAATGCTGCAGAAATAGGCTTTAAGACCTTCTGGCTCGATAAATCGATAATCTTTAACATCGATGCGTTTGTAATGGATGTAAAAGACTATCAACAAACGGTACAGGTGGTGGATACCTATCAGACAGCGCTTAATAATAACGGCTTGACGGCTTACGCCAGCGCACAAGGCAATGTTAATAAAGTGCGCGTGCATGGTGTGGAATTGGATAGCGTCTATAACCTTATCCCTAACTTGTCTATGCGCTTGAGTGGTGCTTATAACATCGCCCAATATATCGACTATAAAAATGCCGGCAAACCGGACGAATTGGGCTATTTGACAGATTCTTACGTTGATTTTAGTGGAGCAACTCTTCCGGGCGCAAACAAGTGGAGTTTTGTGGTCGGTGCGGAATACACCAGACCGGTTTTTGATAAATTTAACTTTCATACCAGCTTCAATACCAATTTCCAGAGTGGTTACAACAACGCTGATAACTTGTCTGTATATGGAAACACGGATGCTAGGAGTTTGACTGACTTTGCGATTGGTGTGGGTACCAAGAACAATATGTTGGATGTGAGTTTTATCGCCAAGAACTTGTTCAACAATAATGAGCACGAAGAGGGTTGGAACTCTTATTCTCCCAATCCATACCCTGCTTGGTTCGGTGTGCAGTTGAGCGGAAAAATTTAAGGAGCAGTAAGATCGCAAGGATGCGATGGCAGGGATGCAGTTTTAAGCGGGCTTGATGTTATACGGCTCGCTTGTTGGAGAGTTTGCCGGCTTTAAAGTGTGTGTTTAGGTGCTGCATACAGAAGAGTGTTTAGCTCTTTTGGAGTTTTGTTGCACTTAATCACCAGGGTTAAGTTGGTTCATGGATGAAGTAAAAAGCAATGCGTCTTTCAGCGTTGTCAAGTAAGCGGAAAAGGCTCAGGTTGCTCCTGAGCCTTTTTTTTTGCCTGGCGGATTTGTGATCGCGGGCAATCCCTACTTCCTAATTGTATGGATACATTCTGCTTATCTAGCGACACCAGCTGATGATGGCCTGTTGCTGCTTCAACAGTCAGCTTCGTAAATTGGATTAAAGCGTAAAAATCGCGAGTTAAAAATAAATCAAATTAATAGAAAAATAATTATATAAAACAATGTGTTGCTAGTGCAAAAAATGGATTTCCATATCAAGACGGTTGGTTTTTAATTTTTGGCATGATAGCTGCTTTAGAGTTTATGGAAGTATCGTAACAACGCGCACTCCGCAACTTTTAATTAATACTGAAGAGATGAAACGATGAGAAAAAAATCAAAATTGGCAATGTTGCTGTTATTCGTTTTTGCCGCACCACTGGCTTTTGCCGCTGAAGAAGCCAAAAAGCCTGAAGCACCGGCTGCTCAAGAGCAATACAAGCCAACATCTAAAAAACTAAATCGTGCTGATTTTGATGCGCTGTTAGCAAAGCCAGAGGGCGTGTTGGTGATTGATTTACGTCGTCCGGATGAAGTTAGCACTATCGGTGGCTTTCCTGTTTATCTGAGTGTGCAAGCTGATCAACTCGAAAACAGTTTGGCGTTGATTCCTAAAGAAAGAGCAATTGTTACAGTATCAAATCACAGTGGACGTTCTGGTAAATCAGCGGATTTATTGGCGAGTAAAGGCTTTAAAGTCGCTGGTTATTTAGGCGCTCAATATTACGAACAAGAAGGCGGCAAGCTGACCAAAATCGCAGTACCTGCACCTAAGCCAAAAGCAGAAGAAAAGAAGTAATTTTTTAAGGCAACGGTCTTAATCTCCCTTAATTTTTGGAGGAAATAAATGAAAAAGAAACTATATCTTGCAGTGATGGTGGCATTGGCTGGCGCAGTCTCTAGTGAAGCCGGCTCTGCTGTTGATACCTTTAATAATCCGGTTGGTGAAATCGGCAAAAAAAATCAGCCTGATCTCTTTAGCGGTTCAGTTAGTGCAATTGGTGGTTCAGCAGCAGTCGCTCCTCAAGCAGCTCAAACTGCCCCTGTTGCTGCACCGGCTCCCTTAGCAGCACCTGTTGCGGTACCTTCTCTACAAGCGGCACAACCTGCCCAAGCAGCAGCGCCAGCTGCCCCTGCGGAGAGCAAAGTTGCTGATGCATCAGCGGCGCCTAAGAAGCTTTGGTCGTACCAACCGGTTAAGTCACCAGTTCAACCTACCGTAAACAATAAAAGCTGGGTGCGTAATCCAATTGATGCGTTTGTTTTGGCACCTTTAGAAGCAAAAGGCTTAACGCCTTCGCCTGATGCGGATCGTGCTGCGTATATTCGTCGCGCGACGATTGATGCTTGGGGTGTGATTCCTACGCCTGAAGAAGTGGCTAGTTTTGTTAATGATTCAGCACCTGATGCTTACGAAAAATTGGCTGATCGTTTGTTGTCATCGACTAAATTTGGCGAGCGTCAAGCGCGTCGCTGGTTGGATTTGGCTCGGTATGCTGATAGCGCAGGTTTCCAAGGTGATCAAACTCGCCCCAATTTCTGGCGCTACCGTGATTACGTAATTAAAGCGTTTAACGACGACAAACCGTATTCGCAATTCATTCAGGAACAAGTTGCTGGCGACGAAATTTTGCCGGATAAACAAGAAGGTATCATTGCAACCGGCTTTTTGGCTGGCTTTCCAGACAACAGCAACTCGCGTGACTTGGTGCAACGTAAATACCAAATCGCTACAGATATGACTGATACCGTTGGTAAAGTGGTATTGGGACAAACTGTAGAGTGCGCGCGGTGCCACAATCATAAGTTCGACAAGATCAGTCAGAAAGATTATTTCTCTCTGCAATCATTCTTTGCGAACGTTAGCGCTGTAGACAATATTCCTGTCGCCAAGAAAGGTGCATTGGAACATAAGTACGATGAGCAATATGCCAAATGGGAAGAGGCAACTAAAGATATTCGCGCGAAACAAGATGCGATTCTTGCCCCTTATCAGGAAAAAGGCCTTAAGTATCACAAAGAACGTTATTTAACTGACAGCCGCGAATCAATCTTTAAGCCCAAAGAACAATGGAATGCGCATGACCGTTGGGTTAATCATCGCTTGGCAAATGTTACTACCGAAACAGATGTGGCGAGTTATTTAAGAGATGCCTCTGATAACCCATCAAATCCTGATTACAGCACAGACATCGCTTTAAAGGCTGCTCAATATAAAGAGTTAACTGATGAGCTGACTAAGCTGAATGATCTTAAGCCTGTTTTCGGTGCGCCGACCATTTCTGGCGTTAGTGAGTTAGGTCATGCTGATGCGCCTCCATCGTATGTATTTTTTGGTGGCGACCATGAGCGTAAGCTTGAAGAAGTGCAACCTGCATTCCCAGAAGCCATTACTGACGAAAAACCTGTTATTACGCCAACTGAGTTTTCATCTGGACGTAGAACAGCATTGGCTAAGTGGTTAACTAGCGATACCAATCCATTAACTGCACGGGTTTATGTTAACCGTATCTGGGAACAGTATTTCGGTCGCGGTATTGTCGAAACCGTCAGTGATTTTGGTAAAGCCGGTCAAAAACCTGTTAACCCAGAATTGTTGGATTACTTGGCTGACAGCTTTGTGAAAAATGGCTGGAGCGTTAAGAAACTGCACAGAGAGATCTTGTTATCTGGTGTGTATCGCCAATCATCCGGTTACCGTGAAGATGTCGCTAAGGCTGATCCAGAAAACAAACTGTTGGCAGTGTTTCCACGTAAACGTTTAGAAGCTGAAGAAATTCGCGATTCGTTATTGGTTGCTTCTGGTCAGTTGGAAGACAAAGTCGGTGGACCTAGTGTATTCCCACCAGTACCCGCAAATTTAGGTGCGTCTCCAGCACAATGGAAAGTGTCTAAAGACAAGAAAGATCACAACCGTCGTAGCTTGTATATCTTTACTCGTCGCAGTGTGCCTTATCCATTACTGTCCACGTTTGACATGGCGACTGCGCAAGAAGCCCACAGCAAGCGTGACGTTACCACCACGCCATTGCAATCGTTAGCGTTGTTGAATAGTGATGTGGTCTTGGGTTGGTCACAATCGTTGGCCGGCAGAGTGATTAACGAAGCGGGTAATGATGAATCTGCCCAGCTAGATAAGCTCTACCAAATCTTGTTCTCTCGTAAAGCAACCGATTCTGAAAAAGAAACCTTGCTGAAGTTTTTGAACAGTCACGAAAAGTCTGTTAGAGAAAAAATCACCGATGGCAAGTTTGCAATCAGCATTCCTACCGGATTGAAAGAGAATCAAAAGTTAGATCCTATTCGTGCCGCTGCCTTTGTTGACTTAGTTCACACGGTAGCAAATTCAAACGAATTTATTTACCGCTTCTAACAGTAACTAATACTTTTATTAAGGAAAAAATGACATGAATGATAAAGCTCGTAGAGACTTTTTAATAAAATCAGGCTTGGGTGCTAGTGGTCTTGCCTTGAGTGGTTTACTTCCAGGCGGTGGCTTTATTAATGCCTCGTTTGCATCTGATTTGATTGCCGGTGCTGATCCACTGACACCAAAGCAACCACATTTTCCAGGTAAGGTTAAGTCGGTTATCTGGCTGCATCAGGATGGCGCGCCAAGTACCATTGACTTGTTCGACTACAAACCAGAATTGGTTAAGTTGGCAGGACAAGAAGTACCGGCTTCTTTCTTAAAAGGCATTAAAACCTCTACACAAGGCGGTGTAGGTAAGTTGTTTGCCTCTAAAAGAACGTGGAAACAATATGGCCAAAGCGGCGCTTGGTTTTCTGATTTGGTGCCTAACATTGCTCAGCATGCTGACAAAATCACCTTCCTAAAATCCAGCGTCACTGTCGGTGCAACACACGATATTTCAATTTTAAAATTGAACACGGGTGGTTTAAACCCAGGTCGTCCTTCATTGGGTGCATGGATTCAGTATGCATTAGGTACTGCAAACCCTGATTTACCTGCTTATGTCGTACTTTATAACGGCAACAGGGAACCAACCGGTGGATCTATCAACTGGAGTTCAGGCTTCTTACCAGCTGTGTACCAAGGTACTGCTTTCCGTCCTGGTGATTCACCAATCTTGCATTTGGATCGTCCTGAGTTAATTGCAGCAGCACAACAAACAGAAAATCTGGATTTGTTGAAGCAACTTAACAACAAAGTAAATTCAGCCTATCCAAATGACAGTGAACTGCAAGCACGTGGCAGAGCTTATGACTTAGCGGCTCGTATGCAAGTGACTGCACCGGAAGCTGTTGATCTGAGCAAAGAAACTGCGGCGACTAAAGAACTGTACGGTTTGAATGATGATGCCACTAAGAGCTACGGTACTACTTTGTTAAGAGCTCGTCGTTTAGTTGAACGCGGTGTGCGCTTTATTCAAGTGGTTACTGGTCCACAAGACATCAATGGCACCAGCAGAAACTGGGATGCTCACCAAGATTTGGAAGAAAACCACGGTAAGCATGCCAAAACTGTCGATAAGCCAATCGCTGGTTTACTTGCTGATTTGCAATCACGCGGCTTGTTGGACTCAACGTTGGTGGTATGGACGTCTGAATTCTCTCGTACTTCTTACGGACAATCCGGTACCGGTCGTGACCATAACCCTTGGGGCTATACACAATGGTTTGCGGGCGGCGGTTTCAAAGCGGGTTACACCCATGGTGCAACTGATGAAATTGGTCTGCAAGTTGCCGACAAGAGCTTGGCGGTTGATACCTATGACGTACACGCAACCGTACTCAACCAGCTTGGTTTGGATCACCTTAAATTGATTTACCAATATCAAGGAAGATCAGAGCGACCAACCGTGGTTTACGGCAAGGTCATTAAGGAGCTTATCTCTTAAAAAGACAGTTAAGTCTTTTTGATTGGAGTTTGACGATAACCCGGATGGTTTGTGCCTTCCGGGTTATTTTTGTCTGAGCAGTTAGGTAAAGGCGAAAAATGGTTCGTCTGAGTTGTTATGGTTACTGGCGACTGGAAATCGCTGAGTTAAGGATTATATAAATATATGCGTAAGATTATTAAACGTAGCGGGATAGTATTCCTATTGTTGTGCGGTGTGGTATTTGCCGAGGAAGGCATTGATTTTGAATCGTTAATGGAGGCAGTTGAAAACAATGCCCATAATCTTCAAACCCTTATCGTCAGTAAAGATGGGCCTGCGTCAATTGCTCTCGCCAAAGATCTCCAAACTGAGTTTACGCAAGTCGGTGGTTTCTTTGCAAAAAGAGGCAATGCTAATGACGCGGTCGTTGATGCACAAAAATACATAGATTTGGCCACTGAAGTTATCAAGTATGTGGAAGCCAATGACTTTGATAATGCGTCATTAAAGGCGTCAGAGCTTACCAAAAATTGTGAAGATGCTTGTCACGATACTTACAAACCTCTTTAGTAATTCACCCCTTTCAATTTAATAAATAGAGTAAATCGATGAAAAAATTTCTACTTGGTTGCTTGTTAACGACCGCATTTACACTGCCAGCTGTTGCCGCTTTAAAAGAAGGCGATGCGGCACCGGATTTTCAAACCCAAGCGTCATTGGCTGGTAAAGCCTTTAGTTATTCATTAAAAGACGCGCTAAAAACCGGCCCGGTGGTGGTTTACTTTTACCCATCGGCTTACACCGGCGGCTGTAATATTCAGGCACATACTTTTGCGGTCAATACTGAAAAATTCGCTGCAGCAGGTGCAACGATTATTGGTGTATCACTGGATAGCATTGAAAGACTTAACGATTTTTCTGCTGACCCAGAATACTGCGCAGGCAAAGTAGCTGTTGCCTCTGATAAGGACGGCAGTATCGCTAAAGCCTATGACTTAGTGGTTAAAGAAGCTGCTGCGGGCAAAAAAGATTCACGCGGCGTAGACATCGATCATGGTTTTGCTGAACGTACCACGTTTATCGTGACGCCAGAAGGCAAAATCGTTGCCACTATCGGCGGTATTAAGCCTGCGGAAAATGTGGAAAAAGCACTTGAAGCTGTGCAACAGCTGGCGGCTGCTAAACAAACAGCGCAGTAAGTATGGGGCGGCCGAGTATTGGTACGCGTAAAAATTATCGACATGGACGTTGGCAAACTTGGTTTTTAGTCTTGGCTTTTGTTGCATCGACGCAAACCGTGGCTGCTGAGGAAGGTGCCGATTTAAACAGTCAACGGATAGGCCGCGGTAATCCTGGCATTGGCAAACAACAGTCTGATGCCGGTCGTTGTCAGGAATGTCATGGCTCAGATGGAATGAGTAATGACGAGCGTATCCCCAATCATGCGGGGCAATATGCCGGGTACTTAATTAAGCAGTTAGATAATTTTCAGGCTGGAGAGCGTAAGCATCCGACCATGACCATCATGGCGGAGGATTTAACCGAAGCAGATAAAACTGATATTGCGGCTTATTTTGCCAGCCAGAAAGTGATGGAAGGTGAACCAGGCAGCGATACTTCGGCTAAGAACCTGTTCTTGCACGGAGATGCGGCCAGAGATCTTCCAGCTTGCGTTAGTTGCCATGGCGAAAACGGTAAAGGCCGGATTGCCGGTAATGTTACTTATCCTGTGCTTGGCGGACAACGCAGAGTTTATTTACGCTCGCAATTGGTCAGTTGGAAACTCGGCGAGCGCGCTAACAGTCCGGGTGGCGTCATGAATAAAGTGGCTAAAGCGCTGACTGATGACGAAATGACCGCCTTGGCTAATTATCTAGCCGGGCTTTAGTTACACATCATGTAGGAGCGGGCTATTAAGTTAAGCCGTTCGTGGTGAGCCTGTCGAACTATGAATGGCTTAACTTGATGGTTTCGGATTGTCCCATTCATCCTTCGACAAGCTCAGGACGAACGGAAAAATCCCTAACTTAACGGCAAAGCCCGCTCCTACCCACATTGATTTAATGGAGTTGCTATGAAACGTTTTCTTTTAGGTTGTTTGCTATCGATGATGGCGGCATCACCCGTGTTTGCCGCATTGCAGGCTGGCGATACGGCTCCGGCTATCGATACCCAAGCTTCTTTTGGCGGTAAGCCGTTATCTTATTCACTCCAGGAATCCTTAAAAAAAGGACCTGTGGTCGTGTACTTTTATCCAACGGCTTATGGCAAGGGCTGTAGCGTGCAAGCCCATACCTTTGCTATCAACCATGACAAATTTACTGCGGCGGGAGCAACCATCGTCGGCGTGTCATTGGATGACATAGACAGACTTAATCAATTTTCAGCAGATCCAGAATATTGCGCCAGCAAGTTCCCCGTCGCCTCTGATGTCGACGGCAAAATTGCCAATGCATTTGGCTTGAATGTCGATGAGACAACCAAGGGTAGAAAAGATATTCGTGGCGTTCAGGTTGATCATGGCTCAATTGCACGCACTACTTTTATTGTCGCTCAGGATGGCAAGATTGTGGCAACTGTCGGCGACCTTAAACCGGCTGAAAATGTTGAGAAGGCGCTAGAGCATATTCAACAGTTATCCGGTAAAGCTGCGCAATAGTTGTTAAAGAAATTCTGAATAGGTTGATTTCGTTCATGGCTCGACAAGGCTCTCCTGAGTTAGCCGAAGGGCTCACCACGAACGAAATCAACCTGAAGCCGTTCGTCCTGAGCCTGTCGAAGGACTTAATTAGAATTTTCTTAAAAGTTTCATCACAAAAGGGGGCAGAAATGCAGCGATATATTCCAGCCATTTTTTCTTCGCTATTTTCTTTGAGAGGACAACAATGAAGTTTTTAAATCGTCTGTTATATCAAGTCCATCGCTGGTTAGGTGTGGTGCTGGCGCTGTTTATGTTTGTGTGGTTTTTTTCTGGACTGGTGATTATGTACACCACGCCCGCCACACAAAATCGTAGCCAGCAACTTGCGCATGCTGAAACGCTTGCCCCCGAATTAGGTTGGTTGAGTCTGGGAGAGGCTTGGAATTTGAGCACCGAACAACGCCAAGCTGCGGCTGAAAAGCGCAAGCAAAATAAACCGGCCGGCGAAGCTGTTCGTGCCGAGGGCGAAGGTGCCCAGCCCGCCAAAGCTGATGCTGTCGTTAGCATCGCCGACGCCAGATTAGTGCGCAATGCCGGTGAGCCCTTATGGTTGATAGAAGATAGCCTCGGGCAGCGTTTTACGTTGTCGGCAATTGATGGAACTTTACGTGAGACTTCGCCAGAGCAGGCCGTAAAAATTGCTGAAAATTGGTTTGCAGCGAATAGCGACAATGGGCTGATTAAAGCAAGTTATTTGGACATCGTGCCAAGCACTATTTTCCTGCGCAATCAGGAAGCCTTAAGTCCGTTTCATCACGTTGCAATTGGTGATGATGGCAGTGAGTTATTGATTTCATCACGTACCGGTGAAGTGTTACATGTGTCAACCAGCGTTGATCGAGCGTTTTATTATGCGGGTAACTGGGTACATTTATTTAAACCCCTGGAGTCTATCGGATTGGGTAGCATTCGCCGTGATGTGCAATTGTGGTCCGGCTTGTTTGCCACCATTGCTGCGTTGACTGGATTGATTATCGGTTGGTTACGTTGGCGTCCTGGTTTTGCCGGTAAACCCACGTACTCTCAAGGCCGCACCCAGCCTTATCGTGAGTTTTGGTTTAAATGGCATTTTTGGACGGGTCTAATCGGCGGTACTTTTGCGCTGTTTTGGGCATTTAGCGGCTATATCGACACTAATCCGGGTAAATTATTTTCCCAAGGTAATCCAAGTAAGCAGGAGCTGGCTCGTTATTCAGGTAATGCCTTACCGCAAGCGATGCTTAATTGGCTGCCAGTGTTGCCGGTCGAGCTTTCAGTCGCTGTCGATGGTGCTGATGTTGTGGAATTGGCTTGGAAGAAGCTGGGCGATGATGTGGTTCTTCTGGCCAACACGCGCGAAGGCCAACGGTTACCGCAAGTTGCCGATGGCACCCGCGCCGAATTCAGCGATGAATTGCTACTGGCTGCCGTTGGCCGTATTGCCGGTAAAACACCGGTTGCATCGCATACAGTTTTGAATGAATACGACAGTTACTATTACCCAAGACATAGACAAAGCTTGGTAGAAAAGCCGTTGCCGGTAGTGTTGGTGACCTTGGCTGATGATGTCGGTACGCAGCTGTATTTAGATCCGCAAGACGGCAAGTTGCTGTCTAAGATTGACAGCAGCGCACGCGTGGTGCGCTGGTTATATTCGGCGTTGCATCACTGGGATTTTGGTTGGCTTTATTATCGACCAATTTGGGATGCCTGGATGTTGACGTGGGTATTGTTCGGCGTGGTGTTGGGTGCAAGCTCAGTGGTGCTGGGTTGGAAACGCTTACGAGTCACCTTTAAATCTAAAGCTAAAAAACCAGTAACTAAACGCTATAAAACCGAGAATATCCCCAATGTGGCTGTTGAAGTGCATACCCAGCTTGAACCCCAAACTCAGACGCAGTCCTGATAAATAAAATGTCCATCGACTGGGCTCTGTAGAGCCTTGTTGATGAGCATAATGGCTTTATTTTTAGGGTCGCTCATTTTCCGGAGGTAAACATGTTACAAATTAAACGGCTTGCTCAAGTTGCATTCACCGTCGGCTTATCGTTATGTTTTAATTCAATTTCTTTAGCTGAAGAGCTTGATCCTAAGGCGATTTCAATCAAGCTTCCCGAACAGATTAAGTGGATTGCTAATCCCAGTGGCTCGGAATCGGCAGTGTTGGTTGGCGATCCCTCCAAACCGGGTCTTTATGTCGTTCTTAATAAATGGAACGCGCATCACAACAGTCGTCCGCATTCTCATCCGAATGACCGATTTATCACTGTTATATCTGGTACGTGGTGGGTTGGAACTGGCGAGAATTATGATCCAGAAAGTTTAAAGCCGGTTCCAGTGGGCAGCTTCGTGACGCATTACGGTAATGAAGTTCATTATGACGGAGCGAAAGACGGCGATGTTATTTTGCAGATCGTCGGTATCGGTCCTGCCACGTCGACGCCAACGGTAAAGAAGTAGCTCAAAAGATTACAACCTTAGTCGTGTCTTGAGAGCGATTTGAAAAGATACCTCCATCTCAGCTTACCCTAAAGGGCATAAAGGAGATGGAGATTTTTTCGTTTTAAGCTTGTTATAAATCAATTGACCTTAAGGTATTCAAAGCCTTTTCATATTCGAAACTTTCGATTTCATTGCCTAATTGCTTAGCGACATTACCTAAGGTTGCTTGAATGCGTGGGGCTGATTCCTGCCAAAGCTTATTCGCCAAAGTGTCGTCTTTGATCAGTAGCTCTTCAAGTTGGCCTAACAATGCACCAATTTCCTGCAAATTTAATACTGAGATAGTCGCTTCGGCGGGCTTGCTAAACAGCTGGTTAATGGACGCCAACACGGGTGTCATCAGTTCTTCAACGGCATTGACAGCGGCAATGATGTTGTCGGCATCATTTGCCGTGGTTTTGATAGCCAATTCCAACGCTAGTGCTTTATGGTGAAGTGTGGTCAAGCCTAATGTGGCGGACAGGCCTTTTAAGGTATGCACCAAACGTTGGGCTTCAACGCTTTCACCGGCAGCAATATGCTGGCGTAAAGCCGCTATGTCGCCAGCATGGCCTTGGCTAAACATGACCAATAATTGCTTAAGTTTGCCGGCGTTTCCCAATACGCTTTGTAAGCCGGCATTTAGATCTAAATTGGGGATTTGTGACAGTGCAATGCTTGTGTCACTCTCTGCGGGTAACTCAGAACTCATTGGCGGTACGTTGTTAGGTTTTACGGGTTTTGGTAGCCAGCGTAGTAACATTTCATAAAGTATGGTCGGGTTGACCGGCTTACTAATATGGCCATTCATACCGGCTTCCAGGCAACGCTTGCGATCTTCATCAAATGCATTTGCGGTCATTGCCAGGATAGGCAGTTGCGCTTTATTAGCTAGCTGACGGATTAAACGAGTCGCTTCCAAACCATCCATTACCGGCATTTGCATGTCCATTAACACCAAGGCATAGTCGTGATTGCTGACTTGTTCTATTGCTTGTAGGCCATCATTGACGACATCAACTGTTAATCCGACGGCTTTTAACAGCTCGACAGCCACTTCCTGATTGATTGGGTTATCTTCCACTAATAGCAGTCGATAGCCGTGATATTGGTCCAGTAACACTCGATCTGCCGGAATTCGGTGTGAGAAATTATTGTGAGTTACTAATGAGTGCAATTCTTTTTGCGCGACTTTTTGTAAGCGAACGGTCATCCAAAAAGTGCTGCCAACACCGCGTTCGCTGACTACGCCGACATTGCCGCCCATTAAACTTGCTAAAAGCTTGGTAATCGCCAGCCCTAAGCCGGTACCGCCAAATTTTCGCGAGATTGACGCATCAGCCTGGGAAAACGTTTGAAATAGGCGACTTTGCTGATCCGGCGTTAAGCCGATACCTTGGTCTTCTACTTCGATGCGCAATAACGCTGTTTTGTGGTCATCTTCCAATAAAGTAGCGCGGACTGTGATTTGACCTTGGTCAGAAAACTTGATGGCATTGCCAATAAAATTGAGCAGCATTTGTTGTAAACGTTGCCCGTCACCACGTAACAGTGATGGGACGTTGGCGGCAATGTCAGTGCTTAGGTGTAATCCTTTGTCGTTGACGCGTTCGGCCATCATGCTGAAGGCGTGATCGATAATCCGAGCTAAAGAAAACTCAGTCTTTTCAAGAATCAATTTGCCGGCTTCAATTTTTGACAGGTCAAGTATGTCGTTAATGATGTGCAGTAAATGTTGCGCGGCAATTTCTACTTTAAGTAATTTGGTGTGTTGTTCGGGAGCCTTGATTTCTTTACTGAGCAGATGGGTAAGCCCCAGAATGGCGTTCATGGGGGTCCGGATTTCGTGGCTCATGTTGGCCAAAAAGGTACTCTTGGCGCTATTGGCTGCTTCTGCTGTCTCTTTAGCATCTGCCAATTCGAGGGTTCTTGAATGTACCAAGTCTTGTAAATGATGGCGATGTTGATCAAGCTCTTCTTCAGTTCGTTTGCGCTGGGTGATGTCTTGTATGGTGCCCATTAGATAATCGATACGGCCATGAGCATAATGCGGAAAGCCGCGTAACTCGGCCCAGATAATGTTGCCGGAACTGGTTTGGACTTGGACTTCGAGCGTGAATGATTCGCCGGTAGCAATGAGATTGTTAATTTTTTGTTGCACGCGTTCCCGGGACTCCGGCAAGTAAAAATTAAGGATGTCGGCATTGTTGGGATGGTAGTCCAGAGGCATCTCAAGCATGGCATAGACGCCTTCGGTCCAAAGAGATACGTTATTAGCGAGATCTGCGCGCCATCCGCCCATTCGACCGATGAGTTGGCTTTCTTTTAAGAAAAACTCGCTGTCACGCAATGCTTGTTCGGAGAGCTTGTATTCAGTGATGTCTTCATAAATGCCCAGTACGCCGATAATTTCATTGTCTGTATTACGTAGTGGTACTTTGGAGGTACGCAGCCACATTAACGTGCCATCCGGCTTGGTTTGGGGTTCATCGTAAAAAAGCTTAGATTGGCCTGATGACATTATCTGAAAGTCATCGTTACGATAAAGCTCTGCTTGTTCTCGCCAGCTCAATTGGGTGTCATCTTTGCCGATTAATTCACTGGGATAGGTTAAGCCTGCATCTTGGGCAAATACAGGATTACAGCCAAGGTAACGTAAGTCGGTATCTTTCCAAAATACCCGCATGGGGGAGGTATCAATAATGGTTTGCAGTAGCTTATTAGACTCGGCAAGTGCAGATTCGGATTTTTTACGACGGGTAATGTCTTGGATAATGGTCAAAAACGCCGGCGCCTCGCCATCCATGAATTGTAAACGAACTTCTACTGGGTAGATCGTGCCATCTTTGCGTTTATGCAAGGTTTCAAACTGTTGCAATTCCATTTGCCCATTTCTGAGCGGAACGGTTAATTCTGTATAGCTTGCTGGGGTGAACAGCGGTTTTATATCTAATGGCGTGAGCTGTTCCATTTCACTTGCCGAATAGCCCAGATTTCTTAACGCGCCTTGACTGACTTGGATAAAGTGCAAAGTGTTAGCGTCAAATAAATAAATTTCATTAAACGAACTTTGTAATAAACGGCCGAAGCGTTGATTGGCTTGTTCTGCCTGGTGACGGTTGGTGATGTCATGCCAGATTGCTACGATAAATGTGCGGTTGTGCAATTGGATGCCTTTAAAACTCACAGAGACAGTACATTGTGAATTGTCTTTGCGGCGAAATAAGGTCTCGAAATTATTAATGGTTTTCCCGGGTATTGTTTTTGCGCTCAGTTTAGGCTGGATGTCGTTAATGCTTAATCGGGCGAATTCTTCGCGGTTATAGCCTAGGCCTTGGCAAGCGGCATCGTTGAATTCAACAAATCTAAGGCCTTCGGTATCAATTAAGGTGATGGCTTCGTTGGCTTGGGTGACGATGGCACGATAAATTTCTTCACGTTCCGCTAAGTTTGCTTGCGTTTTCGATTCGGCAGTGATGTCTTTAAAACACCAGATGCGCGCACGTTGGCCGTCGATATTTAAGCTACGGCTAAAGCGTGAAAATACGCGACCATCCTTAAAATGTAAGTAGTCTTGAGATTCTTCATCGCTGTTATAAAGCCGTTGTACTTCGGCAATAAAGGCATCAGGATCAATCAGTTGATCGAGTACATGCGCCAGTAATTTGGCATCTTCTGCTGAGGATCTAAGTTGTTCCGGAATTTGCCAAAGTTCGCTAAAACGCTGATTTGCAGATAATATTTCGCCGCTTTCGGCAACGACTAGAATGCCTTCGTCGGTGGCATTTAATGTGCTGCTCAATAAGGATTCACTATGTTGCAAAGCACTTTTGCTGAGTTTGCGTGCAGTGATGTTGCGGGTAACAGCCAGTAAGGCGGTAATGTTGCCTGACTCGTCGCGTAATGGCACCGCGTGGGTATCCAGCCAGCAGTAGCCACCTTTAAGCCCCTGGATTTCAAATTCTAGGTTTCCGGAAAATCCGGCAAATACGCGCTGCATGAGTTCATTAAATGCCTTGCGATAAGCGGGGAGAATAATTCCTTCGACAGACTTTCCGATGACTTGATCCGGTGAGTCTGCTTCAATCATTGCCAGCCCCGCCGGGTTCATACGTAAGACAATGCCTTTATTATTCAGCAGTTTTACGCATTCTGGTTCCGCTTCGATGATAGCAAGTAACTCAGATTCCAATTGCAATTTGGTCGCAGCAATTTGTTTGAGAAAGTAGAGCGTTATCCCGGCAATTACTGAGCTAGCAAATACGGATGCTACTAAGCCGGTTATTAAGTCGGCATTGGTGATCTCGTTGGTAAGTAACAGCTCCATTTCTGAAACAATCGTTTCTGTGATGACAATGGCTACAAAGATAGACAGTAACCAAAGTTGCCAGGGTTTAAGTTTTTGCAACAATTTGAGAGGATGCATGGTGGACTATTTAAAGCGGATGATTACAACTGATGCAGGATAAAACTCAGATCAGTCAAAACTGCATGACATCATAGGAGTTGGTTACCCTGGCCTTTGAGTAGAACGCGTTTGGCAAGCACGGCTTCTCGGCTATCTGCATGGCGTTTGGCGATTGCGATAAAGTCATTCTGCCGTTGCAAAAAAGCATCAACAATATCGGGGTCAAAAAAACGCTCTCTTCCCTGGCTAATGGTCTCTATGACTTTTTCGATAGGAAAAGCAGCTTTATAAGCGCGCTCAGAAACCAATGCATCGAAAATATCAGCCAGAGCCATTAGTCTGGCCGAGATAGGTATGGCGTCACCTTGCAGACCATCAGGATACCCGGTGCCGTCCCATTTTTCGTGGTGGTATCTGCTTATGTCTTTGGCGATGTTAAGAAACTCTAAAGGCCGTTCGGCATCTTGTTCAGCAAGCTCTATAGCCCGAAAGCCTAAGTAGCTATGGGTTTTCATGACTTCCCATTCATCAGCGGTCAGTTTGCCGGGCTTAAGTAGGATATTGTCGGGAATACCTACTTTGCCAATGTCATGCAAAGGGGCCGATTTGACCATGTTCTGAATGTTGTTTGCAGTGAGAAAATGCTGAAAACGGGGATGGTTTTGCAACTGTAACGCTAAGATTTGTATATAGCTTTGCGTTCTAAGTAAATGGTTACCGGTTTCAGGATCGCGGGTTTCTGCAAGATGGGCCAGGGCGCGGATGGTCACGTCTTGAATAATCAGGTTATCTTCCATTCGTTGGGCGATTTCAGCCTCCAGCACTTTATTGCGATCGTGAAGCCAATCGCTGGCGGCTTTAAGTTCAAGATGGGTTTTTATGCGTGCTAATACAATGGCGGGTTTGATGGGCTTGGTAATGTAATCCATAGCGCCTAGTGCTAAACCATGTTCTTCATCTTCGCTGGATTCCATGGCAGTAACAAAAATGACCGGAATATTAGCGGTGCGTGGGTCGGCTTTAAGTTGGGTGATAACCTCATAGCCATCCATGGACGGCATAATCACATCCAGCAAAATGAGGTCCGGTTGAGGATCGGTTGCTGCTGCTCGCAATGCGCGCAAACCTGAATTAGCGGCGCGTACCTGATAATAAGGCTGGAGTAAGTCGCTCAGTAACGACAGATTTTCCGGGGCATCGTCGACAATCAGGATAGTCTGCATAATATTTTGAATGGCGGCAAAGGTGGTATTAATCGAGTTATTAGTAGAAATATGCTTGGATTATAGAAGATAAATTCAAGCTGATTAGTGTGGTTATTAGTCAACCTTGTAGATATTAAAGAATTACCAAGCAACTAGCCGTCTTTGAAGGCAAATACAGTTACAATAGCGCTATCTTAATTCTTATGAAAATGGGTTTTATCTTGGCTAGCAAAATTATTCGTATCGCAACCCGTAAAAGCCCACTGGCATTGTGGCAGGCGGAACATGTTGCAGAGCGTTTGGAAAAAGCATTTCCCTGGGTGAAGACAGAGTTGGTAAAGATGTCTACGCAGGGCGACAAAATATTGGACGCGCCATTAGCTAAAATCGGCGGTAAAGGCTTATTTGTTAAGGAGTTGGAACAGGGCATGTTGGAAGGGACGGCAGATATTGCTGTGCATTCCATGAAAGATGTGCCGGTTGAGTTCCCAGAAGGTTTGCATCTGGCGGCAATTTTGACTCGTGAAGATCCCACGGATGCGTTAGTGTCTAATCGCTATGCATCATTAGATGAGTTGCCAGCAGACGCCAAAATTGGTACGTCCAGTTTGCGTAGGCAATGCCAGATTAAAGAACGCTTTCCTAATGCAGAGATTTTAACCTTGCGGGGTAATGTTAATACTCGACTCGCCAAATTGGATGCAGGTGAGTATGACGCCATCATTTTGGCTTCGGCCGGGCTAAAACGTTTGGGAATGGCTGAGCGTATTACCCAATGTTTGGCACCTGAAGTTAGTTTGCCCGCTATTGGGCAAGGCGCAATCGGGATTGAATGTCGGGTGAATGATCCGGAAATCAATGAGATTTTGCAGGTGCTACACGATTGGCAAACCGGTGTATGCGTAACCGCAGAACGAGCTATGAATGCACGATTAAACGGTGGTTGTCAGGTGCCGATTGCCGGTTTTGCCGAGTTGCATGATGAGCGATTGATTATGCGTGGGCTGGTAGGAAGTCCGGACGGGCAAGTTATTTTTCGATCAGAACGCTCAGGTGAGCTGGAGCATGCGGAAACTATCGGGCGGCTTATTGCCGAAGATTTGTTAACGCAAGGTGCGGATAAAATCTTGCAAACGTTATTTTCTTAATCCACATGGATATAAGTCAAGGTGCGTGAGCTTTGAATGGTGTGTTGAATGGTGCCGGTGTTTTAGTAACGAGACCGGCGCATCAAGCAGAGCATTTAGTCCAGTTGATAGAGCAATCTGGCGGCAAAGCAATGCGTTTTCCGACCTTAGCTATTGCTGGAGTAGACGATGTCGATGAGATTAAAAAGACCTTTCAGCGCCTAGATAGCTATCAATGCGTTATTTTTGTTAGCGTCAACGCGGTAAATTTTGCGCTCCGCGCGAATGGTGGCAAAATACCCAGCTCAAAATCTGTGATTTTTGCTGCAATAGGCGGGTCGACAGCGCAGGCCTTAATTAATGCTGATTTAGTCGTTGATTTAGTACCTAAACAAGATTTTAACAGCGAAGCGTTGCTGGCTATGCCGGAAATGCAGCATATTTCTGGGCAAAGGATGCTGATTGTGCGTGGTCAAGGTGGTCGAGAAGAATTAGCAAATAAGCTTCGGGAGCGTGGCGCAAAAGTCGATTATCTCCCTGTTTATAAAAGAATAATCCCCCAGGTTGATAATATTTCAAACCTAAGTTATTTGATCGAAAACGGTTTGAATGTGATCACTATAACAAGTGGTGAGGCTTTGCAAAATCTCGTGCTTATGGCGGGTGATCAACACGCGACGGCAATACGAGAAGTGCCGTTGGTAGTAGTGAGCAATAGAATTAGGTGTTTGGCCGCTGATCTCGGCTTTAATCGAATTGCAGTAACACAGAGTCCTTCAGACTCTGCAATTCTTGAAACGGTAATAAAATTTGTGACGGGGAATGAGTGTGGCTGAATTGAGTGAACAACAGGAACAGATTACGGGCGAAGCTATAAAAGTTAAAAAATCGCGCTCCGGTCTCTGGTTCGGCATTATCGTTCTGATAATAATTATAAGTATTGCCGGTGCTGGTTTTTATCTTTTTCAACAATTAAGGAGTCAGCAAGAAAACTTAGGTGGCGAGCTTGATAAAGGTGATATGCAGCTCTTAGAAGTATCAAAGCAAATCAGTGGTTATCAGTCTCAGCTAGCGGCTATTCAGTCGCAATTGGCAACTTTAGAAGCCGATTCTGCGGGTAAAAACGAACACTTCAATAAAACCCTCGCAGATTTTTCACAATTACATAACGAAAAACTTGATAGCGCACGTAAAGAATTAAGTGATTCGATCTCTCAAGTACAGCGTCAGTTAGGCAAAACTCGTGGTGATTGGTTGATAGCCGATGCCGAGTATTTGCTAACAGTTGCTAATCAACGACTGTATTTAAGTGGCGACATCAATACCACTCGAGCAGCGTTGGAAGCAGCAGATCAGCGACTGCGTGAAAGTGGCGATGCCGGTGGCTTCAAAGTAAGGGAGCAAATTGCCAAAGAGATCGCCGCGCTTAGTAACATTACCGTTATTGATACGGTAGGCATTTACGGAACTATTCAATCTTTAGAAGATCGTGTTAATGGCTTGGTACTATTTTTACCCTATTCGGGGAAAGCGTTGGCTGAGCCTACGGCTGAAACTGAGGCAGCTAAAAAAGAACCTGCAGCAGATAAAGAAACTTCTGGGCTGGTTGACTCCGCCCTTGAGCAGTTGGAAGGTATTGTTACCATTCGACACACTGAACAACCTATTAAAGAGATTTTGACACCTCAGCAAGCTGAATTCATCAGAGAGCAGCTCAGGGTGAAGTTGGAAATGGTCAAAATTGCCTTAGTTCAACAAAATCAGGCGCTGTATCAGGTTGGCTTAGCAGATGCAAAAAAATGGACTGAACATAATTTTGCCACGAACGCAGACACTAGCGCGTTTATCGCCGAGTTAGACCGGCTAAATGCAGTTAATATGCACAACCAATATCCTGACATCAGCTTATCGTTGAAACTGTTGAAGGATATTACTAAGTTAAGAATCGAGGCTGATAAAGCCTCACCGATTAATGAGCCAGCAAGCCCAGCCCTATCAACACCAGCGGTAGCAGCACCTCCTGTCGTAAATACAGACAAAGCCCCAGATGCTGAAAAACCCGTTGAAGCACCAAAGCCCGAGCCAGCTAAAAAGAGTAAAAAATGAAAAATATCTTATATTTTTTGGGGCCGCTCTTTTTCGCCATTGCAGTAGCTTTTTTTGCTAGTAATTGGTTGGGAGGGTATGAAAACCCAGGCTATGTTCTAATCGGTATTGGCAATTGGTCACTAGAAACCTCGCTGGTGGTGTTTACTGTTACGCTGATCATTGGTTTTTTTGCCTTTTATGTGTTTTTTAGGTTTTTGGGATGGCTAATCCGTTTGCCTGGACGGCTTAAACAGCGTGGTCGCAACGTTAAGTTTAACCGTTCACAAGAAGCTTTAATTGCCGGCCTTGTCGATTCCGCTGAAGGGAACTGGGAAAAAGCCGAAAAGGTATTAATTAAGCACGTTTCACACAGTGGTGCGCCGTTGATTCATTATTTAACGGCGGCAAGAGCTGCTCAATCACGCGGTGCGCTTGATAAAAGAGATGAATACCTTAAGCAAGCGGCGGCTCAAGCACCCGGTTCTGATGTGGTTGTTGGCCTGACTCAGGCCGAATTGCATTTATCGGGCAATCAGTTTGAACAAGCCTTGGAAACATTAACCAAGTTGCATTCCATAGATCCTGGTCATGCCAGTGTGCTTAAGCTTATGCATCAAGCCTATCAACGGGTTGGTGATTGGGAAGGTATTCGCAAGTTGATCCCTTCACTGAACACCAATAAAGTGTTGATGGAAGCAGAGATTAAGTTGTTGGAAACTGAAGCATTTAGTAATTTGCTCAGACAAGCTGCAGCAGAAGGCAATGTTTTGGTTTGTGAAGAGTTATGGGCGGAAATCCCCGAGTACATTAAAAATATGCCGGGAATATCGGCTATTTATTTTGCAGCCATGATCGGCGTAGGGGCAGGTGCAAAAATTGAAGCGGAACTTGCCAGGGCCGTGTCGAAAAATTGGAACGAAACGTTATTGGAATTATTTGGCTGTGTGGAGTCGAATGACGTTTTCAAGCAAATTGAAATGGCAGAACAGTGGCTTTCCGTGCAACCCAATAGCTCTGTCTTATTGAATGTTTTAGGTAAGTTAAGTTTAAAGTCTGGCAACAATGCCAACTCAGAAGCCTATTTATTGCGTAGTATTGCTGTTGAGCCTTCGGTGAGTGCTTATCAATTGTTGGGCGATCTTAGTTACTTGCAAGGTGATAAAGACAAAGCCAGCGAGTTTTACAAACAAGGTTTGGAGCTTGCCTCTAGCGAAATTGTAAAACGTATCGATACCATCTCATAAATTCTAAAACTAATCACTTAGAGTAGCGGATCGCCCGCTACTCTCATTTCGACATAGCGCTTTTCTCGATTAATTTAAGCCTCTTCACTCAGCGACAGAGTAACTTCTTTGAAGCTGCCTTGTTCTAGTCTAAACCCTCTCATCTCCAGCACGCCTTTCGTGTTGAGCGAAATAATCAGATAGAGCGTATCCGGATAGGCTGCAAGTTCCAAGTCTATAGCTGAAGGCTGTGCTGGTGCGGTTGGGTGGGAGTGATAGATTGCAAACAGCTCTTCACCTCGTTCGCGCATTTGAGCCAAGGCAGTAATTTGTTGTTTTGCGTCCAGTAAAAAACGTTGTTGTGGTTGATCAGCAATATTGGTGACAGGATAGCAATGAGTAGGTAAGTCATTTTTACCGCCTATCAAGCCACAAACTTCCGTATCAGGTGAGATTTGTGCCAGATGAAGTAACTGGGTCGTTATTTTGCGTGGAATTTGGATGTCTAGGTTCATGTCTTTGCTTAATATTGGTGGAAATGAAGTTAGCCATGCCAACGGCCGAGAGTGACACGGGGTTGGTTGGCATAGTCTTGGTAAGTAGTAATTTGTTGGTAATTAAAATCGGCAAATAGCTTTTGCATCTGTTGTTCTTGGTTATAGCCGTGTTCGATGAGTAAGTAGCCGTCGATTTTCAAGTAGTTACGTGCTTCGCTGATGATGATTTTAATATCACTAAGCCCTTGGTCTTTAGCACGCAATGCCGATTGTGGTTCAAACCGAAGATCGCCTTGTTGGAGATGAATATCGTCTTCAGCAATATATGGCGGGTTGCTGATGATTAAGTCAAATTGGCTAATAGGTATTTGGTTAAACCAGTTGCTATTGATAAAACTAACGTTGTTTGTCTCATGTCTTGTTGCATTACTTTTAGCGCAAGTGAGTGCTGCTGCGCTCTGATCGGTGGCGATTATATTTGCCAGGGGGCGTTCAGCCGCGAGGGTGATGGCGATAATACCGGAACCAGTGCCCAAGTCGATTATCTTGGCCGGTTGATGTTTGGGTATTAGCGTTAACGCAAGTTCAATGAGAATTTCGGTGTCAGGTCGCGGGATCAATACATCCTGCGTAACAATAAAATCACGAGACCAAAACTCTTTTTGTCCAGTGATATAAGCAACAGGTTGACCCTGTTGCCTTAGTTCAATTAATTGCCAATAGGCATTGATTTCTGATGCGTTTAAGGTCTTTTCAGGCCATGCACGTAAATAACTACGTGGCTTGCCGAGTACGTTACACATCAATACTTCTGCATCAAGAGCCGCTGAATCAGAGCTTGTTGCTAGTCTATCCTTGGCTTTACTGAGCAGGGATTGTATGCATGGCATTGTTTAATCATCGCCCAGCTGCGTTAATAGTTCGGCTTGATGTTCACTGATTAGTGGCTGTATTACATGCTCCAGACCACCTTGCATAATCTCGTCCAGTTTATAAAGAGTAAGATTGATACGATGGTCGGTTAAGCGGCCTTGGGGGTAATTGTAAGTGCGGATACGTTCCGAGCGATCGCCACTACCTACTTGCAGCTTCCGGGTGGCTGACTGCTCCGCATGGTGTTTTTCCTGCTCAGCCGATAATAGCCTCGATGCCAACAGTGACATGGCGCGAGCACGATTTTTGTGTTGTGAGCGTTCATCTTGGCACTCAACAACTACGCCGCTGGGTAGATGAGTAATACGAATTGCCGATTCGGTTTTATTGACGTGCTGACCGCCCGCGCCAGAGGCGCGATAAGTATCAACTTTAAGGTCGGCAGGATTAATGTCAATGGCGTCGACTTCTTCCACTTCGGGCATGATGGCTACTGTGCAGGCAGAAGTGTGGATGCGGCCTTGTGATTCTGTCTCTGGTACACGTTGCACGCGGTGGGTGCCTGACTCAAACTTTAATTGCGAATATACATCGCGCCCGGACACGCGCAGGATGACTTCTTTATAGCCACCATGTTCACCATGGCTTTCGCTGATAATTTCAGTTTGCCAGCCTTTGCGTTCGGCATAGCGTTGATACATGCGCGATAAATCCCCGGAAAATATGGCCGCTTCATCACCGCCGGTGCCGGCTCGGACTTCAAGAAAGATATTGCGGTTATCGTTGGGGTCTTTGGGTAAAAGTAGTACCTGTAAATCTTGGTCCAGAGCTTCAAGTTGGTGTTCCGTCTCGCGCACTTCTTCTTTAGCTAATTCGCGCAATTCAGGATCGCTATCGGTGGCCATTTCTTTAGCCGAAGCCAATGATTCTAATGTGTTTTCATAGCGTTTGTAGCAATCAACCAAAGGCGCGATTTGTGCGTATTCCTGGCTGAGCGCGCGGAATTTATTTTGATTGTTTTGTGTATCTGGCTCTGAGAGCAAGGCAGCGATTTCGTCATAACGTTCGCACAGGTTTTCCAATTTTTGTTGTATTGATGGTTTCATTGCGTTGAATTTAGTTTAAGAATTTCTCGAGCTGCGGCGACCAAGTCATGGCGTTCGTTTTCTGCGGCAATTCGTATTTGAGTGCTGGGTGTATGGATGAGTTTATTGGTCAGGCTGTGCGCTAGTCGATTGAGTACTTCTTCGGGAGCCATGCCATTTTTTAGTAATGAAAGTGCTTTTTGTAAGGTGTCATCACGATTTTGTTCTGCTTGTAATCGGTAATCTTGAATAATCGACTGTGCGTTTTGAGCTCTGAGCCATGCCAAAAAATGATTGACTTGCGTGTCGATAATTTCTTCGGCTTCTTCAGCAGCCTGGCGTCGTGAAAGCATATTTTGGTCAATGGTCGTTTGCAAGTCATCAACTGTGTATAGATACACATCTGCAAGTTGCTCTACTTCAGCTTCAATGTCTCTAGGAACGGCAAGGTCGACCATAAACATGGGTTTGTGCTTGCGTTTTTTTAACGCACTTTCTACTCTGCCTTTACCCAGTATTGGTAATTGGCTGGCAGTTGATGAGATAACAATATCGGCTTCAGCAAGATGATTGGGCAATTCCGACAAGGCAATGGCATAACCGTTAAATTGAATTGCCAAGGCATGTGCTTTGTCATAACTCCGGTTAGCAATGATAATGCGCCCAATGCCTTGTTGAGATAAATGGCGAGCAGTGAGTTCTATAGTTTCACCGGCACCTATTAATAATGCGGTTTGGTCGCTTAATTTATCAAAGATTTGTTGGGCTAATTGAACAGCGGCAAAGGCAACCGATACTGGGCTGGAACCAATGGCGGTATCGGTGCGGACTTTTTTTGCTGCGGTAAACGTATGTTGAAATAATTTGCCAAGTTGTTTACCTAAAGTACCTGCTTCGTGCGCGGCTTGATAAGCTGTTTTCATTTGCCCAAGAATTTGCGGCTCACCAAGTATCATGGAGTCGAGTCCGCAAGCGACACGAAACATGTGTCGACACACTGAAGAATCGGTATGTGTGTATAAGTAGGGGGTTAATTCAGATGGATTAATATGTTTATTCTTTGCGACCCAGTCGATCACAATTTGTTCATCAGCGGCATTGGCTGTGCAATAGAATTCAGTTCGGTTGCATGTTGAAAGTATGGCCGCCTCTTTGATGTCTTTAATTTGCCAGAAATCTTGTAATGAGGCTTTTAAAATTTCAGCAGGAAACACCAGTCGCTCCCGAATAGAAACTGGTGCAGTCTGGTAATTAATTCCAACTGAAAGAAATGTCATTGTTCTGATGTTTTTAGATTTGATGGATGCTCTATTATTCAGCATCCAAGAGCAGGGCGTCGATTAAATCTGTAATTGTTCCATTTAACCGTACAGATGGCTTTTCGGAAAAATCGCAGATATTATGTCAGCCTATTCTAAAAAATATAATGGCTTTGTCCAAATCAAACGCAACAGTGGCTGGAATTAGTGGGTTTTTCTGATAATTCATAAAAATGCAGTGCGTATTAACAAATCAAATAGGATGTTTTCGTGTTAATTATTAGATTGTTTTCATTATTGGGACTGATTTTACTCGCTGCTTGTGCGGGCTCGCCAGAAAAAACGTATGAACCTGAAGAAGCAAAGGCCCAGGACTCTGCAAGTGATACTAAAAGTAAGATTCAGCCTAAAGAGGTTAAAACGGCGATTGCACCTGATGTTATGTACATGCTGCTTGCTGCTGAATTGGCAGGCCAACGAGGTCAATATGAAATTGCCTTGGAAGGTTATATGGAGGCTGCAAAGAGAGTAAATGATCCAAGGTTTGCAGAAAGAGCGGCAAGTATTGCGATGTATATGAAAAACCAGGGGAAAACTGATGAGGCGTTGTCTTTATGGTTGAATCAGGATCCCAAAAGTCTGGTGGCTCGAAAATTGGCGGCATTGGCCGCATTGAGATCTGGAGATAAACGTTTAGCTATTGAATATATCAATGGCCTCATCAAGACTGATCCCGTTGATTTTGAAAATACAATACTGGAACTTGTTGGAGTGTTGCAAAAAGAAGATAAGGCTGCGTTTGTTTACGATGTGCTAGAAGCGGTTTCTGCGTCAAATCCAGATCAAGCTGTGTTGTACTTTGTAGAATCTCTGCTTGCGATGCAATTAAATAAAAAAGAAGTGGCTGAAGCTAAGGTCGAGAAAGCTCTCAGCATTAAGCCTGATTGGGATAATGCAATCATTCTTCAAGCGCAAATAGCCTTGTCATCGGGGAAGGTTGATACGGCTAAGCAATTGTTAACGGATGCTGTAAAAAAATACCCTGAAAATAGCAAAATAAATAAGCTACTTGCGCAGTTACTAATTAAAGAAGGGGAATATGAGCAGGCTGGTGAAATTTATCAGTCAATTATCGCTGCCAATCCAAAAGATTCTGAGGCACAGTTTGATTTAGCTTTGATTAATTTACAAATAGGTAAGGATAAAAAGGCTGAAGATATATTTAAAGTACTGCTAGATCAGCCGGGCTGGCGAGATCGTGCAACTTTGTACTTAGGGAAAATTGAAGAAAGTCATGGTAACGCTGCAAAGGCATTAAATTGGTATGACAAGATTACTGATGGCCCGGTTGCTTTTGAGGCGTCAATGTCAGCAATTTCTTTGCTTGTTAAAGATAAGCAATTTGATAATGCCGGATTGAGGTTGAATACGTTGGCAAGGCAGTATCCAAAACAAAAACTGCGCATTATTCTTATGCAGGCCAATCTATATAATCAAAAAGCCGAATATAAAAAAGCATTTGATTTGTTATCTGGTGCGTTGGTGGAGCAGCCTGATCAAAAAGATCTTTTATATACCCGGGCTTTAATAGCTGAGCGGTTGGGTAAGCGCGATGTGCTAGAAGGCGATTTAAAGAAAATTCTGGCTGCTAACCCTGATGATGTCGAGGCATTAAATGCATTGGGATACTCGTTGTTAGATGATGCTGCTCGATATTCTGATGCCGAAAAATATCTGCAGTTAGCTTTAAAGCTAAGGCCTGGTGAGACGGTTATTATTGATAGCTATGGCTGGTTGCAGTTTAAATTAGGTAAGTCGCAGCAAGCTTTAATATATCTGGAGCAAGCTTATGCAAAGCAGAAAGAGGGTGAAATTGCAGCCCATCTGTGCGAAGTGTTGTGGGCTTTAGGTAGAAAAGAAGAATCAAAAAAAATATTTGTCGAGGCAATTAAACGGCAGCCGCAAGACGAGTATTTGTTGGATTTTAAAAAGAGAATATTAAATAGTGCCGAATAGTATGCCGCAGTTACTTTATAGATGGCTCTCGTGGAGTTTGTTCTTATTTTTGACGGGCTGCGCCACGATACCTGAGAAACCTTTGTCGGTGTATTCAAGTAGACAGCGGCAGTATATATATGAGCTAGAATACTGGTCATTTGAAGGGAGATTGGCTGTTTCTGGTCCAAAGGATTCTTGGTCTGCCAATGTAGCCTGGGATCACAGTCCTCTTGAGGAAAAAATGAAATTAACCGGCCCATTAGGGCAGGGAGCCATAATTATTCAATTAAAGGGTGACAAGGTATTAATTGATCGTGGTCAAGGTGATGTTTTTTCATCGGATGAGCCAGAGAAATTCATAAGCCACGAGTTGGGTGCATTTGTTCCTCTGAAGTCATTGCGTTATTGGGCGGTGGGGGTGCCAGAACTAGGCAAAGATTTTCAAGAAATTGGTGAAGGTTTTAGTCAGGATGGATGGCTTGTTGAGTATAAGCAAATGCAACCTATTGAAGGTAGTGGCGTAATGCCGCAAAAAATTTCGGTTACGAATGGCCAGGTCAAATTAAAATTGTACGTAGACGGTTGGAAGTTAATAGATGTCAAGCCAAAATAAGTTAATCATGTGGTCTGAGCGTTGGCCCGCTCCTGCAAAGTTGAATTTAATGTTGCGGATTGTAGGGCGAAGGAGTGATGGGTATCACTTATTGCAAACGGTATTTCAATTTATCGATCTATGTGATTGGATAAGGTTTCATCCTGTAGATGATGGTAGTGTGACATTGAGAAAAACAATTCCTGGTGTGCTCGAATCTGATGATTTAACAATAAGGGCTGCAAATCTACTAAAAACGGAAACTGGCTGTGAAGAAGGTGTGTGTATAGAGGTAGAAAAGAATTTACCAATGGGTGGTGGTTTAGGTGGAGGGAGTTCAGATGCGGCAACTACCTTGCTTGTTTTAAACCAGCTATGGGATTTGAATCTGTCGGTAGAAAAATTAATGCAATTAGGGTTGTCATTAGGCGCGGATGTTCCGGTATTTATCTTTGGTAATTCCTCGTGGGCGGAAGGCGTTGGTGAAAAACTTACGAAAATAATCCTCCCGGAGAAATGGATAGTGCTTATACACCCTGATTGTCATGTTAATACTAAAGAAATATTTTTGGACAATGATTTGACACGAGATAGTAATTCAATCACAATAGACGAATTCCTCGCAGGTAATAATATTAATTGTTTCCAGGAAATAGTTAGTGGAAAGTATTCTTTAATTAAAGAGGCTTTGTTTGATTTAGCTGCCTATTCGGAATCAAAATTAACAGGTACTGGCGCGTGTGTATTTGGAGAGTTCTCCGTAAAACAAGATGCTGTAAAGTGCTTCGATAATCTCAATAAAAAGTGGAATACCTTTTTAATAAATAGTACAAATATTTCACCCTTGCATAGTAAGTTAAGGGTTTTTAATAGTCATTAAAAATGGGCCGTCGCCAAGCGGTAAGGCACGGGGTTTTGATCTCCGCATACCAAGGTTCGAATCCTTGCGGCCCAGCCAAATGCTTCCAGTAAGTCTAGTTAATCAGGAGCTTATATAAAATGAGTGACACCGCTATTATGGTGTTTTCTGGAAATGCCAATATGGCTTTGTCCGATGGCATTGTTAAGAAGCTCAATATGCGCCTAGGATTGGCAACAGTAGGTAGATTTAGTGATGGAGAAGTTGCTGTAGAAATAGAAGAGAATGTCCGCGGTAAGGATGTTTTTGTAATTCAGCCAACTTGTTCTCCAACAAACGAAAATCTTATGGAATTGCTTGTGATGATTGATGCGCTGAAGCGAGCATCGGCGTCGCGTATTACCGCAGTAATGCCTTATTATGGATATGCGAGACAGGATAGGCGCTCAAGGTCAGCAAGAGTTCCTATTAGTGCAAAATTAGTTGCTAGGATGATCGAGCAGGCAGGTGCAAGTCGAGTTTTAACTGTTGATTTGCATGCTGATCAAATACAAGGTTTTTTTGATATTCCAGTAGATAATGTTTACTCATCACCTATCCTTCTTGGGGATATCTGGAGAAAAAAATACCCTAAATTAATTGTGGTCTCGCCAGATGTGGGTGGTGTTGTTCGAGCTCGAGCTTTGGCAAAGAGGCTAGATGATTCGGATTTAGCCATAATTGATAAGCGCAGGCCAAAAGCAAATGTTGCCGAAGTGATGCATATAATTGGTGATGTTGGTGGTCGCAGTTGTGTTCTTATAGATGATTTGGTCGATACTGCGGGTACTCTATGTCATGCTGCAGACGCATTAAAAAAACACGGTGCTATTAAAGTTGTTGCTTATTGCACGCATGCTGTTCTTTCTGGTTCTGCCTTGAAGAATCTAAATGCTTCTTCTCTTGATGAGTTGGTTGTAACCGATACAATTCCTCTGAGTATGGATGCCGCTAATCTAGGAAAGATTAGGCAATTAAGTGTGGCAGAAATGCTTGCCGAGACAATTAGGCGTATTTCTGCGGGTGAGTCAGTAAGCTCTATGTATGTAGATTAATGATATTAGTTATTTAGTGCCAAAGGGCGCAGGGTTGAGAGAATGTCAAGCGTATTTGAATTTGTAGCAAATAAAAGAGAAGAAGTAGGTAAAAGCGTAGCAAGATCGTTCCGTCGTAATGGATTGGTCCCCGCTGTGATTTATGGTGGGGAAGCTGAGCCGCAATTGCTGAGCTTAAATCATAATGAAGTGATTAAGCATTTAAACCATGAAGCTGTGTACTCCCATGTTTTGAATATTAATGTCGATGGCAAAATTGAAAGTGCCGTATTAAAAGATGTTCAAAGAGAGCCTGCTGGTGTAAAAATTCTTCATCTAGACTTCTTGAGGGTCAATATGTCTCAGCCGGTTAGAGTGCATGTGCCACTTCATTTTATAAATGAAGAGAAATCGGTTGGGGTTAAAAAAGGCGGTGTTGCTACGCATTCATTGGTTGATGTGGAGGTGTTGAGTTTACCCGCAAATTTACCGGATTATATTGAGGTGGATTTGGCAGGGCTTGATGTCGGCCAGTCTCTTCATCTTTCTGATTTAGTGTTACCAGAAGGTGTGCATGTGGTTGCTTTGTCTCAAGGTGTGGAGCACAACCTTCCGGTTGTGTCAATACTTGCTTCAAGAGCTAGTAAAGAAGATTTAGCTGGGTAAAAGTGATTAAGTTAATAGTCGGACTAGGAAATCCTGGGTCTGAGTATGAAAAAACCCGGCATAATGCCGGGTTTTTGTTTTTAGATTTATTGGCTGAAAAATTCAATGGTAGTTGGCGCTATGAGCCTAAATTTGATGGATTGGTGGCTAATTGTTCGATTGAGTCAGGGTCAGTGCTTTTGTTAAAGCCTTTGTTGTTCATGAATAGAAGTGGTATTGCGGTCGGGAGGATGGCTAAGTACTACAAGATAGCTCCAGAGGAAGTTCTTGTTGTGCATGATGAGCTGGATTTTCAAGTTGGAGTTGTAAAATTTAAGTATGGTGGTGGTCATGCTGGTCATAATGGTATTAGAGATGTAATTAATCATCTAAATTCCAATGCGTTTTATAGGGTAAGAATTGGTATTGGACGGCCGCTTTATGGTGGTGTGATTGCTAGCTATGTACTTTCGGATTTTTCTAAAAATGAGTTGGCTGTGGTAAAAAATGCTTTTGATTGTGCGTGTCCTTATATAGGTGAATTCATTGCTGCGCAAAGTCAGGCGATTGTAAGTAAAATAAATGGGGCGATAAAAGAAGGATAAATTTGTTACGCCATTTGTTGACTTGTGCGAGTAAATGCTTGATAATTGAAAGCTTGTAGAAGTTAAGGAGGGGTTCCCGAGCGGCCAAAGGGATCAGACTGTAAATCTGCCGGCTCTGCCTTCGGAGGTTCGAATCCTCCCCCCTCCACCATTAAATAAATTGCGGGTGTAGTTCAATGGTAGAACTCCAGCCTTCCAAGCTGATCACGTGGGTTCGATTCCCATCACCCGCTCCAGATAAGCAGCCCATATAGCTCAGTAGGTAGAGCACTTCCTTGGTAAGGAAGAGGTCACCGGTTCAAATCCGGTTATGGGCTCCATGTGTTGTGAATTAGGTATTATTTATGGCTAAAGAAAAATTTTCGCGTAATAAACCGCATGTAAACGTAGGTACTATAGGCCACGTTGATCATGGTAAGACGACTCTGACGGCCGCCTTAACAAAAGTTATGGCTGAGTTACAAGGCGGAGAAGTTAAAGCCTTTGATCAAATTGATAACGCACCTGAAGAGCGTGCTCGCGGCATAACGATTGCCACATCACATGTTGAATATGAATCTGCAAAAAGACATTACGCGCATGTGGATTGCCCAGGTCATGCTGATTATGTTAAGAACATGATTACTGGTGCGGCGCAGATGGATGGAGCGATTCTTGTATGTTCCGCCGCTGATGGTCCAATGCCACAAACTAGAGAACATATACTTTTGTCCAGGCAGGTAGGTGTTCCATATATCGTTGTATTCCTCAATAAAGCCGATATGGTTGATGATGCCGAGCTGATTGAGTTGGTTGAAATGGAGATTCGCGAATTGCTTGATCTTTATGAGTTTCCTGGGGACGACACGCCAATTATAGTTGGTTCTGCTTTAAAAGCGCTTGAGGGTGACACCAGTGAAATTGGTGTGCCGTCAGTTGTTAAGCTAGTAGAAGCCTTGGATAGCTACATTCCTGAGCCAGAGCGTGCAGTTGATGGTGCTTTCCTAATGCCAATCGAAGACGTGTTCTCAATATCTGGTCGTGGAACTGTTGTAACGGGACGCATAGAAAGAGGAATTATTAAAGTTGGTCAAGAAGTGGAGATTGTCGGAATTAGGCCAACTGTGACAACAACTGTGACAGGTGTTGAAATGTTTCGTAAATTGCTTGATCAAGGTCAGGCGGGCGATAACGTTGGATTGTTGTTAAGAGGTACCAAAAGAGATGATGTTGAGCGTGGGCAGGTTCTGGCGCACAAAGGAACTATAAAGCCACATGCACATTTTAATGCTGAAATATATGTCTTATCTAAAGACGAAGGCGGTAGGCATACTCCTTTCTTTAATGGCTATCGTCCGCAGTTTTACTTTCGTACTACTGATGTAACTGGCGCAGTTGAATTGCCTGAAGGTGTAGAAATGGTAATGCCTGGTGATAATATTTCTGTAAAAGTAAAGCTTATATCGCCTATTGCAATGGAAGATGGCCTGCGCTTTGCTATTCGCGAAGGTGGGCGTACAGTTGGTGCTGGCGTTGTAGCTTCAATAATTGAGTAAAAGTGAAAAATTTGTGTATGATTTTTGATTTGAATAGGTCAGTAGCTCAATTGGTAGAGTAGCGGTCTCCAAAACCGCGGGTTGGGGGTTCGAGACCCTCCTGGCCTGCCATTCATAAAACATAAATTTTATATAATAACATTAACATGAGTATGCAGATAAATAACGAAGTGTCAGTGTCAGATTTGACAAAACAGATTTTTTCTGTTGTATTTTTGGTTTTGGGTGTGGTTGGTTTTTATTATTTTGCCAATGTCTTGCTCGTTTATAGGGTTATTGCATTATTGGTTGTTGCAGCTGGTGTTTTGTTTTTATTGTCCACTACAGAAGCCGGAAAAAAAGTATTGTCATTTATATCTGAGTCGAAGGTAGAGTTAAATCGTGTAATTTGGCCAACACGAGAAGAGACAACTAGGACTACAATGTTAGTTTTTGCCATGGTGTTTGTAGTTGGTTTCTTGTTGTGGCTGTTGGATACTTTCTTGTTTTGGGGTGTGCGCTTGTTAACTGGCCAAGGGAGTTAATAATGGCTCTTCGGTGGTATGTTGTTCATGCTTATTCAAACTTTGAGAACAAAGTTAAACAAGCGCTTGAAGAAAGAATAGAGAGAGAAGGCTTGAGCTCCAGCTTTGGAAAAATCTTAGTTCCAACAGAGGAAGTTGTGGAGATGAAATTGGGTCAGCAACGGAAGAGTGATAGAAAATTTTTTCCAGGCTATGTGTTAGTTCAGATGGAGCTAACAGATGAAACATGGCATTTGGTTAGGGATGTGCCAAGAGTATTAGGGTTTATTGGTGGAACTTCTGATCGACCTGCTCCTATATCGGAAAAAGAGGCGATGGCAATTATTAACAGGGTTGAAGAAGGCGTAAATAAGCCACGTCCTAAGACAATGTTTGAGTCAGGAGAAGTTGTTCGGGTCATAGATGGGCCATTTAAAGATTTTAACGGTGTAGTTGAAGAAGTAAACTACGAAAAAAATAAGCTAAAAATTTCAGTTTTAATTTTTGGAAGGTCAACATCGGTTGAATTAGGTTTTAATCAAGTTGAAAAAAGCTAAATAAAGTTTATTTGAAAAAATTATTAAATCACTGCCTTGTGTGGTGATTTTTTTGTAATGGGGGAGTAGAAATACGTTTGTACCCGAATTGGAGAGAATGTAAATGGCAAAAAAAATAACGGCTTACATTAAATTGCAAGTTAAAGCTGGCGAAGCTAATCCGAGTCCTCCAGTTGGTCCGGCGTTAGGTCAGCGCGGAGTTAATATCATGGAGTTTTGTAAGGCATTTAATGCTAAAACTCAGGATGTTGAAAAAGGACTGCCACTCCCAGTAGTTATCACAGTATATAGTGACCGTAGTTTTACTTTTATTACCAAGACACCTCCTGCTTCAATTCTTATAAAAAAAGCAACAGGTATTAAAAGTGGTAGCAGCAACCCAAATACTAAAAAAGTAGGGACAATTACTCGAGACCAACTTGAGGAGATTGCAAAAATAAAAATGGAAGATCTTAATGCAGCAACTTTAGAAGCTGCTGTAAAGACAATTGCTGGTAGCGCCTATAGCATGGGCCTAAATGTGGAGGGTCTCTAATGGCTAAGTTGTCGAAGAAAGCGAAAATAATTAAAGAAAAAGTTAATAAAGTTAAACAATACTCTGTGATTGATGCTGTTGAAATTTTAAAAGAGTTGAAATCTGTAAAATTTGACGAGTCAATTGATGTGAGTGTTAACTTGGGTATAGACCCAAGAAAATCAGATCAGAATGTCAGAGGTGCGACAGTTTTACCTAGAGGCACAGGTAAGACAGTTAGGGTTGCTGTGTTCGCACAAGGAGCTAATGCCGAATCTGCTAAAGAAGCAGGTGCTGATATAGTTGGTATGGATGATCTTGGTGAAATGGTTAAAAAAGGTCAACTTGATTTTGATGTTGTTATTGCATCGCCAGATGCAATGCGGGTTGTTGGGCAGCTAGGTCAGATATTAGGTCCCAGAGGGTTAATGCCAAATCCAAAAGTTGGGACAGTAACAGCTGATGTAGCTACTGCAGTTAAAAACGCTAAATCTGGTCAAGTTCGATACCGTGCTGATAAGTCTGGAATAGTTCATTGCACGCTCGGTAAAACCACGTTTGATGCGGTAGCTATTCAAGAAAATCTAGAAGCGCTGCTAGCTGATTTACGCAAATTAAAGCCAACAGCTGCAAAAGGAATTTATATAAAGAAAATAACTTTATCTTCAACTATGGGGCCTGGCCTATGGCTAGATCAAAGTGGAATTTCTGCTTAAGCTATATCTATAATTTTTGTTAATATTTAAATTTAGAAGGCTAAGTTGATTCTAAACATGTTAGAAGACAAAAATAGAATACACGGAAAATAAAAGACTTTGGGTTGCCTTTTTTAGGCAACCGTCAAAGACCGCAGGTGCTTTAAAACTTAATATTGCCTGCGTAGACGTGAGTTGTACCCATAGTTGGGTGAAATCCGTATTAGAGCATTCCTAGCGAATGTATATGTTTAATTAGAAGTAAGCTGTGTGAAATAACAGAGGTGACTTGTGGCGTTAAATTTAGATGGCAAAAAAGTCGTCGTCGAAGAAGTTGCTGAATATGCTGCAAAAGCTCATTCTGCAGTCGCGGCAGAATATCGTGGATTAACTGTAACAGAGTTGACTGAGCTACGTAAAATAGCAAGGGAAACTGGTGTTTATTTGCGAGTAGTAAAAAATACTTTAGCAAAGCGAGCAATTGCAGGTACTGATTTCGAGTGTATGCAAGATAAACTTGTAGGTCCTCTATTGATTGCATTTTCAATTGAAGACCCAGGCAGTGCTGCTAGATTGATAAGCAATTTTTCTAAAGGTCATGATAAGTTGATTGCTAAGGTAGTTGCAATTGGCGGTCAAGCATTTGATGGAAGTGAAATTACACGTTTAGCCAGCTTGCCAACACGTGATCAAGGAATAAGCATGTTGATGTCTGTTATAAAGGCACCAATTGAAAAATTAGCTCGTACTCTGGCAGAAATAAGAGATCAAAAACAAGCTGCTTAATTAGTACCAATAATATATTAGTTTTAATTTTTAGAGGATTATCAAATAATGGCTATATCACAAGAAGATATATTAGAAGCAGTATCTAACTTTACTGTTTTAGAAATTGTTGACTTAATTTCAGCTTTCGAAGAAAAATTCGGAGTGTCTGCCGCGGCAGCAGTTGCTGCAGCTCCAGTTGCAGCAGCAGCGGTAGTTGAAGAACAAACTGAATTTGATGTAATCCTAACTGGATTTGGTGAAAATAAAGTTGGTGTAATTAAGGCAGTTCGTGGGATTACTGGATTAGGCCTAAAGGAAGCTAAAGATGCAGTTGAAGGTGTTCCAACAACTTTGAAAGAAGGTGTTTCTAAAGCAGAAGCAGAAGATATTAAAAAGCAACTACTAGAAGCCGGAGCTACTGTCGAGATTAAATAAATTTTCGACTCAAATTTAAGGCCTTTGCCTTTAAACAATGGCTGGTGGCGAAATGTCACCGGCCTTTTGCTGCTTGCAATACTTGCACAGTAAAAATATTCCATGATAAAAAGTTCGGAAGTGATATGTCCTACTCTTTTACCGAAAAAAAGCGTATTCGAAATAACTTTGGGAAAGGTACTGAAGTACTTGAAGTTCCCTATCTTCTTGCGACGCAGATCAATTCATATGCAAGTTTTTTACAAACTGGCGTATCTGTAAGCAAACGTGAAAATAGCGGTTTACATGCTGCATTTTCTAGTGTTTTTCCAATTGAAAGTCATTCAGGTTATGCAATACTTGAATATGTAAGTTATAGATTGGGAGTTCCAGTATTTGATATCAGGGAATGCCAACAAAGAGGTGCAACATATGCTGCACCTCTAAGAGTATTAGTGCGGCTAGTTATATATGACAAAGAAGCGCCTGCTAACGCAAAAGTAGTTAAAGACATACGTGAACAAGAGGTCTATATGGGGGAGTTGCCCTTGATGACCGAGAATGGAACGTTCGTTATAAATGGTACAGAGAGAGTTATTGTTTCTCAGTTGCATCGTTCTCCCGGAGTATTCTTTGATCATGATAAGGGGAAAACTCATTCATCAGGAAAGCTGTTGTTTAACGCAAGAGTTATTCCATATCGAGGCTCCTGGTTAGATTTTGAATTTGATCATAAAGATTGCGTTTATGTGCGCATCGACAGACGTAGAAAAATTCCAGCGACAATATTATTGAGAGCTTTAAGCTTTAATAATGAAGAAATGATTAAAATTTTCTTCGACACCAACAAATTCGCATTGAGTGCAGATAAGTGCATTTTTCATATAATACCTGAAAGGATGCGAGGGGAAATTGCGGCATTTGACATAAAGAATAATGGTCAAATTCTTGTTGAAGAAGGAAGGCGAATTACTGCGAAGCACATTCGCGAAATGAATAAAGCCGAGTTGAAGCAGGTTGAGGTCCCTAAAGATTATTTAGTAGGCAAAATTCTTGGACACAATTTAATTGACCAAACCACAGGCGAAATAATTGCTAACGTTAACGATGAAATAACTAATGCTATTTTAGATAAATGCATTGAAAACAATGTTTCAGAAATTGATACTTTGTTTGTTAATGACTTGGATAGAGGGCCTTATGTTTCTAATGCGATGCGTATCGATACTACAACTAATAGTCTCGAAGCGTTAGTTGAAATATATAGAATGATGCGCCCGGGAGAGCCGCCAACAAAAGAATCAGCTGAAAATTTATTTCAGAATCTGTTTTTCACAGATGAGCGGTACGATCTTTCTACGGTCGGAAGAATGAAGTTCAATAGACGCTTAGGTCGTCAAGAAATAACTGGCCTTGGTACTCTTACTAAGGAAGATATAATTGATGTTCTTAAAGAGCTGATCAATATTCGTAATGGAAACGGAAATGTTGATGATATTGATCACTTAGGTAATCGACGTGTTCGCTCTGTTGGTGAAATGATTGAAAACCAATTTAGAGTTGGGCTTGTGCGCGTTGAGCGTGCAGTTAAAGAGCGATTAACACTTGCTGATTCCGAAGGGTTAATGCCTCAGGAAATAATTAATGCAAAGCCAGTATCGGCAGCAGTAAAGGAATTTTTTGGTTCCAGTCAGTTGTCTCAATTCATGGATCAAAATAATCCGTTATCTCAAGTCACTCATAAGCGGCGAGTTTCCGCACTTGGTCCTGGTGGTTTAGCAAGGGAAAGAGCCGGTTTTGAGGTGCGAGATGTTCATGCAACGCATTATGGGCGGGTATGTCCAATTGAGACCCCGGAAGGTCCAAACATTGGTTTGATAAATTCATTGTCCGTATATGCCAGAACTAATAACTATGGTTTCTTAGAAACACCTTATAGAAAGGTTATTGATGGCAAAGTCACAACGCATGTTGATTATCTATCAGCTATTGAAGAGGGTGAGTTTGTAATTGCGCAAGCTAGTGTTGCCGTTGATGATAATGGTAAATTGGTTGATGGATTAGTATCCTGCCGGCATAAAGATGAGTTTACGTTGGCAATGTCGGACACGGTCCAATATATGGATGTGTCTTCCAAGCAAATTGTATCTGTTGCAGCTTCGATCATTCCTTTTCTTGAACATGATGATGCGAATAGAGCGCTAATGGGCTCTAACATGCAACGGCAAGCTGTACCAACTTTAAAAGCCGAAAAGCCCTTAGTAGGTACTGGCATGGAGCGCACGGTTGCAAAAGATTCTGGAGTAACTGTAGTTGCTGCTCGTGGGGGGCGAATTGAGGCTGTTGATGCCGCAAGAATTGTTGTAAGAGTAAACGACACGGAAACAGAGACTGGTTCTTCAGGGGTTGATATTTATAATTTAATTAAATATACACGATCAAATCAGAATACCTGTATTAATCAAAAGCCACTCGTTAAGCCTGGCGATATTGTTCAAGCTGGCGATATTATGGCGGATGGCCCATCTACCGATATGGGTGAATTGGCGCTTGGTCAAAATATGTTGGTAGCATTCATGCCGTGGAATGGATACAACTTCGAAGATTCAATTCTAGTATCAGAAAGAGTGGTAAAAGAAGATAGATTTACGACCATTCATATTGAAGAAAAAACCTGTGTAGCAAGAGATACAAAGCACAGTCCTGAGGAAATAACTGCAGATATTCCTAATGTAAGTGAAGAAGCGTTATCTAAATTAGACGAATCAGGAATAGTTTATGTTGGAGCCGAAGTTAAAGGCGGGGATATTCTTGTCGGCAAAGTAACGCCAAAAGGTGAAACGCAACTTACGCCAGAAGAAAAATTGTTGCGCGCTATTTTTGGAGAAAAGGCCGCCGATGTAAAAGATACGTCCTTACGCGTTCCTGCAAATATTCAAGGTACAGTTATTGATGTTCAAGTGTTTACACGTGATGGTGTGAAAAAGGATAAGAGAGCATTAGATATTGAGCAAGAAGAGATTAAGCGATATAGAAAAGATCTTGACGATCAATTGAAAATACTTGAAGGTGATATATTTGCACGTGTTGCAGAGCTGTTGGTAGGTAAAGTTGCGCAGTCAGGTCCTCTAGGCTTAAAGTCTGGGGCTGAAATTACATACGAATATCTTCACGATTTAAAGCATTCAGATTGGCTGAAGATTAGCATGAAAGATGAAGATATTAATCTTCAGCTCGAAACGGTAGTTGCTCAAATTGAGCAACAAAGAAAAGATTTTGATGAAAAATTTGAAATAAAACGCAAGAAAATTACCATGGGTGATGATTTGCCACCTGGGGTTTTGAAAATGGTCAAAGTCTATCTTGCAGTAAAAAGACGGATTCAACCGGGAGATAAAATGGCCGGTAGACATGGTAATAAAGGTGTTATTTCCATGATAAGACCAATTGAAGATATGCCTTACACGGCTGATGGTAATCCAGTAGATATCGTATTGAACCCTTTAGGTGTGCCTTCACGAATGAATGTGGGGCAGGTTCTAGAAACCCATTTAGGGTGGGCGGCAAAAGGCCTTGGTATTAAAATCGGTAAGATGTTAGAAGCCCGTTCAAAAGTTATAGAAATAAGAAAGTTTCTGGAAAAAGTTTATAACAACAGCGGGCGAAAAGAAAAACTAGACGATTTTTCTGATTTAGAAATCCTTGAGTTAGCCGCAAATCTAGTTGATGGCGTTCCGATGGCAACACCCGTATTTGATGGTGCAAGCGAAGAGGATATTAAAACAATGCTAAGGCTAGCTGATTTGCCTGAACATGGTCAGGTGACACTTTATGATGGTTTGACAGGCGAACCATTTGAGCGAGAAGTGACTGTGGGCTATATGTACATGTTAAAGTTAAACCATTTGGTTGATGACAAAATGCATGCCAGGTCAACCGGGCCATACAGTCTAGTAACGCAACAACCATTAGGCGGTAAAGCTCAATTTGGTGGGCAGCGTTTTGGCGAGATGGAAGTCTGGGCTTTAGAAGCTTATGGCGCCGCTTATACACTGCAGGAAATGTTGACAGTAAAATCAGATGATGTAACAGGTAGAACAAGAATGTATAAAAACATTGTTGATGGCGATCATAAAATGGAAGCTGGCATGCCGGAATCATTTAATGTTTTGATTAAAGAAATACGTTCGTTGGCTGTCAATATAGAATTGGAAAGAGAATAGTGATCTTTTCTAAGATATTTAATAGATGGCTTATTCTGCAACGCTGTAGAACAAATAATAAGAGGATTTGCTCTTGAAAGATTTAATGAATTTTTTAAAACGCCAAGGACGAGCTGAAGATTTCGACGGGATTCGTATTGGTCTTGCATCACCAGATATGATTCGTTCGTGGTCCTATGGTGAGGTCAAAAAGCCTGAAACTATTAATTACCGAACATTTAAACCGGAAAGAGACGGGCTGTTTTGCGCAAAGATATTTGGTCCAGTTAGCGACTATGAATGCTTATGTGGAAAGTATAAACGTCTAAAACATCGAGGCGTTATCTGTGAAAAATGCGGAGTTGAAGTTACTCTTTCTAAGGTTCGTCGTGAAAGAATGGGGCATATTGAGCTGGCCAGCCCTGTAGCACACATTTGGTTTTTGAAGTCACTTCCTTCGCGAATTGCATTGTTATTGGATATGACATTGCGAGAAATAGAACGTGTTTTGTATTTTGAATCATTTGTAGTGCTTGACCCAGGAATGACACCTTTAGAAAAAGGTCAGTTATTGACTGATGACGAATATCTTGATGCGGTTGAACAGCATGGAGATGATTTTGTTGCAAAAATGGGTGCTGAGGCTATTTATGATTTATTGAAATCAATAGATTTAAAAGAGCAAGTCGAGATTTTACATCAAGAAATTATCACCACTAATTCAGAAACGAAAATAAAGAAATTTTCAAAACGCATGAAAGTAATGGATGCGTTAATGAGCTCAAAAAATCGACCTGAATGGATGATTTTGAAGGTTTTGCCAGTTTTGCCACCAGAATTAAGACCGCTGGTGCCTCTTGATGGGGGAAGGTTTGCAACTTCCGATCTTAATGATTTGTATCGCCGCGTAATTAATCGAAATAACAGATTAAATAGGCTTTTGGATTTAAATGCGCCTGATATTATTGTTCGAAATGAAAAGCGTATGCTTCAAGAGTCTGTTGATGCTTTACTTGATAATGGGCGTAGAGGGAGGGCTATAACAGGGACAAATAGACGTCCTCTTAAGTCTTTAGCCGACATGATTAAGGGCAAACAAGGACGTTTTAGGCAGAATCTACTCGGTAAGCGTGTCGACTATTCTGGTCGATCAGTTATTGTTGTTGGCCCGACTTTAAGATTGCATCAATGCGGATTGCCTAAAAAAATGGCACTTGAATTATTCAAGCCATTTATTTTCAGTAAATTGCAATTCCGCGGATTAGCAACAACCATTAAAGCTGCAAAGAAAATGGTTGAAAGAGAGAGTTCAGAGGTATGGGATATTCTTGAAGAAGTTATTCGCGAACATCCAATTCTTCTGAATCGTGCGCCAACATTACATCGATTAGGAATTCAAGCTTTTGAGCCCACCTTAATTGAGGGTAAGGCAATTCAATTGCATCCTTTAGTCTGTAGTGCTTTTAACGCTGATTTTGATGGCGATCAAATGGCAGTACATATTCCATTATCTATTGAAGCGCAGCTTGAAGCGCGGACGTTAATGATGGCGACAAACAATATTTTGTCGCCTGCAAATGGTGAACCTGTTATTAATCCTTCGCAAGATGTGGTACTTGGGTTGTATTACATTAGCCGTGAAAAAATTAATGCCAAGGGTGATGGCTCTGTATTTGGGAGCGTTGGTGAGGTACACAAAGCAATACTAGCTAAAAGCGTTGAGTTGCAATCAAAAATCCAACTTCGTATCACTGAAAAGGTAGCTGGTGATAACGGTGAGTTAAATGATAAAACACACAGAGTAGCAACAACTGTTGGTCGAGCTTTAATTTGGGAGGTTGTCCCGGATAGAATGCCTTTCGAATTAGTTAATTGTGATATGACCAAGAAAAACATATCCAGATTAATTAATTATAGTTACCGCTATTTGGGAAATAAGGACACAGTTATTCTCGCTGATCAGCTGATGTATCTGGGATTTCGATATGCGACTATTTCGGGGGTATCTTTTGGGATTGAAGATATGGCAATTCCAGCTAAAAAAGCCGACATTATAAAAGCAGCTGACTCCGAGGTTAACGAAATACAGAGTCAGTATTCATCCGGATTGGTCACAGACGGTGAAAGGTATAATAAAGTAGTTGATATTTGGTCGCATGCAAACGACCAGATAGCTAAGGTTATGATGGATGGGCTTGGCGAGGAAACGGTTATTGATGCAGATGGAAACCCCGTTAAGCAGAAATCATTTAACTCAATATTTATGATGGCAGAATCAGGTGCAAGGGGCTCGGCGGCTCAGATACGGCAGCTGGCTGGAATGCGCGGATTAATGGCTAAACCTGACGGATCTATTATTGAGACCCCAATTACCGCAAACTTTCGTGAAGGATTGGATGTATTGCAGTACTTCATTTCGACGCATGGCGCAAGAAAAGGTCTTGCAGATACAGCATTGAAGACGGCAAATTCTGGATATTTGACTCGTAGACTTGTTGATGTTGCCCAAGATTTAGTTATTAATGGTGCGGATTGCAATACTATAAATGGCTTAATAATGACACCCATTATTGAAGGTGGTGACGTAGTTGAGCCACTATCTGAGCGGGTGCTAGGGCGCGTAGTTGCTAAGGATGTTCTGGATGCAGCTGGTGGGCTTGTTGTTTCTCGTGGAATATTGTTAGATGAACATTGGGTATCTGTGCTTGAAAAAAATAGTGTTGATCAAGTTCTAGTTAGATCAATTATTACCTGTGAGAATCGCCATGGAGTATGTGCAGCCTGCTACGGACGAGATTTAGGGCGAGGGCATTTAGTTAATATTGGTGAGGCTGTTGGTGTGATTGCTGCACAGTCGATTGGTGAGCCAGGAACTCAGTTAACTATGAGGACATTTCATATAGGCGGTGCTGCATCTAGAACTGCAGCTATAAGCAACGTACAAGTCAAGTCCGCTGGTTCTGTCCGTTTAAATAATTTGAAATCTGTCGCTAACAGAGAAGGAAATCTGGTCGCAGTATCTCGCTCAGGTGAGGTTGGTGTTGTTGATGATTATGGTCGTGAAAGAGAACGCTATAAAATACCTTACGGTGCAGTTATATCAGTTCAAGAAGCATCTAGGGTTAATGCCGGAGATATTATCGTAAATTGGGACCCCCATACTCATCCTGTTATTACGGAAGTGAATGGTATGGTTGAGTTTGTCGATTTTGTTGACGGCGTTACTGTTCAGAAGCAATCGGATGAGGTTACAGGATTAAGTTCATTAGTGGTAACAGATCCCAAGCAGCGTGGTAGTGCTGGTAAAGAATTGAGGCCAATGGTGAAGCTCTTGGCTCTTGACGGTAAATCAATATTCCTACCTGGTACCGAAATACCAGCTCAGTATTTTTTACCCGCCGGTGCAATTGTAGGCATTAATGATGGTAACCAAGTTGAAGTTGGGGATGTTTTGGCGCGTATACCGCAGGAGTCAAGTAAAACTAGGGATATCACTGGCGGTCTTCCGCGAGTAGCTGATTTATTTGAAGCTCGTAAAACAAAAGATCCGGCAATTTTAGCTGAAATTAGTGGGACTATTTCTTTTGGAAAAGAGACTAAAGGAAAACAGAGGGTTGTAATAACTGATTCCGCAGGAGAGCAAATTGAAACCCTTATACCTAAATGGCGACATATCACTGTGTTTGAGGGTGAGTATGTAGAAAAGGGTGAAACTATTGCCGAAGGTGAGTTGACGCCGCACGATATTCTAAGATTGCGTGGAATCGAAGAGTTGGCTAACTACCTAGTTAAAGAGATACAGGATGTGTATCGTTTACAAGGTGTTAAAATTAATGATAAACATATAGAGGCTATTATTCGCCAAATGCTAAGGAAAGTAGAAATTACTGCACCTGGTGACACTGGTTATCTAAAAGGTGATCAAGTAGAGCGAGCTGCTTTAAGAGAGAATAATGACAAAGCAGAAAGGGAAGGTAAGATACCAGCAAGTTACGACTCTGTATTGTTAGGCATTACTAAAGCTTCGTTAGCAACTGAATCTTTTATTTCAGCAGCTTCATTTCAAGAAACTACAAGGGTTCTTACGGATGCTGCTGTAAGAGGATTGAATGATAGCCTGCAAGGATTAAAGGAAAATGTAATAGTTGGAAGATTGATTCCAGCAGGTACAGGGCTGGCCTACCACGAAGGAAGAAAGGATCGCAATGCTACCAATGATTCACAAGATGTTGATTCGTCTTCGCATGTAGATGCAGAGGATGTTGAAGAGGCGTTAAAGCAAGCGCTTAATATATAATATGAAGTTGTTAATTATTGGACTTGTTTTTATATGTAAGTATAATTAATAAATTTACCAGGATAATAATTACAGATAAGTGTCGTTCGGTATTATTAGGTAATTTGTATTTTTTAATAATTTGGAGTTAATTAAATATGACCACGATAAATCAGTTGGTCCGAAAACCGCGTTTGAAGAGAATTGAGAAAAGTAATGTGCCTGCTTTAGAGGCTTGTCCTCAACGGCGCGGTGTATGTACTCGTGTATATACCACTACTCCTAAAAAGCCTAATTCTGCGCTTAGAAAAGTAGCAAGGGTGCGTTTAACTAATGGCTCTGAAGTTAGTAGTTATATTGGTGGAGAAGGGCATAACTTGCAGGAACATTCTGTTGTTCTTATTAGGGGTGGTCGTGTAAAGGATTTACCAGGCGTTAGATATCATGTTGTTCGCGGAAGTTTGGATACCTCAGGGGTGGCAAATCGGAAGTGCGGTAGATCTAAATACGGTACTAAGAGACCTAAAAGTTAATATTGTTTGGTGAAATAAATGTCTAGAAGAAGAGTAGCAACAAAAAGAGAGATAATCCCTGATCCAAGATTTGGAAGTGTCATGCTTACAAAATTCATGAATATGATCATGGAAAGTGGCAAGAAGTCTGTAGCTGAAGGTATTGTTTATGGTGCCCTAGATGTAATAGGAAAAAAGGGTCATTCTGAGCCTTTGGAGATTCTATCTAAAGCTCTGGAAAACGTCCAGCCGCGAGTTGAGGTTAAGTCTCGTCGTGTTGGTGGTGCAACTTATCAGGTTCCGGTTGAGGTTAGGCCTTCTCGGCGTCTAGCGCTTGCTATGAGGTGGCTAATTGATGCTTCTCGTAAAAGAAACGAAAAAAATATGTCGGCAAAGTTAGCTGGTGAGCTAATCGATGCGTTTGATAATCGCGGTTCTGCAGCTAAGAAAAGAGAAGATACGCATAGGATGGCTGAGGCAAACAAAGCCTTTTCTCATTATAGATGGTGATTGGTTAATATCTATTGGCTTTTATAGTGGCTCGTAAAACACAAATAAATCACTACCGTAATATCGGCATAATGGCTCATATCGATGCCGGTAAGACCACTACAACTGAAAGAATATTATTTTATACTGGAAAGCTGCATAAGATAGGAGAGGTTCATGATGGGGCGGCTACAATGGACTGGATGGAGCAAGAGCAGGAGCGAGGTATAACAATAACATCGGCGGCTACTACTTGTTTTTGGGCTGGTATGAGCTGCCAGTTTGAGCCACATCGTATAAACATTATTGACACACCAGGGCATGTCGATTTTACGATTGAAGTTGAGCGTTCACTGCGAGTCCTTGATGGTGCTTGTGTTGTTTTTTGTGCTGTAGGGGGGGTTGAGTCTCAATCTGAAGCAGTTTGGAGGCAGGCGGATAGATATAAGGTGCCTAGATTAGTATTTGTAAATAAAATGGATCGTGTTGGCGCTGATTTTATACGCGTTGTAAATCAAATTAATAATAGACTGGGGGCGCTCGTGGTTCCCCTTCAGCTTCCAATTGGTGCTGAAGATAGCTTTGAGGGTGTTGTTGACTTGATTAGTATGCGTGCCTTGTATTGGGATTCCGCTAGTTATGGCGTGTCATTTAGGGAGGATGAAATTCCCCTAGGCATGATTGAGCGGTGCAGGGTATGGAGAGAAAAATTAATTGAAGTTATAGCTGAATTTAGTGAAGATTTAATAGAAAAATTTTTGAGCGGTATTGAATTTACAGAAGCCGAATTGGTTCTAGGTATTAGAACTGCAACCTTGTCAAACTCAATTGTTCCTGCTTTTTGTGGGTCGGCCTTTAAAAACAAAGGAATACAAGCTTTACTCGATGGCATTGTTGAGTTCTTGCCATCTCCATCTGACCTTGCTCCTGCAAAGGGGCTTGCTGAGAATGGTGTTGAATGTATTTTGCGTGAATCTAAAGACGAAGAGTCGTTTTCAGCCTTAGCGTTTAAAATTGCCACTGATTCATATGTTGGTTCATTGACGTTTTTTAGGGTATATTCTGGAGTGCTCAGGACTGGGGACGTTGTATATAACTCGGCTAAAAAGAAAAGAGAGCGTATTGGGCGAATGGTCCAGATGCATGCTAATAGTCGAGAAGAAATTGATGAGGTAATGGCGGGTGATATTGCAGCGGCAGTTGGCTTAAAAGATGTTACAACTGGTGACACTTTATGCGACTTAAATTTTCCGGTTTTGTTAGAGCGAATAGAATATCCCGAGCCGGTAGTGTCTATGGCTGTCGAGGCGAAGACAAAAGTTGATCAAGAAAAAATGAGCTTTGCTCTTGAAAAAATGGTTCGCGAAGATCCTTCATTTAAGGTTTCTGTAGATAATGATTCTGGACAGGTAATTCTATCTGGTATGGGTGAGCTTCATCTTGAAATTGTCGTTGAGCGCGTCCGAAGAGAGTTTAGTGTGGATATGGTTGTTGGGCCTCCGCAGGTTGCTTACCGTGAGTCCGTAAGTGCATCTATCGAGCATGAAATCAAATTTGAAAGAGATTTTGGTGGAAAAGGGCAATACGCACATGTTTTATTGAGGGTAGAGCCGCAAGGTCGTGGATTGGGGTATGTGTTCGTTGCTGATGATGTGCTGTCTGTGCTTTCTAAAGAATTTATATCTGCAGTAGATAATGGTATTCAGGAGCAGTTAAAAAATGGTATTCTAGCTGGCTATCCAGTTGTCGACATTAAAGTAACTCTCGTTGATGGGTCGTATCACGAAGTCGATTCAAGTGAGTTGGCGTTTAAGATTGCTGCATCAATATGTATAAGAGATGCCGTTAAAAAAGCTAATCCTGTGATTCTTGAGCCAATTATGAAAGTTGACATATCAGTGCCTGAGGAAAATATGGGTGGGGTGCTTGGTGATATAAGCAAGCGAAGAGGGGTGGTTAATGGATTACAGGATGTGTTGGCAGGAAAGCAAATTATTTGTGAAGTTCCTTTGGTGGAAATGTTTGGATATGCTTCAGACTTGCGTTCAATGAGTCAAGGTCGAGGTGTATTTAGTATGCAGTTTGAAAAATACAGTGATGCGCCTAAGCATGTAGCTGAAGCAATTATCAAAAGATATTAATAATGTAATAAAGGGTATTATTTATGGCTAAAGAAAAATTTTCGCGTAATAAACCGCATGTAAACGTAGGTACTATAGGCCACGTTGATCATGGTAAGACGACTCTGACGGCCGCCTTAACAAAAGTTATGGCTGAGTTACAAGGCGGAGAAGTTAAAGCCTTTGATCAAATTGATAACGCACCTGAAGAGCGTGCTCGCGGCATAACGATTGCCACATCACATGTTGAATATGAATCTGCAAAAAGACATTACGCGCATGTGGATTGCCCAGGTCATGCTGATTATGTTAAGAACATGATTACTGGTGCGGCGCAGATGGATGGAGCGATTCTTGTATGTTCCGCCGCTGATGGTCCAATGCCACAAACTAGAGAACATATACTTTTGTCCAGGCAGGTAGGTGTTCCATATATCGTTGTATTCCTCAATAAAGCCGATATGGTTGATGATGCCGAGCTGATTGAGTTGGTTGAAATGGAGATTCGCGAATTGCTTGATCTTTATGAGTTTCCTGGGGACGACACGCCAATTATAGTTGGTTCTGCTTTAAAAGCGCTTGAGGGTGACACCAGTGAAATTGGTGTGCCGTCAGTTGTTAAGCTAGTAGAAGCCTTGGATAGCTACATTCCTGAGCCAGAGCGTGCAGTTGATGGTGCTTTCCTAATGCCAATCGAAGACGTGTTCTCAATATCTGGTCGTGGAACTGTTGTAACGGGACGCATAGAAAGAGGAATTATTAAAGTTGGTCAAGAAGTGGAGATTGTCGGAATTAGGCCAACTGTGACAACAACTGTGACAGGTGTTGAAATGTTTCGTAAATTGCTTGATCAAGGTCAGGCGGGCGATAACGTTGGATTGTTGTTAAGAGGTACCAAAAGAGATGATGTTGAGCGTGGGCAGGTTCTGGCGCACAAAGGAACTATAAAGCCACATGCACATTTTAATGCTGAAATATATGTCTTATCTAAAGACGAAGGCGGTAGGCATACTCCTTTCTTTAATGGCTATCGTCCGCAGTTTTACTTTCGTACTACTGATGTAACTGGCGCAGTTGAATTGCCTGAAGGTGTAGAAATGGTAATGCCTGGTGATAATATTTCTGTAAAAGTAAAGCTTATATCGCCTATTGCAATGGAAGATGGCCTGCGCTTTGCTATTCGCGAAGGTGGGCGTACAGTTGGTGCTGGCGTTGTAGCTTCAATAATTGAGTAGATAATATGTCCAGCCAAACTATAAGAATTCGATTGAAATCATTCGATCATAAATTAATTGATCAATCTGCTGGTGAGATAGTTGAAACAGCGAGACGGACAGGTGCTCAAATAAAAGGTCCAATACCGTTGCCAACAAAAATAGAGCGTTTTACTATATTAATCTCGCCACATGTGAATAAAGATGCACGTGATCAGTATGAGCTTAGGACATACAAGCGATTGTTAGATATAGTAGAACCAACTGAAAAGACTGTTGACGCGTTGATGAAATTGGATCTTGCGGCTGGCGTTGATGTTCAAATAAAGTTAAATTAAATATAGAGGGATTGGCAGATGTCAATAGGTCTTATAGGTCGAAAGTCAGGTATGACTAGGATCTTTACTGAAGATGGAACCTCGGTTCCAGTAACTGTTATTGAAGTTGAAGCAAATAGGATAGCCCAGGTTAAAACGCTGGAAAATGATGGGTATAGTTCAATTCAGGTAACTGTTGGTGAAAAAAAGCCTGGCACGTTAAATAAGGCAATTGCTGGGCATTATATTTCTGCTAACGTATCAGCAGGGCGAGGTCTGTGGGAGTTTAGGCTGGATTCGACCGATGCCGCCGGTAAAGAGGTGGGCGCGACATTGGAGCTTGATTTATTCTCTGTAGGTCAGCGTGTAGATGTTTCGGGAAAAAGTATTGGTAAGGGATTTGCTGGTGGTGTCAAGAGGCATCATTTTAGTATGCAGGATGCTACGCATGGAAACTCGCTTTCTCATAGGGTTTTGGGTTCAATCGGTATGTGTCAAACTCCAGGCCGTGTTTTCAAAGGAAAGAAAATGGCAGGGCATTTGGGGGCTGTAAAAAGAACAGTTCAAAATTTGACAATACATGCAATTGACTTGGAGAGAAATCTTATTTTAGTTAAGGGGGCAGTTCCTGGTGCAAAAGGTGGAGATTTGATTATTACTCCAGCAATAAAACAAAAAAACAAAGGTTAAGCTATGGGTTTGCAAATACCAGCTTTAAATATAAAAGATTTAAGTGTGGCTAGTAGTGTTGTTGCTTCGGAGGAAATTTTTGGTAAGCCATTTAACGAGACACTGGTTCATCAGTTAGTAACGAAGTATTTGGCAGGTAGTCGTGCAGGTACAAAAGCACAGAAAACCAGGTCGGATGTAAGTGGTGGTGGTGCAAAACCATGGCGTCAAAAGGGAACGGGCCGTGCAAGATCGGGCACAACTCGTAGCCCAGTATGGAGAACTGGGGGTGTTGCCTTTGCTGCTCGTCCAAGAAACTACGACCAAAAATTAAACAGAAAGATGTTTCGTACTGGTTTGGTATCTATACTTTCTGAGTTACTAAGGCAAGACAGATTGATAGTGATTGATAGTTTAAGTCTTGAATCGGCAAAGACTAAAGAATTGAGCTTGAAAATTAAAAATTTTGAGGCAACTAGAAGCGTTTTGATCGTTGATGTAATAGATGATAATTTAGCGCTAGCGTCTAGAAATATTACTAGTTTAAATGTTCTTGAAGTTAATAATTTAAACCCGGTGTTATTAGTTGGAGCGGATAAAGTTATAATAACTAAAGATGCTTTGAAGCAATTAGAAGAGCGTTTAGCATGAGCATAAATTTATATAGATTAGCGGGCGTTATTGAGGCTCCAATAATTTCAGAAAAGAGTACAACAGGCGCAGAAAAAAACAAATGCTTTGCATTTAAGGTTCAACAATCGGCTACAAAAAAAGAAGTCAAGTCGTCAGTTGAATTAATGTTTAAAGTTGAAGTTGATTCCGTAAGAGTTCTTAATGTTTCTGGAAAGAAAAAGAAAGTTGGCCGCTCTTTCGGTAAAAGATCAGATTGGAAGAAGGCTTATGTTAAGCTAAAATCTGGATATGATATAGAGTTCACATTTGCTTAATGTGATAAATTAAAAATCAATAGGAAACGGTAAAAATGACTATTGTAAAGTCTAAACCAACATCTCCAGGTTCACGATTTGTTGTTCGTGTTAAAACTGAAGAGTTATATAAGGGGAGGCCTTATTCTCCTTTGGTAAGTAAGCTCAGTAAAAGCGGTGGTAGAAATAACAACGGTAGAATCACAACTAGGCATGTTGGTGGCGGGCATAAACAAAGCTATCGCATTATCGATTTTAAAAGAGATAAGGACATTCCCGGAATAGTTGAAAGATTAGAGTATGACCCAAATAGGACGGCGAATATAGCACTTATACTCTTTAAAGATGGGGAGCGTAGATATATAATAGCTCCTAAAGGGCTTGGTGTTGGGCAAGAAGTTTTTTCATCTGATGTTGTTCCTGTAAAGGTGGGGAATTGTATGCCCCTTAGAAACATTCCCATGGGTACGATTTTGCATTGTGTTGAGTTGAAGCCTGGAAAAGGGGCGCAAATAGCAAGAAGTGCAGGAACATCAGTTCAGTTAGTGGCTAGGGATGGTGCGCATGCAACTTTAAGGTTGCGGTCAGGAGAAATGAGGAAAGTTTTATCAGAATGCCGTGCTGTTATAGGAGAGGTATCTAATTCTGAGCATAATCTTATATCTCTAGGTAAAGCAGGCGCAAAAAGATGGAGAGGTGTAAGGCCGACCGTTCGTGGGGTTGTTATGAATCCCGTTGATCATCCTCATGGTGGAGGTGAAGGTAGGACATCTGGTGGGCGGCATCCTGTTTCTCCTTGGGGTGTACCTACAAAAGGTTATAAAACAAGAAAAAATAAGCGAACTGACAATATGATTGTTAGGCGTCGTAAGCAGAAATAGTTAAGGAGTTATTGTGCCGCGTTCAATTAAAAAAGGTCCTTTTATTGATCATCATTTATTGAAAAAAATAGAAGATGCGTTGACTAACAAAAGTAAAAAACCTATCAAGACATGGTCAAGAAGATCTATGATTATTCCTGACATGTTAGGTCTTACCATAGCCGTGCATAATGGTAGATTGCATATACCTGTTCTTGTTTCTGAAAATATGGTCGGTCATAAATTAGGTGAGTTTGCTCCAACAAGAACCTACAAGGGTCATGTTGCTGATAAAAAATCTGGAAGGTAATCATGGCGAGTGTTTCTGCGAAATTAAATAATGCTCCACTTTCTGCTCAAAAGGCAAGGCTTGTCGGTGATCAAATACGTAATTTGACAGTTGAAAAAGCTTTGAATACATTGACTTTTAGTACTAAAAAAGCATCTGCAATTATAAAAAAGCTTCTTGAATCTGCTGTTGCAAATGCAGAGCACAACGACGGTTTGGATATAGATGACTTAAAAGTGTCCACGATCTTTGTTAATGAAGGCGTGACTATGAAGAGATTCAAGGCAAGAGCTAAAGGACGTGCGAACCATATTCTTAAAAGAACCTGCCATATTACAATTACAGTATCAGAAGTCGAGTAGGGGGTAGAAAATGGGTCAAAAAGTACATCCAATAGGCATTCGTTTAGGAATAGTTAAAGATTGGAATTCTAGGTGGTATGCGAGTTCACAAGATTATGCGTCTTTTTTACACCAAGATTTGCTTGTAAGGTCTTTTATAAAAAAGAAACTATCCCATGCATCGGTAAGTAAAATTCAAATAAATCGCCCAGCAAATAATGCCCATATTACAATACACACTGCACGTCCAGGTATTGTGATTGGAAAAAAAGGTGAAGACATTGATGGGTTAAGGCAGGAAATTTCTAAAATTATGGGAATTCCTGTTCAGTTAAATATTGAAGAAATAAGGAAACCTGAGCTTGATGCTCAATTAGTTGCAGAAAGTATAGCGCAGCAACTTGAGAAGCGAATAATGTATCGTCGTGCAATGAAGCGTGCTGTTACGAATACTATGCGCTTGGGTGCGGAAGGTGTGAAAATAAACGTCGGTGGTCGACTGAATGGAGCTGAGATTGCAAGGAGTGAGTGGTATAGAGAGGGGCGCGTTCCTCTTCATACGCTGAGAGCAGATATTGATTATGCGACTGCAGAAGCAAATACAACCTACGGAATTATAGGTATTAAAGTGTGGATATTTAAAGGTGAAGTGTTTGATATTGACGCTCACGTGGCGTCTGTTAATTCTGAATCAAAGAAATAGTTGAAGGGAACAAAAAATGCTTCAACCAAAAAGAACTAAATTCCGTAAGCAGCATAAAGGCAGAAATAACGGAACTGCCGTAAAGGGTTCGTCTGTCAGTTTTGGCGAATATGGTTTGAAATCAATAAGCAGAGGTCGCTTGACGGCTCGTCAAATTGAGTCAGCTAGGCGTGCTATCACCAGGCATGTTAAACGTGGTGGTAAAATCTGGATAAGAATTTTTCCTGACAAGCCTATAACCAAAAAACCATTGGAAGTTCGTATGGGTAAAGGAAAGGGAAGTGTAGAATATTGGGTTGCTCAGATAAGACCTGGTACAATGCTATATGAAATACAAGGTGTTTCAGAAGATTTGGCAAGGGAAGCATTTTCTCTTGCTGCTGCAAAACTACCATTAAAAACACTATTTACCGCACGGACAATAATGTAATGAATGTTAAAGAACTACGTAATAAATCAGACGAAGAGCTTAAATTAATTTTAGTAGATCTTTCTCGTGAGCATTTTAATTTACGTGTGCAGAAAGCAACTGCGCAATTAACAAAAACACATTTAATTAAGAAAACTAAGCGCAATGTCGCAAGGGTTTTAACTGTATTAACTGAAAAAGTGAGGGTGTAATGGTTGAGAATGTTGTAAATATCAGAACTGTTACAGGTACTGTTGTAAGTAATAAAATGGAAAAAACAATCACGGTACTTGTTAATCGTGTAACAAAACACCCTGTTTATGGAAAGTATATAAAACGATCTTCTAAGTTACTAGCTCATGATGAGCATAATGTATGCAAAGAAGGCGATTTGGTTTCAATTACTTCATGCAGACCTTTGTCTAAAAACAAAACCTTCAAGTTAGTTGAGGTTTTGGTTAATGCTGATAGATAGAGTAACTTCAAAGAATATATTTAGGAATTAATCATGATTCAGATGCAAACTAATCTTGAAGTTGCTGATAATAGCGGCGCTAAAAAGGTAATGTGTATCAAAGTTTTGGGTGGGTCTCATAGGCGGTATGCTGGGATTGGCGATATAATAAAAGTTAGTATTAAAGATGCAATACCTAGGGGAAGGGTAAAAAAAGGTGACGTTTATAACGCTCTGGTTGTTAGGACGCGCAAAGGAGTTAGAAGGTCAGATGGTTCTGTTATTCGATTTGATGGAAATGCTGCCGTTATATTAAATAATAATTTGCAGCCTATTGGTACGCGAATTTTTGGTCCGGTTACTCGTGAATTAAGAGGGGAAAAATTCATGAAAATTATTTCTTTGGCCCCAGAGGTTTTATAGGTAGCCTTATGCAGAAAATAAAAAAAGGCGATGATGTGGTTGTCATAGCCGGAAAAGATAAAGGAAAGTCAGGGAGGGTCTCTAAGATACTTGCTTCTGGGAAAGTTCTGGTTGATGGAATAAATCAATATAAAAAAACTCAAAAATCTAACCCTAATTCCGGCGTCTCTGGTGGCATAGTGACAATAGAGTTACCTATAGATATATCCAATGTTGGCTTGTACAATCCAATAACAAAAAAGCCGGATCGTGTTGGATTTAGACTCCTAGAAAATGGTACTAAGGTAAGATTTTTTAAGTCAACTAATGAAGTTGTTGATGTTTAAGGTTATATGAAATCATGGCTAGATTAAAAAAAGAATATAGAGAAAAGATATTGCCTGCTTTGCTGGAACAGTTTGCGTACAAATCCGTTATGCAAGCACCTCGAATTACGAAGATAACGTTAAATATGGGTGTTGGTGAAGCTGTTGCCGATAAAAAATCTTTGCAATCTGCTCTCAGCGATATGGAGAAAATATCAGGGCAGAAGCCTATCGTTACTCTGGCAAGAAAGTCAATTGCTGGCTTTAAAATTAGAGATGACATGCCAATAGGATGTAAAGTTACTCTGCGTAGTGATAGAATGTACGAATTTTTAGACAGGTTAATTAATATCTCTATACCTCGTATTCGAGATTTTAGAGGATTGAGCGCAAAAAGTTTTGATGGTCGTGGTAATTATTCTCTAGGTGTTAAAGAGCAAATAATATTTCCTGAAATTGATTATGACAAAATTGATGTTCTGCGTGGTATGGATATTACCATTACAACAACCGCTCAAACAAATGACGAAGGGTTAGCCTTGCTAAAACTTTTTAATTTTCCATTTAAGAGTTAAAGAGCAACTTACTTATGGCAAAAAAATCAATGATCGCGCGTGAATTTAAACGCAAAAATTTAGTAAAAAAATTAAGTAATAAGCGTTTAAAGTTAAAAGAGACTATTAGAGATCCAAGTTCTACTTACGATCAGAAAGAAATAGCTCAGCTACAACTTCAGAAAATGCCGAGAGATTCTAGTGTTTCAAGGGTAAGAAACCGTTGTAATCTAACAGGTCGTCCACATGGCTATTATCGGAAATTCGGCTTAAGTAGAAACAAACTAAGAGAAGCCACTATGAGAGGCGATGTACCTGGGCTTGTTAAGGCAAGTTGGTAGTGGTAATTATCTATTGTTTGGAGAATTTTAAATGAGTATGACAGATCCTGTTGCAGATATGTTGACCCGAATAAGAAATGGGCAATCTGCGGGAAAAAAAATTGTTAAAATGCAAACTTCTAAATTAAAACTTTCTATTGCTAAAGTTTTAAAAGATGAAGGATATATCTCTGGATATTCAGTTGAAAGTATAGGGCCTCATGAAGAAATTCTAGTTGAGCTGAAATACTACAAGGGTGTTCCAGTTATTGAAAATATAAAAAGAATTAGTCGTCCTGGATTAAGAATATATCGTTCAAAAGATCGTCTGCCTGTCGTTCTTGGGGGGCTTGGCATCGCTATCGTATCGACATCTAATGGTGTTATGACTGATAAAGCTGCGCGTGCAAGTGGTCACGGTGGTGAAGTTATTTGTACTGTTTGTTAATTAGGACACTTTATGTCAAGAATTGCTAAAGCTCCGGTATTAATACCGAAAAGCGTAAACGTTAATATAAATGGTAAAAATATTTTTGTTAAAGGTGCTAAAGGTGAAATTCAGTACACTCTTAACGAATTTGTTGATTTTCAAGTAAATGATGAATCCATTGTTATGCATTGGGATTCGGCAAGTAAATCGGCTACAGCTCAAGCTGGTACTGCAAGAGCCATAATAAATAACATGGTAATTGGGGTTTCTGAAGGGTTTGAATTAAAACTATCGCTTGTTGGTGTCGGTTATAGGGCTCAAATTAAAGAAAACGTTTTAAGTTTATCACTTGGTTTTTCACATCCTGTTGATTTTATAGTTCCTAGTGGCGTTACTGTAGAGACCCCAACGCAAGTAGAAATTATAGTAAAGGGCATTGATAAGCAATTGGTTGGGCAGGTGGCCGCAAACATTAGAAAGTATAGATCGCCAGAGCCATACAAGGGCAAAGGTGTTAGATATTCTAATGAGAATGTGGTAAGAAAAGAAGCTAAAAAGAAATAGGAATTTGTAATGGATAAAAAATTGTCTCGATTAAAGCGAGCATTAAAATTACGTAGCAAAATTAAAAGCCAAGGAATTAACCGTTTATCAATACATAGAACATCTCAGCATATATATGCTCAAATAATTTCTGGTGATGGTAAGTTAACATTGGCAAGTGCTTCAACTTTACAGTCTGAAGTAAAAACTACGTTATCAAATACTAGTAATAGTAATGCAGCGGCTCATGTTGGCCGGTTAATTGCTGAAAAAGCTTTAGCTGTGGGTGTCTCCAAAGTTGCATTTGATCGCTCAGGATTTAAATATCATGGGCGTGTAAAGGCTCTAGCAGACGCTGCCCGTGAAGCAGGTTTAATTTTTTAGGAGAATATTATGGCTATTGCACCTGCACAAGGTAGCGTAGATGGTTTGCAAGAAAAGTTAGTTAACGTAAGGCGTGTAGCAAAAGTAGTAAAAGGTGGGCGCGTGTTTGGTTTTACGGCTTTAACTGTTGTTGGTGACGGTGAAGGTAGAGTTGGTTACGGCGTAAGCAAGGCTAGGGAGGTGCCTATTGCAATTCAGAAATCTCTTGAACAGGCGCGAAAAAACATGAAAAAAGTTGCGTTAAAAGGCGATACTTTGCAGTATCCCGTTATGAATGTAACTGGCGCAGCAAAGGTTTATATGCAACCTGCTTCTGAAGGTACGGGTATAATTGCTGGTGGTGCAATGAGAGCAGTATTTGAAGTAGTAGGTGTTCATAATGTTCTGGCTAAATGCATTGGTACTAGTAACCCTATTAATGTAGTCAGGGCTACTATAAATGGCTTAGCAGGAATGAGAAGTGTAGATCAAATTGCTGCTAAACGTGGACTTTCAGTTGATAAGGTAATTGGGTAGTAGTAATGACTAGTTCTACATTAAGTGTAACTATGATAAAAAGTAAAAATGGAAGATTGCCTTCCCATAAAGCCTGTATTAAAGGTTTAGGCTTGAGAAAAATTAACCATACTGTTGTCCTTGCTGATACCTTGGAAAACAGAGGCATGATTAATAAAGTATCTTATATGTTGAAAGTTAGGGAATTATAATGTTTTTAAATACTATACAATCAGCATATGGCTCAAGAAAGAAATCTGTTCGTGTAGGTAGAGGAATTGGGTCTACACTCGGAAAGACTTGTGGTCGTGGTCATAAAGGACAGAAAGCTCGTTCTGGTGGCTTCCATAAAGTCGGTTTTGAGGGTGGTCAGATGCCTTTGCAACGAAGACTGCCGAAAATCGGTTTCAAATCCGCATTATCCAAATTTAGCTCAGAAGTACGGCTTTCTGATTTAGAAAGAATAAATACTGAAACTATCGATTTAGATATTTTGAAGTCGTTATCGATTGTTCCTATATTTACAAGGTCAGTTAAAATAATCGACTCAGGTATTTTAACAAAGTCAGTTAGATTAGCAGGCTTAAAATGCACGGCAGGAGCAAAAGCTAAGATTATTGCTCTTGGTGGCGTAATAGAGGTTTAGGTGAATAATTCAAATATAGCAACAAAGAGAGATGCCGTGAAATCCGATTCTTTTGTTGAACTTAAAGCTAAGTTACTGTTTGTTTTAGGTGCACTTGTTGTTTATAGGATCGGTTCTCACATACCTGTTCCTGGTATTGATCCAAAAGCACTATCAATAATGTTTGAACAGCAAGGTGGTTCTATTCTTGATATGTTCAATATGTTTTCAGGCGGCGCATTAATGCGGCTAAGTATTTTCGCCTTAGGTATAATGCCATATATATCTGCATCTATTATTATGCAGCTAATGACGGTTGTTATTCCTTTTATGGAACAAATTAAAAAAGAGGGTGAGTCTGGTCGAAAAAAGATATCCCAGTACACTCGATTTGGGACTGTTGTTCTTGCTTCATTCCAGGGGCTTGGGATTTCTATTGCTCTTCAAAATCAGACCGCTGGTGGTCTATCTGTCGTTTTGAATCCGGGTGCCTCCTTTATAGCTATAACTACAATTACTTTGGTTACAGGTACTGTTTTTTTAATGTGGCTTGGTGAGCAAGTTACTGAGCGCGGAATCGGTAATGGGATATCGCTAATAATATTTGCAGGTATTGTGTCAGGGTTACCAAAGGCAGTTGGTGGTACTCTAGAATTAGCTAGAACTGGGGAAATGAGTGCTGGCTTAATAATTCTATTATTTTTGTTGTCAATATCGGTCACTGCGCTAGTCGTTTTTGTAGAAAGAGCTCAGAGAAGAATTACAATAAATTATCCTAAGCGTCAACAAGGTAAGAAGCTTTATGGCGGTCAGACTAGTTTTCTGCCATTAAAGTTGAATATGGCTGGAGTTATTCCTCCTATCTTTGCTTCTAGTATCATTTTGTTTCCTGCTACTATTGCTGGATGGTTTGCTAATTCCGATGGGCTTTTTTGGTTGCAAGACTTAGCAACTTTATTGTCACCAGGTCAGCCTGTATATGTTTTGTTTTATGCATTGGCTATCGTTTTCTTTTGTTTTTTTTATACTGCTTTAGTTTTTAACTCTAAAGAAACTGCAGAAAACCTTAAGAAATCTGGTGCTTTTTTAGCTGGAATTAGACCAGGTGTTCAAACAAGTGTTTATATTGATAAAGTGCTTACAAGGTTAACATTAGTTGGCGCTTTTTATATTACCTTGGTTTGTCTTTTGCCTGAGTTTTTAATAGTTTATTGGAATGTCCCTTTTTATTTTGGCGGTACTTCGTTGTTAATTATTGTTGTTGTTGTTATGGATTTTATTTCTCAAATGCAAACTCATATTATGACTCAGCAGTACGATGGACTAATGAAGAAAGCTAATCTTAAAAAATAATTTTATTAAAGTATTTGGAGTAACTGTTTTGAAAGTTAGAGCATCAGTAAAAAAAATTTGTAGAAAGTGTAAGATTGTTAAAAGAAACGGTATTGTTCGTGTTATCTGTGATGATGGCAGGCATAAACAGCGACAAGGTTAAAAAATTAATATTACTTTCCCCGCTCATATAGTTTAATTAGAGGATTTTTAGATGGCACGAATTGCCGGGATAAATGTATCAGATCATAAGCATTCTGTAATAGCATTGACTGCTATTTATGGTATTGGTAGGAAAACAGCTGCAGATATCTGTACGGAAGTTGGAATAAGCCCTTCTGTTAAGATTAAGGAGCTTTCTGAGGTTGAGTTAGAATCAATAAGGCTTTTGATATCTAAAATGACTGTTGAAGGCGATCTAAGGCGTGAAGTTTCAATGAATATCAAGAGGCTTATGGATTTAGGCTGCTATAGAGGGATAAGACATCGTCGTGGTCTTCCTCTTAGAGGTCAAAGGACAAGAACAAATGCGCGCACTCGGAAAGGACCGCGCAAACCAATTAGGAAATAAGTTATATTTTATGAGATTTTAAGTAATGGCAATTCAAAATAGGTCAAGAAAACGTATTAAAAAAGAAGTAGCTGATGGAATAGTTCATGTTCACGCTTCATTTAATAACACAATAGTGACTATTACTGATCGGAAAGGTAACACTTTATCATGGGCGACATCTGGAGGGTCTGGCTTTAGAGGTTCGCGTAAAAGCACCCCCTTCGCTGCCCAGGTTGCAGCTGAAAAAGCTGGGTTAATTGCTCTTGAATACGGCATGAAAAATCTTGATGTGATGATTAAAGGACCTGGTCCAGGTAGAGAGTCTGCGGTTAGGTCGCTTAGTAATTTGGGTTTAAAAATTCACAATATTTTTGATGTGACTCCGATTCCACATAATGGTTGTCGCCCACCTAAAAAACGTCGTGTTTAACGTCGTAATACTAGATTAAGAGAATATTTATATGGCACGTTATACTGGTCCAACTTGTAAATTAAGTCGCAGAGAAGGTACAGACCTCTTTTTGAAGAGCAGGGGTAAATCTCTTGAAGGTAAATGTAAGCTAGACCAAAAACCTGGTCAACATGGTGCAAAGCGAGGTCGAAGTTCTGACTATGCTCTTCAATTAAGAGCAAAACAAAGATTAAGAAGGATATATGGCATCCTTGAAAAACAATTCCGTAATTATTATAAGATTGCGGATATGAAGAAAGGCGCGACAGGCGAGAATTTATTGCTTATTTTGGAATCTAGATTAGATAATGTTGTTTATAGAATGGGATTTGCTTCTACTAGAGCTGAAGCCCGTCAGCTTGTATCGCACAAAGCTATAAAAGTAAACAACGTTATAATAAATCTGCCTTCTTACCAAGTTTCTGTTGGTGATAATTTATCAATTAGAGATAAATCTAAGAAACAGCAGAGAATTATAGATTCACTTGTCGTTGCTGAACAGTATGGTTTTCCATCGTGGTTGTCAGTTAACTCTAAAGAAATGTCTGGACAATATTTAAATTATCCTGATAGAGCTGATCTGGGTTCAGATATTAATGAGCAATTAGTTGTTGAGCTTTATTCTAAATAATTCAGGTGTACAGGTATATTAATGTTGAATACTATTTCTAGTTTATTAAAACCCCGTTTAGTAGAGGTAGTAACTAAAAACCCTAATCATGCGAGGGTTGTTATTGAGCCGTTAGAAAGGGGATTTGGGCATTCCATTGGAAATGCTTTACGCAGGGTATTGCTTTCTGCAATTCCTGGTTGCGCTGTGACTGATGTTGAAATTGATGGAGTTCAGCATGAATACACCACAATTGAAGGCGTTCAAGAAGACGTTATTGATATTTTATTGAATTTAAAAAGATTAGCCCTGATTGTGCATTCAAAAGATGAAGTGCAATTAACTTTAAATAAATCTGGATCAGGTCCTGTATTTGCTTCTGATATAAGTTTGCCTCACGATGTCGAAATTGTTAATCCTAATTTAGTGATTGCTAACTTAACTCAGGCTGGGTCTCTGGGGATGAAGCTAACTGTCAGGCGTGGTAGAGGATATGAGCCTGTTTCACAACGTAAGTTTGTTAACGACTCAAGTTTATCTGTTGGGAATTTAAAGCTAGATGCAGCTTATAGTCCGATTTTAAAGGTTGCCTATCACATTGAAACTACACGTGTTGAGCAGCGTACCGATTTAGATAAATTAATAATTGAGCTTGAAACAAATGGTACTGTTGATCCAGAGCAAACTATAAGATTGGCCGCAACTATATTGCATGACCAATTATCTGTTTTTGTTGATTTTGAAAGGGTTGCTCCTCAGGTTGTAGATGAAGCAAGTGTGATTGAAGATAGATTTGATCCTGTTCTTTTGCGGCCTGTTGATGATCTTGAGCTGACCGTTCGCTCTGCTAACTGTTTGAAAGCAGAAAACATATTTTATATTGGTGATTTAATTCAGAGAACAGAAGTTGAGTTATTAAAAACACCAAATTTAGGTAAAAAATCATTAACTGAAATCAAAGATATTCTGGCGCTTAAAGGTTTGTCGTTAGGAATGAAGCTTGAGAAGTGGCCACCGGATAATATAGTAGATCATTCTGCTGTAATAAATAATTAATTAAGGGTTGATTTGTATGAGACATCGTAAATCTGGTAGAAAATTTAATATAAATAGTAGTCACCGTAAAGCTCTTTTTAGTAATATGGTTTCTTCTTTAATAACTCATGAACTAATAAAGACTACTTTGCCTAAAGCAAAAGAACTTAGATCATACGCTGAGCCATTGATTACTTTATCTAAAGTTGATGATGTCTCTAAGAGAAGACTAGCTTTTTCTAAATTACGTGATAGAAATGTTGTCTCAAAGTTATTTAATGAGATAGGTCCTCGCTTTAAGGATAGATCCGGTGGGTATTTACGAATTATGAAATGTGGATACCGTTCTGGTGACCAGGCTCCTATGGCTTATGTGGAGTTTGTAGATAGAGCTAATTAAGCTACAGGTAATATTTTCTGTATGCTTTACATGGCCTAGCTTGCTTCTGATTTGTTAAATTGAATTAATATGCCTGCTTTTTTTGGCATCTAAAAGGTTGAGATTACTTGGTTTTCTCAACCTTTTTAATTATGATTTATTCGGATATTTTATCCGTCGTTAATTATTCTTGTCGATAATATATTAGTGTATTAGTGTCGTTAAATTCACGAATATTATACAGTTGGTAGTAGTTAAATTTGTAACTTGGCATGAATATCGATGCCAAATACCACCTTGTTTATCAGCAATCCGATGACGGTATTTTGCATCAAAACCTGCGCTTTGAAAAACAAATTGTTTTCCTGGTCAACAGCTTAATTCAGGTGCGCAGATTTGTTTTCTGTGTTCAATTTTCTGGGGTTACCTTGCCAATTTCATGCTTTTCAGGCGCTAAGTGGCGTTCGTAGGCACTCCAATCATCAGTGTAACAGCGGCGGCGATATTGAACGGCTAAAGTAGCCTTTAGCTGTTTAAGCACCTCGTCTTTACGCTTGCCAAGCACGTAAGCAAGTATTGTTGGTCTCCTGAAAACACACATTCGACTCCCTATACTGCCGCCCATCTAACGAGTCAGCAGGTCGCATCTTCAAGTCGTATAAAGGCGTTTAAAGCCTTGATAAGCTCTTTGTTGTCGTTCAATCTTTCCTGTCTCACGGTACTGCTTAATCAAACGACTGGTCTGTTGTCTTGAGTAACCCGTTATTTTAATCAGAAAGCGTACCACGACACCTTTTGAAATAGGTATCTGAATTTAACCGGAGTACGTTGTATGCCTTGGTAACACGCCTCCTTACTACTGTGAACAGAATAGGTTAAAAAACTATTCCAGTTGTTCGAGCTATTGAGGTCTTTTATGTCCCTACTAGGGTTCATTCTTTTATCATGAACGAGATTTAAGCGGTAGTCAGATATTTCCCGTTAGAAATAGGGGGTTCCTTAGGACTCAGTTAGTATTGGAAAAGGCCAGGAGAGGAGTATCAGCTTAGGAATTGTATATTATAAACAAACCAAGTAAATTTTCATATTTGACATTAAGCATTGATGATCAGTCATGTTTAATGTCGTAGTTACTATTATCCAAATTATTTCGTTATAATGTTCTATAAATATCTGCTATTTATTAATGGTATTATGTAATTGTTTTTATTCTTGTATTCCGAAATATATCTACCTCTATTATTTTAATACACAATTTAAATGCCATTTTGCCACTTAATATGGCGAAATTCCTTCTGACTGCAATTTTATACATAGATAGCAAATGATTAGCGTATTACTTGTAGATGATCATGAACTCGTTAGAACAGGGATTGAAGTTTTGTTAAATAGCGCTGACGATATAGTGGTTGTAGGTGTGGCTAAATCTGGTGAAGAAGCAATTGAAGCAGTGCAAACTATGTCGATTGATGTTTTGGTGATGGACGTTAATATGCCAGGTATTGGTGGAACTGAGGCCTGTAGAAGAATTCTGCAACTTAATCCAAGTGTTAAAATAATCGCGTTGTCTATCCATAATGACGGGCCTATACCTCAACAATTATTAAAGCTAGGTGTACTGGGATTTATTTCTAAAGGTTCTCCTGTTGATGAAATGCTAAAGGCAATTAAAAAAGTAATTGTTGGGGAGCGTTATTTGTGCACTGAAGTTGCCAGTAACTTAGCATTTAATGCGCTGCCGGGCGTTAATGACTCACCATTTAGTAAGCTTTCGCCAAGAGAATCTGAAATTGTTATGTTGATATTGCAAGGTAGGGCTATTAAGGAAATGGCTAATTTACTTGGTTTGAGTGATAAGACTGTAAACACTTATAGGTATCGTTTGTATGATAAATTGCAAATCAAAAATGATGTCGAGTTGACACGGTTAGCTGTGAAATTTGGACACATAGATATGGCGTTAATTTGAGTCACAGTGTTCGTATGAACGAGTTAAAGATTTAATATTTTTTGAGCTTTTAAAAATGCATCTCTAAAGTCTAAGTATAAAGGTTTGTCGGTTGTCAGCATCTCCTTTATTAAGCTGTGTTGTAATTGATATTTGATATCGCCAATTGCCAATGCACCTACGGCTACTGCACCCTTGGAGTTGAGCGCCAATTGCAATGGCGCGCCGTTGTCTCCTCGTTTTATTCCTTCAATACCCAATGGCGGTACAGCATTAACATCACCAACAACTTTTAGATTAATAGCCGCATTTAGTGCGCTCGCATTTAAAACCTGAATACCTGCTTTTGCAGTGCAAAAAATTATGTCGCAAGATTTGATTAGCTTAGCTTTTTCGATATCAGTTCCCGCATAACCGCCTATCAGAGAGCAAGCAAAGCGACGATTGTATCCGTGGGCGACATCCTCAGCAGTTTCAATGGATAAGTGGTCTACTATAGTGGTTTCGGCGCCTGCCAATGATGAGATTACGCCTGTTGCAATCCCTACAGGCCCTGTTCCGCCAAAAATTAAGGCTTTACAGTCTTTTAGCTCTTTATTGTGTTTCTCTTTAAGTTGTTTTGCAACGCAAGCTACTAGAGCTGCTGCTGTTGTAAAGGCTCCGCTGGGATCTGCAAATACGGATATTTCAAAAGGTGGGACCATTGCTTTTTGGCTTGCACTTAGCATATCCATAGCAAGCGCGAAATCACGCCCTCCAACAAAAATAGCTGTGCGCTTAATACCTGCCGGACTGCGTGAGAAAATTGCATCTTGCGTCAATCCGTGTACGCTCTCCAATTTAACGTTGCTATAAGGCATTAGTACATCAAAACCAGCATCCATTGCCATATTTATATCAAATGGGCTGTTATGAGGCATTGGGTCTAGCATGTGAAGAATGCTACGTTTTTCCATTGAGCTTATCCTGAGTATAAAAAGGGTTTTGAGTAACTTATGACTGAGTTTTTGATTTTACATATTCCCTTGCTACTTCAAATGCGTGCTCAAAATGTAAGTAGACGGGTTTATCGCTCTCAATCATTTTTTTGAGAAGGCGATTTTGTGCTTGATATTTTACGTTGCCAATCGCTAATGCTCCAATTCCCACGGCTCCACTAACGGAGTTCTCAATTTTAGTTCCGTCATGAAAAGCATCAACTCCAGCAATACCAGCAGGTGGTACCGCATTAACATCAGCGGCAACTTTTAATTGTGCCGCTGTGGCAATAAGCTCTGCACTTAATAACTCTATACCAGCAGCTCCCGTCGCAAAAACAACATCGGTTGTTTTGATATATTCGGCCTTATCTGCATCAGCGCCAGCCAATATTTTAATCTTTCCATCACCAAATTCGTCGTTGCAAATATCTGCCACATGCTGAGCTTTTTCCAGTTGTCTGCCAATAATTCTTACGTTTGCGCCAGCTTGGGCAGCGATTACGGCTGCTGCTTGCCCGACTGGTCCAGTTCCTCCCAATGCAAGAACGTTCTTTCCGGTAAGGGTTGTATTAAAATTTTTAAGTAACTCGCGTTCAACAGCGGCAACCATTCCCGCGGCTGTTGTAAATGCCCCGCTTGGGTCTGCAAATACCGATACTTCAAAAGGGGGGACCATTGCTCGTTTTGCCATTTTAAGCATATCCATTGCTTGTTTTGTATCTCGTCCGCCAATAAATATCCCGGTCCGTTTCAAGTTCTTTGAGCTGCGTGAAAAAATAGCATCTTGAACTAAGCCCTGAACTTCACTTGGTTCCACGTTTATATAAGGAACCGCAGAAACCCATCCAGCATCCATAGCCATATTTACATCAAAAGGACTAAGATTTTTAGCGGTTGTTAGCATGTGAAGGATAAATGGCTTTTCCATAGAATGTTCCTTAAAAAAATGATTTTTTGAAGTATAAGAGATATGAAATGTTTATAACAGGGTTGGGTTTGGGGCCGTAGGTATTTCTTTTGGTTCGAAGGTTGGCGAGAAGTGGTTTCAAAAGCTTGTAGTGCATATTTATTCCATTTAACGCTTATTATTGTTGTTAATTATACAGGTGCTTTTGATTTTTGCAGTGCTATGATTGATCTACTATTATCTGAACTTATTTTTGGGTCTTGGCATTGATAATTGATTTTTTAATAAAAAACTTTAAATATTCATGGAAATTACAGTAGAGGCCCGACGCCATTTACGGCTGGTGCATCGGGCAAAAATTCAATTGTGTAGTAAAGATGAAGTCGTTATTGCCTATACCCGTGACCTGTCTGAGAGTGGGCTTTATGTCTTAGGTGGATTTAACTATGCTCCGTTGCCAGGGGATATTTTGGAAGTTATTGTTTTAGGCATCGAAGATGCTTTGTCCAGGAGGGTTGTTGTAATACGTGTAGATGATGGCTCCGGTTTTGCTGTGGAATTCCTTGAATAAATCTGAGTTTCTATTTTTTAGTTATTTATTATTGAATTGTTCTCGTTGCTTAGAGAATTTTGTGTTCTATGACGTGATAAATAAAGTTTCGAAGCCCCCCGCTCTGTTCATGGTTCGATCGGCTCTCCACGAACGAAACTTATTGATATGTTAAGTTCCGTTCGCACTCGACTTGTCGAAGTGCAGAGGGCTTTTCTAGGCTCATAAAATTTATTTGGTGGTGTCTTGCATGCATTATTTCAGTGACAAAGTTTCTGTTCTGCCTACTGTTTCAATAACCAATTTATTTTCTTTGCTTAGCCAGCCTATTGCGCGTTGGACATCGTTTTTTCCTAAGCCTGTTTCATTAGTAATTTTGGTTACGCTGGCGGGGCCATTCTTTTCCAAGAAATGCCATATTTTGCCAGCAGCTGCGCCAATTGTATTAGACATGTTTGAGTACCTTTAAGTTAAATGAAAAAAAATGTTACGATTTTTTGTTGGTGTCAGGTAGGACAATATTTAGCTCAAGTGTTTCTTGGTTATCATCCTGCTCAAAATTTACTGATATAGCATCTTGGTCAATACTGACATATTTGCGAATAACTTCCAGTAGTTCTTTTTGTAATTGCGGCAAGTATGATGGCTGATTTCGTGACGTACGTTCATGAGCAACTAGGATTTGTAGTCTTTCTTTGGCAAGTGACGCTGAGCTTGTTTTCGACGTCCTAAAATAATCAAGTAAACTCATCACTTACTCCCGAAAAGTTTTCCGAATAGACCCTTTTTTTCATCAATAAAACGGTGCGGCCGGTCTTCGCCTAAGTAGCGAGCAATCACGTCAGCGTAAGCTTGCCCTGCATCACTTTTTTCATCAAGAATAACTGGTGTGCCGGAATTTGAAGCGTTTAAAACTGACTTTGATTCCGGTATCACGCCTAATAAATGCAATGATAATATTTCCTGTACATCATCGACACTTAGCATTTCGCCTAATTTTACTCTTTCTGGGGAGTAGCGAGTCAGTAATAAGTACTCTTTAATGGGTTCTTCATTATGTTCTGCACGGCGCGACTTGCTGGAAAGAATGCCTAGCATTCGATCTGAATCTCTAACCGAAGATACTTCGGGGTTAGTTACTATAAAGGCATCGTCGGCATAATACATTGCTAAAAATGCGCCTCTTTCGATACCGGCAGGAGAGTCGCATACGATATATTTAAAGTCTTTTTTTAGCTCGTCCAGAATTCTACCGACACCTTCTTGAGAGAGTGCGTCTTTATCTCGGGTTTGCGATGCCGGCAAGATATATAACTGATTACAGTTTTTATCGCGTATTAATGCTTGGTTAAGTGTGGCTTCGCCATTGATAACATTAACAAAATCATAAACTACTCGGCGTTCACAACCCATGATTAAATCGAGATTTCGTAAACCCACGTCGAAATCTATGACTGCTGTTTTATGTCCTCTTTTAGCAAGGCCCATGGCGATAGCGGCGCTTGTTGTGGTTTTACCAACGCCGCCTTTGCCTGATGTTACAACTATAATTCGCGCCACTTGTTTTCTCCGTGGTAATGGTTTTTTAAAGATCTTTAATAGTTAAGGTATTGTTTTGTAGGCAGATCTGAACAGGACGGTTGCGGACTGTTTCAGTAAGATCTTCACTTATTTTGTATGTTCCGGCAATAGAGATTAGCTCAGCCTGTAAGTCCGAGCAAAAAATACGCGCTTCGATATTGCCTTGAACACCGGCTAAGGCCCTGCCTCTTAATGAGCCGTATACGTGTATATTGCCTTCAGCAAGGATTTCTGCGCCGGCACTGACTTGAGCTAGCACAATTAAGTCGCCATGAGCATAAATGCGCTGACCAGATCGAATAGGTTGGGTAATTAGTGTGGTGCTTTCTGTGCTGGTAGAAGGTTTAGCTACTGGTGCTTGCTGAGCAGATTGTGGTTTTGTATTGTCAGCAGTTAAAGATGCTTGATTCTGTCCAGTGTGCGCTGGGATAGCAAGCTCTAAAGCTTTTTTAAGTTGCTGGGTTGTTGCGCCACGTATGCCTATGGGTAAAAAATCTAAGCTGCGCAGCATATTAACGAGCTCGCTAATCTCAATGTTTAAATCTTGCTTATTTAGTTCCTGTAAGTCGATAACCACTGGGGAGTTTTTAAAAAACTCTGGTGCTAACTGAATTTTTTCCTGTAATTGGTGTTCAATAATTACTATGTCGTTGTTAGCTAATACCAAAACAGGCGCTGAGAAAGTGGTGCTTTTGAATTCCAAAGCTGGGGGATGGTAGTTTGAGTGTTGAGAATCTGTCGGCATCCGTTAAGTCAGGCTAGTCAGAAATTGAGTTAATTCTAACATTGCTGGTGTGAAAAATCATTTTTCTGGGTTTTTTGCAGATTGCGATGTTTGCTTTAGGCGTGTCTATTTTGAATATTCCTTGCACACGCCTGAGCATAATAGGATGCAGTTAATAAATTAAGCATGTTTCTGTAACGTTTTTGTAAAAATACCTTATTGAGGTTTTTATTTCTTTGGATGAATTTTGATGATTGTTTCAAGGAGTTTTTGAAAGTATTTGTGTTCTATCTGTTCCCAGGCAAGCTTGCATTCACCTGGATTATCCTTTAACTTAGCGCTACATCCGTAAAGGCTAGGGGTGCTGACTGTTGTGGCTTGTATGTTAACTGTCGGCTGAGAGAAACCCTTTGAACCTGAGCCCGGTTAATACCGGCGTAGGAAAGCCCCCAAACTTCCTCCTGCGCCTTGTTTTTGAATTCTGGAGATAAACATGAGCGCTGTTCTTAAAGAAGATACGTCTACCGATAACCGTAGCGTAAAAATCGATTCGTACCCTGCATCGGAAAAAATCTATGTTCAAGGATCTCGTCCTGATATACAGGTTCCGATGCGTAAGATTACCTTGTCAGATACCCCCGTACATTTTGGAGCAGAGAAAAATCCGCCCTTGTATGTATACGATACTTCTGGCGTTTATACCGATCCAAATGTAGAAGTCGATCTTAAAAAAGGTTTGAGCCCCATCCGTTCAGCTTGGATAGCAGAGCGCAATGATACTGAAGAATTATCCGGTCCGAGTTCACAATTCGGCCTTCAGCGATTGAACGATCCAGCAACTGCTAGTTTGCGTTTTGAGCATATACGTAAACCGCGTCGCGCCAAAGCAGGCAAGAATGTCTCGCAAATGCACTATGCAAGACAAGGCATTATCACGCCGGAAATGGAATATATCGCCATTCGTGAAAACCAGAAAATGGAAGAAATGCGCCACTTATGGAAAGACCAGCATCCAGGAGATTCTTTTGGTGCCGCCATCCCTGATGTGATTACCCCGGAATTTGTTCGATCTGAAGTCGCCAGAGGCCGAGCGATTATTCCATGCAATATCAATCATCCAGAATTGGAACCGATGATTATTGGGCGTAATTTCCTGGTTAAAATCAATGGCAATTTGGGTAATTCGGCGGTGACTTCATCTATAGATGAAGAAGTGGAAAAAATGCTCTGGGGTATCCGCTGGGGCGGTGACACCATTATGGATTTGTCGACAGGCAAAAATATCCACGAAACTCGTGAATGGATATTACGCAATTCACCTGTGCCAATCGGTACAGTGCCTATTTATCAAGCTTTGGAAAAAGTAAATGGTAAAGCGGAAGACCTAACTTGGGAAATCTTTAGAGATACCTTAATTGAGCAAGCTGAGCAGGGTGTCGATTACTTTACTATTCATGCTGGAGTCCGTTTACATCATGTACCGTTAACCGCTAAACGAATGACCGGTATCGTGTCGCGTGGTGGCTCGATCATGGCGAAATGGTGCTTGGCTCACCACACTGAAAGTTTCCTATACACGCACTTTGAAGAAATCTGCGAAATCATGAAAGCCTATGATGTGGCTTTCTCGTTAGGCGATGGTTTGCGTCCGGGTTCAATTTACGATGCCAATGATGAAGCACAATTTGGTGAGCTGGAAACCTTGGGCGAATTGACCAAAATTGCTTGGGAACACGATGTGCAGACCATGATCGAAGGTCCAGGGCATGTGCCGTTGCACATGATTAAGGTCAACATGGAAAAGCAGTTGGAAGAATGCGGCGAAGCACCATTTTATACGTTAGGGCCTCTGACTACTGATATTGCCCCTGGCTACGATCATATTACTTCAGCCATCGGTGCGGCAAATATCGGTTGGTATGGTTGTGCGATGTTATGTTACGTCACGCAAAAAGAACATTTAGGCCTGCCTAATAAACAGGATGTGCGTGAAGGCATTGTGACTTATAAAATAGCTGCTCATGCTGCCGATCTGGCTAAAGGCCATCCAGGGGCACAAGCGCGTGATAACGCGATGTCTAAAGCGCGATTCGAATTCCGCTGGGAAGATCAATTTAATATCGGTCTTGATCCTGAAAAAGCCCGTGAATTTCACGATGAAACCTTGCCTAAAGATTCAGCAAAGGTTGCGCATTTCTGCTCTATGTGTGGACCACATTTCTGTTCTATGAAAATTAGCCAGGATGTTCGTGACTACGCAGCTGCTAAAGGTATTAAGGACGAAACTGAAGCGCTTAAGCTGGGAATGGATGAAAAATCTAAGCAATTCCTTGAAGAAGGCGCAGATATTTACCATAAAGTCTAATTTATAAGAACTCACTGAGTCGGTCTAAAGCGAATGAGCGTGTACCAACATATATTACTGGCGATCGATTTTTCCGAGCATGGTAACGAAGTTGCCAGTAAAGCCAAAAGTCTGGCAAAAACAAATCAGGCAGATTTAAGTATTGTCCATGTACTGGATAACATTCCAATGCCGGATACCAGTTACGGTACTATCATTTCGCTGACTGAAGATTCAGACAATGAGTTATTGGAGATTGAAAAGGCCAAATTTATCGAAATTGCTGATCAGCTTGGGGTTGCTCAGACTAACCGCTGGTTGATTTGGGGAGCTCCCAAGCAGGAAATTACCGAGCTTGCCGAGCAAATGCGGGCAGATTTAATTGTAGTGGGCTCGCATGGGCGGCATGGCCTAGCATTGTTATTGGGCTCAACGGCTAATGCCGTATTGCACCATGCCCGCTGCGATGTGCTGGCTGTGCGCTTACAGGACGCATAAGCCCCATGAGTTTTTGGAAAGAAAAGAAGCTGTCCGAAATGACTACCGAGGAATGGGAGTCATTGTGCGATGGGTGCGGTAAATGCTGTTTACACAAGCTGGAAGATGAAGACACGGGCGATATTTATTTCACCAGTGTCGTTTGTGATCTTATCGATCTTGATGCCTGTCGATGTACTCGTTACACCGAGCGAACTAAGCTGGTTCCTGAATGTTTGGATTTAAAGCAGCATGACTTTGCCGAATTCAATTGGTTGCCGGCTACCTGCGCTTATAGGCTATTGACTGACGGCGAGGATTTGCCTTCATGGCATCCGCTAGTTTCGGGAGACCCTAATAGCGTGCATGAAGCGGGGGTTTCAATTAGAAGTTATGCAATGAAAAAATCCGAGGTTGATGATCTGGAAGATCACATTATTGAATGGCTGGAATAACCCCAGCCATTCTGACAATCCCTTAATCTTCTTTCGTCCAGTCTTCCAATGCAGCGATAATACTTTTCGCTTGGTCTTTGCTGGAAATATTAAATTTTGATTTTTGCTGATATTCGCCATTGCGCTTTTGGTAACGGCGAATAGTGTATTTATCTGGGCCATATTGCTCTTTGGCCCGATCCCAGTCTTGATAACGATACATTACCGTCGCCCAAGCGCCTTTGGTCAGCACTTTTTTATCCAGTTCCTTAACGGTTTCAATACCGCCATCTTCGTAAGTTACCGTTAATTCGTCTACTGTTTCTGCCATATTAAATCTGCCTTAGGATAATTGTCTGTTGGGGAATGCACGTTGCTGTTTTAAGCAAAAGGATGTTCCAAAATGATGGTTTCATCTCGGTCAGGTCCAGTAGACAAAATAGCAATCTTGACGCCCACCAGTTCTTCGATTCTTTTGATGTAGGTTTTAGCGTTGTCAGGGAGCGCATTAAAATCGGTAATGCCCGCTGTTGTGCCAGACCAACCGGGCAATTCCTCAATAATCGCTTCACAGCCTTGGTATTGGTCTGCACCTAAAGGCGCAGTTTCAGTGACTTTGCCGTTAAGTCGATAGGCGGTGCAAATACCGATTTTTTCCAGGCCGTCCAGTACGTCAAGCTTGGTTAAGCAAATGCCGCTTAAGCTATTAATTTGCGCCGATTTACGCATCGCGACGGCATCAAACCAGCCACAACGTCTTTTGCGGCCAGTAGTAGCGCCAAATTCATGGCCTTTGACACCTAAATGATCACCGTTTTCATCATGCAATTCGGTAGGGAAGGGGCCATTGCCGACGCGTGTGGAATAGGCTTTGGTAATTCCTAACACGTAGTCAAGATCAAGTGGTCCAAGACCTGATCCTGTAGCAGCACCACCTGCAGTTGTGCTTGAGGATGTGACATAAGGAAAGGTGCCATGATCTATGTCTAGTAATGCGCCCTGTGCGCCTTCCAGTAATAGATTGTGACCGGCCGCTTGCAGTCGATAAAGTTCCTCGCTGACATCGGTCAGCATCGGTTTGATCTGCTCGGCAAATTTTAACGCTTCGTCCAGTGTTTGCTGATAATCGACAGCATCGACATGGTAATACTGAGTGAGCATGAAGTTATGGTAATCGACCAACTCTTTGAGTTTTTCGGCAAAAGTAGCTGGATTGAGCAAGTCACCCGCGCGCAAACCTCGGCGAGCTGCTTTGTCTTCATAAGCCGGCCCTATGCCGCGGCCAGTGGTACCGATAGCCTTGCTGCCACGAGCCTTTTCTCGGGCTTGATCGATAGCGATGTGAACAGGCAAAATTAAGGTGCAGGCTTCGCTAATTAACAGACGTTCGCGAACGGAAATTCCGGCCTTTTCCAGTATCTCGATTTCTTCCAGCAATGCGGCGGGCGATAACACAACGCCATTACCGATCATGCATTGCACTCCTTCTCTGAGGATACCTGATGGAATAAGGTGTAAAACGGTTTTGACGCCGCCTATTACCAAGGTGTGGCCGGCATTATGGCCGCCTTGAAAGCGTATAACTGCCTGCGCTTGCTCGGTGAGCAAATCTACTAACTTACCTTTTCCTTCGTCACCCCATTGAGTGCCGATGACAACGACATTTTTTCCCATGATTATTCCAAATTTACGACTTTACGGATGTAGGGCAATGCACGAAGCAATTGCCGAGAATTGTTGGATGCAAAAGCAACACACTGAACATAGTACTTATGCAACGCATGGAGTAGTTATTGTGGATAGAGGCTTAACGACCCAATGTTGATTATCTTGCTCTAAAATGGCAGAGCACCCCAACTCTTGGGCGCCGCCGATTTGACCTGGTAATTGTTGAACCACGGCTTGGCCGTTGGCACGTAATGCTCTGATAGTTTCGGTCAATTCAGGGTCGTTTAGTGCCGGGGCAAAAATTAAGGTTGCTTGTTTTGCACTGAAAGTTATTTTGCTTAATGTTGCCAATAGTTTTAAGTCGGCGCTAAAACCGGTCGCAGGACGTGAACGACCGAATACAGCACCAATATTATCATAGCGCCCACCCCGAGCAATTTCACGACCAACAGAAGGAACAAAGGCAGCGAAAACCACTCCAGTATGATAGTGATAGCCTCTTAGTTCTGACAAATCGAAACTAACTGCTAAGTGCGGAAATGTCTTGGTTAAGCTGTCCGCAATAGCGTTTAGTTCCGCCAATGCTTGCTTAACGTGTTGATTCGCCGATGCGAATAAGTCGAGAGCTTTGGCCAGAATGTCTTTGCCACCGTTGAGTTCCGGTAATTTTAAGAGCATATTTTTAATGCTGCTATCAAGATTGAATCCGTCTAGTAGTTCTTGCAATTCAGGTCGGGCCTTACGTTGCAAGACATCAAACAATGCGGCTTCTTGTGCATCGGATAGTCCGGCCTGCCTTGATAGAGCACGGTATATGCCGACATGACCTAAATCGAGATGCACGTTTTGTAATCCTGTTATTGCCAGCATTTCCAGGAGTAAACGAATGACTTCAAAGTCGCTTTCCTTGCCAGCGTGACCATAAAGTTCCGCGCCTATTTGCATTGGGCTTCTGGTTTTTTCTAGAGGGTCGCCACGGGTATGCAAAATTGTTCCGACATAGCACAGACGGGTTGGCCAGGAATGCTTTAAGTTGTGGGCATCTATTCTAGCTACTTGGGGGGTCATGTCAGATCTTATCCCTAACATTTCTCCACTAATTTGGTCGGTCAGCTTAAAAGTTTGCAGTTCAAGATCATGGCCAGAGCCCGTTAATAATGAATCCAGATAGTCGATAAAGGGCGGGATAACCAGTTCGTATCCCCAGCAAGCGAAGGTATCTAATATCTTACGGCGCAAGCTTTCCAGGTGTTTGGCGTCTTCCGGCAACAGCTCTTCAATGCCGTCAGGCAAAAGCCAGGAATCTTTTTGTTGCATATTTTATATGTCCACTCAAACAAAACGCCCCGCGCGAGCGGAGCGTTTTAGGGGGTTAACAAGTTAGTAAATATTATTTTACTATCTGTTGGTTTTTGAAGTACTTAAAAAAATCAGATTCAGGATCTAACACCATCATATCTGATCCGGTAAACGTTTTCTTGTAAGCATTCAAACTACGATAGAAGGTGAAAAACTCGCTATTGGCACCGTAGGCTTTTGCGTAAATTTCAGCTGATTTTGCATCTCCTTCACCGCGAAGTTTTTCAGCATCGCGAAACGAATTAGCAAGTGTTACAACTCTTTGCCGATCTGCATCAGCACGTATTCTTTCTGCGGCTTCAGCACCTTGAGAGCGGAACTCGCGGGCAACTCTTTCACGTTCTGCTTCCATTCTTCTAAATACAGAGCTACTGACTTCTTCCGGTAAATCAATGCGCATCACCTGAACATCAATGATTTCCAGACCTAAATCTGCAGCCAGTGCCGTGGAATTTTTAATCAGGATTTCGCGTATTATTTGCCGATCAGTTGAAACTAGCTGTTTGATGTTGCGTTTGCTAAATTCACCTCGAAATGCATCTTTAATAATTTGATCCAGCCGCAAGTTAGCTTGATCTATATCGCCGGCGACCACGGTGTAAAAAGTTTTTACATTACCAATACGCCACTTTACGAATGAATCAACAATGACGTTCTTTTTTTCTGCGGTCAAAAAACGTTCGGGCTTTGAATCCATTGTTTGAATTCTGGCATCAAATTTTTTGACGTTATTATAAAACGGAACTTTGAAGTATATGCCTGGGGTGTAGTCAGATTTAACAATGGCACCTAAAGCAAATTTGATGGCTTTTTCTGTTTCATTAACAGTAAAAAAGGACATTGAGCCAACCAGTAACAGTGCGGCGATGCTTACCAGTAGTTTATTTTGTGTCATTGGCGTCCCCTTGCGTCACGGCCACGTTGTGAATTGCGCAAAACAGCTTGTGGTTGCGGCTGTGCTTGTGTCGGTATGTCACTCAGCGGTTGTGCAACTTGATCTGCATTATTTTGCGGAACAGTTACAGGCGATACTGGTTGCTTTTGTTGCATCATTTTATCTAAGGGAAGGTAAAGCATATTATTGCTACCCTTCACATCCACGAGTACTGTGCTTGTTTGGGCTAGAACAGTCTCCATGGTTTCAAGATAAAGCCGTTTTCTGGTGACATCCGGGGCTTTTTCGTACTCTGATAACAATTTGGAGAAACGGTTGCTTTCCCCCTCTGCTTGGGCAATGACTTGTTCTTTGTAACCTTCAGCTTCTTGAATTTTTCTTGCAGCGGCTCCACGGGCTTTAGGTACAACGTCATTGGAGTAGGCTTCGGCTTCATTGATTAAGCGTTGTTCGTCTTCCCTTGCTTTTATCGCGTCTTCAAATGCATTTTGGACTTGTTCTGGAGGCTGTGCGTCTTGAAGGTTAACGCTAGTAATCTGAATGCCAGTTTGGTAACTATCCATAATGTCCTGAATTTCCTTTTTGATCTGCGTTACTACTTCGCTACGACCTTCAGTCAACACAAAATCCATCGTACTGCTGCCAATTACCCCCCGTTGTGTACTTTCGGTGACTTGTTTTAATGTCCCGGTGGGATTTGATACGTTGAAAATGAATTGCTTGGCATCTTTAACTTGGTATTGCACTGCTAGGCGAACATCGACAATATTTTCATCTTTGGTCAGCATCAAGGCTTCTTTAGGAACTGAACCGGCGGATTGTGCCGTTCCCCCTGAACGATAGCCGACTTCAATAAAACGTTGTTGTTTGACATTGACTATATCAACACTCTCAATAGGCGCAGGTAAATGCCAATTTAATCCAGATTGGGTTGTATCAATATATTTACCAAATCTAGTTTCAACCCCGTGATTACCTTCGTCAACGATATAAAAACCACTTGCTCCCCATAACAAAACAGCACCGGCACTTATAAAACCAAGTGTTCTTGGTGATAGGGGATTGCCGGAAGAATCTTCATTCCGATTGCCGCCGCCAAAAAAGCCGCCCAATTTTTCTTGTAATGAACGAATGGCATCATCCAAATCAGGAGGCCCTTTCTGGTCTCCACCACTCCAAGGGTCTTTTTTGTCGCCATCAGGCTCATTCCAGGACATACCTTTGCTCCACGTTACGTAACATTATAATTATTGATCTTAATTTGATTGTATTTACTCGGTGGTTTTTATTAATCAAAGCCAACCTTATGATTATTCAAAATAATCCAATATTTGTATTGGTTGGGGATTATCCTAAAAAACCCGGGCTAATACAAACCAAGGCTAGAAGGCTTCTTCGGTATGCACCGATTTCAATAAACCTAGGTGTTTCGTATCCACTTCAATAACCAACTCACTGGCACCCAGATCATCAATATGCTCGTCAATTATTTTTGCGCAAGTGAATAATTTAGCCCTAATGTCACCTTGATCAGGACGTAAAAAACAGCGCTTTTTTACTTTACTGGATGAAAATATTTCTGTCAGAACTCCAAGTAGTAATTCAATACCCGCACCAGTTGCAGCAGAAAGCCAGACACGTATTGGTTTACCAGAGGCATCCCGATCTACTCTAGGTGCCATATCTGGCAGTAAATCAATTTTATTAAATACTTCTAATTGCCTGACTTCGTGGGCATTAATATCAGTGAGGACTTTATTGACTTGATTGATAGTTTCATCGCGATCTTCTGCATTGGCATCAATTACGTGTAACAGTAAGTCTGCTTCACTAGCCTCTTGCAAAGTAGATTTAAATGCGGCTACTAATTCATGAGGTAAATGGCGAATGAAACCTACAGTATCGGCAAGAATGACTTCGCTATTATTAGGTAATTGACAGTGCCTAAGCGTCGGGTCTAGTGTCGCAAATAATTGATCTGCGACATAAATATCAGCGCCAGTTAAAGCGTTAAATAAAGTTGATTTACCTGCATTGGTATAGCCCACCAAGGAAACCGATGGGATTTCGGCTTTCTTCCTTTTGCTTCGGCCTTGATGCCGTTGCTTATCGACTTTATCGAGGCGCTGCTGAATTTGTTTAATACGCAGACCGAGTAGTCGTCTATCTGTTTCCAACTGGGTTTCACCAGGACCACGTAGGCCAATACCACCTTTTTGTCTCTCTAAATGCGTCCAGCCACGAACCAGTCGTGTTGAAAGATGCTTCAACTGAGCCAGTTCAACCTGAAGTTTCCCTTCAAATGTTTGCGCTCGTTGGGCAAAAATATCAAGAATTAAACCATTCCGATCCACTACGCGAACCCCCAAAGCGGTTTCAAGGTTTCTTTCTTGGCTAGGAGATAGGGGATGGTTAAACAAGACAATGTCAGCTGAATAGGCTTCGATAGCTGATTTAAGCTCTTCAAGTTTGCCTTTGCCGACAAAAAATTTAGGGTCTGGACTTTTACGACTTCCGGTAAGGACGTGTACAGGAATAGTGCCGGCGGATTTGGCTAATTCTTGTAATTCGAGAAGATCTTCTTGCCCGCAATAAAACGTCAGGTGAACGAGTATGGCTCGTTCACCTGAATCTGGACGGTCAAACAACTAGGTTCACCATTAAATTAAAATAAATATTTGCGATGGTCTTAAATTATTCTTCATTTGAAGGAGATGGCTCAACGTCTTGGGTCATTCTAACAGCCTTACCGGGGACGATGGTTGAAATGGCGTGTTTATAGACCATTTGACTGACAGTGTTTTTTAACATGATGACATATTGATCAAACGAATCTACTTTGCCTTGTAACTTGATACCGTTAACGAGAAAAATTGACACAGGGGTATGTTCTTTTCTAAGTGCATTTAGAAAATTGTCCTGTAAATTTTGGCCTTTTGACATCCGATTTCTCCTTATTATTTTTATAACAGTTTATTAAGATAACTGCTTTTAGAAAGCAACACAATCATCGGCGGTTGTTAGTCAATGATTGCTGATTAATTCAAGTATTCAATAGGCTTCAGGTGTTTTTATCCAGTGTATTTTATTTTTTTGTCAGAAGATTTGTTGTACACGGTGCCAACTAGATTAACATCTTGTAATAAAGAGGCTGCATTTTTTAAATCTTCCGTTTTGGTATTGCCTTCTTCTGTTACTAGCAAAACACAGTCAACATAAGGTGAAAAGCTTAACGTATCTACTTGAGTAAGTAACGGCGGCATATCGAAGATAATTATTCGAGATGGGTAGCGAGATTTAACCTCATTGACAAAATTAATCATTCTAGGCGATCGCAACATTTCAGTTGAGTTAATAAGAGGTTTTCCAGCTGGTAGTACAACCAGTCTGGGGATGCCTGGATTAATCATTAGCTCACTTAACGGCGTACTGTTTAGTAAGTAATCCCCAAGTCCAGTGGTGGCTTTTAGTCCTAACAAGGTATGCACGGAAGGGTTTTGAAAGTTGCCATCGACCAGTAATACCGTTCTATCTAGCTCCATGGCCATGCTGATAGCTAAATTTACTGCCGTTAAGCTGTTACCGCTATCTCGAGTAGGGCTGGTGACTGCAAGGGTATTCCAGCCTTTCTCATCCATGATATGCAAAGTGCGCGTGCGCAGCATTTTGTAAGACTCAAGCCAAACATTGTGGGTTAGTGCTGACACAATCTTGTTAGTACGGAGCTGTCCAAGATCCGGTTTTTGTATCTTGGTATCCGTATAAGTGAAGTTTTCAGTTTCTGCAATCTGGGCTATCACTGCTTGGCCATGCTTGAATTGATCTTTTTCTATAGTGGTTTGATTTTGGTCCATCTTATAAAACTCCAGTATTAGTTAGTTAAAGCCTAATAAACGCATTAGTTTGTACCAAAATATATCCAGCGGCATGACAATGAAATGGAAGCCGACAATGGCTAAAACAAATGCGCTGGCAAGGATGATTAAGAACATTTTTTGTTGGCGTCGGCGTAGTTCAAATTCATCTTTGCTTTCAAGGTATGGAATGATGGCAAGAGGTGTTTGACCTAAGATTGAGATAAGAGCTTTTTCACTGTAAATTGCCGAATCCATCATCTCAACTAAGGCAATACAACCAACACCGACGGCAATCGCAAACACAAAGCCAAGGAAGAGAATAGCTACTCTGTTAGGGCTGACAGGTTTTTCCGGTTCCAGGGCAGGATCAATTAATGCAAAACGCTCACCCTTGTTTTCCATTTCTAATTGTTGAGAAATTTGCGCTTCCATTTCTCGTGCGCTGACTTCGCGATAGCGAAGATTGCTATTGTCTAAGTCTTGAATAAGGTCCATGTATTCTTTTTCAACCAATGGCGCCTGACGCAGACTTTCACGTAAGGATTCGATTTTGCTTTTTATTTGATCGCGGCTGTACTGGAGTGATTTGAATTCTGCATTTGTGGATTCCAACTGCGATTTCAGCGTGATATAGGCAGGATTGTCAGCCTCAATGCCACTTTTAATGCTGTCATTTTTTTTAGTTTCCAGCATGGTTTGCTGCAGCGTATCGATTTGTTTCTGCAGTTTTAAAACGTCGGGATGTTTATCTGAATACTGTTTTTTTAAACTGGCTAGGTCTGTTTTTCTGCGGGTAAGTTCGGCATTTAGGTCATTCAAGTCAGTATTAGTGCCAATTTCTTTTTCCAGGGATTCAATTTCTCTTTTCATCTTGATGACATCAGGATGAGTGGCAGAATAACTAGCCTGTAACGAAGGGTATTGTGATTGTAATAATTTCAGGCGGTCTTTCATGTCCAGTACACGAAGACCGTCAGACCCCGTTGCCATGGAGTTGGGGTCGATTTGTGCTAATTGCCCTTCCAGATAAAAGCGGCGTTCTTGTAGTGAGCGTTCCTGGCTATCTAGGCCAATTAACTGGTTAGATAATGAAGTGAGTTCTTGCTGATTAAGCTGACTAATTTGTGGAAGTTGATCCAAGTTCTTTGCTTTAAATACAGCTAAATCAGCTTGGATTTGTTGGATTTTATCTTTTAGGCGGCGGGCTTCTTCGCTCAGAAATAGTGTTGTGCTTTCTGCGGATTGAGTGCGGTTTTTGATGTTTTCATTCAAGAACAGAGTTGTCAGCTCATTGGCTACTTTTTGAGCTATAGCTGGTGATTCGTATTCAAACGACAATGTAAAAGCAATCGTCGCTTGAGTGGGTTGACCGTTACGGGGGTCAATTACATCGGCGCTGATAGTTTCAACCTTGATGCTTTTACGCATCTTTTCCAGAATAACTTCCTGTGTTTTACTCTTTCTGTCATCAGCATATAAATCAAATTTACCGATAATTTCCATTAAATTGGAGCGGGTCATAATCCGCTGGCTGATCATTTGAATACGCTGGTCGGCAAATGTGGTTACTGTGGATTTAACCAGTTCTTTAGGCACTTCCTGTTCTTCAATCAAAATCGTGGCAGAAGATTTGTAAACTGGGGGCAATAAAACTGCCAGCATTATGCTTAATAATGTAATGGCGGCGGCTGGAATTAATAAGTATCTAATTCGCCGTTTGAGAATGTTTATGTAATCTTTAATGTCGAGGGTTTGGTTTTCCACGCTATTTCACCTGGCGATTGATTTGGGGTTGATAATTAAATTGCAATTGGACAATGTTGCCTTGGCTTGGTTGTGTGCTGCCTTGGAATTCTTGTTGTCGATAGGTGTATGAAAGCCCTAGGTTAATTTCAGGTGTCCATTTCCAGTTTATGTTGGGGGTAATTGAGTAGTAGGTTCTATTTAATAGGCTATTTTGCTGACCAGCTAATTCATTAGTTGAATAGCTGGCTGTAAGCCCTGATGTCCAACGCTCATTAATTGCATAGGAATTGTTGGTAGAAATTTCAGTGCGTGTTTGTAGTCCCTGAGATGTAGGGTTTTGAGTTTGTGAGCCAATAAGAGAAACGGAGCCTTGCTCAAAGGATTTCTGTATAGATGCGCGATAGACTTGGCCAATTTTGTTGTTTTCTACGTCGAGATAACGTTGTTGCTGAATAAGATTGCCAGTATTAGGGTCAAAGGGAGAGCCTGTGGCGGGGTCGTAGAAGACAGGGATTCCCAAAAAAGTGCCTGGAACAAGCTGAGGAATCGTCGACGTTGCCTGTGAATAATTTAAACCGGCTGATATATATGTGACTAATTGCTCGCTAAAGCTATGTTGCCAGCCCAGTTGAGACACATAATTGAAAGTGGTTTGATTGAATATCTGTGCTTTATAACGGGAGCCAGAAACGGTTGCATTCAGTTTGTCGCGTTCCGAATACATATGATTAAAAGTCCCAGACAATTGGTGGTAGTCATAGTCGGAAAGGGTGTTGATGTTTTGGTTTTTATCGTACTTGGTGTTTTCATAAGAATAATCAAATGCCAGTGAGTTAAGTTCATCTAAGGCATAAGTAACAGACGGTGCCAAGGTGAGTTGTTTTCTCATGGTTTGAAAAAAAAGTATGCCGCTACCTGTATCTTCAGTGTTGAGCGATGAGCGGTTGTTGTACGAGTTTTTAAAAGCCCAATCAAAGCGTTCAGTTTTATGCTTGAAATCCAAGCCAAACAATTGCTCGTCAATATTAAGTTCTGATTGATTGGTGTAGAACAACTGGTTCCAAGTGAAGTTGGAATTTAATTCGCCGTTTTCATAGCGCAAGCCAAAATTAGCCGCGGGTGACACTGTCGTGATCCAGTTGGCTTGCGGTGGAGTTTGGCGCATATTGATATTGGTATCGTAGCGTTGGTTTGAAGAAAACCGAGGCTCCAGATAGTATTCAGTGGCCATGCTGTCGCAAGTCGCCATTATGAGTGCGCACAAACAGAATAAACGGCTTGGATTATTCATTGGTTTTAGTAAAACTGGTGTTTACAGACGTTATCTAACTGTTACTGTGTCGCCAGGTTGTAACACAATGTTTTGATTAAGGTTGTCTCCGTCCAACACATCGTCGTAATCAAATGGGAATAATTTTATTTCATTACCCACGCGGCGCTGAACGTAAATCGAGCTTTCTTTGGCAAATACTGTTAAGCCACCAGCCAGGCTTAATGCTTGCAAGACATCAATATGGCGATTGGCAACAATAGGACCTGGTTTGTTAACTTTTCCGATAACAAAAAAGATGTTGCCGTCGTTTTTAATGAGAGCCACATTAACAGCGGGGTCGGCAATATAGCTATTCAGCTTTTCAGTGATGATCTTTTTAAGCTCCGTGACTGTTTTGCCCGCAGCCATAATGGTTTCGACTAATGGCAGCGAAATAGTGCCATCTGGAGCAATAATAACTTGTTTTAGTAAATCGGCTTCTTTCCAAACAGAAACTTCTAAGACATCGCCGGGGGATAATTTGTAAAGTGCATCGGCTATGGGTTTTGGTTGATCTTCGGCGAACGATAAAAGCGGGGCTGCAAGAAATACAGTGATCAAAAATAGAAAATATTTCAAGGGAATTACCTTTAATTTGGTTTGTGAAGCTGGCTCACATTTCATGAATATAGAACTCTAGTGATTATAGCTAAAGAATATGACAAGTTGGACGTTGTTGTTTGATAAAGGAGAATCACTTCCGAAATATGATTTAGCGTAAATCCAGTTTATCAATACTTTAAGATACCTAGCATCGTGTTAGTTATGATGTGGGGTGTTGGATTTAATGCAACGATTATGCCGATTTATTGAACGAGCATTCAAGCATTTATTTTGCATGGCTCTTTTAAAAAGTACTAATGGCTTAAAAAGGGCTGGGTTGTATGAGTGTAAATTCATGTGCGCTGTTAGTGAAAAGACTGTTGGTCATTAACGGAAAATGGCTTTTTTTAAGGATGCTGTTTGCACTTTTCGATAAGATTCGCTTTGTATTTAATGCAAATGTAACAATGTGTAGAGCAAAACTTGGGTATGCTCTAGCCTCTGCTAAGAGTTGCGCGCGCAGTGGCTTTAATTGAACTATGTTATTTAACGTATTATTGATGGTTATATGACATGGTTTTCGTGTTTATAAGGCATTAAATATTGAGTCGATCGTTGCATTTTATTGAATGGTTTGTTTTTTGCTTAATATGTTTGCCCCTTGACTATAACAATCAGTCAAGGGGCTTTGTGAGTTATCTCATTCTTTCTTATCTGATTTAAATGGTTAGGAGTTGTATTTATGAATCTAAAGTATAAAAAAATGTTGCAGGGCTGTTTATCCCTTGCTATTTCAGCCGCAGTTTTAGTGCCAATTGAAAATGCTCAAGCATCTACATTGTGGACGGGTACTGCTAGTTATGGCAATGCAGCTACGGTTGATGGCGATGAAGATACCGTTGGTCCTTTTAACCAATATCATTTTGGCTCAGGTGTTATTCTGACTTCTCCGCTTACAAATCCAACTGTAGGGCAAGCTGTAACAGGATGGTTTCAATCAAGTGTTGAGAGCCATAAGTTGCAAAGTACTGGGCAGACTGTGTTAGCTCCAAATCTGAACACTACGGGCTTAGGTAACGGTTATGAGTTAACGCTGGTTTCCAATTTTTCTTTCCAAGTGACCAACATTGATACTTTCGGCAATGTAAGTTTTGGTAATGCCACGGGAACTAGTTCATTGTATTTTGACACTACACCTGATTACAGCTTTGCTGCAGACAGTGGATTCAATAACGGAAATTTATTGCTGACGGGGGCTATTAATGGTGGCAATGGTGTATTGACTAGCTTTGGTATTGGTGCAGGTCAATATAGCCTGAATTTGTCAGGTGTTTTTGGGTCTTATAACTCAGCTGTTTACAATCCTGGCATTGATGGCGCTAATGCATTATTTTCTTTGAATGCAAATTCCTCCCCACTTATTGCGGCAGTTTCAAGTGTTCAGGGGCATTCTGTTGCGGGTGGTTTTGCAGCAACAACGACGGGTACTTTGACGCTCACCGCAGTTCCTGTTCCTGCAGCTGTTTGGTTGTTCGGTAGTGCGTTAGTTGGTTTGACTTCAATTGCTCGCCGCAAAGCATTAATTGCTTAATTTGTTAGATGAAACGGGAGTGTTATGTCTCCCGTTTTTTTTGAAAAAGATAAGGGTAAATTTGCAATTTTTAAATGGCTTATTTTTGCTTAAGAAACATAATTGCGGCCTATTCCCAGCATTTAATAAAAAATTCACGCACTATAAGCCCATACAAGATTCGCGAAGGTAATATTTCAGCTGTTAAATAAATCTTTAGACGCACCGCCAATCTCCAGTGTTTAACTTTTCAAGTTCGGCCAAAATTTGCAAAAAGTTGATCAGCGAAAAAAATCTAAGCTTTGAGTTGCAATTACCTAAATTAACACTAGGTAATCCGTCGTTTCTAAAACCCTTATAACTAACTAAAGGAGTTAGAGTGAGTAATAAAAGAGCATTAATAACCGGAATAACTGGACAAGATGGGTCATATCTGGCTGAGTTATTGCTGGCTAAAGGATACGAAGTTCACGGCATAAAGCGGCGTTCTTCGTTGTTTAATACCGAGAGGGTTGATCACATTTATCAAGATCCTCATGCTTCAAATCCTAAGTTTTATCTTCATTATGGTGATTTGTCAGATAGCTCAAATTTGACCAGAATCTTAAGTGAAACTCAGCCGGATGAGGTTTATAACTTGGGTGCTATGAGTCATGTGGCGGTATCGTTTGAATCACCTGAATATACCGCTGATGTCGATGGTATCGGTACGTTGCGTTTACTTGAAGCGATCAGGTTTTTAAAGCTGGAAAAGAAAACCCGTTTTTATCAAGCATCAACTTCAGAACTTTACGGTCTGGTACAAGAAATACCGCAAAAGGAAACCACCCCGTTCTATCCGCGTTCGCCTTATGCTGTTGCCAAGCTATACGCCTATTGGATTACCGTTAATTATCGTGAAGCTTATGGTATGTATGCCTGTAACGGTATTCTTTTTAATCATGAATCACCGCGTCGCGGCGAAACTTTTGTTACGCGTAAAATTACTCGTGCTCTTAGCAATATCGCCATGGGTCTTGAGCAATGTTTGTTCATGGGTAACATGGATTCACTCAGAGATTGGGGGCATGCCAAAGATTATGTGCGCATGCAGTGGATGATGTTGCAACAAGAACAGCCTGAAGATTTTGTCATTGCCACTGGAGTACAGTATTCGGTAAGGCAATTTATTGAAATGTCTGCCAAAGAACTCGGTGTTACCTTGCGCTGGGAAGGCGAAGGCGTCGATGAAAAAGGTTTCGTTGCAGCCATAGATGGCAATAATGCGCCAGGCTTAAAAATTGGCCAAAATATCGTCGCCATTGATCCGCGTTACTTTAGACCTGCAGAAGTTGAAACTTTATTAGGTGATCCGACACGCGCAAAAGAAAGACTCGGGTGGGTGCCGCAGATAACCTTGCAGGAAATGATTACCGAAATGGTTGCATATGATCTTGAGCAGGCCAAAAAACACGCATTGCTTAAAGAGCAAGGCTACAGCATCGCTATTACCCGGGAATAAAGGCAATGTTGGCAACCAATAAAAAGATTTATTTGGCTGGACATCGCGGCATGGTAGGAGCTGCCATTCTTTCGCAATTAAACGATAGTGGTTACAAGAATGTTATTGTCCGGCCCCATGCTGAGCTTGATTTAACAGACCAGACTGCTGTACGTGAATTCATGCAACAGGAAAAACCGGATTATGTAATTTTGGCCGCGGCTAAAGTCGGTGGCATACATGCCAACAACGAATATCCGGCCGAATTTATTTATCAAAACCTGATGATGGAAGCCAATGTGATTCATCAGTCATGGGCTGCAGGTTGTTCGTCTTTACTGTTTTTGGGTAGCTCCTGTATTTACCCAAAACTGGTTGCACAACCGATGTCTGAAAATGCCCTGCTGACCGGTACCCTGGAAGCCACTAACGAGCCTTATGCAATAGCTAAAATTGCTGGGATTAAATTATGTGAGTCATATAATCGTCAATATGGAACTGATTACCGCTCGATGATGCCGACCAATTTATATGGGCCGAATGATAATTTTCATTTGGAAAACAGTCATGTCATTCCGGCTATGATCAGAAAATTTCATGACGCTAAAGCGGCAAATACGCCTACCGTTACTTTATGGGGCACCGGTAAGGCCATGCGTGAATTTTTACATGTGAATGATATGGCTGCTGCTTGTTTACATGTTTTAGGGTTGAGCAAGCAGCAATATCAAGCCAGCACAGAGCCTATGTTATCGCACCTAAATGCCGGTACCGGTGAAGATGTAACTATTCGCGAATTGGCGGAAACCATTCAAGAAGTGGTGGGTTTTCAAGGTGAAATTATTTGGGACAGCACCAAGCCCGATGGCACACCTAGAAAATTGATGAATGTCGATAAACTCAAATCACTCGGCTGGCAGCCACATATAAAATTGGCCGAAGGGCTGGTCAGTACCTATCGCTGGTTTCTTGACCATCAAGGCGAGTTTAAAGCGCAGTAAAAAAAAGTCCTATTTCACTCGTTTCTTGGCTAAGGCTGGAAACGAGTCTCTATGTCTCCCCAAGCAAGTAAATCAGAATGACCACGTTTCCACAAAATTCACTACGCCAGAGTCTCAATTATGAGCCGGAAGCATTGCAATTTGGTACCAGCGGAAGAAGGGGGCAGGTTATTCATCTGACTCAGCTGGAAGTGTTTATTAATGCTGTGGCCGAGCTAGAATTTCTGCAGTCACTACCTAAATCAGAAGGTGGTATTGTCAAAGGGGATGAGTTTTTTTATGCCCGTGATTTGCGTCCCAGTTCCAGTTTATATGTACCTGAACAGCAAGGCCGCGGCGAATTGGCGCAGGCTATCGAGCAAGCCATCCTCTATGCGGGGATGAAAGCAGTCAATCTCGGGCAAATTCCCACGCCGGCACTCACTCATTACGCTTTGCTGCAAGATAAAGGCAGCATAATGATTACCGGTAGTCATATCCCATTTGATCGCAACGGCTACAAAACCAACACATCAAAAGGCGAGTTGCTAAAACAACACGAGCAGCCGATTAACGAAAAAGTCAATCTGGTCAGGCAGCGGTTTTACCAACAAGAGTTTGCTGATTCCTTATTTGATGAGGATGGGCGTTTTAAATCAGGATCACAGCAATTATCAGCTGAACATTCTGATGCTGCGGAAATTTATCGGCAGCGCTATGTGAGTTTTTTTAGCAACGATGCGTTGTCAAATATGCGTATTTTGGTTTATCAGCATTCGGCAGTCGGCCGAGATCTGGTGGTTGAAATTCTTCGCGCATTGGGAGCTGAGGTTGTTGCTGTGGGGCGCAGCGAAACATTTGTACCCATCGACACCGAAAACATGGATGCTAAGCAATTGGCGGCTATTCAAAACTTATATAACCAAGCTTCTTCGGAGCATGGGCAATTTGACGCTATCGTTTCCACCGATGGCGATAGCGATAGACCTTTGCTATTGGGTGTCGATGAGCAAACGTTAGCTGTGCGTTTTTTTGGCGGCGATCTGGTCGGCATGCTCACGGCTGAATTGTTGGGTGCTGATGCGGTGGTTGTACCGATTAGTAGTAATGACGGCATTGATAGAGGCAATCTGAAAGATATTGTTGAACCGAAAACCCGCATCGGTTCTCCTTATGTAATTGCTGGAATGGAACAGGCACTGGCTCGCGGTAAACAGGCGGTGTGTGGGTGGGAAGCCAATGGCGGTTTTCTTACCGGTTCTGATATAAGCTGGGAAAATCGCCTGCTGACAGCTCTACCCACGCGCGACGCGGTGTTGCCGATTGTGGCAGTATTATTCATAGCCAAGCGCGAAGGAGTGACTTTACCCCAACTGTTTAGTCGCTTGCCCAAGCGTTTTAGCCGGGCTGGCTTAATCAAGCAATTTCCAAGAACGTTGGGCCTTAGTGTTGTTAAACAATTGTCACCAGCTGATACAGCAATAAAGACAGCGATTTTTTCAGCTGAAAAAATTGTTTTTTTGGATGCGAATGAACAGGAAACAATATCAGCAAGTAGAGATAACGTGGCACTGAGTTACATTAAACAGCAATTGGCTCAAGTTTTTACTCCCGTACTTGGCTTTGGGAATATTGAACGGATCAACTACACAGACGGTGTACGCATTTTCTTTGATAATGGCGATGTGGCGCATATCCGTCCTTCAGGAAACGCCGATGAGCTAAGATTATATGCAGTTGCGGATAGTCAGCAGCGGGCTGACGTAATTGCAGAATTGGCTGTTTCAGAGCCTGAAGGGTTGTTGCGTAACTTGGCTGAATTAGTAGTATCGTTGGGATTTTCAAAGTAGGCATGTTGAATCATTTGTACCAAAAAAATCATTGTTATTCAGATTCCACTTGAAATGTTTTTTCATCGTGGTAAGTTGAAAGCCCTATAAGTATATTTATCCATAATCACAAATTGTATGTCTGGTTATGTATTTTTTGGTTTGACATAGATAAGCTTACTTTGTTGGTGGCGCTTACAATTTATATTAAGTTGCCAAATATAATAAAAATTATAACCTTATGAGGATAAGAGATGGCTGATGAACAAAACACTAATCAATCTCCAGATGTAGCAAGTGCTAGCTCAAAGGGGCTAACAGCTTCATTGTTAGAACTAAAAGAAAATAACCCGAAAGTTTTTTTTGGTGCAATTGGTGGGATTTTAATTTTAGTTGCAATAGTTGTATTTAGTGGTGGCGGTTCTAATCCGATACCTACTGCAGCACCTAAAAATCTGGTCATTGGGCAGAAATACACATTGAAAAATCCTAATGCCTACGAAGTCGCTTCACCAATAAGACTAGTCACCGTTCCTGGTGCAATAGCTGCCTATGATGACAGCGAAGACGAAACAAAAAAAGAAGCATGCAGACAAATCCAACAAGGCGCAGCAGTACTGCTTACAGAATTGCAAGATGCCTACGGTAAGAAAAATGTCTTCAGCAAAGTGAAAATCGAAGATGGTGATTGTAAAGGTAGCGAAGGATGGGTTTTATCGATTGACGTGCAATAATTAAAAAATAAATATTGACGAGATCAAAAAAAAAACTATAATAGCTGGACAAGTTAAGACGCGGGAATAGCTCAGTGGTAGAGCACAACCTTGCCAAGGTTGGGGTCGCGAGTTCGAATCTCGTTTCCCGCTCCAAAATTTTAAAAGCCGCGAATTTCGCGGCTTTTTTATTTATCATACATATGGCTGCGTAGCAAAATGGTTATGCAGTGGCCTGCAAAGCCATCTACGGCGGTTCGATTCCGCCCGCAGCCTCCATGACTAAGTTTTAAGACATTCAACGAAGCACATTAAACCTGCAAGTTATCTAGCTTAGCGGGTTTTTTATTGCCTTTAGTGTCCAGTAAGATTCAACAGGGTTCTTTGACATACCCCTTATGCTGGGGGTATAAAACAGGGGTATATCAAATTCCTAACAAAGAGATACCCCCATTCGTAACACCAAGCCAAAAGACAAACCTTTCAAATTGGCCGACGAAAAAGGCATGTTCTTATTGGTCAATCCAAACGGCTCAAAATACTTTCGACTGAAATATCGCTTTGATGGCAAAGAAAAGGTTTTAGCCCTTGGCGTTTATCCTGATACCAGCCTAAAGCACGCTAGAGAAAAACGAGAGCAAGCAAGGGAGCAAATCGCCAACGGCATTGACCCCAACGAAAACAAAAAAGCGATTAAATCGGCAAGAACCGAAAGCGTGGCTAACAGCTTTGAAGTAATTGCACGCGAATGGGGTTCAAAGAAAGTCGTAGCATGGGATGACAAAAATAATCGGTCTAAACGAATGTTGGAGCGTAATATTTTCCCTTGGTTGGGCAGTAAGCCAATAACCGATATTTTCCCGAAAGATATTCTTGCTTGTTTGAGGCGTATTGAAGATCGAGGCACTATCGAGACAGCGCACCGAACACTTCAAATATGCGGGCAGGTTTTTAGATATGGCGTACAGACTGGGCGAGTTGATCGGGATATAACGCCAGATTTACGCGGTGCCTTGCCAGCAGCCAAAGGCGAACACTTTGCCGCGATTACCGAGCCGAAACAAGTCGCTGAATTACTGCGAGCAATAGACAGCTACCAAGGTTCATTAGCTGCAATTTGTGCATTAAACTTGCACCGCTAGTATTTGTGCGGCCCGGTGAATTACGCGCCGCCGAATGGCAACATATCGACTTTGACGCTAAGGAATGGCGTTATCTTGTGACTAAAACAGACAGCCAGCACATTGTTCCGCTATCAAAACAAGCAATTGCCATATTGGAAGAATTACACCCGCTTACAGGTCATGGCCGTTTTATATTCTCGTCAGAACGAACACCACGCGGCGTAGATGCATGAGCGAAAATACCCTTAATGCTGCCTAAAACGACTTGGATACGGTAAGGACGTGATGACAGCACACGGCTTTAGAGCTTGGCGAGAACTATCCTTGATGAAGTGCTGAAGTTCAGGGTTGATTTTATAGAACATCAATTAGCCCACGCCGTTAAAGACCCCAACGGACGCGCTTATAACAGGACTGCACACTTACCAGCACGTCATAAGATGATGCGGCAATGGAGTGATTATTTAGAAGGACTAAAAGCTGGCGCTCAGGTGATACCGTTTAAAAAAGCTGCTAACTGATACAATCAAATTTAACCGGATAGCTCGACGGAGCAACAAGCGGGAGTCGTTACCCGTTTCCGGTTATTCCTTCTTAATGAACTTTTCACTTTAACGAGGTGTTGATGAGCATTGAAAATAAACCGGGGCTTGGTTTACTTGGGCCTGTATCTATATCGGCTGAATTGCCTCAAGGTGTACATGTAGAGCAACCAACGCTTATTGACAAAGTTCTTCGTGTTTGCGAGTCGTTACAGACACAAAATGACAGTCTTAGGCAAGAACTTAATCAACAATGTCTAATAAGAGCTGTCCAGGAGCATAAGTTCAAGCCCAAAAAACGAGGCCGTAAACCTAAGTCAAAAACAGAGGTCGATAACGTAACAAAGAAAATCGGCAGGCCGCCGGTATTCTTAGAAGAAACGCAAAAACTATTGATCGAGTATGTGGACACACTCAGAGAGAGTGGTGATTTTAAGACCGATAAAGCCGTCTTGATAGGTCTTTTACTTAAGCGCGGCACCCGTCTGAGTGGAGGGCGAAAAGAGACTTAAATAAATTTGAGGTACTGTTAAGCAAAGCGCGAAATAAAAACAAGAAAGCGGCAACTGAAGAGTAACCAATTGATTAAAAAGCGATTTTTAGTTTCTAAATTCATAGGAATTAAAGCTGAAATATTGCAGACTTTCGAAATTTAGATTGCGTCAAAGTATAGCCATGTTCAGCAAGCACAATAGGAGTGCAATAACATGGTTAAAACTTCCAACCAACTACCCGAAACCGGCTTTGTAAGAATCTGGCAAATTGTCGGCAATAAGAAAACCAATATCCCGCCGCTTATCCCTGTATGCAGAACAACGTTTTTAAATGGCGTTAAGTCTGGAAAGTTTCCAAAACCTGTAAAGCTTGGAGAAAGAACAACCGCATGGAAAGTGTCTGATATTAAGGCGCTAATCGAAACGATGGGGGCTTAAATCATGGACAGATTAGGCACCGCCACGGCGGCGAACCGTGGCAGCAGATACGCAACAAGCATGATTATTTTAACCCTAGCGACGTTATCAATCAATTCAGGATTGCAATGATTGAAGCTATTGGCGCGGCACCTGAAAACATCATTGCCGATAGAACACTTCACCGGTTCAAGATTGATGGCAAGACGAACGGCGCCTATTGCTTACACCTGGACGGCAGGCCAGCGGGCTATTTTGAGGACTTCAAACAAGGTATTAAAACCACATGAAAGGCTTCCGGCGGCTTTATTCCATTAAGCGAATATAAGCGTCAACAGAACGCCAAAAAGCGATTGGAAGATGATAGGCAACGCCAAGCCAAAGAAGATGCCAAGCATCAAGCAGCAACGCCAGCAGATGCCGACCATCCCTACCTTGTCGCCAAGCATATCAAGCCCCGTGGCGCAAGACAGCTTGGCTGTGATCAGGGGCTAATCATTCCCATCTATAACGCCAAACAAGAATTGGTTAATATCCAAATTATCGCCAAAGATGGCACTAAGCGATTTTTGTCTGGCGGTAAAAAGAAAGCCTGCTTTTCTGTTATTGGTAACTATGTCTATGGCGATAAGCTTTTAATCTGTGAGGGTTTCGCCACAGATGCAAGCCTTAACGAGCATAGCGGCTATGCGGTAATTGTTGCGTTAGATGCTGGCAATCTGGAGACAGTCGCCAAAGAGATTAGGGTGTTATATCCAGAAGCTGAAATTGTTATTGCTGGCGACAATGACTTAAGCGGAGTCGGACAGAAGGCAGCAGAAGCGGCCGCCTCTGTCATTGGCGGCAAATACATATTGCCACCAGTAACAGGCCAAGATTTTAACGATGCACTGACTATAGAGATGTCGTTATGAGCCTTGATTTAAGCGCCCTGATTAAAAACCCAATAACCCCGCCTCCTGCTAATTCAGCTAATCCTGCTAATCCTGCTAATCCTGCTAATCCTGCTAATCCTGCTAATCCTGCTAATTATGAACCTGAGCCACTCAAGCACCATTGCCAAAAGCCGAACCCTACCCGGTGGAAGCGTTAGGCGATATTTTAGGCAAAGCGGCTATTGCCTTAAATGAAACGATAAAGGCACCCTTAACGCTATGTTGCCAAAGCGTATTGGCTAGCTCTTCATTAGCGGCTCAATCTCATTATGATGTGATGTTGGCGGCGCGATGATTTTTGATACATTTAATACAAAAATCCCTCGCGCAGAAGAACTGGGGCAGCGCCATTCAGCTGTAATGTGAATAGGTCTCTATCTTAAACTGGCTAAATATTTGTCTGGACGATGGGGGGGGGGTCTTTACCCGAACAAATAGCAGGTGCACTCAACACATGTATCCAGATCAACCAGCACAGCGTGTCAGCCACGAAACGATATACCACTCGCTGTAGCCGGTAAGCTGCGCCGTGAATTGATTGCCTGCTTACGATGGAGCCGGGGCAAACGCCGCGCCAAGACCCGCGCACCCAATAGTCATGAGTACATAGCCGACATGCAGAGCATTCACCTGCGACCAAAGTCGAGAGATGAGCAAGCACGCTTAACTGACAGAACGCACGGGCGTGGGGTTTATTTTTACGACCCACACCGCCCCTGGCAGCGCGGACTCAATGAGAACACCAACGGTTTGTTGCGTCAGTATTTGTAGAAGGATTCAGGCCTTTCGATTTATTCATAGGAGTAACTATTTGAATACTCGACCAAGAAAATCACTTGGGTTTAGATCACCGGTAGCTCAATATAGAACTGGCAAAAAGCTACTAAGCATTAACTGTTGCGGTTGGGTTTTGAATTCGCCCGGGGTGTTAAGCCTCTGCACAAAATTTATTCAGTAACTGATTTACCGGGTATATAAGTTGGTAATTGAGGCATTAGTTGCTTAATAAAAGATTTCAGACGCTGATCCGCAACTTCAATATTTTCTGTTGTTCCAACGTTGGTAACTAGCCTTACCAAGGCGCCATCACTGCGATTCATAGTTATGGCGTCGTAAAACAAATACCATTTCTCTAAATACTCATTGGTTATCGTGCGGCCATGATGTTGAAACCAGTAGTAAACCAACTGTTTACTGTCACCTTTTTCAATAACAGCACGATTAAATTCAAGCGCATTACCGTCAACGGTTATATCAGGAAAGCTTTGTTGTCCAAATTGGGCGATTTTCCAACCATCGCCAGGCATGCATGCTTTAGGGGAATGTATCGAAGCTCCTTGGCGTTGAGATTGATAATAAGCGCTATAAAAATTGACGCTGCTGGCTGATTCTGGGGCAGCATAGTTAATAATTACATAGTCTGTTAGCTTTAGTTGATCGAGATAGAATTGGCTAAGGTAGTCATTACGTCCTTGCCATGGCCCCAGTTGCAATGGGAAGTTAAGAAAAGCTTGGCGTGAAGGGATAATTTCTTCGCGTCCCTTAATGTAATTAGATGTGATTGCGGTTGTGAATAGTAACAATAGCAACACAAATATTGTTTTATTAAATTTAATTTCAAGTTCTTTCTGTTCGGTGTTGTCTGACCACTCGCTTGGAATTAGAACTAATTCATTGAATGGTAGTTTTTTCCCGCTGAGTCTTGAAAAAAGCCACATTTCAACAAACAGTAAAGCCATACAAAACAAAAAGATAATCCAACCTTCAAAATCATGCAGAAAGCCTTCTGCCATTTCTGTTCCCCAGTTATCCACTAGAATGCCGATGACACCAATGCGAAAACTGTTCATAAAAATGGTTAATGGAGCGGATGAAAGAAAAATCAGTACTTTTTGCCAAAAAGGCCCTTTAAACAAATAAGCGCACAAAAAAGAAAGACTTGCCAAGGGAAATAGGTAACGGAGCCCACTGCAAGCATCAACCACTTGTAATTTATAAATACCCAGATCAATTACATTGCCATCAAGATGAACCATGATGTCGCAGGCACGAATAAACTCAACTCCTAGCCATGACGAAATCAACTGCAATTTTGAAGACAGGTTGTTCAGAATAACCGCAGGAATTGGTACCATAAAAATTAGAAACAGCAACGGTATTGCGCCGACACGTAACCCTTGTGTGCCGAATGCAATAGCAAACACCCCTGTTAACGTTACTATAAATGAATATAGTTCAACTACTCTGGCGGTTGCCAATGTGCCCATAAGAAGCAAGAGTAAACCGAAGACTGCGATCAGAAGTCCGGGCAAGGAGTCTTTAAAATTATCAACAAACTTTAGCTCTTTCCTCCGAAGCCATAAAAAATAAACGCTGATTACGGGTATAAAAAAACCGTGGCTATATTCCTCTACGCTTATCCATATACCGACCATTTCCTCCAAAACGCTTTTAAATGTTAAGCCAAGCAATAGTAGAGCAAAAATCCAGGCAGATAAGATGATGGTTGGTTTTCTCAAATCAATGAGTGAGTTGGCTTTGTCAGGAGAATTCATTTTTTATGCAGCTTAATGAGGGCAGGATTTGTGTTTAGATATTTAACTGAATGACAGTAGAGTTAATAATGAGCAAGCATGTTTTTAATCTAATTTGGTTACATAGGATATTGTATTTATTTGGGGCGGCTACTTGTTGTTTTTTGTTGCATAAATGCCCCATTTTTGAATGTAGTGCCAAAAAATTTGGAACGAGCGAGATAATGGAATGTGCGCGTTACGAAATTTTTTTTGGAAGACTATTAACAAAATATGAATTCATTGCCGTTAAATCAATCGGCTAGAGTATTTTTTTGTGTCGAGCATACCCCATTGTTTTTTGTTAACGCAATATGTTTAGTTGCTGACGCTTTGATTTTCTTAGCCACCGCTTCTGCTAACAATGATTTTCCACTTGGGCATCAGCTTCAATAGAGAGTAATTTTTTGTTGTGGAGATGCTACGGACATTTTATTACCAGCTTATGAAATCGCTATAACGACAGTCCATTAGGTTTCAGATGTCTCGTTTTAAGTAGCTGCCAGTAATGAATTACTGAGACTGCGACTAGTACCGAAATTAATGGGACGAGAATTATATGATAACGGGCCATAGATAAGATCAATAGATGAGGTACTATAAAAGCAAAAAGTGCTACCAATAGAAGCCATGTGTCACGGGTAACTTTAAGCGCCAGTACACTACCCCAAATCATAAGGATAAGGATGGGGGCCGTAAGAATAATATTAAGCATCGTAGCTCGCTCCGTGCGTCCTTGAAACCAAAACGCCCAACTATTGTGCTCGATTGCTTTGAACAACAACCATGGTGACTCACGGTAATCGTTTATCGCAAGACGTCCAAGTTGATTGTAATAGTTGATTTCATCGTTAGGCGAATAAAACTGAGGAAAAAAATCCTCATGTATTTTTAGGTTCATCTCATGGGCTATTTTAATTTGCTTGTCTGCAGCCTCATTTAGCAAAACATAGCTGTCCTTTTCGCTTTCGGCATTTTTTACTAAGTAGGCCCCTTGAAATAAAGCAAGACCACCTACGGTCATTGTGGGTACAAATTGACCAGAAATATTGTAATTTCTAATAATCCACGGCGACATTATTATTAGAGAGATTAGTCCAGCGGCTGCGAATCGGCTCAGTAAAGTACTAACAGACAAGCCCTTTGGCTTCCACCACAAAGCAATTACCACCAGAGCTGGAAAGTAAATTGCGACAGAGCTTTTGACTAACATCGTTAATCCGAAGGCGATTCCAAAGTAAATAAAGTTTCGCCATTTAGGGTGATCTAGCACCAGGTACGATAATGCAATACACCCCGTAAAACAGAGCATAAGCGTGCTTTCAATACCTCCTCGCGTTTCGGTTATTAACACCCCAGGATGGAACAGGAATATCAATAACGCAACAACGGAAATTGACTGTGTTTTGAAAAGTCGGTTAGCGAGAAAATAAATGATCGCGGCAGTTGCCAGAGACATTAATAATTGCATAACTTGCACAGCAAAAAGACTCTTGCCAAAAACCAAGAATAGGCTTGCGAGAACTAGAACAAAACCAGGGGATCTAAGCATAGTAAGGCTTGTATCATCATACATTCGGTAACCATTACCAGCGATTAAGTTAGACGCAATATCACCGTAACCGTCAGGGAAGAGTCCCGCCTGGAAGCTGTTGCCGAGCTTAGGAAGTAACCAAGGGAATATAACTAGCAAAAGCATAGCTTTTAAAACGACTACAGAAAAAACCAATATGTTTAACCAACTAATTTGATTTGATGAAAATTTCATAATCTGCTCTATAAAATAAATGGCGATGTCTATGTTGTAGATGGTTTTTTATAAGCTATTCATTTGTTATGAATTTGCCACCAACCATACTCCCTCACAAATTAACAACACCCCAAGAACACGAAGTGCAGACACGCTTTCCCCCAAGGCCATGCCTACGAGTACAGTCAAGCCAAAGCCTAGGCCAACCAACGGATAGGCTTTGCTGACATCCCATGTTGATAATACTTTAAGCCATACGATTGCACCTAGACCGTAAAGTGCGAAGCCGCTAAATATAAATTTATTAGTCATTACAATCCAAGGCAAACGCAACGTTAAAGGTTGTGCTAATGCTTGTTTAATTTCCATATTCGACATGCCTGCTTTCAGCAAAAACTGAGCGGCGACAGAAAGAATGATACTGATGACAGCGACTAACAGAACACGCATGGGTTAATCCAAGGTTATAAAGTGGGCGGCAAGGGTTATGGCAATCATTGCTAGGATAGTAAGACGGCTACCGAAATCGCGAATTGCAAACACCAGTGGATCGTCATGCATTTCTCCACGCGCTGTTTTAATCCACAATCGGGCTAGCCAATAAATCAAGCCAATCGCTACTAACCACAAGCCTTGGGGGGTAGCGTAACGGGCCTGGGTTTCAGGTGCGCTGATGAATAATCCGAACACGACGATTGCCGATAATGCAGCGCCTACACCCAGTGGCCAAAGTACCACAAGATCTGAGGTGCGGTAATCGCGACCATGTGTGACTTGTTGGCCTCTTTGCTGAAGCGTTATCAATTCTGAACAACGTTTAACTAAGGCTAGGCTGAAAAAGATAAATACGGAAAAAGCCAGTAACCATGAGCTGGCAGGAATATTCATGGCAATAGAGCCAGCAATGATGCGCAAGGTATAAAGCAGCGAAAGGACTATGACATCAATTAAGACATAGGCCTTCAGTGCCCATGTATAAGTTGTTGTGATTACCAGATATAACAGCAACATCCAGAAAAAATTTAACGATACATTTATCGCTAGCGCTAAACCTAAGGTTAGTAATATGGCTGCTACCGTAATGCCTTTTAAGATTGGGATTTGAGCGCTGGCAAACGGGCGATGTTTTTTGCGAGGATGGGAACGGTCATTATCAAGATCCCACAAGTCATTACCCATATACGTTGCTGACGCCGTAAAGGAAAAGGCAAAAAAAGCTAATGTGATCGCTACTAATCTATCAATGTCGTGAAACGAAAAGGCGGTCAATAACGGAACGAACAGCAGCAAATTCTTAAACCATTGATGTACACGCATAGCGCGCAACCAAAGTTTCAGGCCGATTTTTACGGTTGGAATCTCTAGTTCGATAGGGGTGCTTTTGCGTACAGTATTGCCAATTTTATTCGATGTATTGACCAAAATTGCCGCCTTCGCTGCTTGCCAAATAGGCAAATCCGCTTTGCTATCGCCGGCATAAACAAAATCTGGGCCGACTGTCTGCTGTATCGCTTCCAGCTTGTTTGAGCCTTTAAGATTATGGTTTTCACTGCTGGCCAGTACGGTATCGAATAAATCAAGATGCGCAGCGACCGCATTGGCAATATTGCTATTTGCGGCGGTGGCAAGAACCAATGGCCTGCCGTTCTTCTTTTCATTGCGTAAATAATCGATTAATTCTACCCGGTAGGGCAGATTAGAAGCTGTCAGCGTCGAACGAGTTGCTATGCTTGACTTGAATTCAGCGCGTCCTTTGAGGAGCCAAAAGGGCAGTTTTAAAAGATCAAAAGGATGTTGCTTGCCAAGTTGAATTATGGATTCTACTAAGGTATCTGTTGGCGTCAGTGTTCCATCCAAATCAACGATAAGGGGAGTGGTCGATACTCCTGTCATTTTGCTTTTCCAGTTATGTAATGATGAGGCTTAAATAAGCATTGACTAATGCCGCTGATAATTATACTTCAATATAAAATCAAATAAGGAGTTTAAACATGCAAAGTGTTTTTTGGTAGAAGGATACCAGCGGAGTATTAAGATTGTTTTACAATCAATATAAAGTTTTTGATAAAGAATTTAGTAGGAAAATTCAATTGAGTATTTGTTTGGTAGTGCATGCTGCAAAGCTTGGAATATTTGCGGATTGCACGCAAAAAATCATTGCTTGGCTAATGTAGTGGCACTGTCTTGTTTGGTGGTAATTATGTTCTCTGAAATACTGGCGGTTAGGGGCGAGTTATACGACTTGGGTGCTGTTTTCTTGACCGCGGCTTAATGAATGCGATAATAGACCACTTATAAAGCTTAGTGGCGTTGATTTTTTAAAGGTTTGCAAGGGTTACAATGATAGAAAATTTAGTTCCGCAACAAGCTTGGGAAGTGTTGCAAAGTAATGCTGGTGCTGTGTTGCTGGATGTCAGAAGTAAGGTCGAGCATGTTTTCGTAGGTCATCCGCCAGGTGCAATTCACATTGCCTGGAAAGAAGCTCCGGACTGGCAAGTTAATAATCAATTCGTGGCTGATGTTAAAAAAGTGGCGACTAATCCCAATGCCCCTGTATTGTTGTTGTGTCGCAGTGGACAGCGTTCGCTGGATGCTGCAAAGGCTCTTGAAAATGCTGGTTATCAGCATTTGATTAATATCGTTGATGGCTTTGAAGGCTCTTTGGATGCAAATAAGCATCGAGGCAATCTTGGTGGCTGGCGTTTTGTTGGCTTGCCTTGGGAGCAAAGTTAATTTCATTTTTAAGTTGGACCTAAGCCGGGCGCGTCCAACGCAATCTAAACCGTTAGTTTAATGGCTTAATGTCATTGTTTCTTCCTCCCCGCACAATCCCAGTGCCTGTACTAGGCTTGGTCAGTCTGTTTATTAAAACGTAGAGTATTCATAAAGTGATCGAAAAATTAAGAAATATTGCCATTATTGCGCACGTTGACCATGGCAAAACCACCCTGGTTGATAAGCTGTTACAACAGTCGGGTACTTTTGCTTCGCATAGTAAAGTTACTGAGCGCATTATGGATTCCAACGATCTTGAAAAAGAACGTGGTATTACTATCTTGGCGAAAAATACCGCGCTGGATTGGAATGGTTATCATATTAATATCGTAGACACCCCGGGTCACGCCGACTTTGGTGGCGAAGTTGAGCGAGTGCTATCTATGGTTGATTCGGTATTGTTGCTGGTTGATGCAGTTGATGGTCCGATGCCACAAACTCGTTTTGTGACTCAAAAAGCATTTGCTTTAGGTCTGAAGCCCATAGTAGTTATCAACAAAATTGACCGTCCAGGTGCGCGTCCAGATTGGGTGGTTGATCAAACTTTTGATTTATTTGATCGTCTTGGTGCAACAGATGAACAACTGGATTTTCCTATTGTTTATGCCTCAGCGATTAATGGATATGCCGGATTGGAGCACAACATTACAGGTGGCGATATGACTCCGCTATTTGAAACTATTGTTGCAAAAGTTAATCCGCCGCCTGTGAATATCGATGGGCCATTCCAAATGCAGGTATCGAGTTTAGATTACAACACTTATGTGGGCGTTATAGGAATTGGACGTATTCAGCGCGGTACTATTAAGCCAAATCAGCAGCTTGTGGTTGTTAATAGAGAAGGTGTTGAGCGAAAAGGTCGTATGTTACAAGTGTTCGGCTTTCATGGTTTGGATCGTGTGGAAGTGACTGAGGCGCGTGCAGGCGACATTATTGCTTTTGCGGGGATTGAGAAACTGGAAATTTCTGACACGATTTGTAGTCCTGAACTTGTAGAAATTATGCCGCCATTGTCAGTAGATGAGCCGACAGTGACTATGACTTTTCAAGTCAATAATTCTCCATTTGCCGGTAAGGAAGGTAAATTCGTTACTACGCGTCAAATTCGTGATCGCTTAGAAAAAGAGTTGCAGCATAACGTCGCGCTCAAGGTTGAAGATACTGGGGACCCAGACAAGTTTAAAGTATCCGGTCGTGGCGAATTGCATTTGTCGGTATTAATTGAAAATATGCGTCGTGAAGGCTTTGAAATGGGCGTGTCTCGTCCAGAAGTAATTTTGAAAGAAATTGATGGCAAGAAATGTGAACCATATGAAATGGTTACCATTGAAGTAGAAGAAGAACATCAAGGCACAATCATGGAAAAGTTGGGCGAACGCAAAGCCGATTTGACCAATATGGTTCCAGATGGCAAAGGCCGGATTCGGTTGGAGTACATGATGCCTTCACGTGGCTTAATCGGTTTTCAAACTGAGTTTATGACAGCTACCTCTGGTTCTGGTTTGCTTTATCACGTATTTGATCATTACGGTCCCATGAAAGCGGGTGATGTTGGAACTCGACTGCGCGGAGTTATGATTTCAATGGTGGCAGGTAAGGCGGTAACTTACTCTTTGCATCCGCTGCAAGAGCGTGGTGAATTGCTATTGGTGAATGGCGATGAGGTCTATGAAGGCATGTTAGTGGGTCTACATTCACGCAGTAATGATTTATGCGTCAATCCTTGTAAACCTAAGCAATTAACTAACGTGCGTGCTTCTGGTACCGATGAAAGTTTGGTATTGGCGCGAATTCAAAAGCTAACCTTGGAACAAGCATTGGAATTTATTGCTGAAGATGAGTTGGTCGAAGTGACGCCAAAATCTATCCGTTTACGCAAAAAATTCTTGACCGAAAACGAGCGTAAGAGAGCCTCTAAACACTAATCCTCAAGCTGTTAAGCTGGCACTGACATTTGTTGGTGCCAGCTGCGCAGCTAAAATCTGAAAATAAAAGCGCTACTCCTACCTTATTCCAACATTCGCTGCGCAATCTCTGTAACTCATAGTAAAATCCCGACAGTCTTTAAATCTCCTTACATTCACAGTCATGGCTGAACGCATTGCTCAAGTCGAGCGAAACACTCTTGAAACTCAAATTAATATCGGCATCAATCTGGATGGTACTGGCAAGTCGTCTTTTGCTATTGGAGTGCCTTTTCTGGAGCATATGCTTGATCAGATTGCTAGGCACGGGTTGATAGATATGGATATTCAAGCGCAAGGTGATTTACATATTGATGATCATCATACCGTTGAAGATGTGGGTATTACCTTAGGGCAGGCTTTTGCAAAAGCCATCGGAGATAAAAAGGGCATTTACCGTTATGGTCATGCTTATGTGCCGTTGGATGAAGCTTTATCGAGAGTAGTGATTGATTTTTCCGGTCGCCCTGGATTGTTTTATGAAGTCACTTATCCAAAAGCTAGAATTGGCAGCTTCGATGTCGATTTATTTCGTGAGTTTTTTCAAGGCTTTGTCAATCATGCTGGCGTAACCTTGCACATTGATAATCTCAAAGGCAGTAACGCTCATCATGTCGCTGAAACCATTTTCAAAGCTATGGGGCGTGCGATTCGTATGGCAATTACCCCTGATGAACGCATGGCTGGCATGATGCCTTCCACAAAAGGTAGTCTTTAATTTATCCAAATAACAATATGTCTTCTGTAGCCGTTATTGATTATGGAATGGGGAATTTGCATTCCATTGCTAAAGCCCTGCAACATGCAGAGCCAGATGTGAAGGTATTAGTCACATCTGATGCCGAAACCATTTTGCGCGCGGATCGAGTAGTTTTTCCTGGTGTAGGCGCGATACGCGATTGTATGCAAGCGCTTAATGAGTCGGGTTTGGCAGAAGTTATTCAAAATGTTGCCAAAACTAAGCCTTTATTAGGTATTTGTTTAGGGATGCAAGCGCTACTGTCGGATAGTGAGGAAAATGGCGGAACTCCCTGCTTAAATATTATTTCTGGGCATGTTCGGCGTTTTTCAGAGCCTTTACAAGATGGCGACGGTAAGCTGTTGAAAATCCCTCATATGGGCTGGAATCAGGTACATCAAGCACAAGCTCATCCGCTTTGGGAGTCGATTGCCCAGGATAGTCGCTTTTATTTCGTACACAGTTATTATGCCGAGCCTAATGACGCATCTGGAGTGGCGGCGATTAGCCAGTATCCTGAGCCGTTTGCTTGTGCCTTGGTCCAAAAGAACGTGTTCGCCGTGCAATTTCACCCGGAAAAAAGTCAATCAGCTGGCTTGCAGCTACTGAAAAACTTTTTACACTGGGATGGTCATCTTTAAAATTTATACTCCGCTGTTGAGGACTTGCTAGCTATGTTGTTAATCCCCGCAATTGATTTGAAAGAAGGAAAGTGCGTACGTTTACGTCAAGGTCGCATGGAAGATGATACTGTTTTTTCTGAAGATCCTGTCGCTGTAGCCGGTAGATGGGTAGCCGCAGGAGCTAAACGCATACATCTGGTTGATTTGGACGGCGCTTTCGCAGGCAAACCAGTAAATGCCGATATTATTCACGCTATTGTCCAGGCTTATCCTGATGTGTCTGTACAGATTGGCGGCGGCATTCGTGATGAAGATACGGTGCAAGCGTATTTAGAGGCCGGAGTCGAATATGTGATTATCGGTACTAAAGCAGTTAATGAGCCGCATTTTGTCAGCGATTTAGCTAAAGAGTATCCGCGTCGGATTATCGTTGGTTTAGATGCCAAAGACGGCAAAGTAGCTGTAGACGGATGGTCAAAGTTATCCAAGCACGATGTCATTGATCTAGCGAAACATTTTGAAGCTGATGGCGTTGAAGCCATTATTTATACCGATATTTCTCGGGACGGCATGATGCAAGGTGTTAATGTTGAGGCTACTGCGCGCTTGGCGCGAGCCATTAAAATACCTGTCATTGCCTCTGGCGGGATCACCAATATGGATGATATTCGTGCGCTAAGTGAGGTGGCGCATGAAGGAATTATCGGGGCGATCACTGGACGAGCTATTTATGAAGGTTCATTGGATTTTGTCGAAGCCAGAACCTACGCGGAGCCGTTTTAATTCATGGGACTCGCCAAGCGTATTATTCCCTGCCTAGATGTCGACAACGGGCGTGTTGTTAAAGGCGTTAAGTTTGTCGATATTCGCGATGCAGGCGACCCGGTTGAAATCGCCAGGCGCTATGATCGCGAAGGTGCCGATGAGATCACTTTTCTGGATATTACTGCGACCCATCATAATCGCGATACTATCGTTCATGTGGTCGAGCAGGTGGCTAGTGAGGTGTTTATTCCTTTGACCGTAGGCGGTGGTATTCGAACGCTGGATGATATTCGTCGAATGCTCAATGCTGGGGCCGATAAAGTAGCTATTAACAGCGCTGCAGTCTTTAATCCGGATTTTGTCCGTGAAGCAGCGGAGCGCTTCGGCTCGCAATGTATTGTTGTGGCGATTGATGCCAAAAAAGTTGGTGATAGCTGGGAGATTTTTACCCATGGTGGCCGTAAATCCACAGGTATTAATGCCATTGAATGGGCAGAAAAAATGGTCAACTACGGGGCAGGGGAAATCCTGTTAACCAGTATGGATCGTGACGGTACTCGTGAAGGTTTTGATTTGTCTTTAACACGTGCGATCAGCGAAGCTGTAAGCGTGCCGGTAATTGCCTCAGGTGGCGTCGGTTGTTTAGATCACCTGGTCGATGGAATTATTGAAGGTAAAGCGGATGCAGTGTTAGCGGCCAGTATTTTTCATTTTGCCGAGTACACCATTCAACAAGCGAAGGAGCACTTGGCTACACGCGGCATAGAAGTTCGATTATGAGTAGCGCTTGGCTGGATGATATACGATGGACTGAGGAAGGTTTGATTCCGGTGATTGCGCAACAAGCGGATACCGGCAAAATTTTGATGTTTGCGTGGATGAATCGTGAGTCTTTAGTGTTGACCGTCACCGAAGGTTATGCTGTTTATTGGTCACGCTCTCGCGGCAAGCTGTGGCGTAAGGGCGAAGAATCCGGGCATAGGCAGAAAATTGTGGCAATTTATTTGGATTGCGACGAAGACGTGATTTTGCTTAAGATAGAACAGCAAGGTGGAATAGCTTGTCATACTGGCAGAGAGAGCTGTTTTTATAGGCAATTGCTTGATGGTCAATGGCAGGCTGTTGAAGCAGTTTTAAAAAATCCTGCAGATATTTATAAAAAGATATGAATGATGTATTGTTGCAACTGGCACAAATTCTCGAACAGCGTAAACTTGAATCTGCCGAAAAGTCATACGTAGCTAGTTTGTACAGTAAAGGCTTGGATACTATCCTAAAAAAAATAGGCGAGGAAGCGACCGAAACTGTTATTGCCGCTAAAAGTGGAGATAAGCAGCAGATCGTGTATGAAATGGCGGATTTGTGGTTTCATTGTTTGGTGCTGCTTGCCGATCAAGATTTAGGGCCGGACGATGTACTGCAGGAATTGCGTCGTCGCTTTGGTTTGTCTGGCCTGCAAGAAAAGGCGCAACGTAATAAAACGTAATTTATAGAAACTTAAAAGGGAGTTAAAAATGGGCATCGGTGTTAGTGAGTTATTAATTATATTGGTTATTGTCGTGGTTTTATTTGGAACCAAACGGTTACGAAATATTGGCGGTGATTTGGGTGGTGCCATAAAGAGCTTTAGAACTGCCGTGAAAGATGGTGAGAATGACAAAAAAAGCGCCGACTCTGATAGTGACAGCGTAGACGGCGAGATTAGCTCTAAGAAAAACGAGAATGTTTAAATTTTATGTTTGAGATAGGGTTTTCTGAGCTGGTAATGGTTGGCTTAGTCAGTTTATTAGTAATCGGTCCGGAACGACTGCCAAAAGTAGCCAGACTTGCGGGTTTTTGGATAGGTAAAACCCGTAATATGGTCAACAATTTTAAGGCTGAAATAAAACACGAACTAGAAACGGAAGAAATTCGCCAAATTATGGAAGAACAATCTGGTATTAAGATGGAAGTAACGAAGGCTTTGGATCAAACTGTTGACTCTGTTAACGCCGTAAAATCTTCTATCGAGCGAGGCTCAGAGCAGATTGCCGCTCAAAATAAATCCCCGTATGACTCAGAATAACTCCGATCGCTCTATCGAGCAGCCGTTTATAAGTCACTTGATTGAATTGCGTGACCGCCTGTTAAAGGTGGTTTTGTGCATAATAGTAGTGTTTTTGGGGTTGGCTACTTATGCTAATGATATATATAGCATTTTGGCTGGTCCGTTAATGAAGCATATGCCGGCAAATAGCACCATGATTGCCATTGATGTCGGGTCGCCGTTTTTTACACCTTTCAAGTTGGCGCTGGTCGTCTCAGTTTTTATTACCGTACCGATAATTCTGCATCAATTTTGGGCGTTTGTTGCTCCGGGTTTGTATCGGCGCGAGCGGCGTATGATTTTGCCTTTACTGATTGCAAGCACGTTCTTGTTTTATCTGGGTGTGGTTTTTGCCTATTTTGTGGTTTTTCCATTGGTGTTTGGTTTTTTGACTGCGGCAGCGCCGGAAGGTGTTGCGGTAATGACAGACATTAGCAAATACCTGGATTTTGTTCTGACGATGTTCTTTGCTTTTGGTATTTGTTTTGAGGTGCCAATAGTTACCATAGTTTTGGTTTGGATGGGATTGGTGACACCGGCGGATTTATCTGATAAACGCCCGTATGTGATTGTTGGGGCGTTTATTATTGCGATGCCTTTAACACCTCCGGATCCGGTTTCGCAGTCTTTGTTGGCAGTGCCAATGTGGATGTTATTTGAGATAGGTCTTTTGTGCTCTAGGTTGTTCGCACCCAAGCCGAATAACGAAATTAATTATCCGGTCGAATATCAAAATTTCGATGGTGACTGAATTCTGTCACAAAAATGTATTAATTACAGGTGCTTCTAAGCGTATTGGAGCAAGTTGTGCAAGATTGCTGCACGAGCAAGGTTGTAATGTAATCTTGCATTACAATGCATCGAAGCAAGATGCATTGCAGCTTTGTTCTGAGTTAAACCAAGAACGCCCTGATTCCGCAAGAATCATGCAGGCCGATTTGCTAAATCGAGAGCAATTGCAAAATCTAGCTCATCAGGCGGCAGTGGCGTGGGGTGGTTTGGATGTCTTGATAAATAATGCCTCTTCTTTTTATCCGACTGCGCTGGCTGACGTCACTGAGGCTCAATGGGATGAGTTGCTTGGCAGCAATCTAAAAGCGCCTTTTTTTTTAACGCAAGCATTAGCAAATGTCTTGTTAGAGCGGCAAGGATGTGTAGTTAATATTGTCGATATTCATGCTGAGCGGGGATTGAAAGGCTACCCCGTCTACAGTATTGCCAAAGCTGGTCTGGCTGCTATGACCAAAGTTCTGGCCAAAGAATTGGGGCCTTCTGTGCGAGTTAATGGCGTAGCGCCGGGCGCAATTATTTGGCCTGAATTCGATATGTCAGAAGAAGACAAAAATGAAATTTTACAGCGTGTTGCTTTGCGTAGACACGGTCAACCCGCTGATATTGCCAAGGCGGTATTATTTTTAGTCAGGGATGCTGAATATGTTACCGGTCAAATTTTGTCTGTAGATGGCGGGCGAACATTATTTTGTTGAAGCTTGTTTAGTCGGTAGTCGCCATTGCTTGAGCGTGGTTTTGTCAAAGTTATTCCACAGCTCTTCATAGGTAATTTGACTGACCGGGTGTTTTAAGGTTGGGGCAATTTCTGCCAAGGGTTCAAGCACAAAAGCGTAGCGTTCAATTTCGTCTCGAGGAATCTGCAGGCGACCATCGTTGATAATAATGTCACCGTATAAAATTAAGTCCAGATCTAGCGTGCGAGGGGAAAATTTTTCACTATTGCGACTACGACCATGATCTAACTCAATTTGACGAAGTTGCTTGGCAACTGTTTTGACATCTAGGTCAGAATCAAAACCAACAATTAGGTTGTGAAAACTGTCGCCAGTAAATCCAACAGCTTCCGATTCGTAAATACTGGAAACAGTTAGATGGTCAAAACATTTTTCAAGGGCCTTCAAACTCGCAGGGATGTTGGTTTCCTTGTCGATATTGCTGCCTATACTTATATAACCTCTGGTCACGAGATTTTTTCTCCGCGCTCGATCACTATGCCGACATCACTGGCTCCACGAATAGCGCCTTTTTTGTTTAAGGTGATTTTTACCCAGGAAACATTGAATTCATTGCGAATGATGTTGGCTATTTCAACAATCAATTTTTCTACTAGATAAAATTGGCTGTCTTCTACAAATGAAATGATACGCTTGGACACGGTTTTATAATCAAGTGTGTATTGAATATCGTCAGTTTCGGCGGCTTTTTCAATATCAAATGCCATTTCAATATCGAGAATAATGGTCTGTTTGGTTTCTCGTTCCCAGTCGTAAATGCCAATAATGGTTTGGATTTCCAATCCGCCTAAAAATATTATATCCATTATGATTTCCGGTTATGATGCTGGAGGTTAAAAAAGCGCCCAGTATCAGGGAAACGCTTTAGTCTTACAAGATCTGAATGACGAAAGGTATATCATGAGTGAGTGGTTGTTTGTTCCAGCTGCCTATTTGATAGGCTCAATTTCCAGTGCAATTTTAATTTGTCGTTTGATGGGCTTGCCCGATCCACGAGATCAGGGATCCGGTAATCCAGGCGCTACCAATGTTATGCGTATAGGTGGCAAAAAAGCGGCAGCAATTACCTTGTTGGGTGATTTGTTAAAGGGGTTACTGCCGGTTTATATAGCCAAAATACTTGGAGTTCCCGTGGATGTTTTAGTGGCAACCGGCTTGGCAGCGTTTATAGGGCACCTTTATCCCATATTTTTTGGTTTTAAAGGTGGTAAAGGTGTGGCTACTTCTCTGGGAGTATTGTTAGGTCTTTCTTGGTGGTTAGGTGCTGCGGTAATTATTACTTGGCTTGTAGTTTACAAGCTTGGCAAAATTTCATCGTTAGCGGCGTTGTGTGCGTCTGCATTATCGCCAGTTTATGCTTGGTTTATCGTTGGTGATGTGCGCGTCGTAGAGGTGGCAATAGTAATGACGGTGCTTTTGTTGTGGCGGCACAAGAGTAACATTCAGCGCTTGTTGGCTGGTGTCGAAGGTAAATCAACAGCTAGGTAGTTCATTAACTGGCCAGCGTGGGCGTGTTTGTATTTCCAGGTCTTGATGTTGTCCTGCGAGTAAGCGTTGGCAACCGGCATAGGCAATCATGGCCCCGTTATCAGTGCAGAATTCTGGTCTGGGAAAATAGATTTCACCGTTTTCTTTCTTAATCATTTGTGTAAGTGTTGCGCGAATGTGTTGATTGGCGCTAACACCTCCAGCCACCACAAGTCTTTTTAATCCGGTTTGTTGTAAGGCGCGTTTGCATTTGATGCTGAGTGTGTCGGCAACGGCTTCTTGAAAAGCAGCGGCTATATTGGCTTTGTCCTGGTCGGTTTTACCGGTGGCGTTAAGTGCGTTCATAGTGAAAGTTTTTAGTCCGCTAAAACTAAAGTCCAGTCCTGGGCGGTCGGTCATTGGTCTTGGAAATTTTAATTGGGGGCTGCCTTGTTCGGCTAGTTTTGAAAGTTTGGGGCCGCCAGGATAGCCTAACCCCAGCATTTTTGCGGTCTTATCAAAAGCTTCCCCGGCAGCATCATCAAGCGATTCTCCTAATAAGTGGTAGTTGCCGACGCCCGTTACTTGAATCAGTAAAGTATGTCCGCCAGAAATGAGGAGAGCTACAAAAGGCATAGCTGGTGGATTTGCTTCCAACATAGGGGCTAATAAATGACCTTCCATGTGATGTACGGCAATGGCAGGGATTTGCCATGTCCAGGCTAGGCTTCTGGCAGTGACAGCGCCAACCAATAAAGCCCCCATCAAGCCTGGGCCGGCTGTATAGGCAATGCCGTTAATGTCGGAGCTCGTCAACTGGCTTTCTTTTAAGCATTGCCGGATAAGTGGAATCAATTTGCGAACATGATCGCGTGAAGCCAGCTCTGGAACAACGCCGCCATAGTCGTTGTGCATCGCAATTTGGCTGTACAAAAAATCCTTAATTAAGCCTCGTTGAGAGTGATAAATGGCTACGCCGGTTTCATCGCAGGAGGTTTCTATGCCTAAAACGTACATTGGGTTTTTGAAAATTATATAAAGTGAAGGTATAATTCAAGGTTATGTTTACCCGCGGGGTAAACGTGCCTACGTCCTATTTGATATTAACATACTTGGAATACCTAATGCCGTCAGTCAAAGTTAAAGAAAACGAACCTTTTGATGTTGCAATTCGCCGTTTTAAACGCGCTTGTGAGAAAGCCGGAGTGTTGGCTGAAGTGCGTCGTCGTGAGTTTTATGAAAAGCCAACTGCAGAACGTAAACGTCAAGGCGCTGCAGCTGTTAAGCGCCATTTAAAGAAATTGGCTCGCGAGCGCTATGCGTTAAAGAATTTGCGTCGCGGTCGTCCAACTCTATAAAGGCTGGCAAATGGACTTATTGGTCGATCGTATTAAGGATGATATGAAAGCTGCAATGAAGAGCGGCGAGAAGGCACGGCTTGGCGTGATACGGCTGATTTTGTCGGCGATTAAGCAGATTGAAGTAGATGAGCGTATCACCCTTGATAATGAGCGTACCTTGCAAGTGCTTGATAAAATGCTAAAGCAGCGGCGTGAGTCAATTCGCCAGTTTGCCGATGCTGGTCGCGATGATTTGGTCGCGATTGAAGAAGCGGAGGTGCTTGTTATTCAAGAATTTTTGCCGCAGCCGCTCACTGATGCTGAAGTCGATGTTATGGTTGACGAAGCGATAGCTACTTCTGGCGCGCAGTCAGTTAAAGACATGGGTAAAGTCATGGGGTTGCTGAAAGCAAAAATGCAGGGGCGTGCCGATATGTCGATAGTGAGTGGAAAAATTAAAGCCGCATTGGCGGAATAGATTATTTTCTACCATTTTTTCGGGGCATAAGCATGTCCGGTAAAATTCCTCGTGAATTTATTGATGATCTTTTGGTGCGAGTCGATATAGTCGATCTAATCGATTCGCACGTTCCTTTAAAGAAGACGGGAGCCAATTATGTGGCTCGTTGTCCCTTTCACACTGAAAAGTCTCCCAGTTTTTCTGTAAATCGCAATAAACAGTTCTTTCACTGTTTTGGTTGCGGAGTTAGTGGTAACGCCATTAGCTTTCTGATGAACTATAGTCACCTTGATTTTGTCGAAGCTGTTGAAGATCTCGCTGCATTTATTGGCATTGATGTTCCCAGAGAGTCGGTTGATTATTCGGGGCAGCAGAAGGCCGCTGATTTAAGTAGCCTTTATAAGGTTATGGAGCAGGTTGCAGTATTTTATGTAGAGCAGCTGCGGACCAGTTCCGAGGGCAGGCAAGCTGCCGAGTATCTCAAGTACAGAGGGGTGAGTACCGGTATAGCTCGTGACTACATGCTGGGGTATGCACCCAAAAAATGGCAAGTTTTGATTGATCAGTTTGGAGAGCAGACGCTGCTTGATGTAGGGTTGCTGGGGAAATCCGATGCTGGCGAAACTTATGCGCGTTTTCGTGGGCGCGTTATATTTCCGATCAGAGATAAGCGTGGTCGAACCATCGGCTTTGGTGGTCGCGTCTTAGATGATTCTTTGCCCAAGTACTTGAATTCTCCAGAAACGCCCTTATTTCACAAAGGGCGTGAAGTATATGGGCTTTATGAACTTCTACAAAAGCAACCTAAGCCGCAGAGAATATTGATTGTTGAAGGTTATATGGATGTTGTCGCCTTGGCTGAATTTGGATTCTATTCTGCAGTTGCTACCTTAGGCACGGCGACCTCTCAAGCGCATATTGATTTGTTGTTTAGGTTTGCTTCGGAGTTGGTATTTTGCTTTGACGGTGATAGTGCTGGGCAAAAGGCGGCGGATAGAGCTATGGAGCAGGCTTTTTCTTCGCTAAGGGATGGTCGTCAAGTTCGTGTCATGTTATTGCCGAAAAATCATGATCCTGATTCCTTAGTTCGTGAAATTGGTGTTGATGGCTTTGTTAAAAGTATTGAGTCCTCTGAAACATTATCAGATTATTTTTTTCGGTCTGTTGCTAAGGATTTGAATTTGACAGAAATGGAAGGTAGGGCGCAGTTGGTAAATACAGCTAAGCCGTTCCTCGAAAAATTACCAGAAGGTGTGTTTAAAGGAATGATGTATGCGCGTCTCGAAGAAATGTCACGAGTTGCGAGTATTAATCTTTTGGGTGGGGCTAAAGCTAATCTAGCTCCTAATCGGAAAATTACGAGAGCGACTGGACGTCCTTCGCCAGCTCGCGTTGCCATGGCTTTGTTGCTGCAAAATCCTAGGCTTGCAGGTGTAGTTGAACAAAAAGAGATTGATTTGACCCGGCTTGAATTTCCGGGGGTAGAGTTGTTTAAAGCCTTGCTTGAGACAATTCAAGATAAAAAGCCGGCTAATGTGGCGGTTTTGTTGGAACTTTATCGTGGAACAGTCGAAGAAAAAACGATAAAAGCGCTGGCTAGTTTAGAGTTACTTGTTCCCGATGAAGGGGTGGAGGCCGAGTTTTTTGGTGCAGTTGAAAGCTTACTCGTTCAGGCCAGGGAGGCAGAGTTAGATAGATTAGAGGCTAAAGCAAAAAATGAAGGATTGCATCCTCAAGAGAAAGAAAGATGGCTTAGCCTGTTGACGATTAAAAGGTGCAGTACAAAATAACGGCAGTTTGTAGTACAATCCCGCGCCTTGTGTACCGATGCCGAATACCTTTGTGAGTAAATATGAATCAAGAACAGCAACAATCCCAGCTTAAACAATTAATAGCCAAAGGTAAGATTCAGGGTTACTTGACGTATGCGGAAGTAAATGACCATCTGCCTAGCGACATTGTTGATCCAGAGCAAATTGAAGATATTATCGGCATGATCAGCGATATGGGCATCCAGGTCTATGAAGTGGCCCCGGATGAAGACTCGCTTATTACTGATTCCGCCGCTGTAACGACTGATGATGAGGACGCTGAAGAGGTTGCTGCATTGGCGTCAGTAGACAGCGAATTTGGTAGAACTACCGACCCCGTGCGCATGTATATGCGCGAAATGGGATCTGTGGAATTGCTTACTCGTGCAGATGAGCTAAAAATTGCCAAGAGAATCGAAGAAGGTCAGCAGCAATTGGTGAAAGCAATTTCACGGTCTTGTGTGGTTGTTGAGGATTTTTTGCAGTCATTTGATAGTGTTTCTGCTGAGGAAGGCGGGACTCGTTTGACTGATCTTATATCTGGTTTTGCCGATTTAAGTGAGCCTGAAGACTTAGTGGCATCCTTGCCAGCTGCAGATGACATTGATGAGGGTGAGACAGAAGAAGCTAGTGCAGAGGATGAGACAAAAGGTCTCAACTATGAAGAAGTTAAGGAAAAAGTTGAGGCGCTTAGAGCGCAATTGAAATTAGCTTCGGCTGCAATTAAAAAGCATGGTTATTCTAGTGATAAGACAGAAGAAGCCTTTGAAATACTAGCCGGGTTGTTCATGGAATTTAAATGGACCCCGCAATATCTAAAAAAATTGACCGCCATCATTCCCGATGGTGTAGCCGCTGTCCGTGAACAAGAAAAAATTATATTGGATGTTTTTGTTAATCAGGCAAAATTTCCACGTAAAGATTTCATTGCGTCATTTGTTGGCAATGAAGCCAGTTCGGAGTGGTTTGGGCAATATTTGAATGCAAACGACAGTTATGCCGATATATTCAAGGTCCATGAAAAAGAGGTTAGAAAAGCTCAAACAAGACTATCTGAAATAGAAGATCGTTATGGTTTGACTGTTAATGGATTGAAAGACATTAATCGACGTATGTCGATTGGTGAGGCTAAGGCCAGACGTGCAAAAAAAGAAATGATTGAAGCCAACTTACGGTTGGTCATTTCCATAGCAAAAAAGTATACTAATCGTGGTTTGCAGTTCTTAGATTTAATTCAAGAAGGCAATATCGGTTTGATGAAAGCAGTTGATAAATTTGAATACCGTCGTGGTTACAAATTTTCTACTTATGCAACATGGTGGATAAGGCAGGCTATTACCCGTTCTATAGCGGATCAGGCCAGAACTATCCGTATTCCAGTGCATATGATTGAAACGATCAATAAGCTTAATCGTATTTCCAGGCAAATTTTGCAGGAAATGGGTCGTGAGGCTACTCCTGAAGAGCTTGCAGAGCGAATGGAAATGCCTGAAGACAAGGTTCGTAAGGTATTGAAAATAGCTAAAGAACCTATTTCTATGGAAACACCAATCGGTGATGATGAAGATTCCCACTTGGGAGATTTCATAGAAGATGCTAAAGTATTGTCCCCGATTGAAGCTGCTACTATTGCAGGATTGAGAGAGTCGACACAAAATGTATTGGCCGGGTTGACTGCAAGAGAAGCTAAAGTGTTACGTATGCGTTTTGGTATCAATATGAATACCGATCATACGTTGGAAGAAGTTGGTAAGCAGTTTGACGTTACTCGTGAACGTATCCGCCAAATTGAAGCCAAAGCATTAAGAAAATTAAGACATCCTTCAAGATCAGAGCAACTGAGATGCTTCTTGGATGGTGAGTAAAAAGTAACAAGGGGCCCTTAGCTCAGTTGGTTAGAGCGTCCGACTCATAATCGGCAGGTCGTAGGTTCAAGTCCTACAGGGCCCACCATAATTAAAAAGGCTGCTTATTGCAGCCTTTTGTGTATCAGTAGTTTTATATTTTTAAGAAGGTGGTAGTGTGAGCAATAACTTCATTTTTACATCAGAATCTGTTTCAGAAGGGCATCCAGATAAAGTCGCTGACCAAATTTCCGATGCGGTTCTTGATGCGATAATTGCCCAAGATCCCCGTGCGCGAGTTGCTTGCGAAACACTGGTAAAAACCGGCATGGTTGTTCTTGCGGGTGAAATTACCACTAATGCCTGGGTTGATACGGAAGCTTTGGTAAGAAAAGTGGTTTGTGACATCGGTTATGATCATGGTGACATAGGGTTCGACGGACAGAGCTGCGCGGTATTAAATGCTATCGGCAAACAATCTGCAGATATTGCGATGGGTGTTGATGAAGCTAACGATCACGAACAAGGTGCTGGTGATCAAGGCTTAATGTTTGGTTATGCCAGTAATGAGACCGATGTATTTATGCCGGCTCCCATTACTTACTCGCATTTGTTGGTTAAGCGTCAGTCTGAAGTACGTAAAAATAAAACATTGCCATGGCTGCGTCCTGATGCAAAAAGTCAAATTACTTTCCGTTACGAAAACAACAAACCAGTCGCAATTGAAGCTGTAGTGCTTTCTACTCAGCATTCTCCTGATATTTCAGCAAAAGCCTTGCATGAAGCAGTTATGGATGAAATTATCCTGCCGGTTCTGCCTAAAGAATGGCTGCATAAAGACACCAAATACTTCATCAATCCTACCGGACAATTCATTATTGGCGGTCCAGTTGGCGATTGCGGCTTGACAGGCCGTAAAATCATTGTAGATACCTATGGCGGCATGGCCAGACATGGTGGTGGTGCTTTTTCGGGTAAAGATCCTTCAAAAGTTGACCGTTCTGCAGCTTACATGGGACGCTACGTAGCTAAAAATATAGTTGCCGCCGGCCTTGCTGAACGCTGTGAAATTCAAGTTTCTTATGCTATTGGTGTTGCAGAGCCTACTTCTATCAGCGTAGAAACATTTGGTACCAGCAAACTGAGCGAAGACAGATTAGTTCAAATTGTCAGGGATCACTTTGATTTAAGACCTAAAGGATTGATCGCCACGCTGGATCTGTTAAAACCGATTTATCAAGTCACCGCCGCATATGGCCATTTTGGCCGCACCGAAGACACTTTCAGTTGGGAAAAAACTGATAAAGTCGATGCATTGAGAGATGCTGCAGGTCTTTAATAATCCTTACAGGAAACAACATGAGTCAACAAGATTATAAAGTCGCCGATATAGCCCTTGCAGAATGGGGCCGTAAAGAAATCAACATCGCTGAAACAGAAATGCCGGGTTTGATGGCATTGCGCTCAGAGTTCGGGGCACAGCAACCTTTAAAAGGTGCGCGTATTGCCGGTTGTCTGCATATGACTATACAGACAGCGGTATTGATTGAAACACTGACTGCGTTAGGCGCAGAAGTGCGTTGGTCGTCTTGCAACATTTTTTCTACTCAAGATCATGCGGCCGCTGGAATTGCAGCATCAGGTGTGCCGGTATTTGCTTGGAAAGGTGAAACAGAATCAGAAGCCGAGTGGTGTATCGAACAAACCATTCTTGGCCCTAATGGCTGGCGTCCGAACATGATCCTGGATGACGGCGGCGATCTGACGAACATGATGCACGACAAGTTTCCGGAGCTTATGGCCGAAGTCAAAGGCTTGTCTGAAGAAACCACCACTGGCGTGTTGCGTCTCAATGAACGAGTTGCCAAAGGCACTTTGAAAGTGCCAGCTTTTAACGTCAATGATTCTGTGACCAAATCAAAATTCGACAATCTGTATGGCTGCCGCGAATCATTAGTTGACGGCATCAAGCGTGCAACTGACGTTATGATTGCCGGTAAAATTGCCGTCGTTTGTGGTTATGGTGATGTTGGTAAAGGCTGTGCGCAATCGTTGCGTGGTCTGGGGGCGACTGTTTGGATTACCGAAATTGATCCAATCTGTGCGTTACAGGCGGCAATGGAAGGTTACCGTGTCGTGACCATGGAAGATGCAGCGCCAATTGCTAATATTTTCGTTACCGCTACCGGTAACTTTAATGTAATTACTCATACGCATTTAGCCGCTATGAGAGACCAAGCAATCGTCTGCAATATTGGCCATTTTGATTCTGAAATCGAAATTTCTTCACTGCGCCAATACACCTGGGAAAACATCAAGCCGCAAGTCGATCATGTCATTTTTCCAGATGGCAAACGCCTGATTATATTGGCGGAAGGCCGTTTGGTTAACTTGGGCTGTGCAACTGGCCACCCTAGTTTTGTAATGTCCAATTCATTCTGTAACCAAGTATTGGCACAGCTTGAGCTATGGGCAAATGCAGATAAGTACGAAAACAATGTGTACATGCTGCCTAAAAAGCTAGACGAAAAAGTGGCGAGAGCACATCTTGCTCAACTAGGCGTAAATTTGACTGTATTGACTGATACGCAAGCCAAATACATCAATGTGCCGGTTGAAGGTCCTTACAAGGTTGATCATTACCGTTATTGATTGACACTTTCAAGACCGGATGAGGCGCGAGCTTCACCGGTCTTACAGATACCAAACATGCAATCACAAAAAAAACACCCTCAGCTCTACAGTTTCGAATTTTATCCCCCAAAAACTGAAGAAGGCGCGGCCAGCTTGCAAGTAGTTCAAGGCAAGCTTGCAAATCTCAATCCTGACTTTTTTTCCGTAACCTTTGGTGCCGGCGGTTCAACCCGCGACCTTACTTTTGATGCGGTGGTCGACATTCAAGCTAAAGGCGTCACCGCCGCACCGCATTTATCTTGCGTTGCTTCAACCAAAGATAATATTCGCGCCATTCTTAATAATTATCAGCAACACGGGATAAGCAAGATTGTCGCGCTCAGAGGCGATCTGCCTTCTGGCATGATGTCAGCGGGTGAATTCCGCTATGCCAATGAACTGGTTGAATTTATTCGTCAGGAAACCGGTGATCATTTTCAGATCCATGTTGCTGCCTATCCTGAAGTACACCCTCAGGCTCCCAGCGGAGCGCAAGATTTCAAAAATTTTAAACGCAAAGTTGATGCTGGCGCTAACGCCGCAATCACTCAGTATTTTTATAATGCCGAGGGATATTTTTACTTTGTCGATGCTTGTGAAAAGAACGGTATCGACATTCCCATCGTGCCCGGCATCATGCCGATTACCCAATACGCGCAGTTATTTCGCTTTTCGGAAATGTGCGGGGCCGACATTCCTAGATGGATGCGCAAACGTTTGGAAGGCTTTGGCGATGATCGTGAATCCATTCAAGCTTTTGGTTTGGACGTGGTCAGTGATCTTTGTCAGCGTTTATTAGATGCTGGTGCGCCAGGACTGCACTTTTACACCATGAATCAAGCCACACCAACATTAGCTATCCTCGCTAATTTGCAAAAAACAACGGTTTAATTAGGTACTTTTAGCCCGCTCTGCAGCGTATTCAGCAGAGCGCTTGCGCTGGAGTCTTACATCTCGTACCCAACATGATGACCAACCAAACTTTAGCTAACCGAGATCTTTCTGTTTTGTGGCATCCATGCACACAAATGAAGGACCATGAAAACTTTCCCATTATCCCGATCAAAAAAGGCCAAGGTGTTTGGCTCGAGGATTTTGACGGTAACCGTTATTTGGATGCGATCAGTTCCTGGTGGGTGAATCTGTTTGGTCATGCAAATCCAGCCATCAATGCTGCGTTAAAAGATCAGCTTGATACCCTGGAGCACGTCATTTTTGCCGGCTTTACTCATGAAGCTGCCGTCCAGTTGGCGGAAAAACTGGTCGAAATTACCCCGTCCGGACTGAACCGCTGTTTTTATGCCGACAATGGCTCTGCAGCGGTAGAAGTCGCGCTGAAAATGAGCTTTCACTATTGGCGCAATCTTGGGCAAACTCAAAAAACCAAATTCATCACGCTGGAAAACAGCTATCACGGCGAAACCCTCGGCGCGCTGGCAGTCGGCAATGTTGCCTTGTATAAGGAAACTTACGCGCCGCTGTTGATGGATGTGATTACCGTGCCGGGGCCGGATTGTTATCATCGGGAGCCCGGTGAAACCTGGGCCGATTACTCCACGCGCCGCTTTGCGTTAATGGAACAGACTCTACAGCAACATGCCGACTCTGTGTGCGCCGTCATCATTGAGCCGCTGGTGCAGTGTGCGGGCAATATGCGCATGTACGATCCGGTGTATTTAAAATTACTGCGCTCAGCTTGCGATAAATACAACGTGCATTTGATTGCTGACGAAATTGCCGTCGGTTTCGGCCGTACCGGGACTTTGTTTGCCTGTGAACAAGCCGACATCACGCCGGATTTTATGTGTTTATCCAAAGGACTGACCGGCGGCTATCTGCCACTGTCAGCGGTGTTGACGACAGATAAAGTTTACTCGGCGTTTTATGACGATTACCAAAAACTCACAGCATTTTTGCATTCGCACAGTTATACCGGCAACGCGCTGGCATGCCGGGCCGGATTGGCGACTATAAACATCTTCCAGCAGCACAGTATCATCGAACAAAATCATGGCTTGGCTGCGGCAATGGCCAAAGCCGGCGCTAGATTTAACGAGCATCCGCATGTCAGCGAAGTTCGGCAAACCGGTATGGTTTTGGCCATTGAAATGGTTAAAAACAAACAAACCCGTGAGCCATTTCCTTGGCAAGAGCGGCGAGGGCTTAAAGTTTATCAATATGCCTTGTCCAAAGGCGCGCTATTGCGCCCGCTGGGTAATGTGATTTATTTCATGCCACCTTATGTTATTAACGAGGACGAACTGGCACTGCTTGCCGATGTTGCTTGGCAAGGCATACAGCATGCCACCCAATTATAAACATGGTCGATTAATATGAGAGTTTCCAGATTATACGTTCCCATACCATTGGCATCCGGCAAGATCATTGAGTTGGATGAAGACAACGAGCATTATGTCAGAACAGTACTGCGCTTAAAAAAGGACAATGCCATCATTCTGTTCAATGGTGAGGGCGGCGAATTTGTCTGTACCGTTGCTGAGATTAGTCGTAAAACCGTCTTGATTGCCGTTGAACAATGGCTTGATCGTAGCGTTGAATCACCTTTAAACATTAACTTGGGACTGGGTATTGCACGCGGTGATCGCATGGATTTGTCGGTGCAAAAAGCTGTGGAATTGGGTGTTAATCACATTACTCCCTTAATCACCGAGCGCTGTCAGGTGCAATTTAAAGGTGAAAAAAAGCCCCAACGGCTGCTGCACTGGCAAAAAATTGTTCAACATGCTGCCGAACAAAGCGGTCGAACGTTGTTGCCACCATTACCTGAGATACAACATTTGCAAGACTGGGTTGGTAATCAACAAGGCTTAAAAATCTTTCTTGATCCCTATGCCGAGCAGAACCTTAACGAGTTAACGCCTGAAACTCCACACGTTACCTTACTCACCGGCCCGGAAGGCGGCTTTGCCGATCATGAGCGTGAGCTTGCCAAAGCGGCTGGTTTTATTCCGGTGCGTCTCGGGCAACGCATCTTAAGAACAGAAACCGCATCACTAGCGGCCTTGGCCGCGGTGCAGATGTGCTGGGGTGATTTTGGCAAAGAAACGGTACACTTATGAGAATTGTGATTTATGCGCTGATGCCGCTGTTGGTGCTACTGGCGATTACATCCAATGCGTGCTTATTAGCTTACCTGATTGCATGGGGCTTGGATGATCCGTCGCTGCTCCGGAAACTTATCATCCGCATCACGCAAATCTCATTGTTGCTGAGTATTTATCCGCTGATGCGCATGCTTAAATTAACTAAAGAAGATCTTGGGCTTGCCGAAAAAAAAATCTTTATCAGCCAGTTACTGCGCGGTTTTGGCTTAGGCATATTGACTTTGTTGCCGATATTTATTGTTTTATACCTGTTTGAGATTAATGTGTTTGACGATAGCCAGCCGTGGTCGATAGGGTTGGTATTTAAAAAAATAACCATTGCATTTGTCCTGGCATCATTAATTGGTGTGGTTGAAGAGCTGGTGTTTCGCGGCATGCTGTTAGCGGGATTACGGCGTAATTTACCCGTAATTGCGGCTGTATTACTTACTTCAACGTATTACGCATTGCTACATTTTTTGGATACTAAAAGCTCCCTGTCAGCGGATAACTTTAGCTTGGCGGCCAGTTTTCAACTGCTTATTGAAGCATTTATCAATATATTCAACCCGGAAAATGTGGCAGCTTTTTGTGCCTTGCTAATGGTGGGTATTTTCTTGGCCGTCATCAGAGTAAACAACAAACAAAGCCTGGCTGTTTGCATTGGCTGTCATGCCGGTTGGGTATTTCAAATCAAGATGAGTAAAAGCTTGTTCAACACCAATCCAAATGCCGAATACCTGGCTATTTTCGAAGGGCATTCCGGTGGCATTCTCGGTCCACTGGCGACCGTTTGGTTGGCTGCGCTGGTGGTTGGCTATATTTTTTATAAAAAATACCAGGCGTCTGCAGCGTAACCTTGCTCAGTAGCCATTGGGTATGAATGCGAGCAGCTTGTAAATCAAAGTGTTCCTTTCGTGGTGATCATGTTGAATCATGGGCGGAATGCTTTTTTGATATTCTCAATAGACCAAGTAATGGAGCTCTTAACTTTACGACACACTAGAAAAATGAAAGAATCCCTATTTTTTCGTCAGGTAGTTCAATTTATCTGACAATTCTATGAGCAAAACTTTTCATAACGGATCAAATTTATTATGTCCAACGAAGATAAAGTTTTTAAAGAAGAAATAAATACCGTCGCTGATTTCAAATTTGGCTCCACAGTTGCCAATGTCTTTGACGACATGGTTAGCCGGTCGGTGCCATATTATGGAGAAATGCAGCGAATGATTTCGGAGCTTGCGGCCGATTACGCCAAACCAGGTACCGATGTTTATGACTTGGGTTGCGCTACCGGTACCACCTTAATAGGCATGAACACCGCTGTCCCCAAAGATATACGTTTTATCGGTATCGACGATTCACCGGAAATGCTCGATAAATGCCAAGTTAAACTGATAGAGGCCGATTTTTCTCGACCGTTTGAGTTACGTGTTGCCGATTTAAATTCAACTGTGGAAATTACCAATGCCTCGGTCGTGGTTTTGTGCCTGACGTTGCAATTCGTTCGTCCTATCTACCGAGAAAAATTGCTGAAAAGCGTTTTTGACGGTTTAGAAAGTGGCGGCGTGTTAATCCTGGTTGAAAAAGTATTGGCTGAAGATAGCGTATTTAATCGCGAGTTTATTAAGCATTATTACAACTACAAACGCCGCAATCATTACAGCGACATGGAAATTTCGCAAAAACGAGAAGCGTTAGAAAACATCCTCATCCCTTATAAACTCAGTGAAAATATCGCAATGCTACGTGACATTGGTTTTGATAATTGCGAAGTGTTTTTTAAGTGGTACAACTTTTCCGGCCTCATCGCGAGAAAAAAATAATGATGATTAAAATAGGCAATTTCTTTTTTCAATACCGCAACTGGGTATTCATTCCTTTATATTTAGCGCTGTTCATTCCTTCAGCTGAAGTATTAACAACGCCTTATCATGCTTGGGTGCTGGTTATTGGTTTAACGATTACTATTTCCGGCCAAGCGATCCGCGGCGCGACTATAGGCCTGGCATACATCAAACGCGGCGGTTTGAATAAAAAGGTTTATGCAGCAAATTTAGTCACCGAAGGTATTTTCAATCACTGCCGCAATCCGCTCTATGTCGGCAATATCTTGATGCTGGTTGGGATTGGTATTTTGTCTAATTCGCTGCTGTATGTTGGATTGGTCATTCCACTTTTTTTATTTATTTTCCAAAGCATCGTGTTGGCGGAAGAGAACTTTTTGCGCGGTAAATTTGGTGCAGAGTTCGATGCTTACGCCAAACGCGTCAACCGCTGGGTCCCTGTGCTCAAGGGCTTGGGCGCGACCTTTAAAAGTATGGAATTCAACTGGCAACGCTGGCTAGTTAAGGAATACAGCAGCCAATTCATCTGGTTATTAGGTATTACCTTAATCCTGTTATTTAAATATCCGGAATTAACCGACTATCAAGACGAGCTGCGCGATCAGCTGTTAGTGATTATTGTGCCGCTGCTTACCGCTGCATATTTAGGTGTTCGGTACCTTAAAAAAAGCGGCAAGTTGCGAGGTTAGAACCGTTTTTATCCCAATCCCAATAAATTGCAACTTATTGGGATTGGTTATTACCCAGAGCTCCGCGGGTGCTGCTAAGGAAGCGGCATAATAAGAGAGAGCCTCGAAAAACCCTGCACTTCGATAAACTCAGTACGAACGGCACTATATAAATTAATGAGTTTCGTTCGTGGTCGACTGCACGGATGCATGAGGTAGGGCAACGCAGGAGCAGTTGCCGAGAGCTTGTCGAATCATGAACGGAATGGGTTTTTCGAGGTTCCCAAGAGTATCCACATACCTGCAACCAACATATTTGCTGATTAGCAAGCGGCCCCAGCAAATTCAACTCACATAGCCAAAATCGCTTCGTCCACGAAAAAACATCAGGCGAGTTTCTAGCGGAGCCTAAACAGGTGAGTTAGGCTCCTTCTCAATCGCTGGCCTGGTTGGGCAATGCTCACTTAGCACTCGAAAAGCCGTTGCTAAAGCTTATGGCTGGGATGATTACACGTCGGAAATGGCCGATGGCGAAATTTTGCAACACCTATTAAAGTTAAACCTGGCTCGCTAGTCGCGTCGGATTTAACAGATCGGTTCAGTAAATATTGAGTTGGAACAATGAGGTAGGCCGGGCAAGTATTTCTGCCCGACCTGGTGTTGATGTTGCGTTAAAGCAGTTTTTTCAGGTTGCTAAAGGCTTTGAGAGCATTGTCCAGCTCTTGTTCGGCGTCTTTAGTTGAACCTTCTTTTAGATGTTTACGGGCATTTTTTAAGGTGTTGCTGCCTTTGGTACGGGCAACAAACACAGTGTCACTAGCATTGATTTCTTTACTGGCATCTAGCGCATCTTTAATTAAATCAGATACGGCATCAGCATTGGCGCCGCTTTTTAGTGCATCGATGGCTAATTGTACTTTGCCAACCGTCAGGTCAATGGCTTGCTCTGGTGGGTATTGAGCAAATGCGGGTGTTGATAGTACGGCGCTAGAAGCGACGATGATTAATGCGGTCAAAATCATTTTTAAACTTTTCATCATGACTCATCCTCGTGTTGTTATTTTAGTTAATTGGCAGCATGTTCTTAAGGAGGCTCAAAACAGTCGAAGGGCTGAATCTGAGATCCCTTAATGGCTTGCCGGGAATGAGTCTAGCATGATTGTAAGGATTGGCTGCTTTGCTAATTTACTAAGCATGTAGACAATCGAGGCGGTCTTATTTTTAGTTGGCTAATCAGGTAAAGTTTTAATCCCTGAAGTTATTAAATTGTAGGGGCATTTCTAGGTTTTCTTCGCGTAGCATTTTGATTACGTCTTGCAGATCGTCGCGATTTTTGCCGGTGACTCTTACTTGTTCGCCCTGAATCGCGGCTTGGACTTTGAGCTTTTTGTCTTTGATTAATTTGACTATTTTCTTTGCCAATGCCGAATCTACGCCTTGTTTGAGGGTGATTTCCTGACGCACTGTTTTACCGCCGGGTTTAGGTGTACCTACTTCCATGCAGGCGATGTCGATGCCACGGCGACTAAGTTTGGCGCAGACGATGCTGAACATTTGTTGCAGCTGGAAGTTGGATTCAGAAATCATCACCAGCTTATCTTCGGTCAGCTCGAACTTGGAGTCGGTGCCTTTAAAGTCAAAGCGGGTGCCGACTTCTTTGTTGGCTTGGTCGATGGCGTTACTAATTTCGTGTTTATCAAATTCGGAAACGATGTCAAAAGAAGGCATAGGATTAAATCTTTAGGTGGTTAACGTTGGCGCTATTTTAACGGGCAATTGGTTTTGAGCCCAACATTACAATGCCATTAAGTTAAGTCGATCAGGCAAACGGCTGCCAACATTAGGGTGCAATGCCCGCAACGGCTTGAATACGTAAACGACGAATGGCTTCGCCGATTTTTTCGCCTTTAAGGCCGCTCTGCAGAACAGCGCTGGTATCTACATTTGCAGCGGCAATGGCGGCTCGCTTGATAAAGTCCGCTTGGGGATAGGGAGTATGTTCAAGTCCGGTCCGGCCTTTGGCATCGGCTTCGCAGGCCAGCAAAAAATCATCTAAGGTGTTATTGGCTTTGAAGGCGCCCAAGTTTGCCAGCATGTCGGTTAAGGTGCTGGCGCGTAACTCGGACACGCGGTGGCTGTGAGTGTGGTAATGCATGACTTGCAGCGCCAGGGTTTTAAACGCATTGGGCACGCGCAAACGGCTACAAAGCTGTTCCAGAACGGGTAGGCCATTTCGCTCGTGACCGTGATGATGCGGCCAGTGTTCTTTGGGAGACAGGGCTTTGCCTAGATCATGCACCAGTGCGGCAAATCTAACTTCAGTTTTGGGTGATAACAGCGCCGCTTGCTCCAGGCTGAGTAGGCTATGGATGCCGGTGTCAATTTCCGGGTGATAGCGTTCCGGTTGCGGTACACCGAACAAGTTTTCTAATTCGGGAAGGATTCGGGCCAGTGCGTCGCAGTCTCTTAAGGTGTGAAAAAAAGCTGCCGGTGTCGGTTCGTTGAGTGCCTTGACTAATTCCGCCCAAACACGCTCCGGCACCAGATGATCGACTTCGCCATTGTTGACCATGTCTTGCATTAAGCCCCTAGTTTCTGCTGCCACGTTAAAGCCCAGTTGCGCATAGCGAGCCGCAAAACGAGCAATGCGTAAAATTCGTACCGGGTCTTCGGCAAAGGCGGGTGAAATATGTCGGAACAGGCGTTGCTCCAGATCACGTTGGCCGCCATAGGGATCGACAAGTTGGCCTTCAGGGGTCATGGCCATCGCGTTGATGGTCAAGTCGCGGCGCAATAAATCTTGTTTTAAAGTCACGTCCGGCGCTGCGTGAACAGAAAAGCCTTTGTAGCCGGGAGCCGTTTTACGCTCGGTTCTGGCCAGGGCGTATTCTTCTTTGGTTTTAGGATGTAAAAATACCGGAAAATCTTTGCCGACCGGGCGGAAGCCTAGATTAAGCATGGATTCAGGCGTTTCGCCGATGACTACCCAGTCTTTTTCAGTAACAGGTCGTCCAAGTAAGGTGTCGCGGACTGCGCCGCCAACGAGGTAACAAATCATCAACTAAGTCGGAGTGGTTAAAATTGAGGTAAGAATAACACGGGCCTGGTTAAGTTTTACGGATGAAGCAAGGCGCTTTTTGTGCGCTTGCCAAATTTATAATGAACGGCTCAACTTGGTTTAAGTGCCTGACAGAAAACACTATAAGCAGGTATAATGCATCGTTATTTTTACCGATTATCAGGTGTGGTCTATGCAAATTATTCAGGAAGCGCTTACCTTTGACGATGTTTTACTGGTGCCCGCGCACTCAACAGTGCTCCCTCGCGATGTGGAAATGACAACACAATTGACCCGTAGCATCAGATTGAATATTCCGTTGGTCGCGGCGGCCATGGATACGGTGACAGAAGCGCGCTTGGCTATCGCGATTGCTCAAGAAGGCGGCATCGGCATTATCCATAAAAACATGACGGTCGAGCAGCAAGCGCGCGAAGTCAGGCATGTTAAAAAATACGAAAGTGGCGTCATTAAAGATCCGATCACTGTTGGGCCGGACGCCAGCGTTCGCGATGTCATCAAGTTAACCCGATCTAAAAATATTTCCGGTGTACCTGTTGTTAAAGGCGATGAGCTGCTGGGTATTGTGACCAGTCGGGATTTACGTTTTGAAACGCGCTTTGATGAGCCGGTGTCAACGGTAATGACTCCTAAAGAACGACTGGTGACTATCAGTGAGCACGCCGATCGTAAAGAAGCTGTGGCACTGTTGCACAAGTACCGTATCGAGAAGGTGTTGGTCGTCAATGACGATTTTCATTTGCGCGGCATGATTACCGTAAAAGACATTCAAAAAGCCAAGGATTACCCCAACGCTTGTAAAGACGAGCAGGAACGTTTGCGGGTAGGCGCGGCAGTCGGCACTGGACACGGTACCGAAGAGCGCGTTGCGGCATTGGTCGAGGCGGGTGTTGATGTCATCATTGTCGATACTGCGCACGGACATTCTCAAGGCGTGTTGGATAGAGTGCGTTGGGTCAAACAAAATTATCCGGATGTGCAAGTTATTGGCGGCAACATTGCCACAGCGTCAGCGGCATTAGCGTTGGTGGAAGCAGGCGCTGACGGTGTCAAAGTGGGTATTGGCCCAGGCTCGATTTGCACTACTCGTATTATTGCCGGCGTGGGCGTGCCGCAAATTACTGCAGTCAGTAATGTCGCCGATGCTCTTAAAGGCACTGGCGTACCATTGATTGCCGATGGCGGTATCCGTTATTCAGGTGATGTCGCTAAAGCCTTGGCTGCCGGGGCTCACTCAGTAATGTTAGGAGGCTTGTTCGCTGGTACTGAAGAAGCGCCCGGCGAAGTTGAATTGTTCCAAGGCCGTTCTTATAAATCTTATCGTGGCATGGGTTCATTAGGTGCAATGGCGCAGCAACAAGGCTCTAGTGATCGTTATTTTCAGGAAGAAGCCGATTCAGTTGAAAAATTGGTACCTGAAGGCATAGAAGGCCGTGTTCCCTACAAAGGCAGCTTACTTGCTGTTATTCATCAATTATTGGGTGGAATTCGCGCCAGTATGGGCTATACCGGCTCACAAACTATTGGTGTCTTACACGAAAAAGCCCAGTTTGTACGCGTGACTAGTGCGGGCATGAGAGAAAGCCATGTACACGATGTCACCATCACTAAGGAATCGCCTAATTACCGGGTGGACTAAGTCCGGGCCGGTTTTTATCTGTATTGCCGGGGGCTCAAAAGAGCCCCTTATTTTTTTAGTCAACACCATCGAGTACTACCGTGAAGCAGTCAGCTACCAATATTCATAACGACAAGATTCTTATTCTGGATTTCGGGTCGCAGTACACCCAGTTAATCGCCCGCCGCATTCGTGAGATCGGCGTGTATTGCGAGATTTATTCCTGCGAATGCACTGAAGAGGCGATTAAGCAATTCGCTCCCAAAGGCATTATTTTGTCTGGTGGCCCGGAAACCGTTACCAGCAGCGACACCCCTAGAGCGCCGGATATTGTTTTTCAATTGGGTGTGCCGGTATTGGGCATTTGTTATGGCTTGCAAACCATGACCGAACAATTGGGCGGTAAAGTTGAAAGCTCGGACCATCGGGAATTTGGTTATGCGCAAATCCGGGCGCACGGTCATTCAAAATTACTTGCCGGTATAGAAGATCATTTGTCTTCCGAAGGTTTTGGCTTGCTGGATGTGTGGATGAGTCATGGTGACCGGGTGGTGGGATTGCCGTCTGGGTTTAAGTTAATCGCCAGCTCAGAAGGCGCGCCGATAGCCGGTATTGCCGATGAAGATAAAGCTTTTTACGGGCTGCAGTTTCATCCGGAAGTCACGCACACTAAGCAAGGCGGTCGTATTCTGGCGCGCTTTGTGGTCGATATTTGCGGCTGCGAAGCGTTATGGACATCCAGCAATATTATCGAGGACAGCATTCGGGCAGTGCGCGAGAAAGTCGGCACCGATCATGTAATTCTGGGGCTTTCCGGCGGGGTCGATTCTTCGGTGGTTGCAGCGTTGCTGCATAAAGCTATCGCTGATCAATTGACGTGTGTGTTCGTCGATACTGGATTGCTTAGGTTGCGTGAGGGCGATCAGGTGATGGCGACGTTTGCCGAGCACATGGGCGTTAAAGTGATTCGGGTCAATGCCGAGCAGCGTTATTTTGATGCATTGACTGGGGTGACTGATCCTGAGCAAAAACGCAAAATCATTGGCAACTTGTTTGTGGAAATCTTCGATGAAGAAGCCGCAAAAATTGCCGATGCCAAATGGCTGGCGCAAGGCACGATTTACCCGGATGTGATCGAATCAGCAGGCTCAAAAAGCGGCAAAGCGCATCTGATTAAATCGCACCATAATGTTGGTGGCTTGCCTGAAAATATGACTTTAAAGCTGGTTGAACCGCTGCGTGAGCTGTTCAAGGATGAAGTAAGAAAGCTGGGTGTCGAGTTAGGGTTGCCGGCGGATATGGTCTATCGTCACCCGTTTCCTGGCCCTGGTTTGGGCGTTAGAATTCTGGGTGAAGTAAAAAAAGAATTCGCCGATTTGTTGCGTCAGGCCGATGCGATTTTTATTGAAGAACTGTATCGTCATGATCTTTATGACAAGGTGAGCCAAGCCTTTGCGGTGTTTTTGCCGGTGAAATCGGTCGGCGTGATGGGTGATGGTCGACGTTATGATTATGTCATCGCTATCCGTGCTGTAGAAACCATTGACTTCATGACCGCGCGGTGGGCGCATTTACCTTATGATTTCCTGGATTTGATTTCCCGGCGGATCATTAATGAAGTATCGGGCATTTCACGCGTGACTTACGACATCAGCGGCAAGCCACCTGCGACCATTGAATGGGAATAAGCCAGACAACCGATGAGGCCTGGATGCGCTATGCCATTCGGCTGGCGCAACGGGCTGAGCAGCAAGGTGAAGTGCCGGTAGGGGCGTTAATTGTTAAGAATGATCAGTGTATTGCTGAGGGCTGGAACGCGTCTATCATCAACCATGACCCGACTGCGCACGCGGAAATGGTGGCTTTGCGCAACGCAGGTAAGGTGCTGGAAAACTATCGACTGATTGATGCCACCTTGTATGTCACGCTGGAGCCTTGCGTAATGTGTATGGGGGCAATCAGTCATGCACGGATTAAACGTTTGGTGTTTGGTGCGTTTGATCCTAAGCGTGGTGCGGTTTGTAATGCGTTAAGTCTTGCCGAGGCCAGTTTTTTAAATCACCGGATTGGCTGGCAGGGTGGGGTGTTGGAACCGGATTGTGCAGAAATATTGCGAGATTTTTTTCGCGCCAGACGGTGAGTTGTTCCTGCAAGACTTAAGGCTACACAATCTTTTTGTGCAGCCTTTTCAATATTCCTAAATTAGGATTCTCTGGCTTGTTTGTAAGCGTTGATCAATGCGTTAGTTGAGCAGTCATGGCTGGTAATAATGTCATCATTTTGCAGTTCCGGCAGAATCTCATTGGCCAGAATTTTGCCCAACTGCACGCCCATTTGATCAAATGAATTGATATTCCAGATGATGCCCTGAACAAATATCTTATGTTCATAAAGCGCAATCAATGAGCCTAGGGTTTTGGGTGTCAATCTTGTAAACAAGAAAGCGTTAGACGGCTTATTACCTTCAAATACTTTTGATGCAACTAAAACCTCATCTGCTTGGTCTGAAACGGATAAATCGCGTTTTACCTCGGCCGGAGTTTTGCCTTTCATTAATGCTTCAGGCTGAGCGAGGAAGTTGGAGATCAAAATATCGTGATGTTCAGGCAAGTTGTAGTGGCTGTTGGCTGGAGCCAGAAAATCACACGGAATTAGTTTGGTGCCTTGATGGATCAATTGGTAAAAAGCATGTTGTCCGTTGGTGCCTGGTTGGCCCCATATAATTGGACCGGTACTGTAGTTGACGCGTTTGCCATCTATATCGACGCTTTTGCCGTTGCTTTCCATGTCTCCTTGTTGAAAATAATCAGCAAAGCAACGCATGGATTGGTCGTAAGGCAGTATTGCGTGGGATTCGGCATCGAAGAAGTTGTTATACCAAATCCCCAATAGCGCCATTATCACCGGGATATTTTCCTCAAAAGGCGTGCTGCGAAAATAAGTATCCACCTCGTGCGCGCCTTGCAACAAGGCTTCAAAATTGTCCATTCCTACGTATAAAGCGATTGATAAGCCCATCGCTGACCATAATGAATAACGACCGCCTACCCAATCCCAAAACTCAAACATATTGTCAGGATCAATGCCAAATTCGGCAACAAGCTTGGCGCTGGTAGACATGGCGACGAAATGTTTTGCCACTGCGCTAGGGTCTTTAGCACTATCGAGTAGCCATTTTCTGGCAGAGCTGGCGTTAGTAATAGTCTCGTGCGTTATAAAGGTTTTGGAGCCGACTAGAAATAATGTGGTTTCTGGCGAAAGTGTCGACAAAGTTTCAACAAGATCAGTTTGGTCAACGTTGGAAACAAAGTGGACATTTAGATTTTTTGCGGAATAAGGACGTAGGGCTTTGGAAACCATTTTGGGCCCTAAATCAGAACCGCCAATGCCAATGTTTACGATGTCAGTAATTGCTTTGCCTGTATAACCTTGCCAAGCGCCGGAGCGAACACGTTCTGTGAAGAGCCGCATCTTAGCTAGTACGGCGTTAATTTTGGGCATCACATCTTGGTTATCTACATAAACAGCGTTATTGCTACGGTTGCGTAACGCGGTATGTAAGACGGCTCGATGTTCGGTGATGTTGATTTTCTCGCCAGAGAACATGGCGTTTATTTTTGCTTCAAGTCCAGCTTGCTTGGCGAGATCGATTAATAAAGGCAATGTTTGATCGGTTATTCGGTTTTTGGAGTAATCAAAAAGAATGTCATTAAAACGAAGGGAAAATTTGTTGAAGCGGTCGGTGTCGCTATTAAAACTCTCACGCATGGAAAGGTCTTGAATTTCTTGGTAATGTTTTTGTAATGCTTTCCAAGCTGGTGAGATAGTCAAAGATGACATGCGGCTGGACTCCGTCTTAATGAAATGAATTAAAATTTACGAAAATGAGGGGTGTAACAATAAAGCATTAGAACATTGTCATTCCCTTATTTTCCTTTATATTGGCTAGGCCGGTATGCTAAAGTTGTTTGATGCTATTGGTTAAAATATGGCAGAAGAAGATTGATTTTTGACGAGGTAAATACCATATCAATAGCATCGCAATCCTCTTAATAATTATAATTTTATCAAAACTGGAAGGTATTATGAACACAGCACTCATTTTAAGAAAGGGTCTCCTTACGTTTTTAGGATTGTTTTTTTCTGCAGCACTGTGGGCGCATGGTGGCGCAGCAGGTACTGATACTGACCAATGCAAGTTTGAACTCGAACCCAATCACTGGATTCACTACACTGCATACCAACCAAAAGCGTTTCCAGCCGAAGATTTTTGCGGCAGTATTCCTGCTACAGATTCCCTGATACAGCTCGTATTTGATTATCAAGACATGCGCTATAGAAACATGGCTGTTGAGTTTGAAGTAACCAAAGAGCCAGAAGGAACACGAGTATTTTTTGAACCAGCCAAGAAGCACAAATCAGGTACTATCATGTTGACATTACCTAATGGAGTGCCTGACGTCGGTAAATATTTAATTCACATCACTTTGGTACCTGATCAAGGTGAACGTTTGGATGCTCACATGAGCTTTGTTGCTGGAAAAGGTCAAACAACCAGTACCGCTGGACTGTTGCTTTATGTGTTTTTTGCTTTTGCTGGTTTGTATGTTCTTTATTTATCTAGTGCTGGTTTTAAAAACGTCGTTGATAAAGCCCTCGGCAAAATTAAAGAAGTTTAATAAATAATGAATGTTGTCGGGTCGGTGTTTGATGTGGTCAAGCCTAAATTAAATTTTATTAGGCAAAGGAGGTTGTACGCATGTTGAAGTTTGTTGTAGCTTCGCTGATGAGCTTGGCTTTTTCTCTGCCGGCAATGGCAGTAGAGTACGAAGATCATGATGGCATGCTCATGAATCATGGTGACGGTCACTTGATGGATATGGGTGGCGGCATGGTTATGGGGCAAAACACCGAAACACTGCCAGGTGGATGTGAAAAAATCTCAGAAACTAAAGAGATTACTGTGCATGCCGGACATAAGTTTGCCGAAAAATTTCCTGGGAGAATGTTTGCATTTGATACTCAGGAATTTAACTTCAAGCCTTGTACTAAGTTGACAGTGCATTTTTACAATGACGATAAAGTTCGTCATCAGTGGATGATGCACGGTTTACCTAAGTACTTATATCCGCAAGGCATGTTCCACTTGGAGGTGTCTGGCCCAGGTAAAATTTCTGGAACATTAATTCTGCCGCCCGGCGATAAAACTTATTTAGTGCATTGTGATATTGCCCAACATATGGAAAAGGGCATGAAAGCAGAGCTCAAAGTAGGTAAGGGCGATGGCGATTTGCCGAGTATTCCTGGACTTACTGCGCCTGTGGTGCCCGATGATTATGAGGGAACTTTGGCCGATGTGGCTGCTGCTAAAGTAGCTTCTGATGCAACTGCCGCAAGTGTTGCAACGGCAGTCAAAGCACCGCCTGTCGCACCGCAACAACCCGATGACTCGTTTGTTTCAGGTGTTACAGTGATTGGACTGGCAATTGGCTTACTGATAGCGCCGTTTTTAGCGAAAAAATTTAAAGGCATGACGGCGGCCGAAATTGTTGCGTATGTTTTTGATTTGCTTAGAACCTTGATTGACCTAGGAATAAATCTAGTGTCCAAGTTGATCAAATTACTTGTCGCGAATAAAAATAAAATCCTACCGGAAAGGTAGACACACCTAGTATAAAGGCCCCTGTGTTCATTGATCGCAGGGGCTTTTTTTTGAGATAAAAATGCAAGAGTCATGGCTTGAAGTGGGGGCGCTATTTGTGAGCGCCTTTATATCGTCGACAATCGCTCCAGGTGGATCAGAGGCTGTTCTGGCTTATATGGTAGCGGCAGGCCGGTATGATGTTGCGGAATTAATTATTGTCGCAACAGTGGGTAACACTTTGGGGGCGATGACCACATGGGGGCTAGGCATGTTGGCGGAAAAAAAGTTTCCCGTTGCTACGCTTCTCCCACAAAAAAAACAAAAGGCTCTGGATATGGTCAAGTCAAAAGGAATTTGGACGCTGCTTTTTTCTTGGTTGCCTGTTATTGGTGATGGGTTGTGCTTTGCTGGTGGCTGGCTAAAGCTGCCTATTTTGCCGGCGATAATGATGATCTTAATAGGAAAATTAGCAAGATACGTTGTGGTTGCTATGGCATTCGCATGAGTCGTTATATTAAATTGATTGGATCAAAAATATGAATGCTGTTTCCACGAAAGCCCGGTTTATGAGCGCTTTAGTTTTAATCGTATTTGCTGTTTTAGGGGTTGGGCCGGTGCCTATTACCAGTACAATTGGCCTATTTATCGTCATCTTTAGGCCAAGATGGTTTAAACAGTTGGTTGATAATATTTATATTGATAAGCATTGAAATAGCAAGCCTGCCACTGGTTGTGTTAATTGCCTTAAATCCCTCACACTACAAATTCACAAGAGGTTATTTTGCTACGTCATTTTCCGAAAGTTAACGTTGCCTATGCGCATCGAAAACGGGATTATTTTATTGCCGCGTTTACGTTTTTTTGTGTTGCTGTATGTCTTGTCAGTGACGCAACCGCAAGTCTGGAAAAACAAAATGCCTTAGGCGTAACCGGCTGGGTGTTTTTAATTGGCTGGCTGCTTGGTGAAAACCGCGAAGTCAGGATGCAGGTGGTAATCGCAGTTATTTTTGCGACCATCGGCGAGCACTTTGCGTCACCTTTTATGGGGGGATACACCTATCGCTTTGAAAATGTCCCGGCCTATGTGCCGCCCGGGCATGGATTAGTGTATTTGACTGCAGTGGCCCTGGGGCGCTCGGGTTTGTTTTTACGCCATGGACGCATTATTGCGGCGCTTGTGGTGTTGGTGTGCGGAGCATGGTCGCTTTGGGGTATCAGCGGCTTTGCCGAACGTGGCGATACGGTTGGCGCCTTACTTTTTTGTGTGTTTTTGGGGTATCTTTTTAAGGGCCGTTCGCCTATGGTATATCTAGCTGCTTTTTTTATAACCACCTGGTTAGAGCTTATTGGCACTGCGCTCAGCACTTGGAGCTGGGCCGTTATTGACCCGGTATTGGGATTGCCACAAGGCAATCCTCCCAGTGGCGTGGCAGCTTGGTATTGTCTAGTCGACGCAGTTGCAATGGGCGGGGCAGGGCCATTATTAAAAGCGGCAAAAACACTGCGAGACCTGCTAACAATTGGTAATGTCAAAAAGATGCTTATCAGAGTGCAGTTAACGAGTGAGAAGTAAATAACCGGGTCTTAACAACTCGTCTTTTGGATGTTAAATAAGAGAGGCAATATGGAACGTCGTAATTTTATAAAGTTTACTGTAGCAGGATTAGGTGCAACTGTTGTTGCTCCATCTTTAGCATTAGCTGAACCAGCAAAACAACTACCTGCTGGGGCAGATATTTTTTATACAAAAGATTCACCAGGACGCTGGAGCGGTAAAGTTGCCACGCATTTGCCGAGTATTCAGGTGGAGAAAGCGGATGGTAAAGTCATTGTTAAAGTGATTACTGCTCATGAAGTTAAAGGCTATGAACACTATATAGTCAAACACGTTTTGCTTGATAAAGATTACAAATTCTTAAATGAGTATTTGTTTGATCCCAGTAAGGATAAAGAGCCGGTATCCACATTTACCTTGGAAAACTATCAAGGAACAATTTACGCATTAAGTTTATGTAACAAGCATGATCTTTGGTTGAATAGTGCGGAGGTTTAACATTAACCGCCGTCAAACTACAACAATGAGGCGTGTGAATGTCTGAAAGGATTGCTGACAACTTTAGTTGGTCAGCAATTCTCCAACTTTCAAAGATGGAGCTTGTTGGTACCAGTCTAATTATTCTTTCTTTTGCGTTGTTGCCAATTGGCCGCGTAGTAGAAATATCAACCGCATTAATGGCACTAAGTGGGTTGCTGCTGATCTGTAAGAATCAGTCCAGGTTGGCATTGTTGAACAACCAATCCGCAAGGTTTTTTTCAGTGCTATTTGCCTTAATATGGCTGCCAATGCTTATAAGTGTTATTGGTACCGAGACATTAAAAAATTCCGCTGTATTTAGTTTCAAATACCTGCGTTTTTTCTTTGCCGGGCTGTTTATTCTTCATTTATTAAAATCGCCGAGAATCCGCAATCTGGTATTGCTTGGGATCAGTTTTACAGTGGCTCTCTGGCTTTTGGATAGCTTGTTGCAATGGATTATGGGCGTAGATTTATTGGGCAGGTCTTACATCGGTACTCGCTTAGCTGGGCCATTTAATCACTTGACGTTGCCGGTTATTCTCAGTCTGTTTCTAACGCTAGTGCTGATTTTTACTAAACGTTATTTACCTAACTATCTGTTTTATAGTCTGTTCTTCTTAAGTGTATTGATCCTGTTTTTAGCAGGTAGCCGGGCCAGTTGGATAGCCCTGTTACTTGCCGGGGTACTTTATAGCGGGTATATATTCTTCAGCGCAGCTAAAAAACCGATATTGATGTTTGTCTTGCTCACGGTTGGTGCAATAGCAGTTGGCACCACAGGATACGTAATAGATTCAGGATTTAAAGATCGTATTGATAGTGCCAGTAAACTTTTCGCCGGTGATTACGAGTCTGTTAATCAAGCAACTTCTTTGCGTCTGCCGATTTGGGAAGTAGCGGCCAGAATGGCGCTAGATAACCCGTTAAATGGTGTCGGTGTCAGAGGTTTTCGTTATCAATACAAAGCTTATGCGGGACCGAATGACCCATTCAAGGAGACTGGTGCTATGCACCCGCATTTTTTCCTGCTGGAAGCTTTTGTTGAAGCAGGGGTAATAGGATTTCTAGGGTTGTTGACGATCACGGTATTGTTGGTCAGATTGGCTTGGAAAAATCGGCATCAATGGACACCGTTACAGGCAGGTTCAGCGATTACTATCGCAGTTACCTTTTTTCCATTCAATACACATGTTTCTTTGTATGGAAGTTTTTACAGTCAAATTGCCTGGTTGGCGACCGCTATTGCCTGTGCCTGGTTATTTGAACTGCAATCTTCCGAACGTAAAAAAATATGAAAATTTGCCAAATAGTTGCAAGCTCGGGTGCTGGGGGCCTTGAAAAACATGTGTTCGAGCTATGTAACGAATTGGCTAAAACCGAAGACGTCACCCTAATTGCGCCAATAGAAATGCAGCAACATCTGTCAGATAAGGTGCGGTTTATCCCCTTAAATTTCAGCCGCAGTCGATACAATCCTTTGTTGCTTTGGGAGTTGCTGACGATCTTGCGTAAAGGTAATTACGATATTATCCATGGCCAAGCCAATAAGGCGGTGAGTGTTTTGGCAACATTACAACGCTATGTGTCGGGAAAAATAGTCGGCACCATTCATAACAGCCATGCAAAAAAAGGCAGAATTTTCAGCAAAATAAAGCATGTTATTGCGGTGAGTAAAGAAGCTGCTGGTAGAGTAACGGGTGATCTAAACGTATCTATTGTTTACAACGGTATTCAAGAAATTTCAGCTGGACAGGGCTATTCCAAGGAGCAACTTTGCGGGCAGTTTAAGCTGGATAATCAACGGCCTTTACTCTGTGCTATCGGCCGGTTGGTAAGCGCCAAGGGGTTTGATTTATTAATAGCGGCGTTGCCCAATGTGGATGTGAATCTGCTGATTATTGGTGATGGACAATTAAAAGCAGAATTGCAGCAGCAAATCGATAGCTTGTCATTACAATCCCGGGTGCTGTTGACTGGGCGTAGAGAAGATGTGGCTGATATTCTTAAAGGTGTGGATGGCGTTGTTATTTCGTCAAGAAATGAGGGCTTTTCGTATGTATTTGCCGAGGCAATGTCGCTGAAAAAGCCGGTTCTTGCTACTGACGTTCCGGTTGCGAATGAATTTCTTAGTGCTGAATTGCTGATGGATAAAGATGCTTCATCAATAGCGCAAAAAATAACGCACTTCGCGTTTAATCTACCTGTTTGGATAGAGCGGACACAACCTGCATTTGCAGCAACAGAAGGCCAATTTACACTTGGCGCAATGGCTAATAATACATTGGCGGTATACAAAAACATCCTTGCCAGGTGAGATTTACTTAAACCACTCGCTAGGCTTTCTTCTCAAGGTGTCAAAATGGTAAATGTAATTTGTATTAAATGGGGCGATCTCTACGGCCCCGAGTTTGTTAACAAGCTTTATTCGATGGTTAAGCGAAACATAACCCGCGAATTTCGGTTTGTCTGTATTACCGATGACGTTAATGGTATTGACGCAAGCATCGAAACGCTACCCATCCCAGAAATTTGCATGCCTGCCGACAGGCCCAGATCCGGCTGGAAAAAGCTGACGGTGTTCAGCGAGCAATTGGGTGATTTATCCGGAAAAACCCTGTTTCTTGATCTTGATGTGGTCATCGTTGACAACATCGATGCACTCTTTGATTATTCCGAAAAATTTACCATTATCGAAAACTGGACCCAGAAAGGCCGGGGTATTGGTAATTCTTCGGTGTTTTGTTACCGGATAGGCGAGCATGTCGACGTGCTTAAACACTACGAAGAGCATATGGACGATGTTATCAACGAGTACGGAAACGAGCAGATTTATCTGTCCAAAAGAATCGGCGACATCAACTACTGGCCTGAACAATGGTGCCGCAGCTTTAAGTTTCACTCCATACCCAAAGGATTTTTGCGTTATTTTTTGACGCCGAAAATACCGGAAGGCTGCAAAATACTGGCTTTTCACGGACACCCTAATCCGGATCAGGCGGCTGTCGGCAATTATGGTGGCCGGATATTGAAATATTTTAAGCCTGCCCGGTGGATTGAAAAATATTGGGCTTAAAGCGATTAGCCGAGGATGTTGTGGCTCGATTGCATGACATCCTCATAAACACTAAGCGTTTTAGCGCACATATTGTCCAGCGTAAAACACTGATTGGCTTTTACAGTCGGTTGGGATAATAAAAACTCGGTTATCTTGGTGCTCGCCATGTCCACATTCCCGACAGCTACTTTTCCTTGCGGAAATAACTCGTTTAATTGTTCCTCTATGCCGCCGTGGGCATAACCTACCACCGGAATGCCCATGCTTAGTGCTTCAGTGGCGGTGCGGCCGAAAGATTCAGGGATTTTTGACAGTGACAACACCACACGAGACACTGCCAAAATATTTTGTAAATCTGCCCGGTGGCCGGTAAAGGTGATGTCTTTTTCAAGGCCGTGCGTGTTAATTAGGTTAGCCAACTCCTGTTGATAATGAGTTTGTTTAGGATGGGCTTCACCCACGATTAGGCCATGTACTGCTACGCCGGATTGGCGTAAGTTCGCCATTATCTTAATAAAATCTTCAATACCTTTGCGGCGGGTCAAGCGACCAGGCAACGTCAGTAAGGCAATATCTTTAGTTTGCGGGAATTGCTCAAACCATTGCTCAAGCCAGCGTTCGTCAGGACGGTAACCTGGATAATAGTCACGAGTATCGACTCCCCGATGAATGACGCGAATTTTACTGGCATCCACCGTCGGATAAGACCTTAAGATATATTCCTTCATCATCTCCGAGACGGTAATGACGCGTTCTCCGCAGGTCATAATCTGGCTATAACGGTTAACGGAATGCTGACCATGGAAAGTGGTTATTAGTCGCGGTCTTGATGCTGTCGGCAAGCTAAGCCAAGCCAGATAACCCAGCCAAGCAGGAAGGCGAGAGCGGAAATGAAGAATATCCGGGCGAAGCTCGAAAAATAACTTTCTAAGCCGGAAAATTTGCCGCAGGGTCGATAGTTTTTTGGCGCCAATATCAGCCTCAATGTGCTCACTGCCTTCTTTAATTAGTTGTTCGACCATGCGGCCGCCAGCCGAAATCACGATGGAGCGATGGCCTTGTTGCACCAGATATTTACCGATTTCCAGAGTGCCGCGCTCGACACCGCCGCCATTGAGTGCCGGCAAGAGTTGAATAACGGTAAGTGGCTTGGCTGTCATAATAAAAAATCCTTAAGAATTAACTCTGCGCAACGATCGGCTTCATTAAGTTGCACGGGGCGCGGCTCTATTGCCGGATGTTTGAGCCAGTCGCTGTAGCGGAATAACAACTCATCTTGCAGTAACGATTTGATACCTTGCTGCAAACGGCCCGGCTTGATAATCGGCACTTCCAGCAAGCCGGTTGTAGCGCCGGCCGTTAGCGCCTCATAAATCATCGATACGCTATCTTCTGTCACCCACACACGGTCGGCATGGCTAAGTTGTTGAGGCAACCAGCTAGAGTTGCATTCTGTATGAGGGGTGATGGTTAGGTTTTTAGTTTTGCTTGGAAGATAGGCAAGGAAATCTTCCGGCGTGCGGCGCGAGGTGGTTAATTGCCAGTCTAATTCAGGGTAAGCCGAAAGAATGGCGGTGATTTTCTCAGCCAGCTGTTGATTATTCCAGCCGTAATGTTTGGACGGTCCGCCGATCAAAAATAGGCCTTTGCGCGCATTTTTTTGCTGCCCGGGCTTGATTTGATTGATAACTCCGCGCGTAGTAATGACATTGGCTTGGCTGTGCTGGCCGTCATGTTCGGGTATTAAGGCTAAATCGAACCAGCTAAGCGGCAAACTGGGTTTCATTAATACCACTGTTTTTACGCCAAATAACCAGCGGCTTAACAGTAGGTATTTATGGGTAGTGTGGCCAGCGCCAAGAATAAGATCAGGCGCATGCACTTTATAGTGTTGACGCAATTCTTTTAGCTTTTGCCAAAAACTTCCATCTACCTGCAGCCAGCTGCAGTTTACTGTGCGTCGGGTTGAAAGTGCATTGATTAGCCCCTGTAATTGGTTGCGGTGGCCGGGCTTGTTATCGGTAAAACACCAGATATTTAGCGGTTGTGCAGACGGGTGACCAGATTGGCGATTCATACTGTTCAGTTGAGCTTACTGATTACAAACAATCTAGGCGCTGAGACGCTGTCGGTATTGCTGTAATGGGTGTCGAAATTAAATTGCTGGTTATCTAATTGTTCGCACCATCGGCTGACTTGCTCGGTTTCCTGGTCGCCGCCTTGATGGCCGGGATAGGCGAGCAGGGTGATTAGACCGTGCGGGGATAATAGTCGGATGGCGGCAGTCAGGGCTGATAGCGAGGAGTCTGTTTGAGTAATGACGGTTTTATCCCCGCCCGGTAGGTACCCAAGATTAAACATAATGGCGCTGACATGACCATGCTGCGCTTCAGGAACGTGCTTAGCCATATCGGCGTGACTAGTCTGAATTAAACTGACACGATCTTGCAGATTGGCTTGCTGGCATTTTTCCTGGGTTGCTTGCAGTGCCGCGTGTTGTATATCAAAGCCGAATACCATACCTGTCTCCCCGACTTGTTCTGCCAAAAATAGGGTGTCATAGCCGTTGCCGACGGTGGCATCAATAGCGATGTCGCCGGGCTGTAGTCTTTCGGCGAGTAACTCGTGGGCTACATTAACCAGCGTAATGCGTGTTTTCATGCCTTTTTATATCGCAAGAGTGTGGGAGTGCGTGGCTAGCTAACAGGTGCTCAGCAAGTTGCTGACTGTGCCAGGGGATTTGCAAGCTGCCTTTGGCGCCAAAACCGTTAAATATAATCAGCTGCGGATACTCGGGATGTCTGCCAATAAAAGGCTTTCGGTCAGCGGTGCAGGGACGGATGTTGGCTTTGTGATCAATTACGTCTATAGATGTCTCGGATGTTAACGTGCGCGCTGCCGCCAATAATTCATTTTTACCTTGTTCGGTCGGCAATGTGTTGAGATTGTCTCGGACGAAAGTCGCACCAACTCGAATTAGCCGATTAGTTGTTGGAATCAGCCAATGACCATTGTTAAGGATTTTATCGGGTAAGGCCGCTTGGTGGCTTAAGGTCAAAATTTCCCCTTTGACCGGTTTAAAAGGTAGCCAAGAAAACCATGGATTGTTGGCTCCTTGGAAACCTTCGCAAAAAACAATGTGCTTGGCGGTGATGTTCTGCCAGCTTTGCATGGCACCTAATTCAATATCTGCGTAATCAACAACAGTTGTCCGGTAGCAGTCGTTGGCAATAAAAAAACTTTTCAAACAGGTTAATAACGGCTGAGTTAATAAGTAGCCGGTGTGCTTTTGCTGAACTAAACCGAATGAGGCTGAAAAACTGCCGCTTGGTTCAATTGCCGCTAAATAATCTTGATAATTAGGGTCGGCAAGGCGTTGCTCAAGATAGCTAGCTTCATTCTCGCTACGCAAAATTCGCAGCATCGGCTTTTCGATATAGAAAGGTTGCTGAAAATACTCGGTAAGTTCTGCATAGCAGCGATGTGCGACCGGTAACAGTGTGTCTATTTCAGAGGCTTTTACCAAACGCATGCCGGTGACTGGGTTAATCAGTCCGGCGGCAACTTGCGAGGCGTTTTCCTGGTTGTTATCAACTATTAAGACTTTACAGCCGCGCTGTAACAGTTCCCAAGCCAGTAAACTGCCGGCCAAGCCTTGGCCAATGATAAGAAAGTCGACTGTCATCAGCTTACGGCGACTAAATTGATGTGGCGCTTATTTTGAGGTCAGTGCTGTGCCGTTAAGCTGAATGCCAGCCCAGCCATCACGAATAAAGTTTCTGATGTTTTGGTGGCTGGTGCCGTTAGGATCGTTGAGCACGTCAGTGTGATAAAAATCGCCAAACAGGTTTAAGGTTTGTTGTTGATCCAGCTGATGCAGTTGGGCGAACGTAAAGATTTTGCATGAGCCTTCATTAGTACCGGCTGGGCTGATTAAAGCGTACTCGCCCAAGCCGTTACTGAATTCAGTCGGTTGGTAATCGTAGTGAGCGGTGATGACTTCGATGGTTTCATTGAAACTGATCGGTTGCTGTTGTTTGGCTTTTTCAATAAAGGCAGCGAGTGACATGATTAAATATTTTTAAGTTGATGAAATTATGCGTGTTTCATAATCCGCGCTTTTTCGCGTTGCCAGTCGCGGTCTTTGACGGTGGCGCGTTTATCATGCAATTGCTTACCTTTAGCGAGACCAATTTCCAGCTTGGCGCGACCGTTTTTCCAGTACATCGACAACGGAATGATGGTGTAGCCTTTACGCTCCACTGCGCCGATTAGTTTGTTAAGCTCGTGACGATTTAGCAGCAGCTTTTTTTGACGTATGGCATCAGGATTAACGTGCGTTGATGCCGAGAGCAGGGCTGAGATATGCGCGCCGGATAGCCACGCTTCACCGCGTTTGATAACGACGTAGCTTTCTTTGAGCTGTATTCTGCCTTCTCTTAAGCTTTTGACTTCCCAGCCTTCTAATACCATGCCGGCTTCAAAGCGTTCCTCAATAAAATATTCATGAGTCGCTTGGCGATTGACAGCAATAGTGCCGTTTTGCTGGGTTTTATTTTTTTTAGATTTTTTATCGGCCATGGTGTTGGGCTGGATTTTTTAGACTGGCGTGAGGTGATACTGTGTTATTTTACCCGATTTTCTGAAGCCTAGAGCTTTTAAACTACAGATAACAGGCGTTCGCATAATGAATATACAGAAAACACATAATGAATGGTCATCACGGTTGGCGTTCATTTTAGCGGCCACGGGCTCGGCAGTCGGGTTGGGTAATATCTGGAAGTTCCCCTACATTACCGGCGAAAACGGTGGCGGCGCGTTTGTTTTGGTGTATTTGTTGTGCGTATTGTTGATCGGTATTCCCATTATGATCGCTGAAACCATGATGGGACGGCATACCCGGCAGAACCCGATTGATGCGCTTAAAACATTAACCGAAGAATCGGGTGCGGATCACAACTGGCATTATTTGGGCTGGCTGGGCGTGGTTGCTGGATTTTTGATACTTTCGTATTACAGCGTTATTGCCGGTTGGGCTTCTGCCTATGTGTTAAAAGCCTTTGTGGGAAGTTTCTCTGGCGAAGATGCCGCAGGGATTAAACAGATATTCGGCGATTTTGTTGCCAGTCCGATCCAGCTGATTTTTTGGCACAGCTTGTTCATGTTTGCCACTATGTGGATTGTTAATCGCGGCGTTAATAATGGCTTGGAGAAAGCCGTGCGTTTGTTAATGCCGAGTCTATTTGTATTGCTTATCTTGTTGGTTGGCTATGCAATGACTACCGGCAGTTATAATGAGGGCCTACGTTTTTTATTCACGCCAGACTTCAGCAAGTTAACCGCTAATGCCGTGTTGACCGCAATGGGCCATGCCTTTTTCACCTTAAGTTTAGGTATGGGGGCCATCATGGTTTACGGAGCCTATTTGCCTAACAATATCTCGATTGCTAAAACTTCTATGCTTGTTGCCGGTGCGGATACCGTTGTAGCGCTATTGGCAGGCATCGCTATTTTCCCGATTGTGTTTGCCAATAATCTGCAAGCGACTTCAGGGCCAGGGCTGATTTTTGAAACCTTACCGCTAGCCTTCGGCAACATGACCGGCGGCTGGTTATTTGGCATCTTGTTTTTTGTGATGCTGGTGGTGGCGGCATTAACGTCATCCATTTCATTGATTGAACCGGCGGTTGCTTGGCTGGTTGAAAATAGAAATGTAACTAGGCAGCAAGCTTGTGTGTGGGCCGGTGCGGCTGCATGGGTGCTGGGCTTGGGCACTGTATTCTCTTTCAATGTATGGTCGGACGTTAAGCTATTCGACCGGACAATATTTCAATTACTGGATTATTTAACGGCGAATCTGATGTTGCCGATCGGTGGATTTTGTATCGCCGTATTTACCGGCTGGATAATGCATCAGCAACATAGCGCACAAGAACTGGCAATGCCGTCTCAAGGTTATAAAGTCTGGATGGTATTGGTTAAATATGTCGCACCCTCCGCAGTGTTTTTAGTATTTTTGCATGTAGTGGGAGTGCTGTAGTCATGACGCTTGTTCAAAAAAGCGCACTGGTCAAGTTTTCTGCCCAACGTATGTTTGAGTTGGTAAACGATATTGAGCAGTACCCGCAATTTTTGCCATGGTGTAGCGGCAGCCGTATCATCAGTCGTGCAGGCGATGTCATTGAGGCTGAATTAATGATTGCGAAAGGCGGCTTTAAGAAATCGTTTTCAACCCGCAACACTATTGATCCAGGCGGTCGAATTACCGTGTCGTTATTGAACGGTCCGTTTACAAGCCTGGATGGAGTATGGAATTTTATGCCGCTACGAGAAGACGCCAGCAAAATTTCCCTGGATTTAGAATTTGAAATGTCAGGATTGTTGGCGAACTTGGCATTCGGCGCGGTATTCCATCAAATTTGTAACACCATGGTCAGCTCTTTTACCGAGCGAGCTAAGCAGTTATATAACAATGATTGAAGTCGAAGTAGCTTATGCCACGCCTGAAAGGCAAGAAATAGTGATTGTAAGTCTTGCTGCAGGCGCTAGTGTTGCCGAGGCAATTAATGCCTCGGGGTTAAGACAGAAATTCCCTGAACTTGGCTTGGGAGAGCTGGCAGTGGGGCTGTTTGCCAAACCCTGTCAGCTGGACCAAACTTTGGCGCCGGGCGACCGGGTAGAGATTTACCGGCCTCTGTTAAACGATCCTAAAGATGCCAGACGGCAACGAGCGAAAATAAACAATAAACGAGGCTAAAGCGTTTTAGTTACAGCGGTAAATTTCCTGCATTTGATTTATCTGAAGGTATTTCTGATGATTTGGGCGATTTAGCCGTTGTGCTATCGACGTCAGTGCCGTCAAAGCCAAACCAACCGGTAATGGTTTCCCATAGAGTTTTTTCAAGATCGCGTTTGGGGACATCGATAGTAATTTCTGGAGTTGGCTTGGTAACCGCCAATTCGCTGGGTCTAAAATCGCCTTGTATCCCAACTACTTGATCATTTTCGAAGAATAAGGTGATCCTTTTTTGCTTTCTTTCGCCGCCATCCAGCTGTTCTGAGTAAAGAAAATCCCAGCGGTTTTGGTGGAAATAATCCGTCAGCATTGGTGAGCCCATAATGTAAAGCACTTGGCGTTTAGTCATGTTGGGGCGCAGTTGATCGACCATGTCTTGATCAATCATATTGCCTTGCTGTACGTCTACGGTATACACCCCCGGCAGGTTACTTAATATCGTGGTGCAGCCGCTGAACGACAGACTTGCGGTGGCTATAAGAATGTAACGTAGGGAGCGGTTGCCGGGTAAGCTAAAAGGGAAAATCGGCTTTCTCATGATGAGGCTGGGTGATCTACAAAAAACCAAATCATACAGGATGTGACAGGATTAGCCTATAAAACTGTCATGCCCCTGATGGCTAAAAGCGGCTACAATGGCGCACTTGTTAGCTATGCCAAACCTGCTACCCTCGGAGATTGATGTTGGATAATCACGATTTAAAAACTGCCGGCTTAAAAATTACCGCGCCACGACTGAAGATTTTGGAGATCTTGGAAAAACAAACTGATGAACGCCATTTGTCGGCGGAACAGGTTTATAAGATCCTACTCAGTGAAAATCAAGAAATAGGGCTGGCGACGGTGTACCGGGTATTAACCCAGTTTGAGGCGGCCGGACTGGTTTCTCGCCATCATTTTGAAGGTGGTAACTCGGTTTTTGAGCTAAGCACTGAAAGCCATCATGACCATCTGCTGTGCTTAAAATGCGGAAAGGTTGAAGAGTTTACCGATGAAGTTATCGAAACACGCCAAAAAGAAATTGCCGCTAGGTTGGGATACGAATTAACTGATCACAGCCTTTATCTCTACGGCATCTGCTCTACTTGTAAAAAATAACCCTGATCTTTCAAAAATCTACTATTCATGTTTAAACCTCTAATTTTTTATATCGGTCTGCGTTATACGCGGGCTAAGCGCCGCACCCAGTTTATTTCTTTTATCACTTTAACCTCCGTGTTGGGAATTGCCTTGGGCGTCACGGCATTGATCACCGTATTGTCGGTAATGAACGGCTTTGAAGCCGAGTTGCGGGAGCGGATTCTGGGCATGACTTCCCATGCCACCATGACCGGTCGCTATGGTCAATTGGATGACTGGCATGCTCTGGAACAAAAACTTAAAGACTATCCACACGTTGAGGGTACCGCGCCATTTATCAACGGTCAGGTGATGATTAATGCGGACCGCCGGGTCAGCGGCACTATGCTCAGCGGCATTTTGCCTGACTATGAAGGCAAGGTCTCCGAAGTTGCCGATAAAATGAAAACCGGCAAATTGACTAATCTCGTTCCCGGCGAATACGGCATTGTTTTAGGTGCTGAGTTGGCAAATTATCTTGGGGTAATTACCGGTGACAAAATTACCGTCATCAGCCCGCAAATTAATTCTACTCCCGCTGGCGTGGTGCCGAGGATGCGCAGATTTACTGTAGTCGGCACTTTTCAGGTGGGTATGTATGAATATGATCGTAACATGGCGTTGATTCATCTTGATGATGCTGCCAAGTTATTCCGCTTGGAATCTGCAGTGTCCGGCCTGCGTATTAAATTGGATGATTTGTTCAATGCTCCGCAAATTACCCACGCCATGCAGAATGCTTTCTATGATGACTATCTAGTCAGTGATTGGACGCTGGCGCACAGTAACTTTTTCCGTGCGATTCAAACCGAAAAACGAGTGATGTTTATCATCTTGCTGCTGATTGTTGCCGTTGCTGCATTCAATATTGTTTCTACTTTGGTGATGGTAGTCACCGACAAGCGCGGCGATATTGCCATTTTGAAAACCCAGGGGCTGACGTCTGGATCAGTAATGGGTATTTTTATGGTCTTGGGCGCGATTATCGGTGTGGTTGGGACCTTGCTGGGGACGGCCGCAGGCATTTTATTGGCGTTAAATGTTGAGACTATCGTGCCGGCGATTGAAAAACTATTCCAGGTGCAATTTATGGCGGCCGATGTTTATTACATCAGCGATCTGCCTTCAAAACTTGTGTGGTCAGACGTTTATGCCATTGCCGGCATGGCTTTCTTGTTATCGTTATTGGCCACTATTTACCCTGCCTGGCAAGCAGCTAAGGTTAATCCAGCGGAGGTATTAAGGTATGAATAAGCCTATGTTGCAATGCCGGGCTGTGACCAAGCGTTATACGCAAGGCATTCTGGATGTTGAGGTATTAAAAGGCGTCGATTTGACTATTGGCGAGGGCGAACGAGTTGCCATCATGGGCGCGTCGGGTTCAGGTAAAAGTACCTTGCTGCATGTGCTGGGTGGCTTGGACAAGCCTACTAGCGGCTCGGTCGTTTTGAATGGCGTTAATCTTGATCAAGTCAGCTCAAGTGCGTTGGCAAAATTAAGAAATAAATCCTTAGGTTTTATTTACCAATCGCATCATTTGTTGGGCGAGTTTACCGTGTTGGAAAACGTTGCCATGCCGCTGTTGATTGCAGGCTTGGCGGTTACAGAAGCGCGGGTACGGGCTGTTGAGTTATTGCAGCGTGTGGGCTTGGGTCATCGAATTGAACACAAACCCGGCGAGTTATCCGGTGGTGAAAGACAGCGAGCTGCGGTGGCCAGGGCATTAATCAACAAGCCGGCGGTGGTGTTGGCCGATGAACCTACCGGTAATTTGGACAGCAAAACCGCTGAACAGGTATATCAGTTAATGCTGGAGCTTAACCAAGAGCTGAAAGTCAGCTTTTTGGTGGTGACTCACGACCATGAATTGGCAGCCAAGATGGGCAAAGTGCTGCACATGGAAGATGGTTTGATCGTAAGTTGACAGCTAGGTGGCTTATAAAATCGCAACTAGAGTGATTTTATAAGCGCCATTCAATTGATCTAAAAGGGTTTTTAGTCCTGGCTAATTGTTGCTGCCGATGTTGTTGACGGTGCTGCCACTTATTAATAGTGTGGTAGCGCCAGAAATAGCTAAAACCAAAGTACCCCGCTGTTGAACAAATTATCCCCAACATCAAGCAGCCGGTAAGAAACGGAAACAATAGCTCCCCAGATAATATGGCATCCATTGAAAAGTCTGCCGTGGGGAGATTTAACGCATAAACTCCAACCAAGTAAGCAAAATAAAACAGCGGCGGCATAGTAATCGGGTTGGTGAGCCACACTAGTGCGACCGAAATAGGCAAATTGGCGCGCATATAAAAGGCAGCAATCGCGGCGATTGCCATTTGACCTGGTGTCGGAATCCACGCACAAAACAGACCTACCGCAAAAGCCATCGATACCGAGCGACGATTTAAGTGCCATAAGTTCGGATCATGCAGTTTTGCCCCCAGAAACTGTAGATTCTTGTGACTCTTGATAGTATCCGGGTGTGGCATGTATTTTTTCAGTAGTTCTTTAGGCATCATTAATCGCACTCAAGGTTAGGTTTCTACTGGGCTCCAGTCTATCAGGTTTTTGCAGGTCTAAAAATCACAAGGTCGCCAATGCTGCTTAATTCCCTTTGTTTTTTATCCGGCACATTATTAGTGCAGCAGCTTGTTGTGTTGCCTGGTATTAAGTGGCTGATTGCACTGGCTATCATCGTAGTGGTGTTGGCCGCATTGCGTTATTGGCGGCTGCTGTTTTTGTTTGCAGGCGTACTTTGGGCGTTGGTGTTTGCGATGGCCCGATTGGCCGATCAGTTGCCGGAAACCTACGAAGGCATCGAAATCCCCATTCAAGGCGTTATCGGCGATTTGCCCGAGCAAGATGAAAAACAAGCCCGCTTCGACTTTATCACCAGGGATGGTGTGTATGCCGGAAACTTGCCGGGAGCAAGTTCGGCGATCACCAGGGACGGTGTGCATCCTCTTAGTCGGCTTGGAACCAGTACGGCGATTGGTTCATTCAAGCTCCCTAAAAAGCTGCGCTTAAGTTGGTATTACCCAGATCAAACGATTAAAGCCGGTCAGCAATGGTCGTTTACCGTCAAACTCAAGCGCCCGCATGGCAGTTTAAATCCCGGTGGTTTTGATTATGAACGCTGGTTATTCATGGAAGGGGTTGGTGCTACCGGTTATGTACGACCCAGTCCAGTACCCGTTTTATTGGGTAATCAATCCGCCTGGACCAGTATCGATGTCTGGCGCCAGCTAATCAGCGATAAGTTATCCGTGCCTCAGCTTGATGTGAACAGTCGTGCGCTCATTAAAGCGCTCACTATCGGTGACGGCAACAGCATAGATCAGCAACATTGGGAGGTCTTTCGTAAAACGGGCACCACGCATTTAATGGTGATTTCCGGCTCGCATATCGCTTTGGTGGCTGGTTTAGTGTATTGGCTGGTGCTGAAATGTTGGGCGTGGACCGGTTTATTAAGATGGTCGCCGCAAGTGGTTGCAGCTTGGTCGGCGTTACTGGTCGGTATTATTTATGCGGGCCTGGCTGGTTTTTCAGTACCCACTCAGCGCGCCGTTATTATGCTGGCTATCGGCATGATCGCGATTATCTTACAGCGTAACCATCGGCCGTTTCACATCTTGGCTGTTGCTATGTTTGCTGTCTTGCTTTGGGATCCGCTGGCCGTTCTCTCTCCTGGATTCTGGCTGTCTTTTATCGCGGTGGGTTTAATTGTTTATGTGCTCGCCGGTCGTTTAGGCGCGCTTAAGCCGTTTTTGTCGGCAATCAAAATTAATTGGGCGACTTCGGTGGGGCTTTCGCCGTTATTGCTGTTGTTTTTTCAGCAAGTTTCAATTATCTCGCCACTGGCCAATTTGCTGGCAGTGCCGTTGATTAGTCTGGTGCTGGTGCCACTGGCTTTAGTGGCGGTGGGTGTATTGTCGATTTCTGCGACGTTGGCCGCGCCGCTGTTATTAGTTTTAGATTATTTGTTACGTGGCGTCATGTGGTTACTGGAAACTATGGCTGCGTTGCCGATGGCGACTATTAATCACGCCCAGCCATCTTATTGGGCATTGCTTATTGCGGTGCCAGGCATTCTGCTCTTATTAGCCCCCAAAGGCATTCCGGGGCGCTGGTTGGGGATGATGATGTTCTTGCCGCTGGTTTTTACCGAGTCCAAACAGCGCGATGCCGGTGAATTTGAACTGACCTTGCTGGATGTCGGCCAAGGTTTATCGGCAGTAATACAAACTGCGCATCATCAGCTGGTCTTCGATACTGGCGCTAAATTTTCTGCCGAAAGCGATATGGGACGGAGTGTACTGCTGCCGTTTCTGCGTTCGCAGGGCATTGATAAAATTGACACATTAATTGTCAGTCACGGCGATAACGATCATATCGGTGGTGCCGCATCGTTGCTGAGCAATATGCCGACCGAACAAGTGCTGACCAGCGTACCGCAAAAACTAAGCGACTTTGCACCACAGCCTTGTGCCGCCGGTCAGGCATGGCAATGGGATGAAGTTGAATTCAGCATGTTGTCACCAAGTCATGAATATGCGTCGGATAACGATAATTCCTGTGTGCTGATGGTAACAGGCAAGCACGGCGCAGCGTTATTAACCGGCGACATCGAGGCAAACGCAGAATCCTGGCTGGTCGAGCACTATGGCGAAAAATTGCAAGCTAAAGTCATGGTTGCCCCGCACCACGGCAGCAAAACCTCATCGACTATGCAATTTTTGCAGACCGTTAAGCCGGAAATCATCTTGATTCCGGCCGGTTATCGCAACCAGTTTGGGCATCCTCATGCTGGCGTTTTGCAACGTTACCAACAATCCGGCATCAGCTGGTTAAACAGCGCGGCCAGCGGAGCAATTGATGTGAAACTGGCAAATACAGGTGCAAGCGTGTCGAGTATGCGCCAGATTAATAGTCATTATTGGAATGCCAAATAATCTGCGTTCTATAACCTACTGCTTTACTATGAATTTAAATAGGACTAAAATAGTCCTTAATTGAGTAGGGAAGGATTTATGTTACGTTTGAGCAAATTAACCGATTACGCGACAGTTATATTAAGTGATATGGCCAAGGATCAAACACAGGTGCATTCAGCCATGGAGATTGCGGCGGCGACCGGAATAGCTTTGCCGACAGTGAGTAAAATCCTAAAGTTGCTGGTGAATGCTGAGGTATTGATTTCTACGCGAGGGGCGAAAGGTGGTTATGTGTTAGCCAGAGAGCCGGGAAAAATCAGTGTTGCGACAGTGATCAGTGCGCTGGAAGGACCGATTGCGTTAACCGAGTGCAGTATTTCCCAGCAAGGCTGCGAGCAGGCATCAGGCTGCGATATTCGTGGCAACTGGAACTTGATTAATCAGACTATTCATAATGCACTGGAGTCAGTGACCTTAGCCGATTTAATCAGGCCGACTGCGGTGCCGCAAGAAGTGTTGATTCCGGTTGCCAGTTTATATAGATAAGCAGAAAACGCTCCTTGGATGTGCTCCTTGCCATCCATCACGTCCATGAAATAAAGAGATTGTTATGTCAACAAGTGAACAAGAAATTAAGAATCTGATCAGCCAGGAATACAAACAAGGATTCGTGACTGAGTTGGAAACCGATACCTTTCCGCCGGGATTGGATGAGGCCGTTATTCATCGCTTGTCGAAGGTTAAAAATGAACCCGAGTTCATGCTGGAATATCGTCTAAAAGCGTTCCGCCACTGGCAGACCATGAAATCGCCGGAATGGGCGTTCGTTAAATTCGATCCTATCGATTATCAGGCTATCAGCTATTACTCCGCGCCCAAACGTAAAGAAGACGGTCCGAAAAGCCTGGATGAGATTGATCCGCAAGTGTTGGAAGCCTATAAAAAACTCGGCATCCCTCTTGATGAACAAGAACGCCTGGCTGGGATTGCCGTCGATGCAGTATTCGACAGCGTTTCCGTGGCCACTACCTTTAAAGGCAAGCTGAAAGATGCAGGTGTTATTTTTTGCCCAATTTCAGAAGCCTTGCGCGAGCATCCCGAACTGATCAAAGAATATCTGGGTTCAGTCGTGCCACATACCGACAACTATTTTGCGGCCTTAAATGCGGCTGTATTTACCGATGGCTCGTTTGTTTATATTCCTAAAGGCGTGCGTTGCCCGATGGAATTATCAACCTATTTCCGAATTAACGCGGCAAACACCGGGCAGTTTGAAAGAACCCTGATCATTGCCGACGAAGGCAGTCATGTCAGCTATTTGGAAGGCTGCACTGCGCCGATGCGCGATGAAAACCAGCTGCATGCGGCGGTTGTCGAGTTGATTGCGTTGAAAGATGCGACCATTAAATACTCCACCGTACAAAACTGGTATCCCGGTGACAAGGAAGGCAAAGGCGGCATTTATAACTTTGTCACCAAGCGTGCCGATTGCCGAGGCGATAACTCCAAAGTGTCGTGGACGCAGGTGGAAACCGGTTCGGCCATCACCTGGAAATATCCCAGCTGTATTTTGCGGGGCGATAATGCCATCGGTGAATTCTATTCAGTAGCGCTGACCAATAACTATCAGCAGGCCGATACCGGCACCAAGATGATTCACATCGGCAAAAACACTCGCAGCACGATTGTCTCGAAGGGTATTTCCGCAGGCAAAGGCCAGAACACCTATCGCGGCTTGGTCAAAGTGTTAAAAAGCGCCGAAAACGCTCGCAACTATACCCAGTGCGATTCCTTGCTGGTCGGCGATAAATGCGGCGCGCACACCTTTCCGTATGTGGAAGTCAAACAGCCGTCCGCCCAAGTCGAACACGAAGCGACCACTTCCAAAATCAGTGAAGATCAATTGTTCTTCTGCCAGCAACGCGGGTTGTCTGCCGAAGATGCTGTTTCGATGATAGTGAATGGCTTTTGTAAGGAAGTATTTAGGGAGTTACCGATGGAGTTTGCTGTGGAAGCGCAGGCGTTGTTGGGCTTGAGTTTGGAAGGCTCGGTTGGATAAATAGGCAAATTTAAGGATGAGGTAGACGCGTGTCTTTTATAGAAATACTCAAGTTAATCGCCAGCACAAGCACACCGATTATTGTCGCTATTTTCGGTTTTTTGTTGCTTCGCCGAATTGAGAGCTCAATAGGATGGGCTGAGGTACGAAGCCCATCAACACCGACAACGATGGGCTTCCTGCGTCAGCCCATCCTATAGAATTTTAAACAAGTCTGTAGGGTACGCGCCGCGTACCTTGGGGGCATAAAAATGGTACGCAATACGTACCCAACGATTTAAATTTAAATTCAGGTAAAAACATGCTCAGCATAAAAAATCTTCACGTCAGCGTTGGCGACAAACCTATTCTTAAAGGCATTAACCTTGAGATTAAAGCCGGTGAAATTCACGCGATTATGGGGCCGAATGGTTCCGGCAAGAGTACCTTGTCGCATGTGTTGTCCGGTAAAAGCGGCTACACCGTGACCGAAGGCTCGGTGACTTATCAAGGTAAAGATTTGATTGAAATGGCTCCGGACATACGGGCGCGTGAAGGCGTGTTTTTGGCGTTTCAATACCCGGTGGAAATTCCCGGCGTCAGCAATGTGTATTTATTGAAAGCCGCGTTGAATGCGATCCGCAAGCACCATGGCGAACCCGAAGTCGATGCGATGGATTTTTTGACCCTGGTTAAAGAAAAAGTGCGCTTACTGGAAATGGACGAGAAGTTTCTCTATCGCGCAGTTAACGAAGGTTTTTCCGGCGGTGAAAAGAAGCGTAACGAAATTCTGCAAATGGCCATTCTTGAGCCGAAGTTATGCATCCTGGATGAAACCGATTCCGGATTGGACATTGATGCCTTGAAGATTGTTTCCGAAGGCGTTAATTCTCTGCGTTCACCGGAGCGTTCGTTTGTGATGGTCACGCATTACCAAAGGCTGCTGGATTACATTAAACCTGATTATGTGCATGTGCTGGCGCATGGTCAAATCGTTAAATCCGGCGGACCGGAGCTGGCCTTGGAGCTGGAAGAAAAAGGCTACAGCTGGCTCGAAGAACAGGTGGCAGCGTAATGTCTGCGGTCACTGCAAGCCGGTATCCGGCCGAATATGAATCTATAGCCCCGTCATTGCCGGGGCAGAATCTGCCTTGGTTGCAACAGTTGCGCAGCGATGCGTTGCAGGCCTTTTCTGCAAAAGGCTTTCCGTCGCCGCGTGAAGAAGAATGGCGTTATACCAATGTCTCTGGCATTGAAAAGAAGCTGTTTTCAGTGCCTGCAAATCAAGCGGATAGCGATGTTGCAGATTGGTTGAAGGCATATCAATTGCCGGATGCCTGGTCAGTGGTGTTGGTTAACGGGCGATTTTCTGCCGAGCTTTCGGTGTTGACCGGTTTGCCAGACGGTGTGTCTGTGTTGAGTCTGGCTGATGCTCTGACAACTCAAGAAAGCCAAGTGCAAAGTCATCTGGGGCAGGCTGTCGATTTTTCAGAACACGGTTTTGTGGCCTTCAATACTGCTTGGTTTAGCGATGGTTTATTTGTGCATGTGCCGTCCAAACAGGTGTTGGCAAAGCCGATTCAGTTATTGCACATCGTCACCCAAGCCGATGCTTTGGCGACCACGCGCAATATCATCATTATTGATGAGTCGGCGCAAGCGAGCATCGTTGAAACCTTTGTTGGTGCAGACAACGCTTATCTGACGGCTGCAGTCACCGAAGTGTTTGTCGGCCAAAATGCCGACCTCACTTTATACAAAATGCAAAGCGAGTCTGAAAAAGCCTATCACTTTGGCGGCATTTATATTAAGCAAGAGCGGGATGCGCGCTTTACCCATCATAACTTTGCTTTTGGCGGCTTGTTGGCGCGCTCCGATATTCATGCCGATTTAAATCATGCCTCAGAGTGCGTGTTGAATGGTTTGTACCTGGGCGTTAAACGCCAGCATATCGATAACCATACTCGCATCAACCACTTGAAGCCGTATGGCATTAGCCGCGAGACTTACAAGGGCGTGCTTGATGATAAAGCCCGAGGTGTGTTTCAAGGCCGAGTGGTTGTTGCCGAAGATGCGCAGAAAACCGATTCACAAATGAATAACCGCAATCTGCTGCTATCGGTTGATGCCGAAGTCGATACTAAACCGCAGCTGGAAATTTATGCCGATGATGTTAAGTGCGGACATGGCGTAACAGTCGGCCAATTGGATGACAAATCCGTTTTTTATCTGCAATCGCGCTGCATCGATGAAGAGACTGCGCGCAACATGCTGACCTTCGCATTTGCTAACGAGATGGTCGATAAAATCGGCATCAAGAGTTTGCACGATAATGTTTTAGAACAAGTATTGGCGCGCTTTCCACAGCAAGGCGTCGATAAGGAATGGTTATGAGCGGTTTTGATGTCAATAAAATACGCCAGGATTTCCCCATTTTGGCGGAAAAGATTCGCGGCAAAGATTTAGTTTATTTGGATAACGCCGCGACCTGCCAAAAGCCGCAAGCGGTTATCGACAGTATCGTGCAGTTGTATAGCCACGATTACGCCAACGTACACCGCGGCGTTCATACGTTGAGTGTGCGTTCCACTGATAAGTTTGAGGCGGCAAGAACCAAGGTCAAAAGCTTTATCAATGCAACCAGCGACAAAGAAATCATTTTTGTCAGGGGCGCTACCGAAGCGATCAATTTGGTCGCACAGACTTATGGCAAAGCTAATATAAAAGCCGGTGACGAGATTTTAATCACCGCGATGGAGCATCATTCCAATATCGTGCCCTGGCAAATGTTGTGTGAGCAAACCGGCGCGGTGTTAAAAGTGGCTCCGATCAATCGTCAGGGCGAGCTGATTTACAGCGAGTTTGAACAACTGCTCAGCGATAAAACCAAGCTGGTGTCGGTGGTGCATATGTCCAATGCCTTGGGCACTATTAACCCGGTCAAAAAAATCATTGCCGCTGCCCATGCCAAAGGTATTCCGGTGTTGCTTGATGGCGCTCAAGCCATTCCGCACATGGCAGTGGATGTGCAGGAGCTGGATTGCGATTTTTATGTGTTTTCCGGCCACAAACTCTACGGGCCTTCCGGCATAGGTGTTTTGTACGGCAAGCAGAGTTTGCTGGAAGCGATGCCGCCTTACCAAGGTGGTGGCGATATGATTCGCAAGGTTACCTTTGAAGAAACCGAATACAACACGCTGCCTTATAAGTTTGAAGCTGGAACTCCTGCCATCGCTGATGTGATTGCGTTAGGCGCGGCAATCGATTATCTGGTCGCTATCGGCATGGATAAAATAGCTGCTTATGAAGCCGAATTATTGGATTATGCCACCGCCAAAGCCAAGCAAATCGAAGGTTTGACGATAATCGGCGAAGCGGAAGAGAAAGGCGCAATTTTGTCATTTACCCTGAACAAAATTCATCCGCATGATATAGGTACCATGCTCGATAGTTTGGGTATTGCCATTAGAGCAGGGCACCATTGCGCAATGCCGGTGATGGATTTTTACGGTGTGCCGGCCACGGCGAGGGCATCTT